>Ga0209810_1005405_pt1 | contig 11607 bp, 10 predicted proteins | sample Coa_R1_7_FD_187159 | JGI IMG/M metagenome (GOLD analysis project Ga0209810, IMG submission 187159) | Surface soil microbial communities from Centralia Pennsylvania, which are recovering from an underground coalmine fire - Coalmine... | ecosystem: Environmental > Terrestrial > Soil > Unclassified...
ACTTCCGCCTTACCCTCGCCCCTGGTCATGGTGTGCACCCCTGCACGGGTTGGTGACGTCACACATCACCAGCATGCCATGACCGCCAAGGCGGCCAGCCTTATTGCTGAACCTTCAGCACACTATCGACCAATACAGTGCCAAGAATCTTGAAGGCGGGATAGGTGCCGACGCGTGCAGTGAACTCTTCAAACGCCGTTACCTCATAATCAACGCTCCAAGTCTGTGACTTGATTTGAAAGTGGCCGTGGGTGCGGCTGCCGACCCGCAATGGCCACAGTCCTTCCGCGGCGGCCCGCCATTCGAGGTGCGGGCTGTTTGTGAGGCCGCCATATAGCCATGTGTCCTGGCCGGAGAGGTAATAGAGGTGACACGCGAGGCCCTTTTGCTCGCCGACGATTGTCTGGAGCGCGAAACCCGGATCGGCGGCGACAGAAAGCGGCAGCGACTTGGTAATGACCGTGCCGGGCGGGGGGCAGCTGAATTCCGCGACATCGAGCGGGTTGATCCGGTTCCAGAGCCAGGCGCCACGACTAAACAGGACAAACCCGGCGAGCGCCACCGTCACCGTAAGCGCAAGCCAAACCGAGGGGTCGCGGAAGAGCCGCGGCGACGGCCGGTTGATCCCTGCGCTCACGGCTCTTGATCCGTCGATTGCGGTCGCGTCGCGCGCGATTTGCCCCAGGTATAGCGGACCAGAGCCGCGGCTTCGGCCGGCGCCAGGGCAACCACGTTTCGGAATTTCTTGATCGTCGCCGCACACAAAAGATCGTCGGACGGGCGCCTCCAGGGCATGCCCCTGACGTAATGCAATGCCGCCCATTCATCCTCGGTATAACCCACCCCGGCCGCCGTCGATTTCTCGAGAAGTGCATCGGCCTGTTCGTCGGAGAGAAGTTCAAAGGCAAGACCGGCTTTCAGGTTTCGGTCCCCGGAGAGGAACGCTGCGACCGCGGCTCTGGAGGCAGCACGGTATTCAGCCTTGGCGCTTGGCAGCGCCGCCGCGCGGTAACGGCCGCCGCTGATATAAAAGCGGCAAAGGGTCGGCCGTTGCTGCAGCGCCTGCATCGTGTCGATGTAGCGGCGCCACAACGTCACGAGCAGATCTTCATCCGCGTTGAGCTTGGTCCAGAGGATTTCCGGCTCTTTTTCCATCATCAGCCCATCGAGCTTGTCGATGGCGGCGGGCCAGCCGCCATTCGCGAAAGCGTTTGCGGTAGCGCGGATCACCCGCGCCCGAAAGCCGGGATCACGGGCGACGACTACCGCTGCGACCGGGTCCTCTGCGATGTTCGCATCGAATCTTGCGACAAAGCCGTCGAGTGGGGTCGCCTCGTTGCGCGGCCATAGAGTGAGCAGGCACATCAGAAGGGCGAGTGCCAAACAAACCGCCAGGATGCCGATGCGGCCGCGCCGCATGAGCTGCCCCCTCCGTATGAGAGGACCAAATTACTTCCGGATCCTGAACGACTGGTTATCGCGCCGGAGCGTACACGGATCAATTTTCAGCAAGTCGAGCCGAAAGCATCCGCACAGGCGCGGATGATGGGTTGAGCGCAGCGAAACCCATCTCTGCTATCCCGCGAATTTGATGGGTTTCGCTGGCGCTCAACCCATCCTACGGCCTACGGCCGATTGGTGAGCCCTACCGGCGCTGTTCGATCGGGACGTAGTGGCGTTCGGTGGCGCCGGTGAAGAGCTGGCGCGGCCGGCCGATCTTCATGTCCGGGTCCTCGATCATCTCGGTCCATTGCGCGACCCAGCCGACCGTGCGTGCGATCGCGAACAGCACGGTGAACATCGAGGTCGGGAAGCCCATCGCGCGCAGAATGATGCCGGAATAGAAATCGACGTTCGGGTACAGCCGCCGCGTCACGAAGTAGTCGTCGTTGAGCGCGATCTTTTCGAGTTCCATCGCGAGGTCGAGCAACGGCTCGTCCTTGATGCCAAGTTCCGCCAGGACTTCATGACAGCTGTCGCGCAACACGTGCGCGCGCGGATCGTAGTTCTTGTATACGCGGTGGCCGAAGCCGAACAGGATCTCGTGGTCGTTCTTGTCTTTGACGTGGTTGATGAACTCCGGGATGTTCTTCTTGTCGCCGATGCGGGCGAGCATCTTCAGGACCGCCTCGTTGGCCCCACCATGCGCCGGGCCCCAGAGCGAGGCGATGCCGGCGGCGATGCAGGCGAACGGGTTGGCGCCGCTGGAGCCGGCGTTGCGCACGGTCGCGGTCGAGGCGTTCTGCTCGTGGTCGGCGTGGAGGATGAAGATCCGGTCCATCGCCTTCGCCAGCACCGGGTTGACCTTGTATTCCTCGGCAGGCACGGCAAAGGCCATGCGCAGGAAATTCTCGGCGTAGCCGAGCGAATTCTGCGGGTACATGAAGGGCTGGCCGAGCGAATACTTGAACGCCATGGCGCCGATCGTCGGCATCTTGGCGATCAGCCGGTGTGACGCGATCATGCGCTGGTACGGGTCGTTGATGTCTGTCGAGTCGTGATAGAACGCCGACAGCGCCCCAACGACGCCGCACATGACCGCCATCGGGTGCGCGTCGCGGCGGAAGCCGCGGTAGAAGGTGCTGATCTGCTCGTGCACCATCGTGTGGTGCGTGATGTCGTGGACGAACTGCGCCTTCTCGTCGGCCGTCGGCAGTTCGCCGTTCAGCAGCAGGTAGGCCACTTCGAGGAAATCGCTCTTGTCCGCGAGCTCCTGGATCGGATAGCCGCGGTACATCAACACGCCTTCGTCGCCGTCGATGTAGGTGATGCTGGAGCGGCAGGCCGCCGTCGCCATGAAGCCGGGGTCGTAGGTGAAGCAGCCGGTCTGGGCATAGAGCTTGCGAACGTCGATGACTTTTGGTCCGATCGTGCCGTCGATGACGGGCAGCTCGATCGACTTGCCGGTGGCGTTGTCGGTCAGCGTCATCGTCCCGCCGGAAGCGCGTGTGTTGGTGTTGTTTCCGTCCATCGTTCACCTCAATTCGCTGCGCCAGCAGGCGGTTATCCGACCCCGCGACAGAATAAGCGTCTCACTGGCGTTTATCAAACGACAGCACGATGCCGCGATGCAACATGAACTGCCCGAGGAGTATCAACGCGACCGGGCGGCGTCGTCGATGCGGCCGAGGCTCTCGTCGCGGCCGAGGATGTCGAGCACCTCGAAGATGCCGGGGGAGGCAAGGGAGCCGGTCAGGGCCGCCCGCAGCGGCTGCGCCACCGCGCCCATCTTGAGGCCCTTCGCTTCCGCGAATTTGCGCGCCCGGTCCTCCAGCGCCTGCGGCCGCCACTCGGCCTCCGCCAGCTCGCCGCGCAGTTCGGAGAGCACGCGGCGGGCGTCCGCGGTCAGCGCCTTGGCGGCGTCGGGCGCGATCGCGATCGGGCGCGGCGCGACATAGGCCGCCGCCTTCTCGGTCAGTTCGACGAGCGTCTTGGCACGCGGCTTCAGCGCCGGCATCGCCCGCGCCAGCACCGCGCCTTCGCCCGGCGTCAATGGCCGGCCGAGCGCCGGCTCCAGCCGCGCCGCGACCAGCGCGATGAGACGCGCGTCGTCCGCTTCCCGGATGTAGTGGCCGTTCAGGTTGTCGAGCTTGACGCGGTCGAAGCGCGCTGCGGCGCGGCCGACGCCGTCGAGGTCGAACCACGCAATGGCCTGCTCGGTCGAGACGATCTCGGCGTCGCCGTGGCTCCAGCCCAGCCGCAGCAGGTAGTTGCGCAGCGCCTCCGGCAGGTAGCCCATGTCGCGGTAGGCATCGACCCCGAGCGCGCCGTGCCGCTTCGACAGCTTCGCCCCGTCCGGCCCATGGATCAGCGGCACGTGCGCGAAACGCGGCACCGGCCAATCGAGGGCGCGGTAGATCTGCGTCTGGCGGAACGCATTGTTGAGATGGTCGTCGCCGCGGATGACGTGGGTAATGCCCATGTCATGGTCATCGACCACGACCGACAGGTTGTAGGTCGGGGTGCCGTCGGAGCGCAGGATTACGAGGTCGTCGAGCTCGCTGTTCTCGACCGTCACCTGGCCCTGCACGAGGTCGGCGATCGTCGTCGCGCCCTCTTGCGGCGCGCGCAGGCGAATGACCGGCGCCACGCCCGGCGGGGCCGCCGCGGGATCGCGGTCGCGCCAGGGGCTTTCGATGCGCATCGAGCGCTTTTCGGCGCGGGCGCGGGCGCGCATCGCCTCCAGCTCCGCTGGCGTGCAATAGCAGCGATAGGCGCGGCCCTGCGCAAGCAGCTCGTGCGCCACCTCGGCGTGGCGGCCGGCATTCGCGAACTGATGGACGATGTCGCCGTCCCAGCCGAGCCCGAGCCATTCGAGGCCGTCGATGATTGCGGCGACCGCCTCCGGCGTCGAACGCACCCGGTCGGTGTCCTCGATGCGCAGGCGGAAGACGCCGCGATGGTGGCGCGCGAACAGCCAGTTGAACAACGCGGTGCGGGCACCGCCGATGTGCAGAAAGCCCGTGGGGGAGGGGGCGAAGCGGACGACGATGGTCATCGCGACGGTCTATCCCAAATCCGGGGGAGAAGGAAATCCGCCCGCGCCACGCCGGTTCCCGCGATGTACTGCAACGCAGCATTGCGGCTGCCGGTCCTGGTAAAGTTTATGCCTCCCCATTATGTTGCAGTGCAATATAACGGGAGGATATCGATGTCTGAAGCCGATCGTCTCAACCGCCTCGCCAAATGGTATCGCCGGCAGGCGGAACGCACCGAAGAACCCCGGATTTGGGAGGCGCGGCTGCTGATGGCGGAAGACCTCGAACTCCAGGCCGCCGCCGCGCGCATCGCGGCCGACAAACACGACGCCCTTTAGTGTCCTGATCACGGAGCTCGTGGGGCCTCACCAGCTATTGTTATCGTCATGCCGGCGGAGGGCGGCATCCACATGTCCGATGATCGAGCGGCTGACGGGTGGGTCCCGGCCTGCGCCGGGACGACGAAAGGGAAGCATGGTAAGCGGCGAAACTGCGGATCAGGATACTGTTTTCTCGCCGTTATTTGCAGCCGATCTAAAGCCGTGCCGCGCCAGCAGCTGTGCGTCCCGTGATATAACATTCGCTTCCGGCAATTTCCCGCGGAGGCGGCAGCGTCGATCCAAAGCCCGCATCGCGGCCGATCCCGCTTGTCCTGTCTCCCGGCTCGGTTCTAACTCTGGCGCAGAACATGCCGGGAGGAAGCGATGCTGGGGCTGATGGGCGATCGCCCGCTCCTGATCTCATCGATCATCGCGCACGCGGCGCAGTACCACCGCGACACCGAGATCGTCACGCGCACCGTCGAAGGGCCAATCCACCGCTACACCTATGCCGAGGCCGAGCGCCGCGCCAAGCAGGCGGCGCGCGCCCTGCTGCGTCTTGGCGTCGGTCCCGGCGACCGGGTCGGCACCTTGGCGTGGAACACCTACCGCCACTTCGAGCTTTACTACGGCATCTCCGGCATCGGCGCCGTCTGCCATACGATCAACCCGCGCCTGTTCGACGAGCAGATCGTCTACATCGTCAACCACGCCGACGACCGCCTGCTGTTCGTCGAAACCAGCTTCATCCCGCTGGTCGAGCGCCTCTACCCGCAATTGCCGAAAACCTGCCGGATCGTCTTGCTGAGCCCGGGCGAAACCAAATTCCCGGTGCTCGGGACCTATGACGATCTGATCGCCGGCGAGAGCGAGGCCTTCGACTGGCCGGAGTTCGACGAGCGCAGCGCCGCCGCGCTCTGCTATACCTCCGGCACCACCGGCCATCCCAAGGGCGTGCTCTACAGCCACCGCTCGACGCTGTTGCACTCGCTCGGCGCATCCTTGCCGCACGGCATCCCGATGACGGCGATGGACGCGGTCTGTCCTGTGGTGCCGCTGTTCCACGCCTGCGGCTGGGGCACCCCATACACGGTGCCGATGAACGGCGCGAAGTACGTGCTGCCGGGTCCCCGTCTCGACGGCGCCAGTCTGCACGAATTGTTCGAGGCCGAAGGGGTCACCCTCGCCCTCGGCGTGCCGACGGTATGGCTCAATTTCGAGGCGCATCTCTGCGCCAGCGGCGCGCGCTGCACGACGTTGCGCGGCGTGCTGTGCGGCGGTTCGGCGGTGCCGCCGTCGCTGATCCAGGCCTTCGAGCGCCGCGGCGTCGACATGGTGCAGGGCTGGGGCATGACCGAGATGAGTCCGGTCGGCACCGTCTCGGCGCTGAAGGCCAAGCACGCGTCCCTCGACGCCGCCGGCAAGCGCGCCGTCAAGGCCAAGCAGGGCCGCCCCCTCTTCGGGGTCGAGATGAAGATCGTGGACGACCACGGCCAAGCCTTGCCGCACGACGGCGCCGCCGTCGGCGAACTGCTCGTGCGCGGCCCGTGGGTCGTCAGCGGCTATTTCGCCGACGAGAGGGCGACGGCGGCGGCCGTCGAGGCCGACGGCTGGTTCCACACCGGCGACGTCGCTTCCATCGACCCGGACGGCTATGTCCAGGTTACGGACCGCCGCAAGGATGTGATCAAGTCCGGCGGCGAATGGATCAGCTCGATCGACCTGGAAAACGCGGCGATGGCGCATCCCGACGTGGCCGAGGCCGCCGTCATCGCAGTGCCGCATCCGCGCTGGGGCGAGCGGCCGCTGCTGGTCGTGACGCCGCGTCCGGGCTGCCGTCCGGAGCCGTCGGCGCTGATCGCGCTGCTCGCCGAGCGCTTCCCGCGCTGGATGCTGCCGGACGACGTGGCGCTCCTCGCGGAGATGCCGCACACGGCGACCGGCAAGGTCATGAAGACCCGCCTGCGCGAAATGTTCGCCGGCCACAACCTGCCCGAAGACGCTTCCCCCGGCAGCCACGAGCGGCAACCGGAGACGGTGGAGGCCTCCGGCACGGGCGAAGCATCGCGTCACGGCCGGGCTTGACCGGCAATCTGGCCGCCGAAGATGGCCGGGTCACGCCCGGCCATGACGGTTTTCAGGGTGAAGATGGCGGTCTCAAGGACTACCGCTCAGGTCCGTCCTGCCTTCTTCTCTCGTCATCGCCGGGCCTGACCCGGCGATCTTGGAGACCCCGGAGATGGCCGGGTCACGCCCGGCCATGAGGACTCAACCTGACTGGCCGTGACGACCCATTTCGGGATGAGCGATCGGCCGAGGCGATATGAGCCTAATACCGTCGCAGGAGGCCGGTGAGGCGGCCCTGCACCTTGACGCGGTCTGGGCCGAAGATGCGGGTCTCGTAGGCCTTGTTGGCGGGTTCGAGCGCAATCGAGGCGCCGCGGCGGCGCAGCCGCTTCAGGGTCACCTCCTCGTTGTCGATCAGCGCCACGACGATGGCGCCGTTCTCCGCGGTGTCGCAGCGCTGGATGATGACGGTGTCGCCGTCGAGGATGCCGGCGTCGATCATGCTGTCGCCGGCGACTTCGAGCGCATAATGCTCGCTGCCGTGCCCGAGCAGGTTCGCCGGGATGCCGATGCTGGCGGTCTGGTCGCGAAGCGCCTCGATCGGGGTGCCGGCGGCGATGCGGCCGTAGAGCGGCAGTTCGACGGCATCCATCTCGGGCGCGACAGGCGCCCCCGGCAACGACGCCTTGAAGTCGCCCCGTATCACGGTCGGTGAGAAGCGATGGGCGCGGCCGCCGCCGGATGCGGCCGGCGCCGCGCTTTCCTGCGGCAGCTTCACCACTTCGAGCGCCCGCGCCCGGTGCGGCAGGCGGCGGATGAAACCGCGCTCCTCGAGGCCGCTGATCAGCCGGTGGATGCCGGACTTTGAACGCAGGTTCAGCGCGTCCTTCATCTCGTCGAAGGATGGCGAGACGCCGGTCGCGGCAAGCCGCTGGTTGATGAACAGCAGCAACTCGTGCTGCTTGTTGGTGAGCATGGCAATCTCTCCCTCGGGAGAACAAATCCTGAAACCCGAGGCCGTTCTAGTTTAGTTCCCACGGTGCGTCAAGCGGTTCACCGGCGAGGCCTGGGCCGAGGGCGGCGCTAATCACGCCGTCGCGGCGCCATCGACCGGGAGCGCGGCGCCGGAGACGAACGAAGCCTCGTCCGAAATCAGGAACAGTGCGGCGTTCGCGATCTCTTCCGGCTTTCCTGTCCGCCGCATCGGGATTTGCTGGCTGCGGCGCACCACCAGCGCTTCCTTGTCTTCGTCGCCCGGCGCCTGCTGCTGGTCGGGACGCGCCACGAAGACGCGAAGCATCGGCGTGTCGATCGGACCGGGGCATACCGCGTTGACGCGAATCCGGTCCGGCGCCAGCCGCTTCGCCAGCGAGCGGACGAAGCCGACGATTCCGAACTTCGCCATCGAGTAGACCGGGCTGAAGGCCGAGCCGACGAGGCCGGAGGTCGAGGCGGTGTAGAGCAGGGCGCCGCCGCCGCGGGCGCGCAATTCGGGAATCGCCGCCTCGGTCGTCACCAGCACGGTGCGCAGGTTGAGGTCGAGGGCCAGCTCGTAGTCCGCCATGTCGATGCCCTCGATCGCAGCCGGGCCGGGATGGCCGACATGGTTCCACACGAAGTCGAGGCCGCCGAACGCGTTGGCAGTGCGCCGCACGATGTCGCGCGCGAACGAATCCGTCCGCAGGTCCCCGACCAGCGCGAGCGCCCGGCCGCCCGCCGCGGTGATCTCTTGCACGACAGCGTTGACCCCCGCTTCGTCGATGTCGGCGACGCCGACCGCCGCGCCCTCGCGCGCGAACCGCAACGCGCCGGCGCGCCCCATCCCCGACGCCGCCGCGGTGACGATGCCGATCTTGCTTTCGAGGCGCATGGTTTCCTCCGTTGTGATGAGCCTCTCCCGCAATGCGGGAGAGGGTGGACGCGCGCGGCAGCGCGCGGACGGGTGTGGGCTCGCGGCGGCACCCTCACCCGCCTCGCTGCGCTCGGCACCCTCTCCCGCGGCGCGGGAGAGGGTTTTTGGTTACGCCGCGATGCCCTTGCCTTCGTACAAGGTGTCGAGGGCGCGGCCGTAGGCTTCGCGGATGGCGTGGCGGCGGATTTTGAGGGTCGGGGTCATCTGGCCGTTGGCAACCGTGAACGGCTCGTCGGCGATCACGAAGCGGCGGATGCGCTCGATCGGCGACAGGGTCTGGTTGACCCGCGCGACGATCTCGCCGATCGCCTTCGCGAAGCCCGTATCGGCAGCCAGCGCCGACAACTCGGGCTTGACGCCGTGCTGCCGCGCGTAGTGCAGCGCGAATTCCTGGTCGGGCACGACGATCGCGACGAGATAGGGCCGCTGGTCGCCGACTACCATCGCCTGCGCGATCTCCGGCTCGAAGGTCAGCTGCCCCTCGACTCGCGCCGGCGAGATCATGTCGCCGCCGGAGTTCTTGATGAAGTCGCGCTTGCGGTCGGTGATGCGAAGATAGCCGTCGCGGTCGAGGTGGCCGACATCGCCGGTATGCAGCCAGCCGCCCTCCAGTGTGCGCGCCGTCGCGTCGGGATCGTTCCAGTAGCCTTTCATGACGTTGTCGCCGGCGACGAGGATCTCGCCGTCATCCGCGATGCGGATCGACACGCCGTCGAGCGCCGGACCGACGGTGTCGATCTTGATGCCGCCCGGCGGGTTGCAGCACACCACCGGCGCCGCCTCCGTCTGGCCGTAGCCTTGCAGCAGGTTGACCCCAAGGGCCAAAAAGAAGCTCGCGATCTCCGGGTTGAGCGGCGCCCCGCCCGAGATCATCGCCTTGAGCCGGCCGCCGAAGCGCGCCCGCACCTTGTCGCGCACCAGCCGCTCCAGCAGCGGGTCCATGGCCGCTTCCGACAGGCGCCGCCGCTCGCCGGCGAGGCGCTTGCGGCCGCACGCGACGGCCTGCTCGAAGAGCCGCCGCTTGAGCCCGCGCTCGCGCTGGATGCCGTGGCGGATGCGCTGGTGCAGGGTCTCGTAGAGCCGCGGCACCGCCGTCATGATCGTCGGCCGCACTTCGAGGAGGTTGGTTGCGAGCGTCTCGGCGCCCTCGGCGAAGTAGATCTGCGCCCCGATCGAGATCGGGAACATCATCCCGGCGGTGTGCTCGTAGGAATGCGACAGCGGCAGGAACGAGAGGAAGATTTCGTCGCCGAGGCCGAGCATCTGCAGCAGCCGGTGCGCGCCGCGGCAATTGGCGAGGATGTTGCGGTGGCTGAGCAGCACCCCCTTCGGCAACCCGCCGGTGCCGGAGGTGTAGATGATCGTCGCGATGTCGTCCGGCGCCAACCCGGGAAGTCGCTCCGGCGGCGCGTCGGCGCCCGCTGCGATGAGATCGTCCCACGCGCGGATCGCGACGCGCGACACCGCATGCGGCGCCGGCGGCTCGATTGCGATGATGCGGGCGACGTCGGGCGCCTGCTCCGCCGCCGGGAGGACGCGCGCGGCGAGCGCGGCGGTCGAGACGATGACGGCCTTGGCGCCGCTGTCGGCGAAGACGTGGCGGTGGTTCTCGACCGTGTTGGTGGTATAGGCGGGGACGGTGATTGCGCCGGCGCTCATGATCGCGAGGTCGGCGATCACCCATTCCGGCCGGTTCTCGGCGACGAGCGCCACCCGGTCACCTGCGTCGATGCCGAGACCGGCCAGCGCATGGGCGAGGCGGCGGACCGTGCTCCCCGCCGCGCTCCAACTCGTCGGGCGGTAGGCGCCGCCCTTCTTCGCCCACAGAAACGGCCGATCCCCCCGGCGCTCCGCCTCGGCGAAGAACATCGCCGGCAGGCTGCGGCAAGTGTCGTAGTCCATTCGCACCCCTAATTCCGTCGCGGCTCAACCGCGGCCGGCGCTCAAACCTCCACGCGCACGGCGATGATAGCGGAATCGCACGATCCCCGGCAGCTCTGCGGTATATCGGGGAGGCGGCTCGGAAAGGCGAGAGCGAGAGGCGCGAGGCGCGACCCTCCACGGTCAGTCGTTCCGATCCTCCATCAGCTCGATGCTGACACCGTCGGGAGCGGCAACGTAGCACAGCAGGCTCCCGCCGACGCCGCGCTTCAGCGGCACCGGCAAAGCGACGCCCTTTGCCTGCAAGCTGTCACAGAACGCGGCGAGATCGCCGCGGTACATGAAGCCGAAATGATCGGTGCCCCAAGCGTCATGGCTGGAGAAATCGGCGAAGGGGCGAATGGGCCGCGCCGGGACCGGCGCTTCGCCGGGGCGTCGGCCGCGGATCAGGATCGTCATGCCGCCGAGCTCGACGAAGATCTGCGGCGCGCCGCGCGCCACGGTGTCGCGCGCCATTGTTGCGCCGAACATCTCGACGTACCACTGCGCCGCTGCGTGCGAATCCTCGCTGATGATGTGCACGTGGTCGAACCGGAAGGCGGGATTGCTCATTCGCTATTCCTCATTTTTCGGGGGTTGCGGCGGCGCTGTGGCTGCCGGTCGGCCGATCCTACGGTTTCTCGGCCACAACCGGAAATTCGCCGCGTTCTTGTGCCAGGGCTTCGAAGTTCATGAGACTCCACACCGCTATATTTATCGTCATGCCGGCGGAGGCCGGCATCCACGTCTCCCAATGATCGAGCGGCTGACGCGTGGGTCCCGGCCTCCGAGCGTGTGAAGGATTCCCTGATTTTGGGTGATGTGTGAAGCTCTGCGGGGGAGCGCAGGGGGTGGTGATGTTGTGTGGTGCGCGGGTGGTGGAGGCGGACCGGTCGCAGCTGTCGTGGGA
>Ga0209810_1005406_pt1 | contig 11606 bp, 10 predicted proteins | sample Coa_R1_7_FD_187159 | JGI IMG/M metagenome (GOLD analysis project Ga0209810, IMG submission 187159) | Surface soil microbial communities from Centralia Pennsylvania, which are recovering from an underground coalmine fire - Coalmine... | ecosystem: Environmental > Terrestrial > Soil > Unclassified...
CCTCGCGCATAATGGCGTTCTGTTTCTCGACGAATTACCGGAGTTTCCGCGGAACGTGCTGGAATTGCTGCGGCAGCCGCTGGAAGACGATCACGTGACGCTGGCGCGCAGCAACATGACCCTGTCATTTCCGGCGCGGTTCATGCTGATCGGCGCGATGAATCCGTGTCCGTGCGGTTTTTACGGCGACACCAGCCACGAATGCCGCTGTACAGGCGCGATCATCACCCGGTACCTGGGGCGTGTGAGCGGGCCGCTGCTGGATCGAATCGATCTGCACATCGAGGTGCCGGCGGTGGCTTACAAGGAACTGCGCGGGCGCGACCGGGGCGTCAGCTCGGCCGAGATGCGGGCGCGGATCGAGGCGGCCCGCGATATTCAGAACCGGCGCGGCTTCTCGAACGCGCACATCCCGCCGAGCCAGCTGCGCCGGCTTTGCGCGCTGGACGATGCCGGCGAACGGACGCTGGAGCTGGCCATGCGCAAGCTGGGGCTGAGCGCGCGGGCGCACGACCGCATCCTGAAGGTCGCGCGCACCATCGCCGATTTGGACTGCGGGGAAAACGTTACTGCGAAGCATCTGGCTGAAGCGGTGCAGTATCGCAGTCTGGACCGGAACTACTGGGCGGCGTGAAGCACGCCGGAGTTCCGGCGCGGGGAGATGACGCCAGCCGCTGACAACGAAACAGATCCGGTGTAGGATGTTTTTACCGAGGTCAGAAGCGAAATCGTTCCTGAGCGCACTGTCATGCTGCTGCATCAGTACTGGCGAGAGATCGAGGGCATGCTCATCGAGGAGCGGTTTCGGGTGGGCGGGATGCTCCGCGCCGATCCGGATACCTTGTTCGCGGTCGAGCCGCTGCAGCCGGGAGCCTACGATTTCCCTCTGGCGGTTCGGTTCATGCGCTCTGACTCGGAACCCCTGCTGGACCGCTACACCAGGGCCATGTTCGTCACGCACCCGAACCTCCTGCCCTGCGTCAGCGTGGGGCGGTGCAGCATCGCGGGCGCGGAATTCGTTTACGCCGTGCTCGAGCGCGCCGAGACGACTCTGGCAGATATCGAGCGGGAACACGCGTTGCGGCTGGACGAGGCGTCGGAACTCGGTCAACAGCTGATCAGCGCGCTTTCCTGTCTGCACCAGCGGAAGCTGATCTACTGCAATCTGGATCCAACTACCGTCGCGCGCGTCGGCAAGACCTGGAAGCTATCGGAATTCTCGCAGATTCGCATTGCCGGCGCGGAATACGCGAACGAAACACGGCGCCTTTTGGCAGTGTCAGCGGGCATCGCGCCGGAAGCGTGGGCGGGAATCGTTTCGCCCGCGTGGGACGCCTGGAGTTTATCCTGGCTCCTTTGCTGTGCCGTCGAGGAGCGTGGCCAGAGCCCTCGTGAGCAGGCGTCGGCGCGCGCGCCGTTCCATCCTAAGAAGCGTCTGCCGCTGGCCAGACTGGTAGACGAATGCCTGAAGGCGAGCATCAGCGAGCGAGCCGGCCTGGCGCGCATCGGCGCGATTCTGGAGAGCGCTGCTCCGCCAGCGCCGAAACCCGCGTTGCCATCTGTCGAACCTGCGCCCGAGTTGAAGCCACCGCCCGTGGCCGCGACGCGGCAAGCTTCAAACAGGCGAACGTGGTCCGCGCCGTTCCGGCCTCGAACGGTTGTAGTGGCTCTGGCTGTTATCGCGGCGATTGTTGGCGCGGTCATCCTTCTGCCGGGACGTGGGAAGTCCTCGGCCGCAGTGAAGACCGTTTCACGTCCGGCCCTTTCACAACACAGCGCCGCGAAGCCAGCTCCACCGCCCGATGTCAATCCTGCGCCGGTCGCGGCGGACAGCCCGGAGGGACTGCTCCAGCGCTGGGCGGCGGCGCTGCGCTCCGGCGATGTCGCCGGCCAGATGGCCTGCTACAGCCGAACCGTGTACCTGTTCTACGGCGAGGGCCCAATCAGCGTTTCCGATGTCCGCAGGCGCCGCGAACAGGATCTGGCGCGGCTCGGCAAACCTCTCCACCTCGAGATCGCCAACGTCACCATGCGCACGAGAAGCCCCTCATCGGTGGTGGTCACGTTTGACGAAACGTGGCAGTTTCAGGGGCCTGAAACAAGGTCCGGAGGAATGAAGGTGCAGCTCAGTATGCGAAAAACGGACGAGGGCTGGCGGATCAGCGCGGAGACCAAACTTCAGACGTATCGCGGAACGGGGGAGAATCCTCAGGCCTGAGGATTGTTCGCGCCGCACTCGACGCCGGCGACAAACAACTCACCGGCCTCGCCTTCGGGCAGCAGGCGCATGCGGTCATCGAACAAGCCGAGCCGAGCCTTCCTCGTGTGTCCGTTCGCGGCTGCCTCCAGGCGTTCCAGCACGTCTGAATGGGTCCGAGCGGAGCCACTCGTGACGGCCCAGCGTACCCTTGTCTCGTCGCAGGACGAGCCGAGCAGGGACTCGGCCATTTCCGCCGGCGCGAAACCGATGGTGATGCCGTTCGCGTCGAACGACGCGCGAAGACCGCTCACGTCATAGGCAGCGCCGGGGTCCGAAAACCGGACGGAGGCCCCGGCGGCGAGCGCAGGCCACAACTCGCAGGCGAAGGCATCGGAGGCGACGCGGCTGACCTGATTCACGCGGTCGGCGGGGGTCAGGTCGAAGGCATCTCTGAACCAGCCGGCCAGGTCCGCGAGGCTGCCGTGTTCGATCGGGAAGCCATCGGATTCGCCGGCGAAGGATCTGTAAATCACATATGCGACGTCGCTGTCCTGGAGCGGAGGGGCGGGGAACTCGTCCGATTGCCGGTCGATTTCCGGACGGTGGCCATCGAGGGAAATGAGTTTCCAGGGGCCGAAAGGAATGCGGCCGGCGACCGCGTCCTCAGTGATCACAATCGGAACGCCGGCGTCGCGCGCGATGAAGGTCAGGTGCTCCGGCGCAAGCTCGGGGTCCATGGGCAGATAAGCAGCGCCCGTCTTGAGAATGCCCAGCGCGCCGACCGCCAGCTGCGGCGAATTCAGCAGGAGGCCTACCGTGGCTCCGAGTCCCGCGCCGAGAAGGCGCAAGACGTTGGCCACTTTGCTTGCGCGGATCTCCAGTTCCCGGTAGGTGATGGCAACGCCGCGGTGGGCGAACGCGATCGCGTCCGGTGACGACCGTGCCCGAACGGTTATGAGATCGACGATTCGGTCGCGCATGGAGCGTTCACCGCCGCGGAGCCTGAGTTCCCTGGAAGGAATGTTATAGCACGCTTGTCGTAAAGGGCTCTGGCTACGCCGAATGGGTTAGGTCTTACGATCATGCAGGGGGCCACCCGATCGGCCGATTCAGGGAGGTGCATGACCAATACCTGTCTTGTTTACACCTGCGCGGGCTCGCGGCCTCTCGCGGCGGAGACGTCCCGTAATAAGAGTGCGGGAAGTATGCCCGGCGCTAACGATTCATCTCGATGCCATACCTGTGGCCGGCTTTGCTCTGAGATTCAGGCGCTTGCCGAAGTGGCGAGCGAGTTCATCGCCGTGGACAGGCTTAAGGACGGCGCGGCGAGCTTTGCGCGGATGGAGCTAATGGTGGTCGAGTACAAGCGGCACATTCACCAGAAGCACCGGCTTCGGAGCGGCGCCGCAGCTACTTTCATCCGGTAGACCAATCAGCAACAGCGCCGCAGCGGCACGGCAAACGGTATAATGAGGGTACTCCCCCTGTGCTTGCCGACAATTTCTGCCATGCCCAGGCGCACCAGCTTGTCCGCGACCTGCACAGCCCTCGGCCGCTGATCTACTGGACGGATCTGGCGTTCAGCGCCGCCCTCGGATGGGCCGCCTTCGCTGTCGCCTGTTCCGCTCCGTTTGGCTCCTGGACCGCGACGGGAGCCGCAGTGATTGCAGTGCTGCTGTTGTACCGGGCCGTCTGCTTCATACACGAGATCACCCACGTCCGCCCGAAAGCCCTGCCCGGATTCGAGACCGCGTGGAATGTGGCGATCGGGATTCCCCTGCTGATGCCGAGCTTCACCTATGTCGGCGTTCATCAGGACCACCACAGCACCGCGACATATGGCACGTCTCAGGACCCGGAGTACATGCCCTTCGCGCGTTCGCACCTCATGACCGCGACGTTTCTTCTCCAGAGCCTGCTCATGCCGCTGCTGCTGCTGGCGCGATTCGTGGTTCTGGCGCCTTTTGCGCTGTTCTGGCGGCCGTTTCATCGACTGCTTGCGGCCCATGCATCTTCGTTCGCCATGAACCCGCGCTACTGCCGCAGGGTGGATGACAAGTTGCTGGACAACATGGGCCGCTGGGAGGTCGCGATCCTGCTGTTCTGGGGACCGCTGCTGGTGCTGTGCGCCACGATCCTGCCCTGGCGCGTGCTGTTCACGTGGGCAGGCGTTGTCGCGGTGGTGAGTTTCGTGAATACTCTGCGAGCGCTTGGCGCGCATCACTACGAAAGCACGGGTGAGCCGCTCGATCGCGGCGCGCAGCTTCTCGATTCGGTGGATATCCCCGGCGGACCCTGGACGGCGCTTTGGGCGCCGGTTGGCCTGCGCTATCACGCCCTGCACCACTATTTTCCGGGCATTCCCTACCACAATCTTGGGCGCGCTCATTTGCGGCTCACCGGCGAACTACCGGCCGCGGCTCGTTATCGGGAGACGATTTGCCGCAGCCTGCCGTCGTCCCTGAACCGGCTTTTCGTCACCGGATATCGCAGCCGGACACGCCGTCACAAGTTGGAAGCGCCGAAGCCGGCCGTAACCCGATAAGGGCTGGCGCCTGCTTTCGCCGCAGCATTGTTTTCCGCAATTACCGGCCTGCCACTGAAGCAGCAGATGTGTACCGGCAGGCCCGGCATGGGAATTCTTCTGAATTCCCACGCCCATTCCTCGGAAAAATTCGAGCACAGCTGCCGCAGTTCCGCTTCGTTGTAGGAACGGAGGCAGGAAATCATTGCGTCCCAGGCCAGCGCGAGCGGCAGGAGTGGAATGAGGTAAGTGAAAATCCAGACGCTCAGCGGCGCCGCGGGCCGCATCTGCGGCACGTAGCGGAACATCAGCGTGGCGCTGTGCAGGAAGGTGAGAGCCGCGCGGAAGGCGGAGCGCTCCGTGATCTCGGCCACTAAAATCGGCTGACGCTGACGATATGCGTCTTCGAGGATCGCCCGGGCGCCCTCCGGTGGGAAGTGGTGGAACGAATTGAAGAAGGTGCGCACGCCGGCCAGGGGTGCGGGCACACGTCTGGCGTCCACAGGCTCCGGCCAGCCCAGAACGCGTCCGCCGGTTGCTGACGCCGCCCAGGCGAACGCTTCCCGATCGGGAAAGAGATCGGTGAGCGTGGCGTCCACCGCAACGCCCGCTTTGTCCAGCTCAGTCAGCAGCGCGGGAACGGGACCGGACGAACCGGAGCACAGGTCAATGATTCGGGGCGCCGGAGCGAATCGCAACAGCTCGGCCACCATGGGGGTGATGACGCCCTCCATCCGCAGCCTTAGCGACCAAAGGCGCACACATTCCGTGATCGCGTGGCGGAACGCCGCGGAAAACCATTGCTTCTCGTGAAACTCGAAACAGTGAACACGCGGCAGACGCAGCGCCATGGCCGCTCCTCCCGTTAAAGCACCGGAATTATGTCAAATGCGTTCCTGAGAGTTTAGCAGAGCCCGAATTCAGCGCCTATCGGGTGAATTCCGGACGCTCGTCTGACCCCGCGAGCGGCCTGCTGTGGTTGGGCGCGGCCGTCCCTGGCGGATAACAGCGGATATACTGCTCCTCATGTCCGCACGCTTCCGCCTGATCCTCTCGATTCTTCTCGGTCTGCCGCTGTGCGCCGCCACGCGGGCCCGCGACCTGGGGGTTCCGTTCGACGGAACGCCCGGACCGCTGGATGCGATTACCGACGTGGCGGGTATTGAGGTCGGCCATACGACCCTGATTTCCGGAGAGGGTAAACAGGCGGTGCGCACCGGGGTCACGGTGGTCTGGCCACGCGGAAAGCAATCGACCATTCCTTCGTTCGGCGGCTGGTTCTCGCTGAACGGCAACGGCGAAATGACCGGGACGACATGGCTCGAGGAAGGCGGCCTGCTCGCCGGACCGGTGCTGATTACGAATACGCACAGCGTCGGCCTGGTGCGCGATTCCTACATCAAATGGCAGGTGGCCCATGCTCCGAAAGGCGCCGAGCCGGACGAATGGTCGCTGCCGGTGGTGGCCGAAACCTGGGACGGCTTTCTCAACGATGTGAACGGATTCCACGTGCAGGAAGCCGATGTCGTGAAAGCGCTGGAGAGCGCCCGTTCCGGCGCGGTGGCCGAGGGCAATGTGGGCGGGGGCACGGGCATGGTTTGCTACGGGTTCAAAGGGGGTATCGGCACGGCATCGCGGCGCGCGGGCGATTACACGGTCGGCGTTCTGGTGCAGTGCAATTGCGGGCGCCGGCCGCAGCTGATGATCGCGGGCGTCCCTGTCGGCCGCGAGATTCCGGACAGCGTGCCCTATTCCCGCGATTACCGGCACTCCGGCGAGGACTACGGGTCCATCATCATCGTGGTGGCCACCGACGCTCCTCTGCTGCCGCACCAGACGAAGCGGCTGGCCCGGCGTGCATCGATGGGGCTGGCGCGCACCGGATCTGTTTCGGGCAACGGATCGGGCGACATCTTTATCGCCTTCTCCACGGCGAATCCGCAGGCCGGCGGCTCTTCGGGCGTGGTCCAGGTCTCCATGCTCGCCAATGACGAGATGAACCCGATTTTTGAGGCGACAGTCGAGGCCGTGGAAGAGGCCATCGTGAACGCCATGGTCGGCGCAGAGACCATGACCGGCTACAACGGCCATACGGTAATGGCGCTGCCGCACGACCGCCTCCGCCAGGCGCTCACGAAGTACAACAAGGCGCGCTAATCGGGCATTTTCTCGCGGAGCTCCTTCGCCAGCACATCGACAGCGGTGTTCTGGCTGAGCTCCTGGACCTCTTTCTCCTGAGCCTCTGCCTCCAGCCCCATGTGCGCGCATACAACCTGGAGCATCTGGATGATCTTGGTCACTTCGCGCTCGGCCAGCAGGTCCACCTGGAGGTTCAGCTGATTGCGGTTATCCGCGCGCCTACTCATCCGATTCTGCTTCATGAGGACAAAGGTGGTCAGCAGGACCCCTTCGAGCGACACCACCATGCTGAGCAGCATGAACGGGTACGGATCGAAGGTGGGGACGCCGGGGATCATCCGGGTGTTCACCAGCACCCAGCCGATAAACCAGACAACGTGCAGCGATACGAAACCCATGGTGCCCACGAAGGCGCCAATGGCGTCGCTAACCTTCTCCAGCGCGGTGCGCGTTTCGAGGAATTCCTGCTCCAGTTTTGCGACCGTCTCTATATTCGTTATCGCGGTCGGAAGTGGTTCCTTTCGCACATACCCTCCGTTTAGGGAGACGCACGGAAACGGGTTCCGCATTACACTCTGGGTGATGGCAGGCATGGGCAGGTGGGCGCTGGTGTGCAGTGTGGCAATGCTGGCCGAGGCGCAAATGGCCGAGTTCATAGCCGAAAAGATGCCGACGCGATCGTGTCATGCTTCTACGGTTGTCGAGCTGTCGAATGGCGATGTGCTCGCGGCGTGGTTCGGCGGCTCGCGAGAGGGCGCCTCGGATGTGGGCATCTGGATGGCCCGGCGTGGAGCGGGCGGGTGGTCGGCTCCGCGGAAGGCAGCGCGCGAACCGGGAGTGGCCACGTGGAACCCGGTTCTGTTCCACGCGGCTGACGGCGTGCTGTGGCTGTATTACAAGTTCGGCAAGTCGCCGGAAACATGGTCGGCGGCGCGGAAGTTCAGCCGCGATGAAGGCGCGACATGGAGCGAGACGGAGCATCTGCCGGCGGGGATTTACGGCCCGATCCGCGCCAAGCCGCTGGTGCTGCGCGACGGGACCATTCTCAGCGGCACGTCGGTGGAGAGCTATGGGAGCTGGGCGGCGTGGATCGAGCGCAGCATCGATAACGGCCATACGTGGAGTCGAATCGGGCCGATTGCCGCGCCATTGTCCATCGCGGCCAGGACGCCGCGGCCGGGGGAAGAATACGGCATTATCCAGCCTTCGCTGGTGGATCTGGGCGGCGGGCACATTCGGCTGTACGCGCGGGCGACGACACACATCGGCAGGATCTGCGAATCGGACTCGGTCGACGGCGGGCGTACGTGGGGGGCGGTCAGAGCGACGGCGCTGCCGAATCCGAACTCGGGGATCGACGCCGTTCGGCTTGGCGACGGGCGTCTGGTCATGATCTACAACGACAGCTTTTCTTCCCGCACGCCTCTGGTTCTCGCGATGAGTGTCGACGGCGTCGAATGGAAGAAGTTCCATGAGCTGGAGACCGGACCGGGAGAGTTTTCCTATCCAGCGCTGGTACAGGCGAGCAATGGGGATCTGCTGATTACGTACACGTGGAAGCGGGAGAAGATTCGATTTGTCTGTGTGGGAGAACGGGAGCTCAGAACCGTCTCGACCACTCTTTCGGCCAGCGCTCGATGACGACCTTCTTGTCCGTATAAAACTCCACCGCATCGCGACCCTGGCCGTGCAGGACGCCGAGGAAACTGTCTTTCCAGCCGCTGAACGGGAAGTAGGCCATGGGCGCCGCCACTCCAATATTCACGCCGATATTCCCGGCGGGCGCCTGATACCGGAACTTACGCGCGGACGCGCCGCTGGTGGTGAAGATCGACGCAGCGTTCCCGTAGGAGCTCTCGGAGAGCATCTGCATGGCGCTGTCCAGATCGCCGGCCTCTCGCAGAGTGAGCACGGGTCCGAAAATCTCGGTTTCGCCCAGCTCGCGAGCCGCGCCGTTTCCCTCGAGGATGGTCGGGTTGATGAAATAGCCGTCGCCGGCGGCCTTGCGCCCATCGAGGATGGCCCGCCCGCCGGCGGCCAGGCCTTTATCCACCAGCGCTTCGATCCGTTCCTTGCTGGTGGACGAAATCACCGGCCCCATCTGCACGCCATCGCTGAGGCCGTTACCTACCTTCAGGCTGGAGGCGAGGGCGGTAATCGCGTCCGTGAACGGCTTCGCGGCATCGCCGACCGTGATCGCCACCGACACCGCCAGGCAGCGCTGCCCGGCGCACCCGAAGGCGCTGTCGCTGACTACCTGCGCGGTGCTGCCGAGGTCGGCATCGGGCATGATGACGACGTGGTTCTTCGCGCCGCCCTGGCACTGCACGCGTTTCCCGTGCGCCGCGCCTTCGGCGTAGATGTATCGGGCCACCGGCGTGGAGCCGACAAAGCTGATGGCCCGCACCTTCGGGTGACGCAGCAGCGCATCGACCGCGGGCTTGGCGCCCACGACCAGGTTGCACACGCCATCCGGCAGCCCAGTCTGCCCGATCAATTCGAGCAGCCTGCGCGCGGTGAGCGGTACGCGCTCCGACGGTTTGAGGATGAAGGTATTCCCGCAGGCCAGGGCATAAGGCAGAAACCATAGCGGAATCATCGCCGGGAAGTTGAAGGGCGTGATCGCCGCAACGACACCCAGCGGCTGGCGAATCATGATCTCGTCGATGCCGCGCGCCACGTCCTCCAGGTTGTAGCCCTGCATCAGCGTGGGAATTCCGCAGGCCACCTCCACGTTCTCGATGCCCCGGCGCAGCTCCGCCCGGGACTCGGAGAGCGTCTTGCCGTTCTCCATGGTGGTGAGGCGGGCGATCTCCTCGAAGTGTTCTTCGAGCAGCTGCTTGAGCCGGAACAGATACTGAATGCGGTCCGGGGGCGGCGTTTCGCGCCATGCCGGAAATGCCGCGGCGGCGCGCTCTACCGCCTGCGCCGTCTCTTCCTCGGTGGCCAGAGGTACGGCTTCGAGCACCTCGCCGGTTGCTGGATTGATGACTTCCTGCGTGTGGCGCATGGTTATGCCTCGACCTGCGCATCGGCGATTTGCAGCGCGCTGTCGAACGCCGCGATTGCAAGATCGATCTCGTCCTGCGCGATGATCAGCGGCGGGGCGATCACGAAATGGCTGATCCACGAATTGACCGCAACGCCGTTCTTCAGCATCTCCGCGGCGATTTTGTCGACGAGCATGGGCGTCCCCGAAACTTTATCGGCCATGTGGTTGAAAGGTTCTTTGGTGGTTCGGTTCTTCACCAGCTCGATCGCCTGGAACAGGCCCAGCCCGCGGACATCGCCAACGGACCGATGCTTTTCCTTCAGCTCCAGCAGCCTGCCGGTAAGGTAGTGCCCCATTTCGCGCGACCGGTCCACGAGGTTCAGCCGCTGCATCTCGCGAATCGTTGCGACGGCCGGCGCGAGGGTCATGGGATGCGCTTCATAGGTATGTCCATGCGCGAAGAGATGATCGTTGAAGTGTTCGGCGATGCGCGTGGTTGTGGCGCACAGGCCAAGGGGCACGTAGGCGGACGTGATGCCCTTGGCGGTCACCAGAATATCGGGCTGCACGTCCCAGTGATCCACGGCGAACCAGCGGCCGGTGCGACCCCAGCCGGACATCACTTCGTCGGCGATGAGCAGCACGCCGTTGTCGTCGCAGATCCGGCGCAGGCGGGGAAAGTACTCCGGGGGCGGCACGAGCACCCCGTTTGTCCCCACCACCGGTTCGACCAGCACCGCGGCCACGTCGCTCTCGTTGCGAATCATATGCTCCAGATAATCGGCACAGGCGATGTCGCAGCCGGGGTATCGATGGCCGATGGGGCAGTTGTAGCAGTTCACTTCCGGCCCGAAGATGACCCCCTGTCCCTTGCCGCCGGGCTCCACGGGCCAGCGCCGCGGATCGCCGGTTGCGGCGATGGAAGCCATGGTCGAGCCGTGATAGGAGCGGTACCGCGCCAGGATCTTCGTGCGGCCGGTGAACATGCGCGCGATTTTGATCGCCGCCTCGTTGGCCTCGGTGCCGCTGGTGGTAAAGAAGAATTTGTCCAGGCCGCGCGGCAGCACTTCCAGCAGCAGCTTGCTCAACTCCACGCGCACGTCGGTGGCATAGCCGGGCGCGATGTAGGGAAGCGCGCGAGCCTGCTGTTCGATCGCCTGGATCACCGCCGGATTCTTATGGCCCAGGTTGACGCACATCAACTGCGCGGAAAAATCGAGGTAGCGCTTCCCGGCGCTGTCGATAAACCAACAGCCCTCGGCATCCACGACATGCATGGGGGCCCAGTTCTTCTGAAAACGCCATGTGCCGTAATTGAGCTTACGCGTGAGCTCCGAGATTTCCTGCGATGACTGCGCTGCGAGCATATTCGAGAACCTTACAGGAAAACTGCAGCTTTCGTCAAACGTCAGGCTTTGAGCAGGACGTCCGCGGTGGCGCGATAGGCCTGGTCGATGGCGCAGTCGGTATAGGCGTACGCGCCCGCGTCGGCGTTGGCGATGGCGATACGCCCGAACGGCTGCCGCGCTGTCACGCAGGGTGGTGTGCCGCCTTCCAGCCAGAATTTGTCGAAGAGCGAGTTGTACTGGTAGGCGTAGCCGTGAGGCCAGCGGTTGACGGTGATCGCGGCAATGTCGCGAGCGGGATCGAAGCCGCCGGGGGAGAGGGTGCGCGCCATCTGATCGCGGATGTTGCGCTCGAAAACCTCGAACGTCGTTTCGTACAGTTCGATACGCCCGGCGCGGTGCTGC
>Ga0209810_1005407_pt1 | contig 11602 bp, 7 predicted proteins | sample Coa_R1_7_FD_187159 | JGI IMG/M metagenome (GOLD analysis project Ga0209810, IMG submission 187159) | Surface soil microbial communities from Centralia Pennsylvania, which are recovering from an underground coalmine fire - Coalmine... | ecosystem: Environmental > Terrestrial > Soil > Unclassified ...
TTCGCACATTCTGGAGGCGGACACGCTGGAGCGGATGGATTATTTCCTTTCTCACACCGCCTTCATCATTTCCCACAAATCCGAAAGCCTCGAGACGCTGCAAGGCGTTCTCTGGTACCTTCCCACCGGCAGCCCCATCATCATCGTCTCCAACTGCCCTCCGGAGAACCTGGAAACGCTCCAGCACAGCCTGAAGGAACACATGACCTCACATAGAAAACTCTACCTCGTTCACCAGAAGGACCCTCTCGTGGCCCATTTGCTGCGTGAGTGCGGGGTGCCGCAAATTCTCGACAGTGATGGCCGCGTGCGCGACGGCAAGGGAGAAGGCATGTATATCGGCACCCTCTGCGCCACGCTGCTGGGCTATCCGCGCTGGGTGATCTTCTACGACGCCGACAACATCGTCCCCTGCTCCCTGCTCGAATACACGCTGGCGATGGGCAGGCTCTTTCTCGCCGCCTGCCCGCACGACCTGCTGTGGGAAGGCACGGCTGGCAATATCCTGCACAATGTGCGCATCTGCTGGGCGTCCAAGCCGGAGGTGAAAAACGGGACGCTCGAATTCAAGCTGCTCGGACGCTGCACCAGCGTCATCTCCCCGCTTTTTAGCTCCCTGCTCGAAGAATGGTTCGGCATTCGCGACTACCCCATCATCTCGTCCAACGCGGGCGAGCAGGGCATGACCATCAAGACGGCGAAGACGCTGCGCTTTTCCTCCCACTACTCCATCGAGACATTCCAGTTCCTCGATTTCCTCGCCCATGCCGGGCCGCGCAAGGCCATCTTGCAGCAGTACCAGTCGAAAAGCCCGCATTTTCATACCAAAGGCGACGATGAACACATCCGGCGCATGATTGCCCAGAGCCTCGGCAGCTTCTTCGTCTTCCACGAGTACATCCCCGCCAGCACGCGAGAGCAATTGCTGCGCATTTGCGATGAAATGCGGCTTGACGTTTGCTATCCTTTGATTTACCCTTCAATTGACCGTCTTACCATAGAGGGAGATAAAGAAGAGTTCGTAGAACAGTACAGGTTATTCCGGGAGACTGCCGCACCTGCCTTAGCATCGTGATGCGCTCGCTCCCGGTCGTTTCCACAACCAGGGAGTAGCATTGTGCGATTGTTTCTCGTGCGTCACGGCGTCACCACGTACAACCTTCAGGGACGTTATACCGGCCAGGCGGACATTCCACTCAGCCCGCTCGGCGTTCGCCAGGCGGAGGCGGTCGGCCTTCGTCTGGCCTCGGAACACATCGACGCCGTCGTTTCCTCTGACCTGCAGCGCGCCCGTGTCACGGCGCAGGCAATCGCGCGCCACCACGACCTGCCCGTGCAGGAAGACGCGGACCTGCGCGAAACCGGGCTTGGCAACTGGGAGGGCCTGACCTTCGCAGAAGTGCGGGCGCGCAATTCCGAACAACTCGTCTACTGGCACCTCGAACCGAATGCCGCCCCGCACGGTGGCGAGACGATGTTCCAGGTGCGGGATCGAGCCGAACGCGCGCTGGCGCGCTGGCAGACAAACTACCCGGCGGGAACGGTGGTCTGGTCAACGCATGGCGGCTTCATCGGCATCATGCTCTGCCATCTGCTCGGCCTCGACCTCACCCACCGGCGGCAGTTTGTCCTGGGCAACACCTCGATCACCGCCGTCGACTTCAGCCGGGGCTATCCCATCCTGCTCTACGTCAACGAGACCGCGCACACACGCGGCCTGGCCGTTGACGATGAGCTAGACTCGGCCTCAACCTCAACCCGTTGAGGCCCACGCCGCACGCCCTGAGCTACACGCGGCGATTCATCTCTAAGAACAGCCTTTCCCCCTGCGGGTTGCGCTGCACCACGATGCGCACGCGCTGGAAGCCCGCCTTTTCGTAGACGCGAATCGCGCGCTCATTAAACGTGAGGACGAAGAGGCGAAAGTAATCCGGCGCGAACTCGCGACGCGCGAAATCCAGCCCCGCGCTGACAAAGGCCAGCCCCTTTCCCTGCCCCGTCAAATCCGGGCGCAGGCCCAGCCCGATGGTAATCGTATTGTTCTCGCTGTACAGGTGCGGCTCCCCATAACCGGTCACACAGGCGGAGGAGCCAAAGCCGAAGAAGCCCACCAGCTCGCCCGTTTCGTCACGTACCGCGTAGTGGGGGCCGCGCCTGTCCAGCAATTCGGCCACCACGTCCGCGCCATCCCCGTCAAAATCATCCTGCATATTGTACACCGCATACGGTCCCTCATAGCGCCACCCCAGAATAGCGCGCGCATCCTCTTCGTTCATGGGCTGAAAGAAAAACTGCATTGTTGGCCCCTCCTCTTTGCCTTGCGAGTAGTTGCTTCTCTCCACTCAGCAGGCCATGACTGTTAGCACAGAGATTCATTCCACCCGAACCGGCATTAAACGGTAGGGGGCCGTTTCAAATCTTCCAGGGCGTTGAGCAGGGTGTCGACCTCTTCGAGGGTGTTGTAGAAGTGGGGGGAAATACGCACGAAGGTGCCGCGCGCGGCGGTGGCGATGTTGCGCGCGGCCAGTTCATCCACCATCTGTTGCGGCGTCATCTCCGGGCGCTGCGGGTGCGGCGTGAAGCAAACGATGCCGGAACGCTCGCCCGCCCCCTGCGGGGAGACGACGGGATAGCCGAGCCGCTCTAAACCGGCGATGGCGCGGGCCGTCAGGCCCAGAATGCGCGCCTCCACTGCCGCCATGCCGCCGTCGAGGCTCTCAAAGACGCCCAGCGCGGCATCAAGGCCGATAATGGCCGTGCTGTTGGACGAGCTATGCTCGAAACGTGCCGCGCCTTCTTTCAATGGCTGCTCATAATTGAAGAAATCGAAAGGCTCGGCCACGCTGAACCAGCCGCGACGGGGCAGCTTCAATTGCCCTGAAAGCGCGTCCGAGACGTAGAGGATGCCCGTCGTCTGCGGGGCAAGCAGCCACTTATGGGCAGCAGCCGCCAGGTAATCCACGTCCAGTGCCTGCACATCGATCGCCAGCGCACCCAGCGCCTGCATGGCATCGATGCCACACAGGATGCCGCGCTCATGACAATAGCGCGCGATGGTCGCGATATCGTTGCGATAGCCCGTAGAGAACTCGACAAGGCTCAGGCTGACCAGCCGCGTGCGCCCCCTGTCCTGCTCAATGCGCTCAAAAATCGCTTCCACCGGGATGCGCCCTTCCTGCTGCGCTACCAGATGCACCTGCACGCCGCGCTCGCTCAGGTTCAGCCAGGGGTAGACATTGCTGGGAAATTCCCCTTCGGCGGTAATCACGCTCTCACCTTCCTGCCAGGACAGGCCATACGCTATCATCATCATGCCATCGCCCGTGCTGGCCGTGAACGCAATCTGCCCGGCTCGCGCCCCGATCATATCCGCCATGCGCCGGTGCGCCCCCTGCTCATACATGCGCCAGCGTTCCCCGTGCATGCTCGCGTAGGCGCTGCGATCCTCAATATATTCGTGCAGCCCGCGCGCCACCGGTCGCGGCAGCGGCCCGTTCGCCGCATGGTTCAGATATGTACAGTGGCGCGTCACCGGAAAAAAGAACTCTCGTATATCCCCACTCTCCTTCACCTCATCCCCGAATTCATGCTCCCCTTCTTCAATCAACAACAGCGATTGCAGCATCTCCTCCAGCGCAGGCATCTGCTGCTCACCGAAACGGTCGCGATCAGACATAAAAATACTCCTCACATGCTACATGGTAATACTGCTTTATTATACGCTATGCAGCGTGTGAGGGGCAGCGCGCAACCGGCGGCCCGCTTATCACTTTTTTATCAGCAGGAAGAAGAGAGCGGCCAGCACGCCAGCGACGACGAGGGGGATGAGCAGGGTTGCTATCGCCTTCCCTTTGCCCAGGCGCTGCGCGGCCATGATGACAATGACCTGCAGGACGATACCGTAGAGGCTGAGGACAGAGTTGAGAATCCTGCCAACGACGGGGATCAGGGCCAGCAGTTTGCTGCCTATGCCCAGCGGGGCCTGAACGGAGAGCGAGGCGTTGCACAGCTCCAGGAAAGTTCCCTGGCCGCCCAGGAGTTTTGCCAGCGCGTAGACAATGCCTGTGAGAAGAAAGAAGAGGGCCGGCACGATCAGCACCAGACCGTAGGAGGTGGCAAAACTGAATAGCGAGAACGAGGCCCCGGTCGCAGGCGGCGAGATGAGATTGACCAGCACCCCCAGCGCGGCGTCCAGCACCGCCCAGGCCAGCAATTGTATCCAGACAAGCGCCCAGCTTGCCTGTTCCTTACTCTGTGCATACGTCGCCACCGACGGTTTGAAGATCGCTTTGAAATATTGCTGCGGAAGTTGAGAGAGCGCCGCGCTCAGCGATGAGGTTGAGATTGAAGATGGGGTCGCCTGTGCTGCCGGAGCAGCGTGATCGGCGGCAGAGGTTTGTTCCGATCGCGTTTTTTCCTGTTGCTGACTTTGAGCCATGACATGTTCTCCTCTCTCCATGACCATCTGGTGCCGGGTGGTGTCCCCAGACATGATGGTCTCCTTTCGATAACCTGACCTTTCCAGTTGCCATACGATGAGCGGTGAAAACCGGTTCGGATATTTCGCGCTGAGTGGAGCGAAGCAACTGAGATAGCGAGTTGATCTTTCTGGCCGCCCGGACACTTCGCCGCGCTCTGCATGACATATCTGAAGCGATTTTATTGCCAGAAAACGCGTACATCGTAGCATAGCGTGACCGATTGGGCAAGAGAGATAGGAAGAATGGATATATGGTAAAATATTCTCAGCTATGAACATGGATTTATGGACTACTCTGGATAATCAACAGCAGGATCAGGCGTCAGACGCCGGAGAACTGGCGAAGCAGGGGCAGACGCGCCGCCTGACGGAAGCGGCTGTGCTGGCGGTGGTGCGCGCATGGCTGCTGCGCGATTATCTCGCCCCCTATTGCCGCTCGCTGGCTTCCATCCGCATCTTCAGACGGTGCTACTGGATTGATGGGCTGGGAGTGGAGAAGCGAGCGCGGGTGGCGGAGCCGCTGGTGGAGCTTAGACGCATGCTGGCGGGAGCAAGCAGGCCAATTGCCCTGCACGGGCTGGTGTTGAAGGCGGGGAGCAGCAGGCGTGGGCCGGGGACGGCGGGAAAAGATGCGGTGGTGAAGCTGCCGGAGGGCGGCGGGCTGGTCGATGCAAGCTGGCAGGAGGCGCAGGCGGCGCTGTTGCAGGCCATCGAGCAGGCACCGGCTGTCTTCCTGCTCAACCCGTTCGGGCAGACGCTGTTCGGCTACGATGATCTCGCGCCGCTCTACCAGCGCACAGGGCCGACCGAACTCTTTTTGTTGCTCTCGCATAAGCGTCTGGGCAGCCACCTGCTCGCGGCCTCAGAGCCGGGAGCGGCCAGCGGGGCTGTGTTGACAAACTTGCTGCGCAGCGACCGCTGGAAAAGCCTGCTCGCGAACCCGCATACAGCCACAAACAAAACTGATGAACGCGGTAGAGAGAACCATACGGGCGGTTTGCTGCGTGGAGGACAATCAGAAATTGCTCCCCCATCTCCCCTGCTACCGACGCAGGCGATCGACGGGCTGATTGACCTGCTTATGGCTTCGATGAAGGCTCGTTTCCTGACGGTGCAGCGGATTGCGCTGCCGGTGCAGGTGGGGGCGGCTGCCATCGAGCTGGCCCCCTACACGCTGCTCTTCGCTACGCGCCGCCAGGATAGCCTTGCCATTATGAACGATGCCGTGTGCGCCTACAGGCGTCGTGTCTCCGCGCAGAGCTATCAGGGCGTACTGGGGGAGGAGTGGTTTGCGCAGCAGGAGCGCGAGCGGCTGGCGGCAGAACAGCAGGAGCTAGAGCAATTTGTCTCCGCTCAGGGCATGGCACAACGACCCCGCCGCTGGCCCGAACTGCGCCAGCGCCTGCTCCTCACCCACTTCGGTCGCTGGCCCCTGCAAGAATACGATGCCGTCATGTGCCGCCTGCTCCAGAATGGCGTCGCGCGCTGTGAGTGGAGGCGCAAGCCCATGACAGACGGCACAGATGAAAGGCCTGTGCCGGGTGATGAAGATATACTCTTCTGGACATGAATCTGCATCCGCCAGGTACCCATGAGTTTTCCGGTTCGGGTATAATCGGAAAGAATGTTTGTGCAGACAGGCAATACCTGAACGGAACGGGGGAATAAGCAAGTGGATATAAGGAGTGTAGAAGAGTGATCAGAAGAGGTATCTGATCGCAACAGGGAGAAAGTTGCCTGCCCCATATATATAATATAAATATAAATGTAGACAGGCAAGTAACGAAAGGTTAATCGTACAGGCCCTCATCCTCACTGATGTGGGTTAACTCGGCGAGACCGCGCTTTCTCGCAGCGTCTCGCCGTTGCTTATAGGCAATGAGGTCACTGAAACGAACTCGCCGATGCGTTCCCACCTTGACGAAAGGAATCTCTTGCGTTACTGCTCAAATCGTGATTTTTCCATGTCCTCATGAGCATAATCATCGCTCGCTAATATCATACCATACTTATCTCGAAACAAACGCAATATACAAAATAAACAAAACAATCCATTCTCCAATGTACCCAATTTCACGCGAACCGCTGGAAGAACGGGATGTTCAGCACATATGCGAGCAGTTCGAGGATGCTGTGGTAGGCGATGATGAGCAGGGCGGCGCTGGCAATGTACATGTGGGCGGTGCGCCAGGCGCGGATGATGAGGCGGGCGCGCTGCTGCCGACGCAGAGAGCGCACAAGGGCGGCGCGGCGCGCGAGCGTCTCGCAGGCGCAGCGAAAATCGGCCTGCTCGCGCGGCTGAAGCTGAGGAAGGCGACCGGAGAGCGCGCGGGGATGGTCGATAGCGCGCATGCAGTAGTGCTTGAACGGCTCGGATTTGCCGGCGCAGAGCCGCTCGACACCGTATTCCAGTTCCAGAATGCGTTCCTCCAGCGCCTGTATGATGCCGACCCCGTTGCTGCTGGCGTCGTGGGCGATGGTGCGCGCCTGCCAGATGTCGAGCAAACGACCGGCAACGCCGGTGATGACCAGCACGCCCAGAGAGACCAGCGCGCTGAAACCGGCCCCCTCTTCGGTGAAGCAACTCAGGTTCTGACAGAAATTGTTCAGGATATGGATGTAGTTGGAGTGCATCAGGGCGATCAGGATGGTGGTGATGCCGAGCCAGGTGTGCATCCAGAGCCAGTCCTGCGCCTTGCCCGGCAGCCCGCGCATGAAGCGGCGGCGCAACGAGTACGCGGCGGTGAATAGCACCAGCCCGAAGGCGATGATGCCGAAGAGGCGCAGGGGATCGTAAAACGGCCCCGGATACTGCTGCGTCCTGATGGCTTGCTCATAGACGATAAAGATGCCCGCGTAGAGCAGCACGCTGGCGGCCAGCCACAGCCACCATGCCATCGAGGCTGGCACCTTCCACAGACGGGGCGTGGTGTGTTGTTTGTCCGCTATTCGAGATTGAGCCTGTTTTGTGGTAAGAGACATAACGACTATTTTTCCTTCAAACTGTTGGCTCCGTAACTGCACCGGCCCGGGCGGCGCGACGCGAGATCTACGTCGTCCTGCGTCGCAAAATTTCCTCGGTCGACCCAAAAAAAGCTATGGGCTGGACGCGCAAGGCCGCGCCCATAGGACAGGCCTGGACGCAGGCTTGATTGCTGTAGCCTGCGCAGAGATCGCATTTGATGGCAATTTTCTTGCGCATCTCGCCGAGGGCGTCGCGCTGAACACGCTGTGTGGCAAGCGGGCCGGGAGCAGCGGGGGAAGCCGGTGCAGGCCACCCGCAAGGGGATGGCCCTACTATACGCGATACGTTCGCGCTCCTTGCGGTACTGTCGTATATAGTAGGGCCATCCCCTTGCGGGTGGCCTGCCATAGGCAACACCCTGCGCCCGCGTTCTTTGCCTGCGCCCTCGCTGAAAAAGTGGCGGAATCTGGCCAGCAGCGAGCCTTGCTGGCCCTGCTCGTTCCCCTGGTACGTGTCATCATCGAGCGAGACGATGGAGATGTTGTCATAGGGGCAGCGTTCGGCGCAGATGCCGCAGCCGATGCAGCTTTCGGTAATGTAGACCTCGCCGCCGGGCATGCGGGCGATACCGGCGCGGCTGCACAGCATGCAGACGGGGTCCTGGCACTGGCGACAGGCAGTGGCGATACTGATATTGCCTACCACCATGCCCTTGCGGTTCATACGCGAATGGCCGTGACGGCGCGCGCAGGCCTCTTCACATTCATTACAATGGATGCATTTATCCAGATCGATGACCAGCACCTCGGTGCCTTCAACTACGCCGTCGCCGACCAGCGCGTGCAGCGCAACCGCCTCGTCCTCGGTCGGCTGGCCCGGTGCGCCGGTAGCCCGCGCGCTTTCATGGTACTCGCGCAGGCGTTCCTGGAAACGCTGGCCGACTTCGGGATAGCGGGCAAAGAAGGCGACGAGGGCCTGGCGCGGGAATTCCGCCACGCGCACGCGCGTGATGGCGGTGACGGTGACGGCGCGCCGGTCGCCGAGCATGTCCAGCCCGCCCGCGAAGTAGTCGCCGTGCTGGCGATAGGCGATGATGCGCTCGTCGCTGCGGTCGCGCCCTGTCCCCGCCAGCGTGCGACGCGCCACCTTGACGAAGCCCTCTAAGAGAATGTGCAACGTCTCACGCATGGGCTGGCCGTGTCCCTCTTCGGCGAAGAGGCGTTCGTCGCGGCCATAGTGGCGCACCTGCGCCCCGGCGGCGATGGCGCGGATATCGGCATCGGCCACGCCGGAGAAGAGGGCCATGCGTTTCAGAATAGCTTCGATGGAGCGCGTATCGTCCAGGATAGAGAAGAATGTGCGCAGGGCGGGAACCAGTTCCAGCAGGCGCTGCATGGCCTGCTCCGGCACTTCCAGCACGACGGCGGGCGTCCGGGCGCGAGCCGTCTCGTGTCGCGGCTGGCCGGTCAGCATGCCGTGTTCGCCCATGTACTCGCCGCGCTGCAGGACGGCGACGGGCAGTTCGCGGCCATCAAAGCCGACCGAAGAGAGTTCGACGCGGCCTTCCAGCAGCATATAAAGTTCGCGCCCGAACTCCCCTTCGCGCATGATCGTCGTGCCGGGAACGAGGGTGAGCAGCTTTGAACTGGCAACAAGGTGTAGCAGGTAGTTATCTGGCACAAGCTGCGGCTCGCGAAACATCGGCTGCTCGCGCAGGCGACTGAGCAGCAGCGGGACATTCCAGCCCGGCGGCAGGTAGTTGAGAACACGGCTCAGATCGACCTGCCCGTTCCAGGAGATGCCCAGCCGCTGCTTGAGCGAGAGCATGAGCAGGTCGCGGTGGTTATCGACGGGGCAGACAGGCACACAGGAGCCGCACATCACGCATTCTTCCGTAAAGAGCGCCACGTGCGGCGCAATCTCATCGGAGATGGTGGCGCGGTTCAGGTCGGCGATGGTGACAGAGGCGGAGAGCGGCACGGGGCAGGCGCGCATGCAGCGATCGCAGCCGATACACATATCGATCTCGAAGCGTATGGCCTCCTCGCTCAACGGCTTCACATCCGGGCGATGTTCGATGCCCACTACCAGGGGCGACTTCACGGGTGTTTGCATGTGCATAATGGTTCCCTTTTGTAACTGGCTCTCTCGTTGCCTACTTCCCCACAAACGTAATTCTCAACAATATCCACGAACTCCCGTAGGCGCCGATTGATCGCGCGCCTATGGGTGGAACTTCAGCATACAACTGGCACAGAAGCGGGCGCTGTGTGTATTGATTGTTCCACACTGCGGGCAGACGAGCAGCGACTCCACCGGAATAGTTTCGGCGGGCAGCGACACATTGCCCTCTCCCGTTTCTTCTATGGTCTCCGGCCTGGACTGATGGAGATCGATGAAATAGCCCTGGATGCTGCCGAAGCCCAGTCGGTCGCCGTGCGAGAGGCGATAGGGGTCGGCGATGCGCGTCGCGTTGACCGCCACGCCATTGCTGCTCTGCAAGTCGTGGACATAGAAGCCGTCGGGGCCGGAAAAGATTTCGGCGTGCGTCCGCGAGACGGTGATGTCGGGCAGCACGATCTCGCAACTGCGGTCGCGGCCCAGTACCAGGTGTTGCTTTGCGCGCAGCGCATGCACCTCCGGCTTGCCCTGCATCACGATGACCAGCGCGGGCGATTCGTAGAGTGAGGCCACCACCGCCGGGGGCAGCGGGCTGACCGCGCCGGGCAGGAGCAGCGAACCGTCCTGTTGCAGCACCGGCTGCCCCATGGCAGGAGCCGCGCTCGCCGCTAAGGCAGGAAATGCTCCTGTCACCATCTCATCCGTCGCGGCGATGCCCGGCAGCGAGATGGGATTGGAGATGCCGCTGCCGCTGACGGTGCGCACTTTGAAGACGAACTCGACCAGCCTGCCGAAGCGCAGTTGATCGTTTTGCGCCAGCGTGGCGGTGCCTCCCGCTTGCAGGCGCGCGTCATTGATGTAGGTGCCGTTGGTGCTGCCGAGGTCGCGCAGAATGTACTGGCCGTTGGCATAGCTGATCTCGGCGTGGCGGCGCGAGACCGAGGGATGATCGATATAGAGCGCAACCCCCGGCTGGCGCCCGATGGTGATGACGCGCGTCTGGCTGAGCCGCTTTTCGGGCAACGCGGCAATGCCCGCGCCGCTCTGCGCGCTGCTCACCGGCACCAGCACGGCTTCGGTACGCAGCTTCCTCGGCGTCACAGGGATACTCTTCAGCCCGATGGTCTGCGGGCGAATAAACTGCGTCTCGCCCTGCCTGTACGCTTCCTGCCTGATGGCGGCGTCGCCGACGCGGCGCACGGTGAGCAGAGGCGGCGGCACGCCCTGGCTGTCGAGCCAGTCGTTGAGGGAAAAATCGTCATCGAAGAGCCGCGCCGCGACGGGCAGCAGGTTGACGCCGTGATCGATGGCGCGTTTGAAGGCCAGCGCGTCTTTGCGATTGCCCAGCGCGAGGATGCCCGCCGCCACGCCGTTTTTGAGTATGACTTTGCGATAGCTGCGCGGCTGCGGCTCCGCCACCAGTTCCTGAAAGCCGTTCTGCGGGCCGCCCGGCGGCAACTGCGTCACGCCGACCGAGGCGAAATCGAGGCCGTAGAGGAAGGTGGCGTTGTAAAAATGGGCGGGCGTGAAGGGCCGCGCCGTGTCCAGCAGGTCGAGCATGCTATAGGCGGCGGCGCGCGCCTGCTGGATGGCCGGATACCATTGCCCTACTACGCGCACGCTGCCACTGAGCGGGTCGCGCACTTCCAGCACATCACCGGCGGCATACACGTCCGGCGCGCTGGTGCGCATCATCGCGTCCACCTGCACGCCGCGCCCGCAGGCGATGTCGGCCTGGCGAATAAAATCAATCAACGGGTCAATGCCGATGGCGATCAGCACCAGTTCGCAGGGGATGTGTTCGCCGTGTGTGGTGACAACGCCATTTACCTGCCCGTCGCGGCCCGTGATCTCGGCAATCTCTTCTTCCAGCCGCACGTCCACGCCGTCGCGCCGTTCCTGCTGCAAGACAAGGTCAGAGGCTACGGCATCCAGCACTTCCGACCAGACAGTGCGGCGGCGCAGCAGGTGCGTCACCTCGTAGCCCCGGTGGCGCAGCGTCTCGACGCTTTCCAGCGCCAGCGTCCCGCTCCCGC
>Ga0209810_1005408_pt1 | contig 11602 bp, 10 predicted proteins | sample Coa_R1_7_FD_187159 | JGI IMG/M metagenome (GOLD analysis project Ga0209810, IMG submission 187159) | Surface soil microbial communities from Centralia Pennsylvania, which are recovering from an underground coalmine fire - Coalmine... | ecosystem: Environmental > Terrestrial > Soil > Unclassified...
ACGATGAGTTGGGAGAGCGGATGCAGCCACGCGAACCATGGGTCGCTCGTGAGCAGTTGCAGGAAATGATTGGGCGATTTGATCTGGCCGATGGTGGCCTCGTAACCGATGCGCTCGGAATCCACGAGCGTCTTGTGCAGGTGCAAGAGCGCGTCCCTCAAGTCATGCAGTTTTTGGCGGTTCGCGTCAGTCATTTCACCAAAACGTCGCCTGTTCTTTCGCCCGAGTCAATGTCGGCGCGACGCAAGCTGTGCGCATCCTTTCCGTCTCTCCATGAATCCGAAGCTGGTGCGGACATGGCTCTGCGATGTCCGCGGACTGCGCTGCAGCGGCGTGCCGTTCGTACCCAGTTCAATGCACGAATTTTCGGGAGAAACCGACAAATGCGACGCGTTGAAACATTTGGCGAAGATCAGCGGTTAAAGTTGGGCCTTCTTTCTGGCCAGCTCAATCGTCTCATTTATATAATTTGAGCGGGCAGAGCGAGTTTTGAGACTCGCTCTGCCCTTGCAGTGTCATTCGTTGAGGAACAGCTTCCACTCGGCGACACTGTGCGTGTTGCGAATGAGGGCCGTTGCCGGCAATTCCTTCGGCGCGCGCGGGATGCTGAGCAGCTTCAGGCCGGCTTCGTGGGGCAGACGGTTGCCCTTGCGGGCGTTCACGTCCTTGCTCGACCAAACCAGGTTGTCCCAACTGTCCTTGCCGCCGCGCGAACGGGGCAGGACGTGGTCCAGGCTGCCTTCGTCCGGCTTGAGCAACTTTCCCGTATACTGACAGCGGTTGCCGTCGCGTTCGCGGATGCTCTTCGCGCACAGCTTTGGGCGCTTCTTTGGCACCCTGGCGAAGTTCACCGCCACAATGACCGTCGGCACGCGAATCTGGCCGCGCACCGTGTGAACAGCGTTGTCCTGCGCACGAATCGGCAGCGTGAGCCATTCATCCCACGTGACGGGACGCAGGGCTTCCGCGCAGGCGCCATTGGCCAGTTCAATGTCCAGGCCGGTCGCCACATTAGAGGCCATCATGCAAAAAGCTTCCTGCGGCGTTCGGATATTGATCGCCTGCCAGTTGCGGTTCAGCACCAGCACAATCGACTTGTTCAATATGTCGTTCATAGTTGCATTGGAGCAATGGGGCAATGGAGTAATGCAAAAACCAATACTCCACTACTCCATAACTCCATGTTTGTTCCCGGTGTTTGTCTTTATTGAAATGAGATTGGCTGCCGCTGTTGGTAATGCTCCAACTCTTCCGGTTTCAGAGATCGGTGTGCCGACTTTCACACTCAGCGGCAAAATTGGTAGCCCGTGTTGGTAACTCTCCAACGTCCGCAGTTTGTAAGACTGCCGCTCTGATTTTGAGCTAACGGGCTCTGAATTGTAAAGTGGCTGCCAGGGCCGGATTTGCACCAGCACAAGCGCCTTCAAAGGGCGCTGTCCTACGAATTAGACGACCCGGCAAAATGGTGGCCCGCCAGGGTAACGCGCCCTGTTCTACGGATTAAAAGTCCGTTGCATCACTTTAATGCTTGCAGGCCCTTTGAACGTGGAGACGAATAGATTGGCGTCCCTGACCGGCTTCGCTCCGGTGATCTCCTGCTTGAAAGACAGGCGTGTTGGCTCGACTACACCACAGGGACTAATTGGTACGCGCGTCCGGTAACGCTCCGGAACCAGGCACTCATCCAGTGCGACTTCGCTTATAAGGCGAACTGCTCTCTTTGAGCTACGCGCGTAGAAAATGGCGGAATGCCGTGGACTTGCGCCACTTGCCCGAAGGCACGCACTCGTTAGCACCGAGGCCCCGATCGCTTGTCCGGTTGACATTCCTATTGGTGCCGCGTGAGGGATTTCCACCCTCAACCTTTCCGTTTTGAGCGGAACGCCTCTGGTAGTTGGGCTAACGCGGCCGATCAATCTCTTAAAATCCGAAATCCCAAATCGAAAATCGCAAATAAAGTAGTGCCCACGGCCGGATTTGCACCGGCACTTTGCGCGTTTTAAGTGCGCTGTCTCTGCATTGGACTACGTGGGCGGCTGGCAATCGCTCGATTCCAAGCGAAGGATGGTGCCGCGTGAGGGATTTCCACCCCCAACCTCTCCGTTCTAAGCGGAGCGCCTCTGGTAGTTGGGCTAACGCGGCTTAGCATACGATTAGCATTTTTCGATTTAGCACCTGAGCTGCTACGAATGTGGGCTGCCGTTTCGTCGGATTCGTAAATCGTAAATCCAAAATCGCAAATCAAAAAAATGGCACTCCCGGCAGGACTCCCACCTGCAACCGCGACGTTCGAAGCGTCGCACTCTGGTAATTGAGCTACGGGAGCTTTGAAAATGGTACCGCGACACGAAGGCGGAGTTGAACCGCCGCGGCCAGGTCTGTGAAATCCTGACTGGCACCGGTATTCGCGTCGCGGAAATTGGTCAGAACGGCGGATAACGCTCCCGCTTGCTCTTGCTCCCGAAGCAAGCGCCTCACTTTTAGGCTACGCTCTGAAATCCTCAGTGTACTGAAATCCGCGGAACTGATGGAGGAAATGGAACCGGACCGGCAGAAAATTCCGCATTCCGCACTCGGCACATTTTGACACAGTTCTCAAACTGGGGACTGGATAGTCCCCAGAACCCGCACACTCGAAAGTGTGCGCTACGTCGTGGCGCAGGCTTTCCAGCCTGCGGGTTCAGGCGACTTTCCAGTCGCCTGTTCATTGCTGACCATATTTCCTCTTTAAGAACAGTGTCGAGATGCGCGGCCTTCGCATTCCGCACTTAAATTGTTGCTGGCGTGATAAACAAATTGGTCCTAGATTCCACCGGTTCAGAAAAACGCAACCAGGAGTTTTTATGCCCACGATGAACATGCCACAAACGGACAACGCGGCTCTGGCCGAAAAGGCGGCGAATCTTTTTCTCCAAGCCTTTGGAAATCATCCGGGCTTCCGGCTCGCGCACGCGAAAGGAATCATATGCGAAGGCACTTTTGAAGCCACGCCGGCCGCGAAGGAATTAAGTCGCGCCTCTCACTTTAGCGGCAAGCCCGTGCCTGTGGTTGTGCGTTTTTCCGACGCCACCGGGGTGCCCATGATCCCGGATGGTGATCCGAATTCCAATCCCAAGGGCATCGCCATCCGCTTCAAGCTGCCGGGTGAGGGCATCGCGGACATTGTCGGCAACGGCCAGAACGGATTCCCAGCCGGAACACCGGCTGAGTTCGTTGATTTTTTTGGCAGTTTTCTCGCCACTCGCCCGGACAGTCCGAAACCCACTCCGTTCGAGCAATTCCTCGCCACGCATCCGAACACAAAGCGATTTCTTTCCACGCCCAATCCCCAGCCGGCCAGTTTCGCCACTTACTCGTATTTCGGAAACAATTGCTTCATCTTCGTGAACGCACGCGGGCAGCGCCAGGCGACCCGTTACCAAATCGTCCCAGTGGCGGGAGAACAGCATCTCGATCCCGCTGTGGCAGCGACCAAGTCGCCAGACTTTCTTTTTGAAGAACTTCGGAATCGAATTGCCAAGGCACCCGTCGAGTTTCGTCTCCAGGTCCAACTTGCCAATCCAACCGATCCGACCTCCGATGCCACTCTCGTCTGGCCGGACGCTCGCAAAAAAGTCGTCCTCGGGACGATTCGGTTGACTTCCGTCGATCCCAACAGCGCGGAAACGGAAAGAAAATTGATTTTCGACCCGACGCACCTGACCGACGGGATTGAATTATCCGACGACCCGTTGCCGGCATTTCGCGCGCAGGTGTATTCCATTTCCTACGCTCGCCGGCAAAGCGCGAAATAACGTGCGTGGAAGCCGCCCTCAATCGGAAACCAAAAGTAAAAATAAAATGGTGCTCCGACAGGGACTTGCACCCTGACATTTCCGCTTAAGAGGCGGATACTCTGCTGCTCGAGTTCCCGGAGCGAAGATTGGAATCCCGTGCGGGAGTTGCACCCACCTGAACGGTTTTGCAGACCGCTGCCTGGGCTGCTCGGCCAACGGGATTTGAAATCAAGTGCAGGCGGAAGCTTTCGCTTCCGCCTGCGATTGTGACTCATTTATTTTCTTCTGATTCAGGTGAATGCTGCGGCTTGTTCGCGTCTTTTCGATAAAGCAGTCGCCAGGAAGTTGTCCACGCGCTCGTTTTCCACGAGGCCGAATTCGCGCAGAACGGAAACGCTGATGATTCGTCCGGCAAACTCTTTTGCGGGCAGGAATTCATCGATCACCTGAAGCATCCGCTCGTAATCCGCGTCTTCCGGATCAACGTCGGAGTATGAATCCTTGTATTTGGGCTCCGCTTCGCCCAGCCCGGCATAGACTTCCACCGGATCTTCATCGGCCAGCGGATTGCGCTTGAAAAACACCCGCGCATCATCCCGGATGACACGTTTGTCTCCCAAAAGCCAAACGAGCACGGAACCGCCTTGCAGGCTGGAACGCGCGATGGTCACAAGTTCCGTCTTCGGCGAACGGTTCAACAGTATCGAACGGATGAATAATGCCGTGTCCGCCGGGATTTCCCCTTCGCCCATCATCTCCAGGCGCAGGACTTTAGGTTTTCGCGCCAGCGTCTTCTCCAATTTCAAGGCCCGCGCAACGTAATATCCGCTTCCATAGTTCGGGAGAAAAAGCTGAAACTTGCAAACGCGTCTTTTGTATTTTGTTTTCATAAAATTACCTTTTGTAAAATTTTTTTCTCCTGAACGGTAAAAGTGCGGGCGGAAGCTTTCGCCTCCGTGGCGTCGTGGAACGCTCCATCGCCTCGGACGAATCAGTGCTCGCCCTCAGTGTTTTCCTTTGCATCAGCCGCCGGCGGCTTGCCGTTTTTCAACGGGACGAAACCGCCGGGCATGCCGACGACGAGCGTGTTGCCCGCGTTTTGTGCAGCCGAAAGCGACTGCAACATGCGCAGGTTCATCAGCGCCGGGTTGCCTTCCAACACGAGCGCCGCGTTCGCCAGATTGCGCAGGGCGGCGCTTTCACCGCGCGCGCGTTCCAACGCAGCCTGGCCTTCCTGCTTCGCCTTCAGCACTTCGCTGAAAGCGCGCTTGAGGTCCGCCGGCAGCATCACGTCCTTCACTTCAACCGCGAGGACGTTGATGCCGATCTTCGCAGCCTCACGCTGGACGCGCGCCAGCAATTGAGCGCCGATTTCAACCCGCTGCGTGAGCAGCGCTTCAATCGTGACCACGCCAACCGTCACGCGCAGTGCAAGCTGCACGGCGTTGTACAGGTCGCCGTACCAGTTCTGCGTTTCATGGGCCGCCTTCACAGGGTCCGCCACTTGATACGTGGCGAGCACGTTGAGTTTGAGGCTCACATTATCGGCAGTCAGCACATCCTGGCCTGGCACAACGACAGAAGTCTTGCGAAGGTCCGTGATGGTCAAGGCCCAGCCGAGACCCCAGACCACATGGCGGCCTGCATTGATGAGGCGAACAAAAATGCCATATCGGTACAGCAATCCAGCGTGAGATTCCGGAATGATGTACTTGTGGATGAAAACGCCACGCGGCTGGCGGGCGCTCAATTGAGAACGGAACAGCGTATTCATGGTTTTCCTTTCTTTTTTGTGCCAGCGAGCCGGCGTTTTGTTTTTTTAACGGTTCCATCAATCCACGTGGTTGATTTCTGATAAAAAAGCGCGATGCGGAAGACCATCCTCCGGCAGCGGGAGAAATGCTTGCGCACTCCTCGCAAGGCCGCCATCAGACTGCGTTTGCACGCCAGCCTGTCCGCACCGCACCCGTTTTATGGTGTCAACCAATGACTCGGTTATGGCCGATTGCGGATTCGAACCGCGAATGAATCAACTCTTCCGCAGGACCATTCCGGCGAACTGCCCTCATGGCTGCTGGCTGATTCAAATTGATAAAATGGTCAGGGCGACGGGATTCGCACCCGCACAGTCCGCGTCACAGGCGGAGATGCTAACTCTTACATCACGACCCTGATAAACTGCATGCTTGGCGCCGGGTACAAAATTGCTGCTCGCTTTATGGCATGCCTTAGAGCCTGTCATTAACTTTTGCGAAATAGGGATTGGAGCATGAGTATGGCGAAGGCGACCCAATGGTAGCCTGCCATCGTGGTGGCCAACCTTTCGTAATCACGTGCCAAACGTCGGAATCGGGCAGCCCATCCGAAGGAACGCTCTACCACCCATCGTCTGGGCAGCAGGACAAATCCTCTTTTAGCTTCATGGTGTTTTACCACTTCCAAGCGCAGGCCATGTTGGGCCGCGTCAGCCGCTGGCTGTTCCCCAGTGTAGCCCTGATCGACGTACGCAAGCTCCACTTTCTCGCCCGTGACCTCTTGCACAGTCTTGGCCAGCTCTGCCACCTGTGCCCGGTCCTGCTCGTTAGCCGGTGTCACCTTCAGCGCCAGAAGATGTCCCAGTGTATCCACAGCCGCGTGAACCTTCGAACCTTTGCGCTTCTTGTGCCCGTCGAATCCAGCCCGCCCGCCGCTCTCGGGCGTCGATTGCATCGTGCGGCTGTCCATAATCACCGCCGTCGGCTCAGGGTTTCTATCTTGTATCATGCGAAGGATGGCCCGCAAATCGTGCGCCATCGCTTCAAAGCATCCGGCTCGCAACCACCGTTGCGTTTGCTGTTGAACGACCCACCACGGAGGAAATTCATGGGGCATCATCCGCCAGGTGCAGCCCGCCCGCACCAGCCAACGCAATGCGTTGAACACCTGCCGCAAACTGTGCGTCCGCTGCGGCGCTTGTTCGGTCATCAGTGTCAGGTAGGGAGCGCAAAACTCCCACTCTTCATCGCTGACATCACTCGGATAAGGCTTTGGCTTCTTCGGCATCCCAAGTGTAATGCCGGAATGTATTTACTTTGTACATTCTTTTCTTCCAAAAAGTTAATGACAGGCTCTAGGCAAGGCTTGAGAAGACATATTTATGAACAGAAGGTGGCCTCTGGTTCTAATTGGCGTAGGATTCGCGATCCTCGTAGTCGTGTTCCTCGTTGGTCGCCACGAAGAACCAACTTATCACGGAAAGGCACTCCGTTATTGGGTCATGCGGTTGGGGAGTGACGAGCTACACGGTGCCCCGAAGGACTCTATAGCGGCGATTCGCGCCATTGGCCCTAAGGCCGTTCCGTTCTTGTTGGAGTGGATGCCCCGGCCAAAGCCACGCCGACCAGCTTGGGTGACTCGCGTCTTGCGATTCTGCTCGGACCGACTCCCCATATCAGCGACGCAAAAGAAAGACGATGTTCCGCGTCGGGACTGCATTGAGATTGCCTGGGCGGTACTCGGAACCGAAGGCAAATCGGCTATCCCCGTCTTGTCTCGTGTCATCAGCCAGCCCCCAGCAGGCATGGACGATTATTCTGCGTGGAATGAGAGCGCAAAAGCTATTTCCTTTCTCGGTCCAGACGCTGTTGCTCCGATGTTGGTCGCCGCAACCAACATACAAGGCAAACATGAACTCTGGGAACTCCTCGATAGTTTCGGAAATCTAGGCACGAACGGGGCTTCTGCAGTTCCAGCCCTTATTCACTGGACCAACGATCCTGACTACTTTGTCCGTTCGGGAGTAGTTAGTGCGTTAGGTGGCATCGGAAAACGTGCCGACTTAGCCGTACCTGTGCTGCTGGCTTCCTTGCATGACTCCAATCCCATGGTGTGCCGGGACGCGGCTGCGGCTCTGGGTTCATTCGCCGACGATTCGGACGAGGTCCTCCCTGAGCTGGTCAAGATACTCGGTGGAAATGATTGGCAGGCTCGCGGCGGAGCTCTCTCTGGCCTTGGTCGTATCCGAAGCAAACCAGAGATAGTTGTCCCACTCATTGCGCCTTATTTATCAGACAAAAACTCGGTCGTTACCCGATCCGCAGCTTACGCTTTGCGCGACTTGGGCAGCCGGGCCGGCCTGTTGGCCTTGCTGCGAACAACAAATAATATCCTCGGTCTCACTGGTATCGGCGATATTGTCGACGACGCGGTGGAGCGCATCAGTGGCGAGGAGGAGGAAAAACGACGCAAGGATGCGATCACAAAATTGACAGACATCTGTGCCAGAGGCGAGATGTCCCGGCCACTAGATTTGAAGATTGAAGGCAGGCCACTCAGCCAAATTCTGAATAACGAGGCTGCATCCGGCCCACCGCAATCGCTGAATAAACTGCTCAGCTTGCGAGAGGTTACCAACACACAGGAAGACACAATCGCGTTTGAGGTGCCCCTCAGCTACGATGCCGTGACGAATATCGGCACGCTTCGGTTGCTCTGCGATGCTGACCCAAACGAAAAGCCTGGAAGTGAAGCAATAGTGCAAAAATTCGAACGCGCCACCAACGGCAATTGCCGCCTGATTTGGGATACGAGTTACGACCCTCCCGGTCAGCACTTTCTACAGGCAGAACTGGTCATCTATCGATGGCACAGTCACTTTCAGCATGGCAATTACGTTGAACAAGAAACATCGCTGAGGGGGCCGTTATTTCCTTTCCTATCAACAAATACGCTTCAATATTTCCTTCATGCGGACACTTACACGGATTATGGGGCGTTTTTCCACGTAAAGCTGGCCCAACGAGTCGGTTCTTATTCTCTTAAACTCACTACCCTCTCGGGTGGTCACATTCACACCATCACTGGCTCAACAACGAACGGCATTGTGGAAGTGCACTGGGACCTCCTCGACGACCAGGGGAAACGTTATGCCGGCCAATCGCTTAATACCTCCTGGGAGATCACGTTCCCAGATACCCACAAGCCGGGAAGCACAAACTCGACGCAGGCTGCATCACGACCCTGATAAATTGGAGCCCCTGGCCGGACTCGCACCGGCGAATACGGGTTTACGAAACCCGCCCTGTTGCTGCTGAGGCACAGGGGCTGAACAAATTTGCGATTTGCGATTGACGATTTACGAGCGGGGGGTGGATCCGCGAGCGACTCGTAAATCGTAAATCATATACCGCAAACGAAATGGCGCTCTCACGTGGATTTGCACCACGAACTTCCGCCTTCGCAGAGCGGCGTGCAGAACTAATTACACCTTGAGAGCAATTAGCATTGAGCCACCGTGGCGTCCGTGATCCGGACTTGCACCGGGCGTTCGCAGACGTGCGGATCGGCTTGCAAGGCATTCGCTCGAACAGTGGCCGTGCGCCAGCATATTTGTATTCACGGATAAGACGCCCGCTGTGTTTTTTGGAGGCTGACGCGTCGCTGCTCACTGGCGGGCGTTAACGCGTCTCCCCGATCCTCCATGGCGTTTTTGAAAAATGGTCCCTGAGGTCGGTATCGCGCCGACGTCTCCTCGTCTTCAGCGAGGCGCTAATCTGTCTCAGCTACTCAGGGTCCTGGCGGACGGCCAATATTGCGCACGGCTACTTCGCAGCTCGCTATTATTGCGCAAAGATCGAGCAACGCGCATTGATTGGCTTTACTCGCCTCAGCCAACCTTATGGCTGGCCCGCCAGCCATAGCCTTGGCGAAGGCTGGTCGTCCCGCGCGGTAATGCTCCACGGTCTTCCGGTTATCAGCCGGGTGCTCTGCTTTTGAGCTACGAGACGTTGGTCAATTGTGGTTTCACGCCGAAGCGATTCGACGGCCGAAACACAATCTTCAATTTGGTGATCGGTCGAATTCGAATGCCGCGGCTTGGTTTATAGCTTCTTCGATAGAGAAGCTGGCTTTGATAGCGGAGAACAGGTTTCATGGGATTTCCTTTCGTTAAGGGTTGATAAATGGAGGATGGTGCAGGGATCGCACCTGCGCAGCCCGGAGGCTCTCTCGGTTTTCAGGACCGGGGCATTACTGCTCTGCCAACCATCCGAAATGGTCAGGGTGGGGAGAATTGCACTCCCGTCCTCCTCGTTCCAAGCGAGGCCGTCTGCTGCTGACATTACACCCTGTGATTTTGGCGCTCGCGGAAGGACTCTCACCCTCATCTTCGGCGTTAGAAGCGCCGCGCTCTTTGGATTAAGCTACGCGAGCAATTGTAACTGGCTGCTCAGGCTGGATTCGCACCAGCACCTTTCCGCTTAACAGGCGGAAGGACTACTATTATCCGACTGAGCAAAGAAAAATGGCGCTCCCGATGGGGCTTGCACACACACTCTTCCCGCAGACAACGGGTTGCTTTTCTATTCAGCTACGAGAGCGAAATGGTGGGAAGTGCTGGTAACGCTCCAGTCGTCGTCTTCCGGCGCTGTTTAACGACAGCGGGTTTACAGACCGTGGGCCGGATCACTTCCCTGAAAGTAGCATGCGGATCGGAAGCTGCAAATTAGCGACGCTCGTTTCTCAAGTTAAATGCCACTTTAGTTGAACGTTGATGTTTCTGACGCTATCAACCCTCAACTCTCAACCATCAACCAAATTGATAGCGGGAGTGGGAGTCGCACCCACCTAAATGAGTTTATGAGGCTCATCTCTGTGCTTTGGTCGAGTTTCCCGCAATTCGAAATGGTGGAGTCGATGGGTAATGCTCCCATATAGGCTTGCTTGCAGGGCAAGTGCATTGCTTGTCTGCCACGACCCCTTTCCGTGTATTTCGATTTCATATTTGAAATTTCAAATAAGGAGCATGACAGGCCGCCGTGGTGCTGCCCCACGCACGTTGAGTTTTGGAGACTCTACTGCGCAAGCTGGCGCGCGGCCTGTTCCAAAATCAAAAATCGCAAATCTGAAATCAAAAATGAAAAATGGTGCGGTTGCCGGGAGTTGCACCTGGACTTCCTCCGTGGCGGGGAGGCATTCTGCTGTTAAATCACAACCGCGGAAAGTAAAGGGCCGGGAGCGTCATTGCACTCCCGGCCCGCCATTTCAATAAAGAACAAACACCTCTTGCCAGCTTGCGCTACCAACCCACGGTTTCACGGTGGTTCTTTCGGTGTTTAGAGGCACACCTCCTGCAAAGCCTTTAAATTGTAAAATTCGTTTGGCTCTATCCGGCGTCGCGCCGGGCCGTTCGTGGACACACCACGTCGGTGACCAGCCAATGCTCGTCTTCGCAATTTTCATATTGTCGCCGGTTGACATCACCTGGATGCCGCTTCTTTCTCTTTCACAGACTAACTAACCTTTCGTTAAACACTTTTCAGTTATTACTTCGCAACAAAAACAAAAAACCCTGCTTACTTTCGCAAGCAGGGTGGAGAAAATCGTTATTCGTCCTTCAGAACCTGCTTACGCCCAGTCTATCCAAATTACCTTCGAGTTGTTGCTCGATAATGGCCGTGGATAGTCCCAGGCTAAACACACAACCCGGGTTATACCGGCTATGACGTGTCGCTTTCGCGACCGACATCTTCGGCCAACTCGAGGTTACTATGTTCATGCAGGTTCTCATTGAACGTGTAAGACGAATAACACAGCAGAAAGGTTACTGTCAACAAGTATTTTAAAAAATCTCAATAAAATCAGCTTTAAGTTCAATCTATCTATCTTGATGCAATGATTGATGAGTGATGGACAAGTCGAATCTGCGAACTGATTTTCTATTCTTTTCCTGGTAAAGGAATTTTAACGATTGCCGCCGATGCGGCCGAAACAGGGATTTTCAAGGGCCTCTCGGCAGGTCGTTGCAACGCGGCCCATTTGCCCTGCCATTCACCGCTATTGTTTATGGT
>Ga0209810_1005410_pt1 | contig 11600 bp, 12 predicted proteins | sample Coa_R1_7_FD_187159 | JGI IMG/M metagenome (GOLD analysis project Ga0209810, IMG submission 187159) | Surface soil microbial communities from Centralia Pennsylvania, which are recovering from an underground coalmine fire - Coalmine... | ecosystem: Environmental > Terrestrial > Soil > Unclassified...
CGGCTGGTCCGGGCGCTACTTGCGCGCGGCGGCAGGCCGCAGGCCGCGCTGCTGTTCGCCGAGGCCACCGCGCACGCCCCGGCCGGCGCCGCGATCGAGCCGTTCGCCGACCTGCTGCCCGAGCTCGGCGCGCCGAAGGAGGTCGGCCCGGCACTGGCCGAGGCGACCACGCACTGGCAGGAAGGCAGGGTCCTGACGCTCGCGGAGGAGCTCGAGGCCGGGGGAGCGGAACGCTGCTCCTACGCGCTGTACGCCCGCGCCGCGCAACTGGCCGCGGGCAACTGGCCGCCGGACCGCTTCGCCGCGCTGCTGCACCGCATGTCCGACGCCGGCGCCCAGGACGAGATCGACACCCTGCTCGGTGCGGCCGAGAAGGCGGTCGGCCCGTTCCCCTCGCTGACCGCCTACCTGGCCACGGACCTGGCCGCGGCGAAGGTTCCCGGCCTCGCCTACAAGCTGCTCAGCCACGTGGTCCCGGCGTATTCGGACGTCGAACTCGTCGCCCTCTCCTCGTACCTGGAGGCGGGCCGGCAGCGGGACCTGGCCGTGCACGCGTACGCCACCGCCGCGCTCAGCCGCCCGCCGTCCGCGACCGTCGGCTACATCGACGTGCTGCGGCGGCACCGCGAGGCCGCCAACGCCGACAAGCTGATCCTCGGGGTGCTCGGCGGCCGGCCCGGTCACATCGTCGGCCTGCTCGAGGCGCTGCGCGCGGCGGAGCGCACCGAGGACACGGACCACGTCCTGGCGCTGGTCGCCGCGGGCCCCGCCGACCTGGCCGGGGCGGTGGCCCGCGAGCTGTGGGAGAACGGCGACGAGCAGGACACGGCGCGGGTGCTCGACGGCGTCGCCGGCCGGCCGCTGGTCGACATCGCCGGGGCGCTGGTCGCCCTGGCCGCCTCCGGCTCGACGGCCGCGCTGCTGGATCCGCAGCTGCGGGTGCGCTCGCCGCAGGAGTTCATCGACGCCGTCAGCGTGCTGCGTACCGCCAAGCGGGACGAGGAGGCCGACCTGCTGTTCGCCGCGCTCGGCCGCGGCGCTCCGCACCAGATGTGCGCCGCTGTGCTCGCGCTCACCCAGGCGGGCCGGCATCAGGACGCCGCCAGCCTGCTGGACAGCTTCGCCGCGCAGGCTCCCGCGATCGAGGCGGTCGAGGCGATGGCGCTGCTCGCGGAGACCAGGCAGGGTGCCCAGGCCGCCGGGGAGCTGCTGATCACCGCGCTGGCCACCCGGACCGACCCCGGCCGCATCCTGGCCACGCTGCGGCAGGTGCGCGCCTCCGACCAGACGGACCGCTACCTCGAACACCTCGGCGCCAGCATGCCGCCGGCCGACCTGGTGGTGCTCGCCTCGAACCTGGCGACCCGCGGCTGCGACGCGGAGGCGGACCTGATCCTGACCCGGGCCGCGCGCCGCGACGACTTCATGGAGCTGCGCGCGGCCTTCCACGAGGCCGGACGGCACGCGCAGGCCTATCACCTGACCGAGCGCCGCGGGGAGTTCTGAACCAAGGCGGGCCGGCCGGCCGCGTGCCGCCGCAGGCTCTGCGCGAGGCCGGCCAGCGCGGTCAGCGTCGCGAAGCCCTCCGCGATCGTCGTGGCGGTCTTCTTCGGGAACCACAAGGGCTCGTACATGTTCGGCAGCGGGCCGAGCGTGCCCACGTTGACGTAGCGGTACAGCAGGACGGCCCCGACCCCGCTGGCCGCGACGAGGAACGCGAACGTCCACACGAGGCGGTGCGCGGACAGCAGGATGAGCAGCGCGGCGAGCGCGGACGCGCCGGCCTCGATACGGAACAGGTCGCCCTGGCTGATGCTGTTGCGCACCGGGTCGTAGACCGAGGCGAGATCGGCGTGTACGTACGCGTCCACGGCCAGCGCGGCGGCAGTCAGTACCCGGAGGAGAGCCTGCGTTCCCGAGCTGGTACGGGACTCCGCGGATCCGAATTTGATCATTGCCTCACCGTCCGTCACAGTCACTGTTCATCACGTGACCGGCGGCGTAAGGGTTCACGGCTGCATCCGATCGGCGGCTGTCCGCGTCTCTAACGGTCGGATGGTTGTGTCCGGGGTCGCTACCCGGTCACCGAGGCAACAAAGCAGAACCGCCCGCCCGCGCTGGAGATGGTCATCTCAACGCGGGCGGCGCTGTTTTGTCAGGCTGTGTTTCGTCAGGCCGCGTCGGTCAGCAGACGCGCGGGAGCGCGCCGTTTCCGGCGACCGGGAAGCAGTTGGCGAACGCGCCGCGGTGGTAGACCAGCGGGGCCGCCTCGCGCTGCACCGCGAGCGCGTGCACGTTGCCGACCACGATGGTGTGATCCCCGGCGGGATACTCCGCCTCGACCGTGCAGTCGATCCAGGCCAGCGAACCGTCCAGCACCGGGCAGCCGCCGGGGGAGCGCCACCAGTCGATGCCGAGGAACCGGTCCACGCCGCGGGTGGCGAACCGCGCGCAGAGCGCGTGCTGGTCGAAGGCGAGCACGTTCACGCAGAACCGGCCCGCCGCGAGGATCCGCGGCCGGCTGCTCGAAGCGCGCGAGACCGAGAAGGACACCATCGGCGGGTCGAGCGAGAGCGAGGTGAAGGCCTGACAGGTGAAGCCGATCGGCGTCGGGCCGTCCAGCGCGGTGATCACGGTGACCCCGGTGGCGAAGTTCCCCAGCACCTCGCGGAACTCGCCGGATCCGACCTCCTGCGGCTCGGGCGCGGGCTCGCCCCGGTGATGCGGCCGGAAGGGGAGGGCCGGGGCTTCCCGGACGTCCGCGCGCTCGAAGCCGGGCACCGCGCGCCGTCGTCCGTTCATCGAGCCTCCCAGCCCCTGTAGGTAAGCCTCACCTTACTAGATAGTAGGGCGAGCGTACCGGGGCCCTCAACGGGCCCAGGCTGATTCAGGTACCCCTGGCTGGGAATAGGGATGCACGCCGCGGGCTGGATGTGGCTAAGACCTCACCGGCCGCCGGGCCAGCGCGCGCTGCGACTCGATCTCGGCGCGCTCGGCGGCCTCGACCGCCGATTGCACGTCCGGGTGAATCGGCCAGAGCTTGATCAGCCCCATCCGCCGCAGCTTGACCAGCAGATGGCTCTCCGGGATCACCAGGCGCAGGGTGCCGGCGCGCGCCGTGGCCTGTTTGCTCAGCGCCACGATCACCGCGATCCCGGCCGAGTCGATGAAGCCGAGCTGCCGCAGATCCATCACCACGTGCACGAATCGGTGCGCCGGATACAGCGCGAGATAGCGGCGCAGTTCGAACGCTGTGTACGCGTCGAACTCCCCGGACAACTCGACCACCGTGGCCGGTCCGCTGTCGCGGACGGTAAGCGTCAGATCCGCGAAGGTCTTGGTGTCGCACGCGTCGCGGGGGAGCGTCATGCCGAATCCTGAGATAGAGATGAGGCGCAAGTTACCGACGTGGCGAGAACCCGGCGCCTACCATGAGCAGATCCTGCGCGTTGTGCAAACGCCGTGTGCGGATGCGGGGCGCTAACATCTCGTCAGACGGTGAGGATGCCTTTACGCTAAGTTACTAACTTGACGATGCACCGGAGCGTGCTCCGGTGCAAGCAACGACGTGTGGCTTTACCAACTCTTTACTTGGCTGGTTGGGGTTCCCGATGGCGTTCCAAGCGAGCTGGCTGCAACGGCAGCTGGGCCGGGAGCTGCTGGAGCTGCGCGAGAGCCGAGGGCACACGACCCGTGAGGTCGGCGAGGCGCTCGGCTGGGCGCACACCAAGGTGGGCCGGATCGAGCGGGCCGAGAACAAGATCGACCCGATGGACGTCATCCGGCTGGCCAAGTACTACAAGCTTTCTGACGCGGACTCAGAGCGGCTGTGCACCATGGCCCGGGAGAGCCGCACGGACAGCTGGTGGGAACGCTTCAAACCCTGGATCAACGAGCCGTACTACACCCTCCTCGGCTACGAGAACGACGCGACGCGCCTGCTGGCGCTGCACAACTCCGTGGTCCACGGCCTCCTGCAGACCGAGGGCTACATGCGGGGCCTGTTCGAGACCAGCGCCCTGATCCGCGACCCGGATCATGTGGACGTACACATCGAGGTCCGTCTGTTGCGCCAGCGCCGCCTGTTCGAACCCGAACCGTTGGTCGTCGACGTGATCCTTCAAGACAGCGTGCTGGGCACCCCCTTCGGCGGGGTCAAAGTGCTCAACGAGCAGCTCAGGCACCTGCGGGAGCTGGCAGAGCTGCCCAACGTGGTGCTCCGCAGCATCCCGGCGACCAGCCCGGTCACCCGGATGCCGCTGGACATCTACGAGTTCGGCGGCGGCGACGGCCCGGCCGTGGCGAGCTCGGAATCGATCTTCTCGACCGTCGTGCACGACGGTCCGCTGGAGGTCCGCCAGGCGCGCAGAGCGCTGGAGCGGGTCCGCAGCGCGGCGCTCTCGCCGGAGGAGACTGTCCGGATAATCGAGCAGAGGATCAGAGAAACCCACTGATGGAACGCAATGTGTGGCGCAAGGCGAGCGCGAGCGGCGGCAACGGCGGCCAGTGCGTCGAGGTCATGGTCACCGATGACGCCGTGAAGGTGCGGGACACCAAGGACGCGGGCGCCGGCCCGGTGCACGTCTACACGCACGCCGAGTGGAATGCTTTCGTGGACGGGGTCAAGAAGGGCGAATTCGACTTGTAGACCGCGGCCGCGCGTGAGGCCCACGGCCGGGTGGTGACGACTCGTCACCACCCGGCCGTCGCGTCTGCCGGGATCTTACGAACCGCTTAATTGGGCATCAGTTCTGTCATGGTTTCGACCGGGGTCACGCGAGCGGCGCAATAATCCGCTTTATGGAGCCCGCGATACCCGGCACGCTGCTCGCCGGTCGCTACCTGTTGGTCCGGCCGCTCGGCAGTGGCGGCAGCGCGACCGTCTGGGAGGCTGTGGACACCTCCTACGACCGGCCGGTCGCCGTCAAGCTGCTGCGTGGCGCCGCCGTGAACGACCCCACCGAGCGCGAGCGGCTGCGCCGCGAGGCCAGGGTGCTGGCCCGGCTCGCCCACCCGCGCATCTGCGCCATCCGGGACTACCTGGAGAGCCCGCGCCCGGACGGCAGCACGGTGCCGGTCCTGGTCACCGAGCTGCTCACCGGCACCAGCCTGGCCCGGCGGCTGAAGGAGGGGCCGCTGCCGTGGGCCGAGGCGGTCCGCGTGTGCGCTCAGATCGCCGACGCGCTGCTGGCGGCGCACCATGCCGGAGTCGTGCACCGGGACGTGAAGCCCGCGAACGTGATGCTGGTCGCGGACGGCGCCAAGCTGCTCGACTTCGGTATCGCGCGCGGGGCTGGGGACGGGGATCTGACCGGCAACCTGACCGTCGGCACGCCGCTGTGCATGGCCCCGGAACAGGTGCGCGGACAGCGGGCCAAGCCGGCCTCAGACATCTACGCGCTCGGCTGCGTGCTGTTCTGGTCGCTGACCGGCCGCCCGCCCTATCAGAGCAACGACATCACCGAGATCTTCGAGTCGCAGCTCTATGACCCTCCGCCGTCGATCGAGGTGCCCGGCCTGCCCGCGCGCGTGATCGAGTTCTGCCACTCCTGCCTGTCGAAGAACCCGGCCTTCCGGCCGAACGCCGCCCAGGCGCTGACCACGTTGTCCGGTCTCGCCGCGGCGGCCGGAGTCCCGCTCGGCGACGAGTTCATCGGCCGCCGCTCCATCTCCGCGTTTGAGGCCGTGCCGCAGCCGCAGAGCGTGCAGGACCCCCGCGTCGGCGCGCAGTACCAGGCCGCACCGGTGCCTCCGCCTCCTCCTGCACCGGTCCAGGCGCCGGGGGAGAGCACGATGCTGTCCGAGACGTTCGACGATGAGGAGGACCTCGGCGACGTCGGCGCGGCCTTCGACGGCAGACTGCGGCCGCGCGGCGCGCCCGAGGCCGGGAGACGACGCGATCGGGGCAACCAGGACGGCAGGCGCGGTCCGCGCCCCATGCTGCTCGGCATGGCGGCGCTGGTCGTGCTGGTGGCCATCGGAGTGGTCGCGCTGGTGCTCACCACCAGCCACGCGGCCACGGGCACCTTCTCGGCGGGACCGCGCGAGACGGCGCAGCTGCCGAATCCGTCGCGGCCGACCGGCGGGCCGACCGCCCCGATGCCGCGGATGGGCGGCGGGGCGGCGCCGTCGATCACCGCGTCCGCCGCCGATCCCATCCGGTACCTGGAGGCGGTGCGGGCCCAGATCCGCGTCTTCGTCGCGGACGGCCCGGCCACGCTCGACCCGACGACCGGCGGCGACCTGCAGAACTCGATCATCGACATCGAGAACTCGGTGGTCTCGGCGCAGCGCAACGGCGGCGCCGCCCACCTTCAGGAGATCCGCAACAAGATCGCGCTGTTCAACGGCAGGCTCGACAAGCTGGTGGGCAAGGAGCGCATCTCGGCGGCCGCGGCGAGTCAGCTGACCGCGGAGGTCCAGCACCTGTCGGGCACCGTCACGGACTGAAGGGCGGGTGCGACCGTCCCGCCGACCCGTCGGTCGCACCCGCGCTCGGGATCCCCCGCCTCCATGGGCGGACGGTATCCCGCAGCGGCGGTCGGTGCGCGCCGCCCGATTGAATACGCTGAGTCACCGCAGCTGGCAAACGATATTGACGCGACGCCCGCGTGAAAACAGCTGAAAGTTGCCGGAGGCTACGAATACGGGGCCGCACATGGATCGTGCGCCCGAGGCTACGTCTCCGGGAAGCTCAGCCGGGAGGTACCGGCGCCCCACTGCTCCCTGCGCCGCCGCCGGACCCGGCTGCGCGCGGCGCCGAAGAGCAGCAAGGCGGTCACCGCGCCGACGCAGCAGGCCGCGATCACCACGTCGAGCGTCCCGGTGCGGCCGGCGGCCAGGGCCAGAAGCAGCGTCGTCGGTATCAGCAGGCTCAATTCGGCGCCGCGCAGTCTGCGCTGGACTGAAAGCAGTCTGAGTCTGAAGGGCAGGCGAAGGTTGCGCAGACGCTCGTCGAGCCTGCGGTCCCGGCGCAGTACCGTCTCGATCTCTTCGAGAATGCGCTGCTCCCGTAGCGAGAGCCGTCGTCCATCCATTGCCCGCCTCCGCAGTGACTGCAACGCGCGCGTTTGTCGCTGTTGTCTACCCCGTCGGCGGTGGAAAATGCGCTGCGGTCAGGCCTGCGACTCAGTACAGCTCAGTGCTTCAGTACGGCTCAGTGCTCCGACGGCGGGCGCACCACGACGGTGCGCTCCGGAGGCTGCACCTCCGCCGCGGTCATCTGGCGCTGCCGCTGCAGCGCGGCGATCTGAAGGCCCAGCGCGACGAGGCCGACCACCATCAGCACTCCGCCCATCGCGATGACGCTGAAGCCCGAGCTGTGCACATGCGTGGCGAAAGTCAGGATCGCGCCCACCGCGACCACCGTGATGCTCGCCCCGATCGACATGGCTCTCCCTAGTCCGTATCCGAGGTCCGTCTCGCGGAACCGAACCTGGCGCCGAGTACCCGGCCGGCCGGTTCCTACGCGCGGCCTCGCCGTTTGCTGGACGGCTTCCCGGTTACCAGGCATCCGGGAATTGAACGGAGGTAGACATGTCGGCCACTGAAGCTGACGGCTCGCTCTCGTCCTCGTCGCGGATCCGAACCCTGATCCCAGCCCGGATCGACCGGCTGCCCTGGTCCCGCTTCCACACCCGGCTCGTGATCGCGCTGGGCGTGGCCTGGGTCCTGGACGGCCTGGAGATCACCGTGGCCAGCGCGGTCGCGGGCGTGCTCAACACGAAGCAGACCCTCGGCATGTCGTCGACCGCGGTCGGCGCGATCGCCACCGTGTACTTGGCCGGCGAGGTCGTCGGCGCGCTCGGATTCGGCCGCCTGTCCGACAAGCTGGGCCGGCGCCTGCTGTTCATGGTCACGCTCGGGGTGTACCTCGTCGGCAGCGGGCTGACCGCCCTGACGCTGGGCTCGAGCTGGGCGTGGGTCGGATTCCTGTACCTCACCCGCTTCATCGCCGGCACCGGCATCGGCGGCGAGTACGCCGCGATCAACTCCGCGATCGACGAGATGATCCCGGCCAAGCACCGCGGCCGGGTCGACATCGCGGTCAACGGGACTTACTGGGGCGGCGCGATCCTCGGCACCCTCGGTTCGCTGCTGCTGCTGAACGTGCTGCCCGAGAGCATCGGCTGGCGGCTCGGCTTCCTGCTCGGCCCGGTCCTCGCGGGCGTCGTGATCTTCGTGCGCCGCAATCTGCCGGAGAGCCCGCGCTGGCTGGTCATGCACGGCCGCGAGGCGGAGGCCGAGGCCTCGATCCGGGAGATCGAGGAGGAGGTCGAGCGCACCGGCGGGCGCCTCGAACCCGTCGCGCGGGACCAGGCCCTGGAGATCCAGCCGGCCGAGCGCACCGGATACCTCGCGCTCGTCAAGGTCCTGTTCTCGCAGTACCCGAAGCGTTCGGTGCTCGGCGCGAGCCTGATGATCAGTCAGTCCTTCCTGTACAACGCGATCTTCTTCACCTACACCCTGGTCCTGACCAAGTTCTACGGAGTCGCGTCGAACAAGGCCCCGTGGTTCCTGATCGCCTTCGCGGTGGGCAATCTGGCCGGCCCGCTGACCATCGGGCGGCTGTTCGACACGATCGGGCGCAAGCAGATGATCGCCGGAACCTACCTGCTGTCCGGGGTCATGCTGGCGATCACCGCGGAGCTGTTCCGCGACGGGGTGCTCACCGCCGCGACGCAGACGATCGCCTGGTGTGTGATCTTCTTCTTCGCCTCGAGCGGGGCGAGCGCCGCGTACCTCACGGTCAGCGAGATCTTCCCGCTGGAGGTGCGGGCGCAGGCCATCGCGGTTTTCTTCGCCATCGCGCAGTGCTTCGGCGCGCTCGGCCCGGTGCTCTACGGCCACCTGATCGGCAACGGCACGAACCGGAACCTGCTGTTCGTCGGCTATCTGATCGGCGCGGGGGTGATGGTGGCCGGCGGCCTGGTCGAAGTGGCCCTCGGCATCGCCGCGGAACGCCAGTCGCTGGAGAGCATCGCCAGGCCGCTCTCGCTGGTGCGGCAGGCGACGGCCGCGGCGTCCGGCGCCATCGTGCCGCGCACGCCGAGCATGCGGCCGACCGGGACCGCGCAGTCCGGCTAGGTCTCGCGGGCGCGGCGTTTGCGCTACGGGAGTCCGGGCATAGTCCGGGCTCCCTTCGCTTGTCTCCGAATCGGCGATAAGGTGTGCCTGAAGGGGCAACAGGACTCTTACAGCGATATAATGGAGCTTCCATGGAGCGTTTCGAGGTCGGCGTCGGGCCCGCCGAAGAGGGCGACCGGGTGGTGACCGTGCGCGGCGAGCTGGATCTGGCGGCCGCCGATCAGCTGTGGGAGACGATCGAACCGCTGCTGCTGCCCGGCACCCTGGTGGTGCTGGACGGAACGGACATGACCTTCCTCGACTCCAGCGGCCTGCGGGTGCTGCTCCAGGCGCACAAGCGCGCGGAGAGCGAGGGGGCGGTCTTCCGGATCGTGGCCCCGCAGCAGGCGGTGCAGCGCGTGCTGGATCTGGCCGGCGCGGCCAGCTATCTGCACGTGCGCGACGACGTGTCGAGCGCGCTCGCGGGCTGAACGGAAGTACGACAACGCGGCGGCGTGACACACCGGGTGTCGCGCCGCCGCGTTGTCTGTGCCGCCGTCAGAGGGTGGGCGGCTGCGCGCTGATCGCGGCCAGCACCGAGCTGTCGTCGCGGTCCTTGGCCAGGTCGCCGAGTGACACGATGCCGACGGCGGTGCCCCGGTCCACGACCGGGACGCGCCGGATGCCGTGCTTGCGCATCAGCGCGGCCGCCTCGGCCGGATCGTCGTCCGGCGCCAGGGTGATCGGGGAGGCGGTGGTCACCTCGGCGATCGAGGCGATGTCCGGGTCCGCGCCCTCGGCCATCCCGCGCACCACCAGGTCGCGGTCGGTGACGATGCCGAGCAGTTCGTCCCCGTCCATCACGAGCACGGCGCCGATGTTCGAGTCCCGCATGAGCGAGGCGGCGGAGCGCATCGGGGCGGTCAGCGGCAGGGTGACCGGGACGGGGCTCATCACGTCGGCGATCTTCGTCTGCATGGTCGTTACCTCCACAGTCGCGGTCCTTTGCTTCGTTTAGTCCCGCCTACCCGCGACCGCGATTCAAAACGGAGGGCTCACAGCTTGCGCAGCCACACCCGCTCGATGCTGTGATCCGGCCCCTTGCGCAGCACGAGCGTCGCGCGCCGGCGCGTCGGCAGCACGTTCTCCACCAGGTTCGGCAGGTTGATCCGCTGCCAGAAGGTGCGCGCCTGCTCCAGCGCCTCCTGCTCGGAGAGCGCGGCGAAGCGGCGGAAGTAGGAGTCGGGGTCGGTGAACGCGGTGGCGCGCAGCTGCTTGAACCGGTCCAGATACCAGCGTTCGATGTCGTCGGTGCGCGCGTCCACGTAGATGCTGAAGTCGAAGTAGTCGGCCAGGCCCATGCGGATGCGCCCGTCGCTGCCGGGGGCGGCCGGCTGCAGCACGTTGAGGCCCTCGACGATCAAGATGTCCGGGCGGCGCACGGTCAGCCGCTCGCCGGGCACGATGTCGTACACGAGGTGCGAGTAGACCGGGGCGCTGACCTCCGGCCTGCCTGACTTCACGTCAGCCACGAACCGGGTCAGCGCCCGGCGATCGTACGACTCGGGGAAGCCCTTGCGGGCCATGAGGCCGCGGCGCTCCAGTTCGGCGTTGGGAAGCAGGAAGCCGTCGGTGGTCACCAGCTCCACGCGCGGGTGCTCCGGCCAGCGCGCCAGCAAGGCCTGCAACAGGCGCGCGGTGGTCGACTTGCCGACCGCGACGCTGCCCGCGATTCCGATGACGAACGGCGTGCGGCCGGCGTCATCCCCGTCGCTGTCCTTCTCGTCCGCGCCTGCGCCGAGGAACGTGTCCAACGCGCCGCGCAGGCCGTGTACCGCGGCCACGTAGAGGTTGAGCAGCCGGGAGATCGGGAGGTACATCTCCCGCACCTCGTCGAGGTCGATCATGTCGCCCAGACCGCGTAGCCGCTCGACCTCGTCTGCGGTAAGCGGGAGGGGAGTGCGTTCACGCAACGCGCTCCAGGCCGCTCGATCGAGATCGACGTAAGGCGTGCCCTCGCCGCGGCGCACGGTGCCGGAAGGCGCGGAAGACGAGCGTGCGGCGGCCACGTGCCCGGACGCGGAGGCTCCGGCGGAGATCGACATTGGACCATTGTGGCCGAGGAGCCGGGCCGGCAGCAGGTCGCCAGGAATAGTCCGCTTTTGGATCGTCCTATGAGAGGATGAGCATCCTGTGCTGATTCGTGCGTGAACCGGAGCATCTTGAGCCACAGCAATCTCCCGCGGCGCATCCTCGAACGCTCTCCCGGCGGCCTCGTCCCCCGCGTCCTGCGCAACCGCAGACTCTGGGGCCGCGCCCGCCGAGCCGCCGCCGTCTCCTTCGCCCTGCTGCTCGTCGCCGCCGTCGCGGCGTGGCTGGCGCTGCTGGTCACGCCCGCGCAGTCGGTGTCCGCCGCCGGGCAGACCCTCAGGGTCGGCGCGACCTCGCCGGACCTCTCCCTGGCCGGCCCCGGCGAACTGGACCTGTTCGGCCAGTCCGTGCCGACGACCCTGCAGTTCAACGGGCTGATCCGG
>Ga0209810_1005412_pt1 | contig 11593 bp, 6 predicted proteins | sample Coa_R1_7_FD_187159 | JGI IMG/M metagenome (GOLD analysis project Ga0209810, IMG submission 187159) | Surface soil microbial communities from Centralia Pennsylvania, which are recovering from an underground coalmine fire - Coalmine... | ecosystem: Environmental > Terrestrial > Soil > Unclassified ...
AGAGTGGCCTGTCAACAGGATTGCTCAGGGCGCGGACGTGGCTACCAGAACTGCTGTAGAGGGTCTGTATCTGGTGGGAGATGCAGTGAAGCCGTCGGGATATTTAATGGTCGAGGGTGTAGCCCAGAGTGTCAACACCCTGCTCGACCAACTGGATGCTGGCGGGCGAAGCAATGTCACGCGGCCCGCTTCGCGTCTCAATGCTCTACGCTGGTTATGGAAAGCCCCTGGAAATGCCTGAGGAGAGCTTGCGACCTATGGTGATGGAGAAATCATCCCCCTTTTATCTGATACAGGGTGGGACGCCCCTGCATGGTGAGGTGCGGCTCAGTGGCGCGAAAAACGCAGTCACCAAGATGGTGATTGCTTCCCTGTTGACCGCTGAACCCTGCATTCTGCGCAATGTGCCGCTCATCGGCGACCTGCACCTGACGATCGCGCTCTGCCGCGCTCTGGGTTCCAGCATCGAACTGGACGACCACACCCTCTACATCCACACCCCCACCATCAACAGCGGCTATGTCTCTACCCATGTAGGCGGCCTCAACCGCATGGCGGTGATGGCCATTGGTCCGCTGCTGCATCGTTACGGCGAGGCCAGTATCCCTCGTCCGGGCGGCGACCGCATTGGCCCGCGTCCGATTGACTTTCATATCGATGGCCTGCGACTGATGGGGGCGGAAATCGTCGAGCAGGAAGGGCGCTATTTCTGCACCGCCCCGCATGGCCTGCATGGAGCTACCTTGCGCCTGCCCTTTCCCAGCGTCATGGCAACAGAAAATTTCCTGATTACGGCCTCGCTGGCTCCCGGCGTGACCATTATCGAGAATGCCGCTACCGAGCCGGAGATCATCGACCTCATCAAACTCTTGCAGAAGATGGGAGCCATTATCGAATTAAAGGTTGATCGGCGTATCGTCGTCGAGGGCCGGGAGCGGCTGCACGGCGCCTGCCACACGCTGCTGAGCGACCGCAACGAGGCGGTTTCTCTGGCGATCGCCGCCTATCTCACAAAAGGCGATGTCTATCTGCGCGGCGCGCAACAGGACACCTTGCTCACCTTCCTCAACACACTCTCAAAAATGGATCTGCGCTTCCACGTCGATGATGAAGGTATTCGCTTCATCGGCGATGATCGCCCTCTGCCCTCTATCGCGTTGGAAACCGATGTCCACCCCGGCTTCATGACCGACTGGCAGCAGCCCTTCACCGTCCTGCTGACCCAGGCCTCTGGCATGTCGGTGGTGCATGAGACCATTTACGAGGATCGCTTCGGCTATATCAGCGCGCTGCAACGCATGGGCGCGCACGTGGAGCTATTCTCCAAGTGCCTGGGCGAGGTGCCATGCCGTTTCCGTGAAAAGCAATATGTGCATAGCTGTGTCGTGCGCGGCCCCACGCCTCTGCAAGGCACGCGCCTGGACATCCCCGATATTCGCGCCGGCTGCTCCTACATCCTTGCAGCCCTCTGCGCTGAAGGCGAATCCGAGGTCTACGGCATCGACCACATCGAACGCGGCTACGAACACCTGGACGCCAAGCTACGCGCCCTGGGTGCGCGCATCGAACACGTGCGCCCCTTGCAGCCGGTCACCATTGAGGCCGATCAAAGCAACCATCTCAACCCGTGATTGGCAGAGCTTGCGTAAAAATACCATTTTCCTTGCAATTTCGCGAATTATCGAGTATACTTCCTACAAATCTTATTTTCGGGTACGGAGGTTGTCTGTCTATGACAAATGAAGAGCTAAGCGCAGTGCGCACCATCTTCCGTGAAGAAGCTAACGCTATGCGTATGGCTGTGCGCGAGGAAGTCAACGCCGCTGTCTATGCCAGCGAAACGCGCATAATGGCGCGTCTGGGTCAGTTGGAGAATCGTCTGGGTCAGTTGGAGAATCGCCTGGGGCGAGTGGAGGGCCATCTGGAGCGCCTTGAGGATCGGGTAAGACCGCTTGAATCTGAGGTGCATAAATTACAGATTGATCTTTCAGAGACGATACATGTTCTGAACGAGGCAACGAAAGCAATCAATGAGTTACAACGAAGCCAGCAATCGCTGGAGGAGCGGGTCGAAGATAATACGCTGTCAATCAAACGAGATGTGCAGGCATTGAACGCGGCTGTGCATAACTTTGGGAGGCAGTTTATTGAGATGAATGGGATAACCAATGATCGCCTTACTGCACACGAAAGAATGCCTTCCGATCAGGCTCATTTCCGGCCACATTCGGCGGCATAGCGTCTCCTTATCTGAAGATAAGAAAGAGGGTGACTCTATTTAAGAGCTACCCTCTTTTTATATGCCTACCCTGTGAGCTTCCGTCACCTGCCGTTCGCGCCGTTACGCATTCCAGCTGGCTCGCACTTCACGCAGTTGTTCGGGGGAGAGGATGCGGAAGAGGATGAGCAGATTTTCCAGGTCGTATTCCAGCCCGATGGAGTGCAGTTCCTGGCGGATACGTCCCAGGGCGCGAATCTGCGCAGTCGTCAGCAGCCCGTAGCTGACGAGGCTGGCAGCGAGCAACTGATCGGGGGTGAGCAGCTTAAACATAAGCAAGATTTCTCCAAGCTGGTAGTTCATATCAACGCCGCGCAGCATGCGCTGGATGTTCTGCGCGACTTCCAGGCGATCCTGTGGCACCAGGTGTCCTTCCAGCAGCACGCTGCCCAGCGAGCGCGTGGCACGCCCGCTGAGTACAGACGGCTGAACCGCTGACTGTTGCGGCGTCGGCGCGGACATGGGCGGCAGACTCTGCATAATATCGAGCAGTGTCGTATCTGCTGCTGGCGGTGTAGCTGTTTCTACCTCTGGCGCGGGTGGGGCTGGCCGTGTTGCCTGTGGTGACGCCTGCCCCTGCCTGTTCGCTGTCGGTGGTGACGCGAGCGGGGCCGGGGGTGGCGCGGGGGTGATGATCTGCGTTGTGCTGGTCTGTGGCCTCTGCTCGCCTGCGCTCTCCTCTCCTGTATCAACATAGGGCAGTTTTGTCGCTTCTCCTGCCCGCTGTTCAGTGGCGCGCCCATGACCATTGCCGTTGCTCATGGTGGTTTCCAGCGTCACATCGGCAGGGGAAACTTCCTGCTCAATAATGGCTGGCGTGGGGGAGACCGGGGCTGTTGTGTTTGCCATCATAGACGCCAGGACTGATAGCGGCGTTGCCGGAGGCGACTGCAGCGCGCCGGAAGCAGTTGCGTGTTCCGGTCGCATCGCCTCGCTCTGGCCCCTGCCTTCAAAGGATGTGCCGCGCGCGCCATTGCCGTAGGGGTAGTCATCGCGCCCGGAAGGAATGTCTTGAATAGGCGCTACCCGTAATGGCGGTGAACCTGCCGTCGGGGGAGCCGCATCTGCCGGTGAGAGCATTTGCCACGAAGCGGCTGGTTCCTGAAGAGGCGCAGATGGCGCTGCTTGCGGAGCCGGGTAGGCTGGCTGAGAAGCCTGTGCGCTGCCTTTCTGCTCTTCAATCATGCGAGAAAGCTGAGCCAGTCCCGATTCCACCGCCTGCCCTTTCTGGTCACTGCTGATGACCATACTGTCCTGTCTTTCTGCTCCATTTCTGTTCCAGCTTTGCTGACCGGGATAGATTACAGCCCGAATCTTTTCCGAAGCGGTCTGGACAGGTGGGGCTTCGCCGTCCCTGCTCATCTGAGGTTGTGCCTCAACCTGCGTCGTACTGGCAGTTGGCGCTGGCATGGATGCCTGCTGTGAAGACAAAACTGGCCGCTGGATACCTGCAGGCGGGCCGCCTGGATTGACGGCTTGCAGGGGCGCGGTACGCTCGCCAGGGAAAACATCGCGGGTCGGCGGCGTCGCGGGCAGCGGCGGCAGGGTCGTATTTTGCGGCTGCATCGTTTTGCCGTTGACGACCGGGGTAGCGGTGATGCGAGGAATGCCGCCGGTTGTCGCGCTTGCGTTCGTGCCAGTGCCCGTATTCGTGCCCCCACCGGGCGCGCGCATAACTCGTTTCACCGCCTCAAGCAGATTCACCACACCGAGCATCCCATCGACCTCGATCTCCGGTTTCATGGCATACGGGCGTTCGTCGGCATCGTCGCTGGAAATGGAAGGGCCGTAGCTGGCAATATTTTTACACTGATAGGTGAGAACCTGCACGCCGCGTCCGCGACGCTGCGTATCCAGTGCCACCCAGAACTCACGTCGGCCTGCTGCCGCCTGGGCAAGGTTGACCAGCAACATGCGCACCGAATAACGCGCTATGGCGTCGAATACTTCCACTGCTGTACGCGCTGTATGGCACTCGTAGCCTGCCAGCTGGAACTCGCTGCTCAGCAAGGTCGCCATCTGTTGATCGCGTTCAAAAAACAGGATGTGAGGCCCACCGGTGCTAATATTCATAACGATGCCTCCTCCATGACCGCTATGGTGAGAACGAACTTCATGCTTCTCTCTATCCAGGGTTCCTTACCAGTCCGTCTGCTGCAAGGGTATGCCGTCTCAAGCCAGACTCAGAACTCAGGCGTTAGTATAGCACATCCCGGTGCAAGAATGATAGCCAGTGGGACTATTGACATATTCTGATGCAGCACGGTAAAACGAAAACAGGCGATATCGCTTCCTGTTCTTCCCCTGATAAGAAGAATAGAGGGATGAGTACCTTTCAGGAGTTCACAAGCATATGCAAGAGCAATCAGTTTCTCAGGTTCAACCGCAGGAGCGACCTGTGGTTGCTTTGATGACCGATTTTGGCCTGGGCGATGGCGATGTTGGCGTGATGAAGGGCGTGATTGCCGGTATTGCGCCGCAGGCACAGATTATTGATATCACCCATGAGATCGCGCCGCAGAATGTCGCGTCCGCCGCCTGGATTCTCTCTACTGCCTACCGCTATTTTCCAGTCGGGACCGTTTTTGTCTGCGTGATTGACCCCGGCGTTGGCAGCTCTCGTGGCGCCATCGCCGTTGCCGCCGGGGACTGGTTCTTCGTCGGCCCCGATAATGGCCTGTTCAGTTACGTCTATGCCGAACAGCCCGTACACGGCGCGGTACTGTTACAGAACCCTGCCTATCAGTTGCCGCAGGTCAGCTCAACCTTTCATGGGCGCGACATTTTTGCCCCTGCCGGAGCGTACCTCGCGCGCGGCGTCGCCCTGCATGAATTTGGCGCGCCGGTCGAGCCTGCGGCGCTGCAACGGCTTCCCATCGAGCCACCCGTGCGCAGGCGAAACTCGATTGAGGCCGGTATCCTGCACATCGATCATTTTGGCAACATCATCACCAGTATCCCGCTCTCTCTGGTGCCAGACCTGTTTGATCTCAGCGAGGTGCGGGCCGAATTTGCGGGCAACCACGCGGTAGTCACGCAGCGCAGGCGCTTTTTTTCCGGCGGCGCGGCTGATGGCGTCCCGTTTCTCTACGGCGATAGCTCCGGCTATGTCGGCATCGCCGTGCGCAACGGCAACGCGGCCCGCACCCTCGGCGTGAGCGCGACTACGCCCGTAACGCTGATTCTTAAAGAATAGGCGGATTCTTAAAGAATAAGAGATAGCTGGGAAAAGTGCAGGCCATCAATGAAACAAGGTGTATCCGCTTCTCACTGCTTACCGTATTTAAGGTAGAGGGGTGTGGCGGCTAGAAAGTGTGCATCGAGGCTCTTGACAGAGGCTTATCTGTACTGTATGCTACATCTATAGCAATGTTTGTAGCGAAGCGCAACAGAGCGGTTAAACCTGAAGACAGAATTCGGTAGTGAGTCTGGCGGTTGCCCGCAGGATCGGGGAGAGGAGTGTTGAAGGGAGATGACTTACCGGTAAGCGTGCAGGTGGCCCGGTTCTTGCCAGCATGAGATGGAACCCGTCGCCGGTTGCGTTTCAGGGCGTGCGAACACACAAAAGAAAGAGTAAACATTGCGAGAGCATCCCTACGATGCATCTGACAATTGTATATCGAGATATCCTCTGCGACGTAGGAAAGGGCTGGTTCTCTACTCGGCTGGCGAGCGAGAAACCGGCTCTTTTGGCCTCATACAGTTTCGTCTCGGAAAGGTACTGCTTCAGCAACGAGGGCGAAATCATACATCGTTGTACTGTTCCGCCCACAAGAAATCGGCTCTTCGAGCGTGTAGTGCGTTTTTCCAACTGCCCGACGGTGAGAAATCGTTGAGACAGCTTAGAACAGGGAGGATAACCTATGGACCTGGTGAAGCGGTTAGAGGAATATCGAGACCGCGAACGGGAACTCCTGTGGGAGGGGACGTTTGCCCAGTACTTTGAAATTGTGAGCAAAAAGCCCCAGGCGGCCCGCTTGTCGCATGAGCGCGTTTATCATATGATTATGGACGCGGGGGTTGAAACAACCCGCACCGGCGAACCGCGTTACAATTTCTTCAGCCAGGAAATCTTCGGTATCGAAAAGGCACTTCAGCAAATTGTTGACTACTTCCATTCCGCTGCCCAGCGCCTGGAAGTGCGTAAGCGCATTCTGCTGCTGATGGGTCCGGTCGGCGGCGGCAAATCTACCATTGTCTACCTGCTCAAACGGGGGTTGGAGGCGTACAGCCGCACGGCGGAAGGCGCGGTCTACGCCATTAAAGACTGCCCCATGCACGAGGAGCCGCTTCACCTGATCCCCAACGAACTGCGGGCGGATGTCGAAAAGGAGTTCGGCCTCTACATCGAAGGCGACCTCTGCCCTCACTGCCGTTACATGGTCGATACTCAGTACAAGGGCCATATCGAAGATGTGCCGGTCAAGCGTATCACCTTCAGCGAAAAATACCGCATAGGTATTGGCACATTCACGCCGTCTGACCCCAAGTGCGTGACCGGCGATACGCTGGTGCTGACCGACCAGGGCCTACAGACGATGGAGGATATCTACCTCCAGTTGCCGCAGAAGCCGCGCGAGGACGAGTTTGTTCCATATGAAACGACCATCCTGGGCATCGATGGCCCGGAAAAAGCCTCAAAATTCTACTGCGGCGGTTTCCAGCCGATTTATGAGGTAGAAACCAACCTCGGCTACACCATTCGCGGCACCGCCAACCACCCGCTGCTGACCATGAATCCCGGCGGCGAGCTGACATGGACAAAGATCGGCGACCTGCAGCCCGACAGCTATGTCGCTCTGGCTCGCGGCAGTCGCGTCTTCGGGCAGAGCGCCGTGTTACCCGAAAGCTTCTATCCGCTGCCGCGCCAGCCCCACACAATGACACCCGACCTGGCCTACTGGCTCGGCCTGCTGACGGCCGAGGGCAGCGTAACTCATTACGAAACCTGGTTCACCAATGGCTCCCAGACCTTGATCGATCGCTTTGTTGAGTTGACGCAATCCCTCTTCGGTCTGGAAGCGGTGCTTCACCGCAAGGGCAAGACCTGCAACTACAATGTCTCGATCAGCAACAAAGCCCTCGCCGCGTGGTTACAGGGCGAACTGGGAGTGGCTCGTGGCTCGCATGCCAGAACGGTACCCGCCCATGTGCTTGCCAGTAGTAAAGCCGATATTCTCGCTTTCCTGGAAGGTCTCTTCTGGGGTGATGCCACCATTCGCGGTAATAAGGAAGGCTCAAATACCTTCAAATACACCAGCAAATCGCGCCAGCTTGCCCGCCAGGTACATGTGCTACTGCTCAACCTCGGCGTTATTGGCTCGCTCTGGAGCCACGAGAACGAGGGAGAGACCTATTACAACGTGACGCTGCGCGGCGATCAGGTGCTTGATCTGGTGGAGTTGATCCCCTCGCTTCGCGATAAGGCTACCGCGCCATTGCGCGAAACCCGCAGCGAGAAAACCAACTACGACCATCTCCCCTATGGCCCAACGTTGTTGAACGGACACGGCGGCGATGGCTACCTTGCCCGCATTGTGACAGGAGACCGCCAGCTTTCCTACAATCGCGCCCGTACCCTGCTGGCGGCTCAGCCAGAACTGACGCATACCGCCCTTGCCACTCTGGTACAGCAAAACTACCTCTGGCTCACGGTGCGCAAAGTGCGCCCGGCAGGCATTGAACCCGTCTACGACCTGCTCGTTCCCGGCACCCACTCCTTCGTCGCCGATGGCTTTGTGCAGCACAATAGCCAGGACATCAGCGAACTGGTCGGCGGCATCGACCTCTCAACGATCGGCGAAGTCGGCGTCGAAAGCGACCCCCGCGCCTACCGCTTCGATGGCGAGTTGAACATCGCCAATCGAGGAATTATGGAATTTGTAGAAATGTTGAAGACGGACGAGAAATTTTTGTATGTCCTGCTCACGCTCAGTCAGGAGCAGAACATCAAAACCGGTCGTTTCAGCATGATCTACGCCGACGAGGTGGTGGTCAGCCATACCAATGAGCATGAGTACCAGGCGTTTGTGGGCAACAAGAAGTCGGAGGCATTGCAGGACCGCATCATTCTGGTCAGGGTACCGTATAACCTGCGCGCCTCCGATGAGGTCAAGATTTACGAGAAGCTGCTCAAGCAGAGCGCGCTCAAGGATGTGCATATCGCACCCTACACGTTGCGCATTGCCAGCATCTTCGCTGTCCTGACCCGTCTGGAGCCGTCCAAGAAGGCGGGCATGAGCCTGATGAAGAAGCTCAAGCTCTACGATGGCGAGGATATCGAAGACTTCAAGCAGAAGGATATCAAGGAACTGCAGGAGGAGGCGCAGCGCGAGGGCATGGACGGCATCTCGCCGCGCTACGTCATCAACCGCCTCTCCAACGCGCTCGTCAGGCAGAACGTGACCTGCATCAACCCGATCGATGCCCTGCGCGCGCTGCGCGACGGCCTCGACCAGCACACCAGCATCACCCGCGAGGAGCGTGAACGCTACCTCAACTTCATCAGCGAGGCGCGCAAAGAATACGACGAGCTGGCGAAAAAAGAGGTGCAGCGCGCCTTCGTCTACTCCTACGAGGAGTCGGCGCGCACCCTGCTCAACAACTACCTGGATAATGTCGAAGCCTACTGCAACAAGACCAAACTGCGCGACCCCATCACCGAGGAGGAAGTGGAGCCTGACGAGCAGTTGATGCGCTCCATCGAAGAGCAGATCGGCGTGACCGAGAACTCCAAGCGTTCCTTCCGCGAAGAGATTCTGATCCGCATCTCCTCGCTGGCGCGCAAAGGCCTGACCTTCGACTATACCAGTCACGAGCGTTTGAAGGAGGCTATCGAAAAGAAACTCTTTGCCGATCTGCGCGATGTCGTCAAGATCACTACTTCCGCACGCACGCCCGACAAGGAGCAACTGCGCAAGATCAACGAGGTAGTTGACCGCCTGATGGCCGAGCATGGCTACTGCCACGTTTGCGCCAACGAAATCCTGCGCTACACCGGCAGCCTGCTCAACCGTTAAGAGTCAGGGCGCGGTGATGAACGAAATGGCGGGCAACGACAGAACCCGTAGGCGCCGATTTCATCGTGCGCAGCGCCGATTTATCGGCCCGCATGGCTGCCGGGGCCGACCGAGCCGATAAATCGGCAGGACGCATGATGAAATCGACGCCTGCAGAGATTTCAAGGAGGGCGCTGATGTCAGTCTCACAGCATGATTGGTCGCTGCACCGCAAAGGGCAAATCGACCAGGAACGGCATAAAGAGAAGATCCGCGAAGCCATCAAAAAGAATCTACAGGAAATTGTCAGCGAAGAGGGCATCATTTTATCCGATGGCAAGAAGATGGTGCGCGTCCCCATTCGCTCCCTCGACGAATACCGCTTCCGCTTCGACCCTGGCCGCCAGCAGCATGCCGGGCAGGGCAATGGCAAGAGCAAGGTTGGCGATGTCGTGGCCCAGGAGCCGCGACCGGGCAAGGGCAAGAAAGGCGAGGCCGGGAAAGAGGCCGGCTACGATTACTACGAGGCCGAGATTTCGATGGAAGAACTTGCGGCCATGATCTTTGAGGATTTAGCCCTGCCCAATCTCGAACAGAAACGGCAGCAGGAACTGCAAACCGACGCCGTGCGCTTCACCGACGTGCGCAAAAAAGGCCCCATGACCAACCTGGACAAGAAGCGCACCATCATCGAAAATATGAAGCGCAACGCCGCCAAAGGCAACCCGAAATTCCAGGATCTCAAAACCGAAGACCTGCGCTTCAAAGTCTGGGAGCCAACCATCCGCTATCAATCCAACGCGGTTGTGCTGGCTATGATGGACGTGTCGGGCAGTATGGGCGAATTTGAGAAATACATCGCACGGAGTTTCTACTTCTGGATGGTACGCTTCCTGCGCACCAAGTACAACAACGTGCAGATCGTTTTTATCAGCCATCATACTGAAGCGAAGGAGGTCACGGAGGAAGAGTTCTTCCACAAGGGCGAGAGCGGCGGTACGCAGGTCTCCTCGGCCTATGAACTGGCCTTGCAGATTATTCAGGAACGCTACAACCCCGGCGACTGGAACATCTACCCCTTCCACTTCTCTGATGGCGACAACCTGCCCTGGGACAATGACCGCTGCGTGCAACTCGTCAACAAGCTGATGGAGTTGTGCAACATCTTCGGCTATGGCGAGATTCGCGAGGGCCATTACCGCTCCCCCAGCACGCTCATGTCGGCCTACAACAAAATCAACGACAAAAAATTTATCGCCGTCACCATCTCTGACAAGAAGGAGGTTTATCCCGCGCTGAGAAAATTCTTCTCGACACGTGGTGATGCCGTCCCTACAAGATAAATGGAGCATACACCTATGGCAGATAGTGAACTGGAACGGTTGCGAGACGCGATTGATCGTGCGTGGGAAGAGGCGCTGGCCTTTGGCCTTGACCCGTTTCCCACCCACTTCGAACTTGTACCCGCGAGCATCATGTACGAATTTGCCTCTTACGGCCTGCCGGGGCGTTTCAGCCACTGGACGCACGGCAAAGCCTACTACCGGCAAAAGATGCATTACGACTTCGGGTTGAGCAAAATCTACGAGATGGTGGTCAACACCAATCCGAGCTATGCCTTCCTGATGGAAATGAATGACCTCTTGCAAAATACCTTCGTGGCGGCGCACGTCTTCGGCCACACTGACTTTTTCAAGAACAATGCCTACTTTCAGCATACCTCGCGCCGCATGATCGACAAGGTCAGCATCCATGCCGAGCGTATCGCTAAATACGAATTCGATCATGGCAAAGACGTGGTCGAACGCTTCCTGGATGCCGTCCTCTCCATTCAGGAGCATGTTGACTACAACCTCTTCCTGCAAAGCGATGACGTGAAAAAAGAGGAGAAGGCCGCCGAAACAACCAGCGAATACGATGACCTCTGGAATCTAGATAAGCGCGCGCAGAAAGCGGAGGAGGAGCGCGATCGTCGTCCCGGCAAGCCGCCGAAATTCCCGGAGAAGCCGCAGAAAGACATCCTGCTCTTCCTGCTCCAGCACGCCCCTCACCTGCAGCCCTGGCAGCGCGACATCATCGAAATCGTGCGCACCGAAATGCTCTACTTCGTGCCGCAAATGCAAACGAAGACTATGAATGAGGGGTGGGCCTGTCTTAAACGAGACAGTCTCGTACTCACCGAGCGCGGTTTCCTGCGTTACGACGCTCTGCATGACCTGTTAGCACAGGGTGAATCCATCATGGTGGACAGCGGCGAGGGCGTACAGGACACTATCACCGACCGCCATATGCGGCGCAATGCTCCCACGATTCGCCT
>Ga0209810_1005414_pt1 | contig 11591 bp, 17 predicted proteins | sample Coa_R1_7_FD_187159 | JGI IMG/M metagenome (GOLD analysis project Ga0209810, IMG submission 187159) | Surface soil microbial communities from Centralia Pennsylvania, which are recovering from an underground coalmine fire - Coalmine... | ecosystem: Environmental > Terrestrial > Soil > Unclassified...
CCTCGAACCGCCAGTCGTGCCAGGCGTCTTTCGTCCGGAAAATTTTCAGCTGGTCGTCAAGCTTATAGCGGTCGCCGGTAAAAGCAAAACCGAGGCCGAAATCGCCGTGCGGCGCGTGGACGCCCAGTTGCAGGCGCAGATGCGACTTTTGCCCGGTGCTGCCGTCGTCCTGACCGATGTGCAGGAAACGCATCCGTACGGTCACGGCGAAGCGTTCCGGCACGGAGAGGCGCTGCGGGTAGGCTAACTCGGCCCATCCCAGCTTTCCGTCCTGATCATCCAGCACGCGCGCGATCTTGTCGCTGACCGTGATCTGCCCGTCGTGCCGTCCGTCCCGGCTATCCCCGAACGTCCAGCCCACCTGTTGCGCCTGCTGCCAGTCGGTTACTTCCAGCAGAGCCTCCGAACGCAGCGCGTCGGCGGGGGCGGAGAGACTCAAAGCGGCCGCTGCGTAAGCCGCCTGACGAACAAACTGCCTGCGCGTGATTTTGGACCCTCTCTGCATAGTGGACTATCCGAAGTAGGGATGCTGCTAAATCTACCGGGTAGGGCCATCGCCTCTGAATCTTATTACAGGGATGTTCGCCTGCTCCGATTGGGAAGGGAAAGCGTATCCTGCGATGGCCCTGATCTACCGGGCGCGCTCGGAAGGCGGCGCGCAGGAGTGGCGCACGGTCAGCGTCGTCGGCAGCAAGACGCCCTCGAAATCGGCCTCTTTGCCTTCGATGGAGCGCACCAGCCGTTCTATGGCCATCTCCCCGGCTTCCGCAATCGGCGTGCGCACCGAAGTCAGCGGCGGATCGGCGCAGACCGCGTGAATACTGTCGGTATAGCCGATGACCGAGACATCTTCGGGAACAACCGCTCCGGCAGCGCGCAACGCACGAAGCGCGCCCAGCGCCAGAAAATCGTTGCGCGCCACCAGTCCGGTAAAATCGCGTCTTTCCTGGCAGAGCTGCTGCACGGAGCGATAGCCGTTTTCAAACTGATTGCCGTGTATGGTCTGATCCGTCTTATACGCCTGCCAGCACTCGATGCTTTCGGCTCCCTCCTCTGCGATGGCTCGGCGAAAACCGGCCACTTTCGGTTGCGACCTCTCTTCGCCATAACAGAAGAGCGCGGCGATCTTGCGATGTCCAAGCTCCAGCAGATGCCGGGTCGCCAGATACATGCCCTCTTCGTCGCTCCAGGCCACCAGGTTCGGCTTCGGCTGAGAAGCATGAAACACAAAAACGGTGGAAAGGCGGTCTGCCAGTCCCTCAAATTGCGGCTGGTCGGGAGCGCCAAGCGCCACAATGCCATCCACGCGCCCGCGCCACGAGACCTCTTCCAGGGTGCTGGAAACGATCAGATGGAATCCGAGGGAGCGCGCCTTCGCTTCCGCCGCCTCCAGCATCTGCGCGAAATGCGGGTCGGTCATCTCCTGGCTGTAAAGGCCCAGGGTGCGCGTCTTACCGGTCGCCAGCGCGCGCGCTATCGCATTCGGCAGGTACTGAAGTTCCTCCGCCGCCTGCTTAATACGGGCGACGGTGGTCGGCGGGATCGGCATCACCATCTTATTATTCAAAACTCGGGACGCGGTCGCCACGGAAACACCCGCCCGTTTGGCTACATCCGCCAGCGTCACTGCCAAAATCTGCCTCCTCGCAAGTGCCAGTAGGAATGATTCTGTGTTGAAGAGAGATACACAGGCCGCGCTCGACTAGCTTCTACGGCTGTCGCAGAAAGTTAGGCAAGCGATTAGCGTAAGGGTCTGTCTAAACATAACACACTCCACAGCCGATGTCAATAGGCAGAGCAAAGTTTTCTTGCTCTGCCCGGCAGTTTGGCGGATAGACCGCAAATCGGGGAAATCCGAGGGACTACTGCGCGCCACAGGCGATTACCGTACCATCGGCGCAACTGGCCGTCAGCTGCGCCTGCCTCTGGCCTTGCAGATCGGCAACAATGGCATGGGCAGGCTCGGTTAATAACGGCATGATCGTCGGCAGGTTTGGCTGATCTATCTGGTCAGTGTGGAACATCTGATTCTCCTCTCACGCACTCGTTAAGTATCCAGCATGAACGCGTACGATCATAATATCTAACTCAAGTTGCTACCTTGCCTCTTCGAGAAGGCAAACGGTGATGCAAAAGCCGGTTTCCAGAGCGATCCTCTCTCAAACGTGTTCCTAGGTAGCAACTTGGGTTATATACTATAAAGCTCATATTGCCAATCCCTACGTTCACCATAATATGATGACGTCGCGGAGTAGATCGCGGAGCCCACGTGGAATATGAACTCCATAGTTCAGGAGGGAGGCGCGATAGAGAACTTCGGAAGTTGGGTGCGGCAGGAGCGGGAGGCACGCCACCTCACCGCAACCGAGTGCGCAAGGCGTGCGGGCATGAAGTTGACGGCATGGAGCCGGATGGAGCGGATGGTTAAGCATCCGCAGCGTGATACCTGCGCCACCGTCGCCCGTGGCCTGGGTGTCGATGAGGCCGTCGTTCTGCGGACAGCGGGCTACGCGGTGGAGGACACGGAGGAGATCGACCTGGGGCTGGCGCGTCGCCTGGATCGGGTGCTGCGGTCACTCCCCGCCGAGGAGCGCAAGCGGATCGAGGCGTTGTTGGAGCAGGACGCAAGCCAGTACGTGGGGCTGTTGGGGCCCTACCTAGCCGAGGGTGGTTAGGTACAGCCGTCGTGCGCCGCAAATACGTGGAACCGGCCCAGCGCTACCTGGTCACCGGATGCTCACCTTGCCCATCATCTTTATCTTTGGCTTGCCGATCCAATAGATACCGGGCTTCATTCCGAGGACACGTAGGGCAACGGCGCTTGAGATACCAGACAAACCCCACCACGCCGAGCACCGCCAGCGCTACTCCGATTGCAGGCCAGTGCGGGGCGAGGAATGCCAGCGACACCCCGGAGAGGAGCAGAAGCGGTACACCGCAGCAAAGCAGGTGTAGCAGCGCGAACAGCGCCACAAGTCCCCAGCCCTTCGGTCGTCCTGAGTCTCTATTCATGCTAATTTGTCCAATACATCCAGCGTCGAGTCTGCCGCCACACCGTATGCGACATGACCGGCTAGACCGCGAACGTGGGCCTGCCAGGGATACTTCTGCGGCGGCTCGGCAAGGCCCAGTAGTGGCGTCAGTCCCTCATCCACGATGGCGGCAAACAATAATCCGAACAGAAGACCCTGCCCGCGATCTGCGCCCCTAACCCGCCTCCGCATGAGCGCATAGACCATTCCGGCCCCGATCCCAAGCCCCATGTGCATGGCTTGAGCCAGCGCACCGTGCTGTTTCTCGTTGACTTGGAGGTGGAGCGTTCTCTCTATGGATTCGGCAGCCCGGTCGGGAGGATACTTGCCGCCTGTGACTCGCTCGTATTGCTGGCGAGCGGCGAGCGGTTCGTGCTCCCAGATGAAGTTTGTCACCCAGCCCATTAACTTCGTCGCCACGAGTCCGGCGACGGCTCCTTTCACGAGGTCTCCGACGACGCTCCCCGCGCCGACTGTCTTCTTCGGGATCGGCTGTTCACCGTTCACTCGCTCGGTGCCCTGCGGAGGACACGCATCGGTTCCATAACTCGTCACCGCGTTAGCCATTGTTTGTTCCTCCTCGCGTCACGCTCTTGCTCTCAGAACGACTGTCGGAAACCAAAAATTGTTCCAACGATTAAACAATGATCGAATCGTATGGTAGAATGAATGTAGGAGGATCAGACATGCCTATCACGCTAGACGACCGCGACATTACCGAATTGACCTGTGACGCCTACAACGACGACCCTACGCGGGTGCGGCGCGTTGCCATGCAGATGCCGCCCGACGATGCCTTCGATGCGGCGACGAACCTGCTTCGAGCCATTGCCGATCCGGTTCGCGTGCGGATTCTCTTCGCGCTGACGCACGAGTCGCTCTGCGTCTGCGAACTATCGGTGCTGCTCGATATGTCCATGCCGTCAGTGAGCCATCATCTGAAAATCCTCACCGCGTCCGGCATTTTGAAAGTGCGCAAGGAGGGAAAGTTCGCCTGCTACCATATTCGGCACGAACACCTCGACGGAACGCTCGGAGCACTGCTTGATGACCTGACCCGCAGAAAGAGAGGAGGCGTGCAGTGATGAAAGCGGTCACGAAAATCGCTGCCATTGTGGGAGCGATCCTGCTCACCGGCGCGGGGCAGATGCCGCTCCGCCCGTGCCTTACAAAGTTGGTGACGTGGTGAAGGAGTTCGCGCTCAAAGACACCGGTGGCAAGACCGTGCGCCTGAGCCAATTCAAAGGACATACGGTGGTGGCCTTCTCTGCCGCCTATTGAGGGTCGTGCAACGCGGAGGCTCCGCGTTTGGAGAAGGAAGTGTGGCAGAAGTTGAACACCAAAGGCGTCCAGGTCATCGGCATCAATGCGGGCGACCCCTGAACGCAAGGCGAAGGCGTTCAAGGCTGCGCACCGCCTTACGTATCTCTATCTTATAGATCGCGAGCAGGCAGGGATCGACCGGTTCAGCGTGTCCGGTGCTCTGCCCCATGTCGTGATCATCGGCAAGGATTCGCGGCTGCTCTATTCGCAGGCGGGGGATGTAGTCTCGCGCCTCAACGCAATCCTGACGAAGAAGAGGGCGGCAACAGAAGGATCGAGCGGGCGCGGGGGCATCATCCGGTACAAGGAGGAGGAAGGCCGGGTCGCTGTGGGTTCCAGCCGCTTCACTTGAGCGTCGTGCTTGACCCGTGTGGTCGAGAAGGTGAAGGCGGTAGACGGCGTGAGCGCGGTAAAGCAGACGCAGGCGGGGTCGAACCTCTTGCTGGAGATAGGCTTTGACCCGCAAAGGGCGGAGCCACGTCGCATCGTGGCAGTCGTTAAGGCGACGCTGGAGAGTGACCTCTGGAACCGCGACCCGGTAATGACGGAAGAGACGGACGACCTGAGCAAGGCGTTTGCCTTGCGCACTCCATGAGCCAACAGGCGACGGGAAGCACCGGGAACCGCCTGGAAAGAACAGAAAAGGAAAGAACCATGATAGTCCACTTGATCTGCTGCGGCGGGGCCTTTGTGCTCGCCCTGCTCCTGCTGAAGCGGCTAACCGACCGGCCTCTATAGCCACTATCTATAACGTGTCACTATCGTCCGAGCGCATCGCCGGACGGCAAAGGAGAAGCCCGCAATGGCTGACCATCACGATCAGAATGAACAGCATTTCAACCTTGTAATCCTCGGCTCCGGCTCTACCGCCTTCGCCGCTGCGCTCCGCGCCCAGGAGATGGGCAAAACCGCTGTGATGACCGAGGAACGTGCTATCGGCGGAACCTGCGTCAACCGAGGCTGTCTGCCCTCCAAGAACTTGATCGAGGCCGCGAAACTCCTCTACGACGCGCAGCACCCGCGCTTTCCTGGTCTGACCGGTGCTGCCCTGAGCCTGGACTTCGGGAAACTCATTTCCCAGAAAGATGAAGTCATCCAGGTTTACCGCGATAAGAAATACGACAGTCTCGTTGGCGGGCAGTTCAGCATCGAGAAGGGCCATGCCCAGTTCCTCGATGCGCACACAGTGGAGATTGGGGGCAAGCGGCTTACCGGCGAGAGAATTCTCATCGCCACGGGATCGCGGCCCGTGCTGCCGCCTATTGACGGCCTCCAGGGAGTGCCCTATCTTACCAGTGACCTCCTGACGCACGACGAACCGATGGAATTGAAGGAGTGCCCGCGATCATTGCTGATCGTGGGCGGCGGCTACATCGCGCTGGAACTGGGGCAGATGTTCCGCCGATTCGGGGCCGAAGTCACCGTTCTGGAACGCAACGACCGCTTGCTGGCGCACGGTCATGAACCAGAAGTTGGGCCGACCATCGCTGACATCTTCACGCAGGAGGGCATCCGCGTCGTCACTGGGGCCACGGTACGCCGCGTCTGTCAGGAGGGGAACGAGGTCGCCGCAACCGTCCAGGTGGGAGATAGTGCGCAGGAGTTTCGGGCCGAAAGAATTCTCATTGCCACAGGCCGCCGCCCCAATACGGATACCATCGCCATTGAAAAGGCAGGGGTGGAATTGGACGCTGCGGGAGCCGTCCGCGTGGATGAAACCCTGCGGACGAATGTGGCGCATATCTTCGCGGCAGGGGATGTGATCGGAGCCGAAACCGGAAGCCAGATGGCGACGCCCGTGGGCAGTCAAGACGGCGGCAAAGCCGCGCACAACGCGCTCTCAGGGGAAAAGCCCTTACTGGTCAATCATCGCGTGATCCCCCGCACCATCTTCACCGACCCGCAGATTGGCATTGTCGGCATGACGGAGGAGCAGGCTATAGCCGCAGGGCATGCCTGCTGGTGCAACACGATCCCCATGTCTCTGGTTCCGCGTGCGGGCGCGATCCGCGACACTCAGGGCTTTGTCAAGATGGTCGCGGATGCCGACACAAACGAGGTGCTGGGGGTGACGATAGTGGGAAACAGCGCCGCTGAGGTGATCCACGAAGCGGCGATGGCATTGCGGTTCCGTGCCAGCATCCATGACTTCATAGACATGCTACACGTTTACCCGACTATGGCGGAAGCGCTCAAGATCGCCGCCATCTCCCGCTACAAAGACCCGGCGAAGCTCTCCTGCTGCGCAGAGTGAAGGAGTATCTGCGATGAAAAAACTTTCTGTGCTGCTAGGCGTGGTGGTGGCCGCAATCGCGGCCTCCGCCTGCTGTATTCTCCCGCTCCTCTTAGGGGCGGCAAGCGTTGGAACGGTGGGCCTCAGTGCGGCGCTGGTTCCGTACCGTCCTTACTTCATTGCCTTGACCGTGCTGCTGCTCGGCGCGGCGTTTTACTTCACCTACCGGCCAGGGAAAGCAGGGTGCGAAACGGACTGCGATACAAAGTCCGTGCGCGCCCGGCGCATCAGCCGGGCGCTGCTGTGGGTCGTGACGCTCTTCACAGTGGGGACGCTGGCCTATCCCAACATCGCCGCGTATCATGCACGAGTGTCGGCTGCTTCCGTCCCGGCGGTCGCTGCGTCGGTGAAGGCGCAGACCGTTCGATTCACTATCCCCTCGATGGACTGTGCCGCGTGCGCGGCGAATATCGCCGACACGCTCAAGAAGACGCCCGGCGTCTACGACGCGAAGGTGGACTTCGACACGAAGCAGGCGACCGTGCGCTACGATGCGACGCGCATCGGCGTGCCAAAACTACGGGAAACCATTGATCGAACCGGTTTCCCGGCTACGGAGATAACCTCTCACGGAGACGCCTGCTGCCCCGTGAAGAAGTGACAAGCACCCCCTGTTGTCCGTGATCTTGGAAGAAAGGAGAACGTTGATGAAAACTCAACAGTTCAGAACCCCCTTCGCGTTAAGCCTGGGCCTTGCCGCTATCGCGGCATGCGGTGTCATTGCCGCAAACGTGCGAGCGCACGAGGACGGTGCGCCTGGCTGCTGTCCTTCGCCACTGGCTAAGGCGGCAGGGAAAAGCCTTGCCGTAGAAAGGAACCGCACAATGCAGAATATCGCTCCCGACCGCATGAGTTTCTACTCCGTTCCCCTGGTTTGCCCCGCCGCCCCGGAAATCGGGTGTGGTAGCCGGTCTAAACCTGTGCTTCTGGCCTTAGAGCGCAGGCCGGAGGTGGCGCAAGCCTGGCTGAATCGTCCCGGAACCCTGATAGCCGTTGTGTGGGAGAAAGACTCCTCCCAGGCGGCGCGAGACGAAGCGATCCGGTCGCTCGCGAAACAACAAAACTTCGACCTAAAGGAACTCAAGGAGGCCAGTCGCAATGCCGCACTGAAGGAGTTCAGCGCGGACGCAGGCTGGTATCGCGGCGCGGAGGTAGATCGCCTCAGCGAAGAAGAGGCGGGGATCATCGCGGCCCGCATCGTCCGAAGGATGAAGGCAAAAACAACGCTCACCGATGAGCAGGGCCGCGCGCTAGAGGCCGCTTTCGCAAACGTCTTTCATCGCCGCTTCGTTAGCGGTTCCACAAAGCTGGCAAAGACGCGGCAGGATGGGATAGAAAGCGCGATTCTAAAAGCAGCGCGTGTTCATCTGGACGAGCAAGGCATTGTCGCTTTGCAGCAGGCTCTTGCTTCGGGCTGTTGTCCACTGCCGAACGAAAAATAGCGGGGGGCAGTATCTCATATCTCCAAACGGCCCTGCTAGAATTACGGGGGCGTCACTGTCGTGCCGCGCCTGGATGGAACAACCTTCGCGGCGGAACTTCGCAAAGTCCTCATCCAACATCCATAACTCTCGTTTGCCATCATAGATCATAAAAATACCCCGTCTCAAAAACGGGGTGATACCGTTGGCGAATTCATGCCGCCAATCTCGCAAAACGCGAACGGCGCGTCTTCGCCAGCGGCTTCCCAGCCAGATAATCCGTCACCCGCACGACGTTGAGTGCCGCCGCTGTCGCCAGGTGCTGTAAGTGCGTCTTGGACAAGCCGTAATACCGCGAACACCGCATTCCACTTCGCCGAACCCCTTGCGACAGCGAGCCTTCCACGCCCGCCCGCTTGCGATACTCCGCTTTGCCCTCTTCGGTAGTCAGGTCGCTGCGCGTCTGCTGTAAGGCTTCATAGAGAGGACGCGCGGGCAACACAAGCGTGCGTGACTGCCCTCCCGCCGAGCGAACGCATCTCTCGCGGCTCAGGCAGTTTATGCAGTCTTTCTGAGCGAAGCGCACCTTCACAATGGAGTAGCCATACGGCTCTTGGGTGTAAGAGCGCCAGGAAGCCGATGCCTTTCCCTCCGGGCAGAAGGCGCGTTCCCGCTCCCAATCCACTGTAAATCGCGCCTGGTCGTAACCACCTTCGCGGGCTTGCCAACTCTGTCCCTCGCGCGGCGGGCCGAAGAGTTCAATGGCGTGTTTCTCTTTGCTGCTGACCAATAGATCGCCATCCACATAGCCGGTGTCTACCAGGTGGCGAGCGGGCAGCAAGTTTTTGTCCGCCAGCGACTGCTGAATATCGGCGGTGCAAGCCACATCTTGTGTGGTGGCAACGGTGGTCAGCACATCGGTCACGATCCGGGGCAGATCAGCATCGCAGGTTTCAGTCAGATGCACTTTGTAGCCCGTCCAGGACGTGTCGCGCTTGTTGCTGTGACGCGCCTCGGTGTCATAGGGTGATTCAATGGCGGTGGCCGCGCGGGATAATTCAGCCTCGGCTCGCCACAAAAGTTCGCCGGTTTCGCAGCGGGCAAAGTGGCGAGCCCAGACCTGGCGCAACGTCTCCACCTCTGCCCGTTTCTTCAAGCCCGGTTGCTGCTCGTCCAGCAGACGCAGGAGCAACACGCCATCTTGTCCCACGACTTCGGCATACTCCTTGCGCGCCTTCTCCCCTTTGGGCAGCCGCGACTGTTCCGCGCGCTGAGTATAGCGCTCCTGCCACTCTGCCGGAGCGACCGAGCGCAGCCAATCGGGGGCGACGCTTGCCAGATCATTGAGCGTTGCTCGCAAGGTTTCGGTGACGAGTTCCAGGCGGTTCATTACTCGGATAGAAGCCAGCACATGAGTGCTGTCGGTGCGCTGATGACCGCGCGCTTTGAGGAGCTTCTTCTCGCCGAACACTTCCAGCATTCGGTCGAGCAATCTCTGTTCCGCCTCGCCTTCGACCAGGCGGGCACGAAACTCTGAGAGGATGGAGAAGTCAAAGCCAGGATCGATCAACTCTAATCCGAGCGCATATTTCCAATCAATGCGAGCGCGCACCGCCTCCGCCGCTTGCCGGTCGGAGAGGTTCTCCACGAACTGCATGACCGTCACCAGCGCCAGACGCCAGGGGGCGATGGCCGGTTGCCCGCGCCTGGGGTAGAGGGTAGCAAAGTCTGCGTCGGTGTAGAAGGTTCCTAACTCCTGGCGCATCTGCATATAGAGGTTGCCTTTGGGGAAAGCAGCCTGAGCAATACGAGCGGTTTGCTCCGGGACAGGCTCAATACTGTGCGGGCGCAGGGACATGGCGACACTCCTCCGGCGGATAAGAATGACCTCATTGTACCTTCCAAGCCGCTTCCGCCTGTTCCCGAAAACGAGCGTTTCCGGGGACACTTGGCCCCTGCGTCTTGCGGATACGATCCCCCGCCCTTTCTGTTCCAAAAATCCGTACCCGAAATCTATGTGCCATCTATTGACGAACGGCTAAGTTTCGGTTACAATCGGGCATTCCATCGCAAGAAAGGAGAGAGGAACGCTCATTGGCTATGCGCGGGTGTCTACCCTGGATCAGAGCCTGGATTTGCAGAAGGATGCCTTGCAGCAGGCCGGGTGCAAACAGGTCTTCGAGGATCGCAGAAGCGGAGCGAAGGGGGAGCGGGAAGGTTTGCAGCAAGCGCTGGCGTCCCTGCGAGAAGGCGATACGCTCGTCGTCTGGAAGCTCGACCGCCTGGGAAGGAGCCTCAAGCATCTGGTCGAGACGGTTCACACGCTTGAGGAGCAGGGTGTCGGCTTCAAGAGCCTTCAGGAGAACCTGGACACCACCAGCAGCGGCGGCAAACTGATCTTCCATCTCTTTGCCGCCCTTGCCGAATTCGAGCGCGACATTATCCGCGAGCGAACGCAGGCGGGGCTTTCGGCAGCCAGAGCGCGGGGGCGACAGGGCGGCAGACCGAAGGGAAGAGACGCGATCAAGCGCGCGGCGGCGCGGGCCTTGAGTCAGGACAAGAGTCGGTCGGTGACGGAAATCTGCAAGATGCTGGGCATCTCCCGCACCAGCTTCTACCGCTACACCGGCAACCAGTAGGACGATCTGCTCGGAATAGGCCTTCTATTCTTTTTCGTTTTTAGAGCGGATGCTACTCCATTATATCGAAATCTTTTTCTGACGTAAAGCATCCTGCCATACCTTCTCGAACTCCTCCCGCGTGATTTCATGCGCCTGAAATTGTGGGTCAGCCGCAATTTCGTTCAGTGGAGGAACAGGCATAAGCCCTAACTCTGTTGAGCCGCTATGCTGGTTGGCATCGGCGAAATGCGCTAGGCCGTCGCGAAAAACCTCCACTTTTCTGACCTCCCAACCTTTGTCATTCAACTCGGAAAAGAGGAGAACTGGTTCTTCGGTATCGTCGTGCAGCCACTTTACTGCAATATAGCGCATCAGAGTCCACTCCATCAACGAACAGGGCCACTTCTAAGGATTCGTCCGGTGAGGTCAAGCGGCGTCTCTCCGGGAACGAGAAATACCCCAGACCTTCCTTGAACGACCGGAAGGCCCGTCACATCAATTTCTACAAAGTGGGTGAACCGTTGCCCTGGGAAAGGGTTGTTTATGAACGCACGCGAAAGTTGGGCAGGTGTTTTGGTTCCGGGAAGAATATCCGAGAGATATTGCCCATTCCCGTACCTAGCATCTGCCGGATTCAACGCCTTTAGAGAGGGATTGAGCTTTCCTGACTCAACAATACCGTTCATGCCTTCTTCTGTCGTATAGTGAAACAGACTCGTGGGAGTGCAGTCATTATGCACCCACGTCCCGCCCTGGGCCTTGCCAACAAAGTAGGTATGGTCGCCTTCGACCTCGAAGTTGTAGACCGGGATGCCTTGGGGATGCGGCTCGCGCGTCACCGACTTGACCACGAGTGGCGGGCCACGCCGGGTGATGACCTTCATCTCTGGCTTTAACTCGC
>Ga0209810_1005415_pt1 | contig 11588 bp, 10 predicted proteins | sample Coa_R1_7_FD_187159 | JGI IMG/M metagenome (GOLD analysis project Ga0209810, IMG submission 187159) | Surface soil microbial communities from Centralia Pennsylvania, which are recovering from an underground coalmine fire - Coalmine... | ecosystem: Environmental > Terrestrial > Soil > Unclassified...
GACATTCTCCCCGTGCTGACCGCCATCGAGCGTTAAATACACCAGGCCGTTATCGGTTCCCACCCAGAGCTCCTGCGGCCGGCTTGGCGAAGGAGCGATCGCGTAGATGACGCCTCGCGCCTCTGCCGGATTCGTATCCGGGCGCAGCGTCAGATCGGGACTCACCCGGCGCCAGTGTTCGCCGTCATCGCGGCTTTCGAGTAGATACTGCGCGCCGAAGTACAGCACGCCAGGCTGCCAGGGAGCGAAGACGAGAGGCGAGGTCCAGGTAAAGCGGAGGCGGCGCCTGCCCGCTTGTTCGTCAAACCCGCCCAGCGGATCCGGCGAGATGTCCACCACCTCGCCCGTGCGAGCATTCCAGCGGTGCAGTGCTCCGTAGGTGTCCCCGCCGTAGACGATTTCGGGATCGTGGGGATCGGGTGCGATGTAACCGCTTTCCCCACCGCCGACCGGATGCCAGTCCCGAAAGGTGATTGCCCCGTAGTCGCTGCGGCTGACCACAGCGGCTGTCCCGCTATCCTGCTGAGCGCCGTAAACCCAGTATGGAAAGCGGTGATCGGTGATGACGTGATAGAACTGACCGGTCGGTTGATTGTACCAGGAGCTCCAGCTCCGGCCGCCATCGAGACTGACCACCGCACCCTGGTCACTGGCGAGGATCATCCGGCGGGAATCTGCCGGGTCAATCCAGAGATCATGATAGTCGTCGCCCCCGGGAGCTCCTTTGACAGGCACGAAGTGCTTGCCGCCGTCCTCGGATCGGTACAGCGCCACATTCGGCACCCACAGCGTTTGCGGATGGGCAGGATCCACGCAGATGCGCCCAAAATACCATCCGCGCTCCCACAACCTTCGATCCGCATTGACCAGATGCCAAGTATTTCCGCCGTCCTCCGATCGGTACAGGCCGCCGCCCTGGCGGGCATCCACCAGCGCATAAAGATCCCGGCCTCCGCTGTGCGGCAGCACCGCCAGCCCGATACGTCCCACCGCCTTTGTGGGCAGGCCTCTGCCCGCCACAGGCTGCCAGCTCTGGCCACCGTCGCTTGAACGATAGATGGCCCCAAACTCGCTGATCGGCGCATAGGTACTCCACGGCGGCCGATGCGCGCGCCACAGGGCTGCGTACTGGGTCTGAAAATCATCCGGATCGGCAGCGAGATCAATCGCACCGGTGCGATCGTCGAGAAAAAGCACTTTCATCCAGTGCTGCCCCCCATCCGTGCTCCGAAAAACGCCTCGCCACGGGCTGGGGCCGTAGGCGTGCCCCATGGCGGCCACCAGCACAGTGTCGGGATTGCGCGGATCGACGAGGATGCGTGCGATCTGCCGTGTTTCTTCCAGACCCAGAAATTGCCAGGTGTGCCCGCCGTCATGGCTGCGATAGACGCCGTCCCCCAGCGAGAGATCCGAACGGAGATCCGCTTCGCCCATCCCCGCATAAATCACCTGAGGGTTCGACGGTGCCACGGCTAGCGCACCGACCGAGGCCGTCGTGCGGCCATTGAAAACGGGTGTCCAGGTGACCCCGGCGTTGACAGTTTTCCACACCCCGCCGCCCACGGCCCCAAAATAGAAAACGGCTGGCTGCCCGGGCACACCAGCGACGGCCACCACGCGGCCTCCCCGAAACGGACCGATCAAACGCCAGTGCATCGCAGCGTACAGGCGTGGGTCCACCGGACCGGCGGTGCGCGGCCTGGTGCCCCTGCTCTGCGCACTGCCGAGCGAAATGATCAGCGCGGTGAATCCGATTGCAGGCAGCCCTCTGCGCATTGTTCGTACCCGCCGCAGTATACACTGACCGCGTCGGTACCTCTGCAGAACACACGAGCCGGTCAGGGGTGAACGGGAACTCAAACGGGAGGATGAAAAGAGCGTTAGCGGATCGGAGCGATCTCCAGCACGTCACCGACCTGCGTGCCGGATTTATGAATGCTATAGACCGGCAGCTCCAGAACGCTCTCTGCCTTCAGACACACGCGGGAAAAGCGGAACGGGCGCACGAATTCCTGGACATGCACGACGCGACATTCCCGGTCTATAAACACCAGATCGATGGGAAATGTCATGCCGATGGTATGGACGCCGCGCGAGGGCACGATCCACAGGCCACGCCCGGGCCGTGCCCAGCGCCGCGTCTTGCCCAGCAGCCCGACCAGTCGGCGCCAGTACGTATCAGCCACATAGACCTCGGTGGCCACGAAGGTCTGGCGTGTTTTGTTGTAGACGTACACTCCGTTCCGCTCGCCCACAGCTCACTCTCCGCCCCTTGCGGGGCTGCCTTTCTGACCGCCGGCTTGGGTTACTGCGTGGCCTTGCTGCGACGCCGGCGAATGATGATGTACAGCACGATGACAAACAGAACACCCGCAACCACTCGAATCAGGGTCACGGTATCCATCGCGTCTCCTCCTCTCAACCGTACAGATGGTTCAGTGCCCCAGCACGGGGAACAACTCCCGCACAATCGCAATGACGCCCGGCCCCAGAATCACCACCAGCAGAGCCGGGAAGATGAAAAACACCAGCGGCGGAACCATCTTCACGGTGGTTTTGGCCGCCATTTCCTCGGCCCGCTGACGACGCTTGGTTCGCAAATCGTCGGAAAAGACACGCAGGGACTGCGCCAGGCTGGTTCCGAACCGGTCGGTCTGAATCAGCATGGCGACCAGTGCCTTAATGTCCTCGAGCCCCGTCCGGGTCGCCAGCGCCCGCAGTGCCTCCAGCCGGCTCTTGCCGAGCTGCATTTCCATATTGACCAGCTGCAGCTCTTCGCTGAGCACCGGATGCGCCGTTTTCAATTCCTGGGCCACGCGCAGGATCGCCTGATCCAGTCCCAGCCCGGCCTCCATGCTGATGACCATCAGATCGAGACCATCCGGTAGCGATAACTGCAGCCGGTGCTGCCGCCTGCGTACTTTCCGCGTCACCCAGAATTCGGGTAGCAGATAGCCGCCGAGGGCCGCCAGAGGCAGGATGAAGACCGGATTGGTCTCGTAGAGACCCGAGAAATACACCGCCGCTAGAGATAGCCCGGGCAGCAGCAGCCGAAGGCCGCGAAAGACGAGCAGTGCCTGCGGGCTCCGGTAGCCGCCGCGGAGCAGAAGAAGCTGAATCCGCGAGACCGAAGGCCCCGAAGCGGGCACGGCTTTGCCCACTTCGGCCAGCACGCGCTCGACACGCTGCTTCTGACGCGCGGGGAACCGTGGTTCGTTCCGGCGCAGCCCGCCCTGCCAGAGGCGCACCAGCCGCTGCGCCACCTCGGCACTCTCGGTTTGCGCGAATGCATACATCAACGCCAGTCCCACACCCAGCGTCGCCAGAAAGGTCACAACCACCAGCCAGGGCACCGCTCGCCTCCGCCCTCACACTTCGATATTCACGATCTTCCAGATAATCACCGAGCCGATCACCTGCAGCGTGGCCGCCGTGATGAGCATCCAGTGACCCCAGGGGTCACTGAACAGAGGCTTGATATAGCCCGGATTCAGCATCCCGACGACGAACAGCATGATCGGCGGCAGCGCAATCAGGATGGCGGCCGTCATGCGTCCCTGCGCGGTGCGAATGCGGATTTCACCCCGAATCCGAAAGCGCTCGCGAATCACGCGTGCCAGGTTATCGAGAATCTCCGCCAGGTTGCCGCCGGTCTCTTTCTGGATCAGCAAGGCCGTCACGAAAAAGCGCACGTCGAGTAGCGGTACGCGCTCGGCCAAATTCAGCAGCGCATCCCGCAACGGCAGACCAAAATTTTGCTCCTCGAAGGTCTGGCGGAACTCGCCGGCCAGCGGCTCCGCGAGCTCTTTGCCGATCATCTCCAGCCCCGTTGTCACGGCGTGCCCGGCTCGAACCGCCCGGGCGAGCAGATCGAGGGCCTCGGGAAAGTGCTTCTCGAACTCGCGAAACCGCCGGCGGCGCTTAAACCAGATCACAGCGAACGGTATGTACCCGAACAGCGCGGCCGCCACCAGACCCACGATCCACGACTGGTAGAGCATGTTGACGACGACGTAGGCCGCCACCGCCATCACGGCGCTCGTCAGCAGCAGTCGGCCTGGCTTGCTCCGCGTGCCCGACTGATCAATGAAATCCTGCAGCCGCTGGGCCCACTCCCACCGCACCAGCAGCCGATTCAGCGCCGGCACATCGCTCAACAACTCATCCCGCACCAGCTGCAGGCCCATCGAGATGTCCCCGCGGCGCTCAGCGCGGCGCACCGCCTCCAGACGCTTCAGCAGCACCTCCTCCCGGGGCGCGCCGCCTCCCATGGCCCACAGCACCAGGAAGACGATCACGATCACCAGGAAGGTCAGCGCTGCCAGTAACAGTGCCATGGGGCTCTCCTCAGGCCGACTCCGCCCGCTCGCGCTCGAACATATCCATGGGCAGGCGAATCCCGCTCACCAGCAGTCGCTCGGCGAACCGTGGCCGCACGCCCGTGGCGACGAACTCGCCCAGCACCTGCCCGGTCGGCCCAATGCCGCGCTTGCGGAACACGAAGATGTCCTGCATGGTGATCACCTCGCCTTCCATGCCAGTGATCTCCGCAATCGAAACCACCTTGCGGGTTCCGTCGCTCAGCCGGCTCACCTGCACGACAACATCAAGGGCCGAAGCGATCTGCCGGCGCACGGCCGAATCGGGAATGTTCAAATTGGCCATGGCGACCATGGTTTCCAGCCGCGCCAGAGCGTCGCGGGGCGAATTGGCGTGAATGGTGGTCAGCGAACCCTCGTGGCCGGTGTTCATGGCCTGGAGCATGTCCAGCGCTTCCTCGCCGCGCACCTCGCCAACGATGATGCGGTCCGGCCGCATCCGGAGCGCGTTGATGACCAGTTGCCGCTGGCGGATTGCACCCTGCCCCTCGATGTTCGGGGGACGCGTCTCGAGCCGCACCACATGCCGCTGGTGCAGAGAGAGCTCGGCGGCGTCTTCGATCGTGATGATGCGCTCGCGGTCGGAAATGAACTGCGAGAGCACGTTGAGCATCGTGGTTTTGCCGGCGCCGGTGCCGCCGGAGATCAGAATGTTCAAGCGCGCCTGCACGCAGCCCTTGAGCAGATCAAGCATCGGCTGCGTCAGCGTGCGGTTGCGCACCAGGTCTTCGGCCCGCAACCGTTCGCGCCCGAACCGGCGGATCGACAGGCAGGGCCCGTCAATGGCCAGCGGCGGAATGATCACATTGACGCGCGAACCGTCGGGCAGCCGGGCGTCCACCATGGGTGAGGATTCGTCCACCCGTCGCCCCACCGCGGAAACGATCCGGTCAATGACGGTCATCAGGTGCTGATCGTCGCGGAACTGAATCGGCGTGGCCTCGAGAACACCGTTGCGCTCGATGTAGACCTGCTTGTGCGTGTTCACGAGAATGTCGGAAATGGTCGGGTCGCTCAGCAGCGGCTCGAGCGGGCCCAGCCCGAACACCTCGTTCAGGACCTCCTGCGAGAGCCGCTCGCGCTCCTGCAGGGTCATGGGCGTAGACTCGCTCATCACCAGACTTTCCAGAATCTGGGCGACCTCGCGGCGCACCGCCTCGCGGTCGGCCTCGGTCAGTCGCTCCATATCCAGCTTCTGAATCAGCTTGCGGTGAATCGCTGCCTTGACAGCGTTGTAATCCATGCGCGTCGTGGGCATCCCTCACCTCTTGGGGAACAGAAACAGATTCAGCCCGCCTGTTCTCGGACGCGCTGGCTCGGCCGGTTCAGCGCCGGTGAGCTGCGCGGCGAGCAGGGCGTATTTCGAAACCAGCGGATTGTTGTGATTGCCGCTCAGCGGCAGGCCCATATTGATGGCCTCGCTGACCTGCCGAAAATCGTTGGGGATGGTCGAATAGATCGGATGCTTGATGTTTTTCTCGACGGTCTTCAGGGCCTCGTCGTCGCTTCGGCGCCAGCGGTTGATGACGATGCGCACCTGATCGGCCTGCAGCCCCAGACCCAGCAGGGCCAGCAGGTGTCGCTCGAGCGCCCACAGCGCGGGAACAGTCGTCTCGGCCACCAGAACCACACTGCCGGCGCTGCGATAGATCGAAGCCCAGTCGGTGGAAAACTGCGTGCCACAGTCGACCACCACCACCTCGAAGCCGCTGCGCGCCACGTTGAGCACGCGCTCGATCGCATTGACCGGCAGCCGCTCCCATTCCTCGGGCTGACCGACGCCTCCCAGCAGGTACAGCCCGCTGCGATGCTCCAGCAACAGGCCAGCAAAAAAATGGCTGTCAAGGCGGTGCAGGTTTTCCACCGCATCGCGGACCGTGAAGCGCGGCGTCAGATTCAGCATCAGATGGGCCTGACCCAGGGGCCGTGCCAGATCGACCAGCAGCACGCGGCGGCGTACCTTCTCCGCCACCTGCACGGCCAGGTTGACAGCAATGGTCGTCGTCCCGACGCCCCCCTTGGCGCCCATCACCAGAATCAGCCGGTGGCTGGCCTGCTGGCCGGGCGTCGCCAGTTCGCTCAAAAAGCGCTCGAGGATGGCCCGCAGGGCGGCAGGGTCCACCGGCTTGGAGAGAAACTCCTGCACGCCGCTGCGCATGGCTTCCAGGAGCAGTTGGGGCTCCGGCTCGGCTTCCGCCGAGCAGGCCACAATCCGCACGGCGGGGTGCAGTCCGCGAATGTAGCGCGCCAGGCTGAAAAACGGGTCCGGATCGCGCCCCAGGTCGAGCAGCACCACGTCGGCCAGCGCCTCGCTGGCTTCCGGCACCTTGTCGGAAGACACCAGCCACTCGCGCACTTCCTCGACCAGCCCCGTCTGCTCGAGCTGCGCGCGCAGGCCGTGACTGCTCTGATGCGGTGCGGTCGCGATCAGGACGCGTAGCATAACGGTATCGGTCCAATCGCCAGCTCGCCCGCCAACGCCCGCCTCATCGGCTCTCCTTGCCGGACGGTTTCGGCGCCGCTGGCTTCGCCGGCTGCAAGAACGGCACCGGAAAACTCGGCCCTGTCGGCGCCTGGCCCGGCGCGTAGGGCTTGACGATGTGCGGTGTCACCAAGACCAGCAACTCCGTTTTCGATTTCTGCGTTGAACGACTCCGGAACAGTCGCCCCAGCACCGGTACGTCGCCGATCCACGGAATCTTCGACAAAACCTGCTGCACCCGATTGTCGATCAGCCCGGCAATGGCAAAAGTCTGCCCATCGCGCAGCAGCATTTCGCTCTGAACCCGACGCGTGGAAAGCGCCGGAATCAGAAACCCCTGGAGCTGCAGGGCATTCGAGAAATCGAGCGCACTGACCTCCGGCTGTACCTTGAGATCGATCTCATTGTCAGCGGTCAGAACCGGCGTGAAATTCAGCCGCACGCCAAACTCCTTGAACTGCACGGTCACGGTCGGCACCGTGCCGGCGGCGCCCCCCTGCACGACCGGGAACGGGAACTCACCGCCGGCCAGGAAGCTGGCTTCCTTGCCCGTCTCGGTCAACAGGTTCGGCTCGGCCAGAATCTGCAGCAGGTTGCGCTGCTCGAGCGCCTTGATCGTCGCGCCCAGGTTGACGTCGGGCCGGAAGACGAAGAGGTTGAGGAGGTCACTGAAGCGGAAGCTGGCACTGGTCTGACTGACGTTGCCGTTGGGATTGGTCGAAAACGTATCCAGCGCCAGCGGCCCGAACTGCTGCGTCTGCGTGCTCGCCAGCGTGCGCGTGGTGGTGCCCGGCAAACTGAACAGATTGAAGCCCCACTGATTCAGTGCCGTCTGATCCACTTCGGCAAATTTCACTTCGAGCAGAATCTGCCCCCGGGTGGGCGGGGTAGGCACCTGCACCAGGCTGATCACCTTCGGCACTTCGGCGGAAACCAGCTTGTAGATCCGGTCGGCGACTTCATCCGAAGAGGCCTGCCCGGTCAGCATCACGACATCCTTGGAGGCTTCGATCCGCACCGGCTCGGAAGGGAACACGTCGTGAATCTTCTGGCTGAGCGCCATCACATCCACGTCCACGTAGAGATCGAAGGTCTGGCTCTCGCCGTTTTCTCCCCAGAGGATCAACGACACCGCACCCGGTGCTTTGCCATTCACCAGCACCTGATAGGGACTGATGACGACTGCTTCGGCGACCGTCGGGTTGGCCACCGACAGCCGCTTGATCCGCACCGGCGAGGTGATGACCAGCGAGCGGTTCACCAGCAGGTGCAGAACCTGCGGCCCACTGGCTTGCTGCATGGCCGGCGGTTGCTGTGCCCGCACGCCGCCTGCTCCCCACACCACCACCAACGCTACCAACCCGATTCCGCGTGCCCAGCTCCGTCGCTTCGTCATCGTCCCTCACTGGTTCGGAAAGGTTTTCACTTCGCGCTTATCCCCGTTGATAATCTCGACCTCGAAGGGTGGCGGTTCGTGCGGAGCCACCCGCGGCGCCCGCCGCCCTGTAGACTGCCCCGCCTTCTGCGCCACCGGCACCAGCCCGCCCGCGCTGAACAGTTCCGCCTCGAGCACCGGTGGCGGGTTGACTTTCTGAGTGTCGATCGTATTGCGCAGGGCGAGCTGAATCCGGCCCTGCGTGGCGGCCATGGTGAGCTTGTCGGCATCGGCAGGGGTCACCAGCAAGGTGACCACCGGGACGGTGTGCGGCTTGCCTTCGGCGTCCTGCTGGATCTGCTGCCCGGCCGCCAGCACCTTGACGTTCTCCAAAACGGTCTTCGTCACCGTCGCTCCGCCACCTCCGCCCGGCGAACCCGTGGCGAGGACATCCACCATCGTCCCCGGCTGGACGAACCCGGCTACCCCGATCACTTCATTGACGGCCACCGAGACGGCGCGCATGCCTTCGGGAATCACCGCCGGCAGGCCCGCGCCAGCTTCCCGGGGCGCAAGCTTCGACTCCAGCACCGGTTCGTTCGCATACAGCGGGGTAATCACAGCACGCCCCAGCACCTCTTCGATCCGCGTAAACATCCCGGGCAGTGGATGGTCACCGGGCCAGGGAATCAGCTTCACGCTGCGCGCATCGAGCCGTGCTCCCAGGGGCAGCGCCTGCGCTGCCACCACGATCTGCAGCGGCGCCACCTGGCGGACCACCGGCCGCTGCCGCAGCTGCCGATACACCAGAGTGCTGGCCACCAGGGCCAGCACCACAGCAATGGCCAGTCCCACGAGCAATCGCCTGCGGTTCATGACGTCCCTTCCTCCCCGCGGCCTAGCGCACCCACCAGGCCATCGAAACCGAAATCGTCGTCGCGGCGGCCACGGCCACCCCGAACGGCAACCGAATCAACCCCGGATTGTCAATCGTGAGCTCGGGATGCGGGCGCAGCCCAAAGACGACAAACCCGCGCACCAGCTCCCAAAGATTCCGCATTGTCTGCTTCACCCTGCGGCGGCATACGGTTTCCAGCAGCGCCCAGCCCCCGGCCACGAAAATCGAAACCAGAATGATCTGCACCACCATCTGCGGCCCGAGCCAGGCTCCCAGCGCCCCCACGAGCTTCCAGTCCCCCGCGCCTAACCCCCGCAGCAGCACCACTGGAAGCAAAATGGCCAGCCCCAGCCCGGCCCCTGCAAGAGCGGAAAGCAGCCCGCGCCCGCCTCCCAGCGCCAGATTGGCCATCAGCCCCAGACCCAGTCCCGAAACTGTCAGCCAGTTCCGGATCCGGCGTGTTTTCCAGTCCTGCCAGCATGCCAGGCTCGCCAGGACAATGGCCCCGGCGCCCAGCAAAAACGCCCTCAAGGCTTCGTTCATCCCGCTGCGGCCCCTGCCTCTGCTATTGCTTTGCTTCCATCTCCCTCATGCAGCCGTGGCCCGCAGGCATTCCACCCCGCCTCCGAGCCACGGCTACACGTGGGTGTTAACGCCGCGCAGCGACCTACGCCGCCGCTTGTTCAGCTAGCTCCCGTCAGATTGCCGGCCGCCTTGCTAAACACACTGTTGATGGCACTCGCCAGTGTAGTCATACCGGCGATCGCGCCCAGAGCGACCAGCACCACCAACAGGGCGTACTCGGTCAGGTCCTGCGCCTGCTCTTCCTTCCACAAACGACGCAACATCTGCTTCATGAATCGTTCCTCCTTCCAGAGCGATGAGCTTGCGCGCACGAACCGCGCGCCTGCGTCGGTCTTTCGTGCACCCGAGCTGCCAATCGAGCCCTCGCCACGGGGCAGTTTGCGGGCCCTTTAATCCTGCCTTCCTTCTGGCTTCTCCCGCAGAGTTGCTATGCGCTCTGATCTGTTGCAAGCGGCGGGCCTTCTTATAGATAGCCAGCCTGTCGGTGAAGTGTAGAACCAGGTTCTGTTAGTCCTAGAACCCTAACTACTTAGCGGCGACCAGCGCATCGAATGTGCGACGGCCGAACGTGTCTTATCCAGTCTTCGCTCTTTAAGCGCCTTCGAGTGTCAGCTTTTGGTGACAACCAGCCAGGCAAGGGGCAGGGGTTGCTAACGCCCGGATCGGCGCTCCGGCGGTTCGGGGTATTCGGCGGTGAATACAAACACCGAAGCCAGTGGGTCCCGATACCGTAGCTTCCATCCCGGCACGGCCGAGAGGTAGGTGGCCAACGAGGAATCGGTGCGAATGAACGCCGAGCGAATGCGGTATTTCGCCAGCAACAGCGGCGTATTCGCGTGTAGGTCCATCAGGTCCACATAGTCCTGCAGCACACCGGCGTATTCGTAAAAATCGGCGCGGCCGTCAATGAACACCTTCACACCGCCGCGGAATTGACCGATCAGATAGCCTCCCCAGGCGTATTCGTTCAGCATGGGCTCAGGCGCACAGCCGTGCCGAATGCAGGCGACAGCCTTCACAGGATATGCAGGAGCGAGGTCGCGTTCGATCTGCGCCTGCGTGGGATAGGTCACCACCAGGCCCACTGACAGAAGACTCAGCAGCACCAGGTTCAGCACCGGTCGATCCTTTTCCGGCTGATAGGGAGGGAACCAGCGGGCCAGCAGGGTCGCCAGTCGCACCGCCAGAATAAAGGTGAAAACGAAGATGAACCGAATATGATTGCCCGCGGCAAAAGCGGCCGCGACAAAGAACAACACATCGAACAGCCGGTAGCGCGGCCGCCAGAGTAATTGAGCAACGAACAGGCCTAGCAAAGAGGCTAAAAATACGCGGCCAAAACTGGTCGCGAAGTCAATCGCCATCCATTCCTGGATGTGGGCCAGATTGACCTTCTGCAGCAGCGCCATCTCGAACGGATAGGCGCCCAGGCGGGTTCCGTAAGGCGTCAACGGAAGCACAGCGACCGCACCCAGTGCGGCCAGCAGTAGCGCACGGCTTTCTGCGGGCGTCCACCGTCGTGTCTCCACGTCACCGACGTGGAACTGGAACAGTCCGCTCAGCCAAAAGGCCCCGAGCAAGGCAAGCCCCAAGATGAAGGAGCCGTGCGTATTCACCCACACGAGGTAGAGAGGCGGCAAGACCCACAGAGCGCGGGGCCGGCCCCGGGCAAACCGTTCGAGGCAGATCAGCTCGATCAGCAAAAAGCAGTAGCCGAGCATCTGCGGGCGCGCCGAAAAGACGCCGCTCAGCACCGGCAGCAGCACGGCCGCGGCAGCCGCTGCCGCCTTGCAGTTGCGCACCACCAGCGTGAGGTAAACGTAGAGCAAAACCAGCAGGGCTGCGGCCCAGATGCCGTTCAGCACCAGC
>Ga0209810_1005416_pt1 | contig 11587 bp, 7 predicted proteins | sample Coa_R1_7_FD_187159 | JGI IMG/M metagenome (GOLD analysis project Ga0209810, IMG submission 187159) | Surface soil microbial communities from Centralia Pennsylvania, which are recovering from an underground coalmine fire - Coalmine... | ecosystem: Environmental > Terrestrial > Soil > Unclassified ...
CGAAGATTGCCGAACTGGTCGACTACGACGAATTCTGCGGGGTCGTCTCGCAGGAGGCCGCCGATGCGGTCGCCGACTCGGCTATCACCCCGCAGGAGTTGCGCGAGCTCCTGGACTCGGGCAAGAAGGTCGCGCTGATCGATGTGCGCGAGCCGGTGGAGTGGGACATCAATCACATCGAGGGCGCGCAGCTGATCCCGCAGTCGTCGATCAACTCCGGCGAAGGTCTGGCCAAGCTGCCGCAGGACCGGATGCCGGTGCTGTACTGCAAGACTGGTGTGCGCTCGGCTGAGGCGCTGGCGGCGGTGAAGAAGGCCGGCTTCTCCGATGCCGTACACCTGCAGGGCGGAATCGTGGCGTGGGCCAAGCAGATGCAGCCCGACATGGTGATGTACTAAACCAATACCCGTCGCCGGCGTGGTTACCCTGACCGTGTGAGTGTCGAGCGGCCGCCCGAGCATGTGTTGGCGGCGTTCGGGCTAAGCGGTGTGCGACCGGCACCGCTGGGTGACAGCTGGGAGGGCGGCTGGCGCTGCGGTGAGGTGGTGCTGTCCACGGTGGCCGATCATGCGCGCGCCGCGCGGGGTAAACTCGTAGCGCTCGATCTCGTGGGGCGTGAACAGCAGCAGCAACTGGCCGAAATCGGTGACGGCGCCGCGCAATCCCAACTTTTCAAACTGCCGGAGCAGTTCCCGCTTCTGGCCGTCATCGGAGGCGAGAATCGCGCGGGCCAGCGCATCCTGCGCCTTCCGGGCATCGGAGACCTTGCGGCCGTCGACGGAGATCACCTGGCGGAGCTCGTGAATCGCGCCGGACTGGCCGGAAAACGAAGCAAAAGCGTATTCGGAGACCACCTCGCGGTCCCGCCACTCCGGCTGTTCCGGTGTTGCGCCATGGGGATGGATCCGCCGGGGAGGCTGGATCGCGCTTTGGTGCAGCTTTTCGATCCCCAGAACTTGCGGAGCGATTTTGCGAAACGCTTCCGCTTCCTCGGAAAGCCGGGCGGCCATCTTCTGGGTCAACTCGTCGGCGTGAAGCGCCGGGATCAGCAGGAGCAAGAACACCGCCCGCATTCTTCCAGCTTAGATCAGGCGGCCAGGCCCCGCGCGCGCCGGCCGCAAACCGGGGAATCAGCCGCCGATGGAATACATCGGCCGCGGCGGCGGAACGAAGCGCGCGGAGTTGATCTCGTGGCCCAGCCACTTCGCCGCCACGGTGCTGCGGATGGCGGCGCGCAGATCCTCATCGCTGCCGCCGCGCAGGATGGAGCGGACGTCGGTCTCCTCGATCGCGAACAGGCAGTAGCGCAGCTTTCCGTCGGCGGTGAGGCGGATGCGGTTGCAGTTCAGGCAGAACGGCCGGCTCACGCTGGCGATGAATCCCACCCGCCCGATGCCGTCGGCGAAGCGGTACTCGGCGGCCGGCGCGCGCGGATCCTCTCCGGGGATCTCCTCCAGCGGCCCGATTTCGCGCTGGAGCATCGCCAGGATGTCCTGGGCCAGCAGGACGCGGCCGCGGTCCCACAGATTCTGCGCGTCCAGGGGCATGAACTCGATGTAGCGAATCTCGATGCCGCGCTCGCGCCCGAAGCGGGCCAGCGGCACGATATCGTCCTCCACCAGATTTTTCACCGCGACCGCGTTGATTTTGATCGGCGCGTAGCCCAGCCGGCGGCAGGTTTCGATTCCCTCCAGGACCCGGGCCAGCTCGTCGCGGCGGGTGATCTGTTGAAAACGTTCGCGGTCGAGCGTGTCCAGATGAACGTTGATCCGGCGCAGGCCGGCCTCATACAGGGCCTGGGCCTGCTCGGCGAGCAGCACGCCGTTGGTGGTGAGCGCCAGATCCTGGACGCCTTCGATGGCGGCCAGCTTGCGGATCAGGACCGGAAGATCCTTGCGCACCAGCGGCTCGCCCCCGGTGAGGCGCACTTTGCGCACGCCCAGCGTGACGGCGACGCGGACGAAGCGCTCGATCTCCTCAAAGCGCAGGATCTGCTCGTGCGGCTGGAACTTCACGCCGGCTTCCGGCATGCAGTAAAAACAGCGGATATTGCAGCGGTCGGTGACGGAGATGCGGAGATTGTCGTGCAGGCGGCCGAAGCGGTCGAGGAGATTCATGGGACCGCCAGCATGCGATCGAGAGGCCGGCGCGCGCGCTCCATCAGCTCCGGCGGAAGATCGACGCGCGGGGCCAGATCCCGCAGCGCGTCGCGCAGCTTTTCAAGCGTGTTGCGCTTCATGTAAGGGCATTCGCTGCAATTGCACTGCTCGTTGGGGATGAAGTGGAACGTTTTTTGCGGCGCGACTTTTTCAAGCGAATGCCGCACGCCGCTTTCGGTCATGATGATGAACTCAGAGGCCTGCTGGGCGGCGCACCAGTCGATGATGGCCGAAGTCGAGCCGATAAAATCGGCCATGGCCAGCACGTCGCGCGGGCATTCCGGATGGGCGGCGACCAGCGCTGCGGGATGCTCCGAGCGCGCCCGGGCAAGCTTGCGCGCGGCGAAGGTCGCGTGCACGATGCAGGCGCCCGGCCAGATCTTCATGTCGGCGCGGCCGGTCTGCTGGCGGACGTAGTTGCCCAGGTTGAGATCGGGGACGAACAGAATCGGCTGCCCGGCTGGAATCGAGTTGACGATCTTCACGGCGTTGCGCGAAGTGCAGAGGATGTCGCTTTCGGCTTTCACCTCGATCGAGGTGTTGATGTAGCTGACGATCGTATAACCGGGATTTTTCGCCTTCCACTCGCGCAGTTTTCCGGCCGGGCAGGAATCGACCAGGCTGCATCCGGCGTCGCGGTCGGGGACGATCACGGTCCGCTCCGGATTGAGGACTTTGGCCGTTTCGGCCATGAACCAGACGCCGCAAAAGGCGATCACGCTGCCGTCGAAAGCGCGGGCTTTCCGCGCCAGCTCCAGGCTGTCGCCGACCGCGTCGGCCAGCTCCTGGATTTCCGGATCCTGATAATGATGCGCGAGAATGATGGCGCGGCGCGCGCGCTTGAGCTCGGCGATCTCCTCGGTGATGGAAGCTGTGGCGAGCATGTTCGCCCTCCGCGGGGGAGGCTCGTTTCTCTTATTATACGGGTAATTGATTCAGGATTCGCCGTTTTGGTTGCGGCGCCGGCTTCAAAACGCCGGCCCGGCGCCGCGCTTTGCCGCCGAACGGGCCGCTCCGTACAAGCCGGCGAACAGCGCGATCGCCGCCAGGCCGAACAGCCAGAGGTGCGCCTGAACCCACGGCCAGCTTTTTTCGCCCAGCGTGGAGCCCAGATAGGCGAGGCCAAAATAGCGGGGCAGGCGTCCGGCGAGAATCACCAGGAGGAATCGCGTGCGTCCGACGCGCATGGCGCCGGCCGAGGCGGCGAAGAGTTTGAACGGCAAAACCGGAATGGGCAGCAGCGCGGGAATAAAAACGGTGATCAGGCCATAGCGGATGAACCAGGCGCGAAGGCGCAGGCCCCGGCCCGACGACGTGTAGCGGCTGAGTAAACGCTCTCCGCCGCGGCTGAAAATTTCATAGAAGATCGCGCTGCCCGCAAGCGCCCCCAGCACCGCCAGGCCGGCCGCCACCAGCATCGATGAAGGCTGCGCGACGGTGGCCGCGATCAGCAGCAGGTCCGTTCCGCCCGGATTGGGCACGCCGGCTCCGTCGATCACGGCGAACAGAAAGATCCCGGCGGGTCCCCAGGAGACCAAAGCGTTTTTGAGATGACCCATTCAGGATCCGATCAGCCGGAGCAGCGCCGCTTCGTCGAGGACGGGAATCCCCAGCTCCCGCGCCTTGTCCAGCTTGGAGCCGGCGTCGGCGCCGGCGACCACGTAATCGGTCTTTTTGCTGACCGATCCGGTGACTTTTCCGCCGGCGGCTTCGATCCGCGATTTGGCCTCCTGGCGCGCCAGCGAGGGCAGGGTGCCGGTGAGCACGAAGGTGCGCCCGGCCAGCGGCCCGCCGGTTTTGGGCCTGGCGGCGTAGGTGAAATCGAAGCCGGCGGCGCGCAGGCGCTCCACCAGTTCGCGGTTGCGCGGCTCGGAAAAGAAGCGGTGAATGCTTTCGGCGACCCGCGGGCCCACTTCCTCGGCCCGCTGCAATTGGTCAACGCTGGCGGCGGCGATCGCGTCCAGATCGCCGAACTCCTCAGCCAGAAATTGCGCGGTGCGCTCGCCGACGAAGGGAATGCCGAGGCCGTTCAAAATTCGCGGCAGCGGCGCGCGGCGCGAGCGGTCGATATGGGCCATCAGTTTTTCCGCCGATTTGCGGCCCATTCGCTCCAGCCCGATGAGCTGATCCGTTTTCAGGCTGTACAGATCGGCGATGTTTTTCACCAGCCGCTGATCGACGAGCTGATGGACCAGCGCTTCGCCCAGGCCGTCGATATCCATGACGCCGCGCGCGGCGAAATGCAGGATGGACTCCTTCAATCGCGCCGGGCAGTTGGTATTGATGCAGCGGCTGGCCGCCTCGCCTTCGGCGCGGACCACTTCGCCGCCGCACACCGGGCAGTGGTCCGGCATGCGAAACTGGCGGCGGCCGCTGCCCTCCTTGACCACGCGGACCACCTTCGGAATCACGTCGCCGCTGCGCTCGATCAGCACGGTATCGCCGATTTGCAGGCCCAGCCGCGCGATTTCGTCCTCGTTGTGCAGCGTCGCGCGGGATACGGTGACTCCGCCGACGTTCACCGGTCTTAAATGCGCCACGGGGGTGAGCGCGCCGGTCCGCCCCACCTGCACCTCGATGTTTTCGACCACCGTTTCCTTCTGCTGCGCGGCGAACTTATACGCGATGGCCCAGCGCGGGGCCTTGGCGGTCCAGCCCAGGCGCGCCTGCTGACCGGCGGAATCGATTTTGGCGACGACGCCGTCGATTTCATAGGGCAGCGTTTCGCGCTTCTCCGCCCATTCGCGGCAAAATGCCAGCAGCGCGTCGATATCCGGGCACAGCTTGCGCTGCGGATTCACTTTGAAGCCGAGCTGCTCCAGCTTTTCAAGCGACTCCCACTGGCTGGCGCAGGCCGGCTTGCCTTCGGAAAGCAGAAAATAGCTGAAAAACTCCAGGCTGCGCGACGCGGTGATGGATGGATCGAGCACCCGCAGCGATCCCGCCGCGGCGTTTCTCGGATTGGCGAAGCGGGGCAAGCCCTCGGCGTCGCGCTGCGCGTTGGCTTTTTCAAATGCGCGGCGGGTGAGCACCACTTCGCCGCGCACTTCGTAGCTGGCATGGCTCGAGTTGAGGCGCAGCGGCAGGCTGCGGATGGTTTTGGCGTTTTCAGTGACCTCCTCGCCGATAACGCCATCGCCGCGCGTGACCGCCTGCGCCAGCAGCCCGTCTTTGTAATGCACGGCGAGGGAAAGGCCGTCGAGCTTCAATTCCGCGACATACAAGTATTTCTCTTCGCCTAAAAGCGAGCGGACGCGGCGGTCGAAATCGCGCAGCTCGCCTTCATCAAGCGCGTTGTCCAGGCTGAGCATGGGCGTAGAGTGCGCGACTTTGACGAATCCCTCGCGCGGCTTTCCGCCGACCCGGCGGGTGGGCGAATCGGGAGTGATCAGCTCCGGATGCGCGTCTTCGAGCCGCTTGAGCTCGCGCATCATCTCGTCGTATTCGGCGTCGGAGATTGCGGGCTGATCGAGGACGTAATAGAGATATTCGTGATGGCGCAGCTCATCGCGCAGGGCGCCGATCCGCGCGGCGATATCGTTCGGAGTGGAGGTCACGCTAGGAGTCTATTTCATTCTAGCCGCCGGGCACTGGCGCTTCGGGGGCGGGAGAAAACAGCGCTTGGCTATACTGAGAACATCGCACCGTATCGGCAGCCGGTTCTCATTTATAATCCCACAGCCGGCAGATTCCGGAAGAATCCGGCGCGTGCCTTAAAGCGGGCCCTGGCGGCGCTGGAGCGGAGCAAGCTGCGGGCCGAGGCGGTGGCGACGAAAGGGCCCGGCGACGCGACGGCCATCGCCCGCGCGGCGGCCGCCTCCGGCGCGGATCTGATCCTGGTGCTGGGCGGCGACGGAACGATCAACGAAGCGGTGAACGGCATGATTCATTCCAAGGCCGCGCTGGCGGTCCTGCCCGGCGGCACGGCCAACGTGCTGGCGATGGAGCTGGGGCTTGGCTGGCGGCTGGGGGCGGCGGTGGAAAGGCTTTCGCGGTGCGAGGAGCAGCGGGTCGCGGTCGGACGGCTGTGCGGCGGCCAGCAGTGCCGCTACTTTCTGGCGATGGGCGGCGCCGGGCTGGACGCCAAGATCGTCTATGATCTGAGTCCCACGCTCAAAAGGCGCGCCGGCAAGCTCGCCTATTGGATGTGCGGATTGGCCCACATCGCCGAACGGGTGGGGCAGTTTGAAGCGCGCCTCAACGGCGGCGTTTACCGCTGCGGATTCGCGCTGGCCAGCCGCGTGCGGAATTACGGCGGGGATCTGGAGATCGCGCGCGGCGCCTCGCTTCGCCGCGACGATTTCGAAGTGGTTCTGTTTGAAGGCTCCCATCCGCTGCGCTACCTGGCCTACATGATGGCGGCCGGGGCCCGCTGCGTCCAGAAGATGCCGGGCGTGCGGACCGTCCGCGCCTCAACGGTGGAGCTTACCGGTGATGTTCACGTTCAGGTGGACGGCGAATATGCCGGACGCGCGCCGGCGCGGTTTGAAATCGTTCCGGCCGCACTCACGCTGCTGATCCCGCCCGCGTATGGATAACCTGACGCACTCCCTGGTCGGGCTGATGATGTCGCGAAGCGGAATCGACCGGAAGATCCCGCGGGCGGCGCCGCTGATGATCGTCGCCGCGAACCTGCCGGACGCCGACGTGGTTTCGCTCGCCGGCGGAACGCTGTCTTATTTAAGCTGGCATCGCGGCTATACCCACTCGTTTGCGTTCGCGCCGCTGATGGCGCTGATCGCGGCGCTGATCGTTCTGGGGCGGCGCATCTGCTGGCGGGCCTATTTGTTTTCGCTGGCCGGCGTGCTGAGCCATCTTCTGCTCGACTGGACCAACGTATACGGCATCCGCCTGCTGCTGCCGTTTTCCGCGCGCTGGCTGCGGCTGGATCAAACCCCGGTGGTGGATCCGTGGATTTGGGGGATTTTGCTGCTGGCGGTGGCGGCGCCCGCGCTGGCGCGCCTGGTCGGCGGCGAAATCGGAGCCAGGTCGCGCGGCCCCAAGCGCGGATGGGCCTGGTGCGCGCTGATCGTGCTGGCGGCGTATGAAGGCGCGCGGTCGGCGGCCCATCAACGCGCGCTGGCGGAGATGGAAGCGCACCTGTTCAACGGATCGGTTCCGCAAAGGGTGGCCGCGCTCGCCGAGGGCGCGATCTGGCGCTGGCGCGGCGTCGCCGAAGGTCCAGGTTGGATTGACGAGGTCCCCATCGATCTGCGCGGAAGCTTCGATCCGGAGGCGGGCCGCATCGATTACGCGGCCGAGCCGTCGCCCGCCATCGAAGCGGCGCGCGCCACTCCGGTGTTTGAGGAATTCGCCAAATTCGATCAACTGCCGTTCTGGAAGATCACGCCCGCCCTGGACGGAACCGTGGTCGAGCTGATCGATCTGCGCTTCGGCACGCCCCGCGAGCCGGGGCTGGAAGCGCGGGCCTTGGTGGATGCCGCCGGACGCGTGACCGAATCGTCGGCCAGCTTTTTCCGTCCCGCCCGGCCGCGCCCCGGCGGCGATGTGCTATTCGATCCTCACCCGCCGCGGCCACTGCGAGTTGTCTTCGCGGTTGCTGACGCGCAGCTTCGCCATCTCCTCGCGCGTGGGCTGAATCTCGCCGCGGGCATTGACAGCCCGCGAAACGATCACGTGCTCGCCCGCTGCGGCCTCCGGCCAGCGCATCGACCACAGAACCCAAGCCTCATCGCCGGCGCGCTCATCGATCCTGGCGCCGCGCCATTCTCCGCCGTCGATCCGCACTTCGATCCGGTCGATTCGCGCGGACCCTCCCCAGGCCGCGCCGGCGATCTTATATTCGAAATTCGGGCCGGCACGCCGCCTGGTGACCCTCGCCACCACCGACTTCAACCGGTTGCGGGAGATCGAGCTATCCAGCCATAGGCCGCCGTCCAGCGCGCGCAGGCTCTGATAGTTTCGCGCCATGTGCCGGCCTTCGTAATGCCAGTCGATCAGTTCGATGCGCGTGAGCCATTTGATCTGCGACATGCCGTACCAGCCCGGCATCACCAGCCGCAGCGGAAAGCCATGTTCAGGCGCCAGCGGCCGGCCGTTCATCTCCCAGGCCAGCAGATTGCCGGGAGCCATGGCGTCCTGGATGAACAGGCTCCAGCCGTGCGGCGAAACATAGGGTGCGCCCCCGGCCTCGAATTTCGGATCCGGTTCGACATCGGCGCCGAGAAAGACCGCCTCGCGGGCTTCCGGCAGCAGGCCGCACTCGTTCAGCACCGCCGCCAGGCTGGCGCCGGACCACACCGCGGTGCTCACCAATCCGTTCATGATTCGCGGATCGCCGGTGTTGCCGGAGCATTCGATGGTGACCGGCATCTGGAGGCGATCGTGCTTGAGAAGATCGGAAAGCGCCAGTTCGGCCGGCCGCTTCACCAATCCGCCGATTCGCAGCCGCCAGGCTTCGGCGTCCAACTGGAGCGTGCTGGTCTGATGAAAAGTGAAAAAATCGCTGGCGGGAGTGATCGGCGAATCCAGCCGGCGCAGGTCGAACGATTTTACGCGCGGATGATCGTCCTGCGCGTCGGCGCGATACTCCGGATCGTAATCGGCGAAGGGAACCAGCTCCTCATCCGCCGCCAGCGCCGCCAGCGGGAACGCCAGGCCCGCGCCGAGGAACGCCCGGCGGGTGGAACGCGCGCCCTCTTTGCCCGGCCACGCCTTCAATCCTATCTCAGAACGACAGCCGCAGACTGAGCTGGAGCAGCCGGTTGGGATTCACTTTGACGGACTGCGCGTTCTGATCGGCGGTGGTGATCTGGCCGAACTGCGCATCGCCGAAGGTGGTGTCGGGCAGATCGAACTCCGGCGTGTTGGTCAAATTGAAGGCTTCGGCGCGGAACGCCAGTTTGAACCGCTCGGTGAGGCTGAACTGCCGGGTCAGCGAGGCGTTAATCGAAAACAGGTTCGGACCGTACAGAATATCGCGGCCAACGTTTCCGATCGTCCCCGCCGGCGGAGCCGCGAACGAGCTGGCGGTGAACCAATACTGCCCCGGCCCCTCATGGCCCAGAATCTGAACCGGCGCGATTTGTTGCGGCTTTTGTGCATTTCCGGGAGCGTTGAGCGGCGTGGACAGATTGGAGCCCGCGCCGGTGACAAAGTTCAAGGGCAGCCCGCTCTCCCAAGTCCACAGCGCGGCGATCTGCCAGTCGCCGAGGATGTATTTTCCGGGACCGCTGGTCAGATACTTCCGGCCGGTCCCAAACGGCAGCAGCCAGGTGGCGGTGTAGGTAAACGTATTGGCGCGATTATATCTGGTCAGGCCCGGCAGAGACGCGTAACCAAGCAAGTTATACGGAGAATAGTCGATCCCTTTGCCGAAGGTATACGCCGTCGTCATCATAAACCCGTTGGCAAAGCGGCGGTTCAACTTCACTTGAAGGGCCTCGTAATGGGAGCCTTCAAAGAACGGATAATTGGTGGTGGCGGTGCGGCCGAAGGCGATATTTTCCGGCTCGCTGGCCGCGCCCTTTCCGGCAACGGTCGCCGCGTTGATGTTGATCCCGCTGTTGATCACGTTCGAATTGGAGATAAACAGACCGTGGTTGCCCACATAGGCCACCTCAAGAGTAAGAGCGGCGGGCAGCGTGCGCTGGATGGTGAAGTTCCAGCTTTCGGTGTAAGGCACCGGGATTCTGGGAGGAGTCACCGAATAGTTCTGGTTGGGCGCGTTGGGGATGATGCCGTTCTGCGGGATGACGAAGAACTGCGGGGTGGGGAATCCGGTGGCCATCGATCCGGCGGCGACAAATGAGTTGGCCGCGACCAACTGCTGGTTCTGCTTCACCGGCCCCTGCCAGTTGGCGATATAGCGATAGACGCTGCTCATCCCGAACCCGGCGCGGATCACGGTCTTCTCATTCAACCGGTAGGCGAGCCCTTCCCGCGGATAAACGTTTTTCGGATAATTTTTCACGCCGAGATCCATGGGGATGTTGCCGTATCCCGCTGCGAGCAAGCTGTTGGTGTTGGGGTCGTAATTAAACTGCCCGCCGGGAAACTGCGGGTGCGACGCCGGCCAGTATTCCCACCTGGCGCCCAGATCGAGCGTCAGTTTCGGCGTCGCCTGCCACTTATCGTGCACGTACAGCGCCTCCACGGTGTCGTTGCGGACCGGTTCGATTCCCGCCAGATCGCGGCCGATGCCGGTGGGCTGATCGAGTTCAAACGACGCCAGCGCGTTGGCGTAACCGTTGGCGATGCCCGGCGCGTTGAGCGTGGTCGGCCCGGCGGTGAAGGTGAAGCGCCCGCGCGGGCTGAATGTGGCGGTTTGCAGCAGGAAATAATTTTCATGCCGCCAATCGCCACCCCAGCTAATCACGTGCGTGCCCTTCGTTTTGGTCCAGTTGTTCGCCGCTTCGTAATTGGTATTGGCGCGCCGCCAGGGCAGGCAGCCATTGACGCCCACCATCGGCGTATCGTATCCGTTGACGAAAACCTCGGCCAGGCCTTCGTACCAGAATCCGCCGATATTCCCGTTCGGAATGCCGAATTTTTGCGAGAGATTCAACCCGGTGTCCACGTTGGTCGCGTCATTGCGGTTGCGAACCGCGCCCAGGCGGACTTCGGTCACCAGCGTGGGGCTGAAGATGTGGCTGTAATTCAAGCCGGGGCTCTGATTGAGCGCCGGACCCGTGGCGTCGAATCCGTTGTTGGACGGCCCGCCGTAGATTCCCAGTCCGGGGCCGTAGAGGCCGGGATTGGTCACGTTCAGGTGGGCGAAGCTGTAGCGGACGAACATGGTGTTCTTGGCGTCGATCACCCAGTCGATCTTGGTGTCGAAGGAATAGATCTGTTTGGTCTGGTCGGTCGCGATTCCGATGTTATTCGACTGCCCGGGTAGCGTCGGCTCCGGCAGCAGGCTCATGTAGTCCTGGAAAATGGGGCTGATGCGGTTGGCCGGAATCTGCTGATTGGGGAACGGAGTGCGCCCGGCGCCGGTCGCCGTATTGCCGGTCAGCGGATCGTAAATCACCGTCGGCGAGGCGCTGAAATCGCCGGTTCGCATGGCCGCGGTAGGGATGGTCGGCGTGGCGATCTGCCCGACAATATCGTTGGTCCCCTGAAAATCGGCGAAGTAGAACAGCTTGTCGCGAATGATATGCCCGCCGGCTGAGCCGCCATACTGGTTGTGCACTCCGTGCGGCACCTTGGGCGGCGTATAGGAAAAGAAGTTGCGCGCCTGAAAGTCGCTGTTATTGTGGTATTCAAACAGCGTTCCGTGGAAGTCGTTGGTGCCGGACTTCATGATCACGTTCACCGCCGCCGCTCCGGCGCGCCCGAACTCCGGATCGTAAGCGGTGGTGCTGACGCTGACCGTCTGGATCGCGTCCGGAGGCAGAACCACAGCGGTTAAGTTGTTATCCTGCTCGATGTTGTTATCCAGACCCTCGATCATGAAGTTGTTCTGC
>Ga0209810_1005417_pt1 | contig 11581 bp, 11 predicted proteins | sample Coa_R1_7_FD_187159 | JGI IMG/M metagenome (GOLD analysis project Ga0209810, IMG submission 187159) | Surface soil microbial communities from Centralia Pennsylvania, which are recovering from an underground coalmine fire - Coalmine... | ecosystem: Environmental > Terrestrial > Soil > Unclassified...
TGAGCGCGGTCACGGCGGGCGTGGCCGACCTGCGCCGGGTCGTGGCCCAGGCCCGGGAGGCGCGACGCGGCGGGCTGCGCACCGTGCTCCTCATCGACGAGCTGCACCGGTTCAACCGCGCCCAGCAGGACGCGATCCTGCCCCACGTGGAGGACGGCACCCTGACCCTGATCGGGGCCACCACCGAGAACCCCTCCTTCGAGGTGATCTCGCCCCTGCTCTCCCGATCACGGATCTTCCGTCTCGAGCCCCTCTCCCGGGAGGACCTGGAGACGTTGGTGCGCCGCGGCCTGGACGAGCTGGGCAAGGGCATCGAGGACGACGCCCTGGAGGCCCTGCTCCGGGGGGCGCGCGGCGACGCCAGGGTCGCGCTCAACGCGCTGGAGTCGGCCGCGGCCCTGGGCGAGGAGGGCATCACCCTGGACGCCGTCCGCCAGGCCCTCCAGGAGCCGCACCTGCTCTACGACCGGACCGGGGACATGCACTACGACCTGGCCTCGGCGCTGATCAAGAGCGTGCGCGGCAGCGATCCCGACGCCGCCGTCTACTGGCTGGCCCGCATGCTGGAGGCGGGCGAGGAGCCCGACTTCGTGGCCCGGCGCCTGGTGATCCTGGCCGCGGAGGACGTCGGCCTGGCCGACCCGGCGGCGCTCCCGGTGGCGGTGGCGGCCCAGCAGGCGGCCCACTTCGTGGGCATGCCCGAGGCGCTCTTCCCGCTCACCGAGGCCGCGATCTACCTGGCACGGGCGCCCAAGTCCAACTCGATCCTGCGCGCCTACCACGCCGCCCGGAAGGCGATCCGGGAGACGGGGAACCTGCCCGTCCCCCTCCACCTGCGGAACGCCGTCACCGGGCTCGGACGCGAGCTGGGCTACGGCCGGGACTACCGGTACCCCCACGACGACCCCGAGGGCCGGGTCGAGCAGCCCTACCTGCCCGAGGAGCTGGAGGGCCGGCGCTTCTACGAGCCGGGGCCGCGGGACCGCTCCGGCGCGGGCTGAGCCGACCGCGGCCCCTCCCGACCGCCACCGCCGCTCTACCATTGAGCGCCGTGACCGATGCCCTCGTCATCTTCAAGCCCGACGGCGCCCACCGGCTCCCGGTCCGAGCCGCCCTCTGGCGCTGGCTCGGGTCGGAGCGTGAGTGGAAGCTGCAGGGGCTGACCTGGTACCGACCCCCGGTCGAGCTCATCGAACGCCACTACGACTTCCTGCGCGAGCGGCCCTTCTTCCCCTGGCTGGTCGAGTTCATGACCGCGCTGCCGGTGCTGGTCGGCCGCATCTCCGCCTCGCCCGCAGGGCTGGAGCACATGCGCTACGAGCTGGGGGAGACGCGGATCGCTGAGGCCCGACCGGGCTCCTTGCGCGAGCGCTACGGCATCGGTGGGGGCGTCAACATCCTCCACCTCTCGGACTCGCCCGAGTCGGGGGCGGCCGAGGTCGGGCTCTGGAGCCGCTACGCGCCCCTGGACGTGATCGACGCCCGGCTGGAGACCTCCAGCGACCGCCCGGACCGCACCTACCACCTCCGCTCCCTGGCCGGTCAGTACGCAGCCGGCGTCCACACCGAGCTCGCCGCCCAGGAGATGCGCCGGCTGCTGCGGGAGGAGACCGACCTCGGCCAGGACGACTTCGAGACCCTGGTCCGCGTCATCCTGGGCGCGTTCCGTTGAGCTGAGCGGGGGCCCGGACTCGGTCAGGGCAAGGATGGGTCCGATGGTCCCTCCGGCTTGGAGGGCGATCCCCACCCAGGGGGGACGGGGGACACGACCAGGGTCTTGGTGAAGAGCTCGCTGTTGGGGACCACGATCACCTCGCCCGCGGCACCGCGCAGGTAGGTGACACGCATCTGCACCTCGGTCACCACCCCTCGGTAGCCCCCGGTCTCGATCAGATCACCGATCCGGACGTTGCCCTCGGTGAGGATGTAGAACCCAGAGACGTAGTTTCTGAACAGGTCCTGGAGGCCGAGGCTCGTGACCGCGGCGGCCAGCAGGACGCCGGCCACGCCGACCAGGGCGTTGCCCAGGGCGACGGCGACGAAGAGAAAGACGCCAAGGCCGACCATGCCCGCGTAGAGCACGCGCCCGGCCAGCAGAGCGGCATCGGCACGTACGCTGCGCCGGGCAAGGGCCCGGTCCAGCACCCTCTGGATGGCCCTGGCCACCAGCCAGATCACCGCGAAGAGGAGGAGTCCACCGGCCACCCTGGTCAGGACCTCCCAGGTCTGGCCCAGGGCCCCGACGAACACGTCCGTCACGGTGAGCAAGGTGGCCACGGCATCGCGCCGTCGGCCTAGGCTTCCTCCGACGCCTGGGACTCGGAGGGTCCCTCGGCAGCGACCTCGGCCTCCGCCTCCACCTCGGCCACGCGTCGCGCGGCCAGCTTCACCACCACGTCCTCGGGGTCACCGATCGCCACCACCCCCCCGGGCAGCCTCAGGTCGGCGATCCGAACCACGTCATCGACGTTGGTGAGGCCAGAGATGTCGACCTCGATCGCCTCAGGGATACTGGCAGGCAGGGACTCGACCCGTACGGAATGCAGGACGAGCAGGACATCGGCCTGGGCGGCGCGAACCGGCTCCGCCTCTCCGGTGACGACAACCGGGACGTCGACCTGAAGGCGCTCACGGAGGCTGACCTGATGGAAATCGACGTGGAGCAGGGTGTTGCGACGAGGCGAGACCTGAACCTCCTTGACCAACACCTTGTGGGGTCTCCCTCCGTCGATCACCAGGTCGATGAGCTGGGTCTTGCCGGTCCTGGCGTAGACGCGCTCGAACTCGTGCCCCTCCACCTCTAGGTCGGTGGCGGCCGTCCGGTGGCCGTAGAGAACGGCCGGCAGCCGGCCCTGCCGGCGGAGGCGGCGAACCGCCTTGCCCGTGATCTGTCTCCTGGTGGCCTTCAGTTCCATACCATCCCGACGCTCCTGGAATGCGACCGTCCGCTCCTCGCTCCCGCCCTGGAGCAGATGGGAGCACGGCTCGCCGAAGAACCATAGCAACTCCAAGGAGGGTCCGTCCGGCTGACGCAGTCAGAACGCGCGCACGATCACCCACGGAAGGGAGCCGGGGCGGCGAGACATGCCGCCCCGGCCCTCGCAACAGGGAGAGGTCCGTCAGCCTGACGTCTGCTCGCCCGTGTTCGGATCCAGGAAGAGCGGGCCCACCGGGTGGCGGAAATCGAACATGCCCATCAGGGAGCCGGCAACGGCGTCGACCGAACCGCCCCCGATCGACCCCAACCTCCAGTTCTCCTCGATGAAGCGCACCACCGAGGTCTGGTCGGTGAGGGCGTGGTCGACGTAGTTCTGCCGTGCCCAGGGCGAGATCACGAGCAGGGGCAGCCGCGGCCCCAGGCCGCAGCGTGCCTGCTGGGAGCTCGGCACCCGGTCGGCACTGGCGCCACACTGGCCGGTGCCGGTCAAGGCGTCCAGGACGGTCTGGGATTGGGTGAGGACGGGCCCCATGACGTGGTCGTACCAGCCATCGGAGTCGTCGTAGGCGATCACCACCGCCGTGCTTCGCCATTCTGGAAGCTGTTCCAGCCGGTTGATGGTGTCGACCAGGAAGCGCTGCTCGTCGAGCGGGTCGGAGTAGCCGGCGTGGCCGTCCTCGTAGGCCGGCGCCTTGAGGTAGGAGACGGCGGGAAGGTCGTGGGCCTCGGCCGCGGCCCAGAAGTCGCTCAGGTCGTACTGATGGTTGGCCTGGTCGGTGTGGCCGATCATGGCCACCGAGGTCGGGGGCAGGTGCAGGGGGTTGGCGGTCTGAGGGTAGTACTGGAAGGGCTCGTGGTGCGGGATGTAGTCCGTGACCTGATGGCCACCGAGGTTGGTGTGGCTAGCCCCGCACACCGGCGCTCCCGAGGAGCTGCGGGAGGTGGGTCGGAACCCCCCCTCGAACCAGCCCCAGGTGATCCCCCTGGCGTTCAGGAGGTCGCCGATGTTCTTCCCGCCCATGGCGATGGTCGAGCCCGAGGAGCAGGCATCGTAGTAGGGATCGGCGTCACTGACGTCGGTGCCCGGTCCCTGAGGGACAGCGGGGCCAGCCTGGCCGACTCCGGTCGGGCAGGGTGATGCCCCCAGCACGGCTCGAGAGGGACCGCAGGTGGCCCCGAAGGTGTTGCCCGCGACCACGTTCAGGGCACCCGGGGTGGAGGGGCCGAAGGTGGTCCCATAGGAGTTGTCGCTCATGGCGAAGCGCTGGGCGTAGTTCCAGAGCGCGGTCACGGTGTTGCCGTCGTAGTAATCCATGACGGCGTAGTTGGGGGCGGTGCCGGTGACCTTGCCCGTGCACTGCTGCACGTTGAGGCCACCCCCGGTCTCCTGGACGAAACGGTCCATGGCCCCATGGTCGAAGGCCAGCTGCTCGGCGGTGTAGCCATGGTCCTGGTCACAGGTCAGGGCCTGGCTGCGGTCGAGCCGCTGAGGGTTGGCGAGGTTGGGGTTCTGGGTCAGCAACGCCTCGTCCAAGCCGTTCACCCGGGGCGTTCCCGGCTGGGCGTGGAAGGCGGGCTCGCCGGGAGGGTTGAGGGCTCGTGGGTAGGTGCCGAAGTAGTGGTCGAAGGAGACGTTCTCCTGGAAGATCACCACCAGGTGCCGGATTGGGGTCAGGGTCGCTCCGGCGGCCGGCGCTGCCGCTACCGAGGCGGGGATGGCCAAGGCGAGCGCGCCGACGAGTAACGAGCGATGCACCACTCTCATCTCTGCATGCCTCCCGAACGACCGGGCCAGGTCAGCCGCCCGGTCCTCGGCCACCGTAGCCGCCGCTCGGAAAAGCGATGGGGGGAGCACGGGAAAGGGCGGGTTAGCCCGCCTCGAGACGGAGGTTCGACCCGCCGATGGGCACGGGCGTGGCCGGCATCGATCGCGGCCGGGCCACGGCCACACGACCGGGATGGTCGCGGGCGCCACCGCCCCAGGCGCCGCCGACCGAGGGGCGCCGCCTCCACGCCGCCCTCTCACTCCGGGACGAGCGGGGCCGCTGGATCACCGCAGCTCGGCGATCATCTCCGCCACCCGCCCGGCCGCCCCGGCCTCGACCGGCTCCGGGGGCGGATCACGGAGCGCCTGGAGCATCGCCTCGGCGATCCCCTCCGGAGTGGCCGCGTCGAACTCCAGGCAGCGCCCGGCTCGGTATCGGTCCAGCCGAGCCCGAACGTGGAACTGTTGTTCGCAGTGATCCCGCAGGGGGAAATAGACGAACGGCCGCCGATAGGCGGCCAGCTCCATGGTCGTGGACAACCCACCTTGCACCAGCCCCAGGTCGCAGGCGGCCAGGAGCCGGTTCAGATCGGGCACGAAGCCCCGCACCTCCACGCCCTCCACCTGGGGCAGCCGCGAGACGTCCAGGCGTGGCCCCGCCACCGCGATCATGCGTAGCCGTTGCGAGTCAGTGGTCATGAGTGACCGCCCGACTCACCGCCACCGATAGCTCGATGGCGGGGTACCCCACGAAGCCAGCTTCGTGGGGACCTCTGGCGGTCCCGGTCGTACCCGCTTGCGCGGTGCCGGGTTCCTGCTTTGCACCCCGCGAAGCAGGCTTCGCGGGGACCCCCGTTCACCCCGCGAAGCAGGCTTCGCGGGGACCCCCGTTCACCCCGCGAAGCAGGCTTCGCGGGGACCCCCCGTTGTCGCCGTGTGCCCAGCAACGCTGGGTCTTACCGGGGTCCCCACGAGGCCAGCCTCGTGGGGTCCCCTTACCTCGGCTCCACAGGCCCCTCTGCCACTGACGGCGAGCACGAGCAGGTTCCTTGCCGCGTTCACGTCTCGGTCGATGACCAGGCCGCATCCCTCGCAGGTGAAGACGCGCTCGGCCAGGGACAGCTTGGCGTTCACCATCCCACCGGCCGAGCAGGTCTTGGAGCTGGGGAAGAACCGGTCGGCGACGATGAGCCGGCCGCCACGCCAGCTGGTCTTGCCGCTGAGCTGCCGCCGCACCCTCCCCAAGGTTTGGTCGGAAAGGCTTCGAGCCAACCGCTTCGAGGCCGCCCTCGGGTACCACGCCCACACCCGGGACACCTTCGAGGCCGCCCGCACCAGGCTGAGCTACGGGGAGCGGCTGCGGCGCGTCCGCCGGCGGGGCGAGGCCCGCCGCCAGCTGGCGGACGCGCTGGCCGTCTTCGACCGCCTCGGGGCCACGCCCTGGTCACGAAGGGCGCTGGCCGAGCTGGGGGTGAGCGGGGAGGCGGTTGGTCGTCGCGATCCGAGCCTTCGCCACCGGCTCACCCCCCAGGAGCTGCAGATCGCGCTCGTCCTGGCCCAGGGCCAGACCACGAAGGAGGCGGCGGCCACGCTCTTCCTGAGCCCGAAGACGGTCGAGTACCACCTGCGCAACGCGTACGACAAGCTCGAGGTCCACTCCCGCGAGGAGCTGCGGGCGGTCATCGGCCCTCCGCCCCCCGAGCGGCTGTCGGCGGGTCCCGGCACGGGGCCGCTCGAGGCCGGTGCTTCGTAGATCCTCGCCGCCGATCGCCGTGGGCGGCTCAGGCCTCCGGCTCGGGGAAGCGGCGGCGCAGCCAGTCGACGATGTCCTGGAGCGGGGTGCCGGGGGTGAAGATCTCGGCCACCCCCAGGCGCTTCAGCTCGGCGATGTCCTCGTCGGGGATGATGCCGCCCCCGAAGACCACGATGTCCTCCGCCTCCCGCCGCTTCAGCTCCTCGATCACGGCCGGGAAGAGGGTCATGTGCGCCCCCGAGTGGAGCGACAGCCCGATCACCTGGGCGTCCTCCTGTAGGGCCGCCTCCACCACCATCTCGGGCGTCTGCCGGAGCCCGGTGTAGATCACCTCGTAGCCGGCGTCGCGCAGCGCCCTGGCCACCACCTTGACCCCCCGGTCGTGGCCGTCGAGCCCCACCTTGGCGAGCACGATGCGGAGCGGCTTGGTGGGCGCGTGCGAGGCCATGACGCTTAGATGATATGGTCTGCCGCTCGCCGTCGGGCCGGCTCCGGCCTGGCTGGGAGCGGGTGCCGCAACCGGGTGCCGGAGGGACGCCGGCCGTGGCCGCGCCCCCCGTCCGGCGGGGGCGACGTCTCAACCGCGCTCGGGGCCGGCATCCTCGCCCCGCCCCGCCGGCGTGGTCGGCCGGCGTCCACTCGGCGAGGCCAGCCGTCGGCTCAGGATCTCCTCCGCGGCCGCGTAGGGGGCGCGGTCGCGGAGCAGGCGGGCGACCAGCTCCGGGTCCTGGTCGAGCAGCCTGCGGGCCTCGGCCCGCGCCCACTCGGCGACCAGGTCGGCTGCCTCCTCCTTGAGCCTGGACTCCAGCCGGCGCTCCTCCTCCCCGCTCCGCTCCAGGTGCTCGCGGTGGCGCTCGAACGCCCCCCACAGCTCCTCCACCCCTTCCCCGGTGGCGGCCACGGTGGTGACGATGGGGGGGCGCCAGTCGAGTTCGGGGCTCAGGCCGAGCAGGCTCCGCAGCTCCTGCACGACCCGGTCCGCACCGGGCAGGTCGGCCTTGTTGACCACGAAGACGTCGGCGATCTCCGTGATCCCCGCCTTGATCATCTGCACCCCGTCTCCCGATCCCGGGGTCAGCACCACCGCCGTGCTGTCGGCGATGGCGGCCACCTCCAGCTCGGACTGGCCGACCCCGACCGTCTCCAGGAGCACGTGCTGGAAGCCGAAGGCGCCGAGCAGGCGGATGGCCTCACGGGTGGCCACGGAGAGCCCGCCCAGGTGGCCACGGGCGCCCATGGAGCGGATGTAGACGCCCGGGTCCAGGGCGTGACCCTGCATGCGGATGCGGTCGCCGAGGATGGCTCCCCCCGAGTAGGGGGAGTTGGGGTCGACCGCGATCACGGCCACGGTGTGCCCACGACGGCGCAGGAGGGCCACGAGCCCGTCCACCAGGGTCGACTTCCCGGCCCCGGGCGCACCCGTGAAACCCAGCACCCGGGGCCGCCGGAGGTCTCCGCCCAGCGCCTCCAGCAGGCGGCGGACCGAGGGATCGCGCTGCTCGACCAGGGTGATGGCCCTGGCCAGCCCCCGAACGTTGCCGCTCCGGAACTCGGCCACCAGGTCGCGGCGGCCGTCCGCGGGGGGCTCAGCCGATGCCAAGCCAGTGACGTCCGAAGTCGGAGCCCATGACCACCACCAGACCGCCGGGCGCCGCCCCTGGGGGCGCGCCGGCGCCCTGGCCGGCCGGGGCGACCTCGGCCCCGAAGAAGCTCTGCAGCCAGGCCACGGTCTGGGGATACTTGCCGCCCGATTCGTCGTAGATCACGGTGTGATCGCTGTGCTGGCCGCGCGCCGTCCCGGCCACCTGGAGCCCGAGCTGCCGCAGCACGTCGGCGGCCCGGCCCTGGAGGTCGGAGATGGAGTAGGTGGCGTTGACGAGCTCCACCGGTGCCCGCTCGGCGAGGACCTGGGTGGGCACGAAGAGGCGGGAGAAGATGGCGTGCCACATCTGGTAGGTGGGGTCCTCGCTGCAGAGCACGTACTGATCCGAGGGCCCGCAGCTCCCCCCCGAGCCGGGGCCGAAGCTCAGCAGCAGGTTGCTGTCCGTGACCGCGAAGTGCCCGATGGACCCGTTGGGCACGCTCCGCATGAAGTTGTACAGGGCGGTGATGTCGTTGAGGGTGAGGTCGGTCTGGAACTCGCCCTGGAGCTGGCTCATCAGGGCCGGCGCCTTGGGCAGGGCGTCGATCGACAGCGCCTTCTGCTTGATGGCGGAGAGGATCATCTGCTGGCGCTTGGCGCGGGCGAAGTCGCTGGCCTGCTCGGGCTCGCTGGCGTGTCGGGAGCGCGCGATCTCGAGCGCCTGCTCGCCGTTGACCGTGTAGGTGCCGGCGGGGAAGTGGATACCGGAGCCCGGCGGGCAGGGGTAGCCCGGCGGGACCCCGTGGTTCAGGTAGCCGTTGTGGTAGTCGGGATAGTGACAGTCGTCGAGGGGCGCGTCCATGTGCACGGTGATGCCCCCCAGCGTGTCCACCATGTCCCGGAAGGCCTTGAAGTCCACGGCCACGTAGCGATCGAACTGGATGCCGGTGAGCCGACCGACCGTGTCCTCGGCCAGGTGCCCGGGGCCGTCCTTGCCCTGGTACTGAGGGTAGAGGGGACCGTTCCCGAAGGCCCTGGGCAGGTTGGGGATCTCGAAGGCGGCGTTGATCTTCTCCTGGTTGGCGATCCCGCTCTGGTAGGCGTTGATCCGCACCCAGGTGTCGCGGGGGATCGAGATCTCCATCACCCGCTTGCTCGCCGGGTCGATGCTGACCACCATGATGGTGTCGGTGAGGTAGGGCGCGTCGTTCTCGGAGCCGCCGTAGCCGAGGGCGAGGATGTTGATCTGCTGGTCGTGCTGGAGCTTGTAGGCGATGGACCCGGGCGGGGGTGCCACCTGGTTGCGGATCACCTCCACCGGGTTGTTCAGGTTGGCCACGCTGTGCAGGAAGTCGAGCACCCGGGCGGTGCCGTAGCCGCCGACGAGCACCGCCAGTCCGAGGGCCGCCAGCCCGACGACCGCCAGCACCTTGCGCCACGTGCGCCGTCTCGGGGGTCCGGCCGGGTACGGGCTGATGGCCATCGGGCTGTGATTCTACGGGCGCATCGCGCCGGACGGTCTCCGGTCACGGTCGGACCGGCCCCGCCGGGGCTGCGGGCAGGGGACGGCAGCTCCGGCCGCTCGCGACCATCCTGAGCCGGGCGATATCGTGAATTCCAACAGTCCCTCCACCAGGTTCAAACGCGAGAGGGGCCGCCGTGGTTCCGCGCCATCGCCGCGGCCCGTCAGCCCAGCGCGTGGACGACCAGCGCTCCCAGGATCGCGATCAGGACGTACACGATCCCCAGGCCCAGGAACACGGTCCCGACGATGCCCAGGACCAGGCCGGCGATGGCCAGGCCGGAGCCGGCGAGGGCGCCCGCGCTGGACTCGATGCGCTGCCTCGAGCGGGTGCCGAGGACGATGGCGATGGGACCCAGGACGGGGCAGCAGAACAGGCTGAGGATGCCGAGCACCAGCGCGGCGATGGCCTCGTTGTCGTTCGGAGCCACCACCGGTCGGTAGGGCACGGGGCCGTATGCCGGCGGGGGCAGGGGTGGGGGTGGATAGGAGACACCGGGAGGCGGCCCGGAGTCCGGAGGCGGGGGTGGCGGAGGAGGCGGGGGTGGCGGAGGTGGTGGCGGGGGGCCCTGGGCACCGCCCGAGGTCTCGCCCTCGCCCGCACCGCCGGGCACGCCCGAACCTGGTGGTGTCCACGCCTCGCTCATGGCCTGCCTTCTCCCTTGCCGTCTCGTGGCCCGCGTCGCCGCGGCCCCATCACCATAGCCGACCGGCCGACGCCGGGCGGAGGACGTCCCTGCGCCTATTCGAGCAGGCGCCTCGCGATCACCACCCGCTGGATCTGGTTGGTGCCCTCGTAGATCTGCGTGATCTTGGCGTCGCGCATCATGCGCTCGACCGGGTAGTCGCGGATGTAGCCGTAGCCGCCCAGGATCTGGACGGCGTCGGTGGTGACCTTCATCGCCATGTCGGAGGCGAACAGCTTGGCCATGGCGGCCACCTTGGTCAGGTCCGGGGCCTCCTCGTCGACCTTGGTCGCCGCCAGGTAGACCAGGTGCCGGGCCGCCTCGATCTGGGTGGCCATGTCCGCCAGCATGAACTGGATGCCCTGGAAGGAGGCGATGGGCTGACCGAACTGGCGACGCTCGGTGGCGTACCCGAGCGCGTACTGGAACGCCCCCTCGGCGATGCCCAGAGCCTGGGCGCCGATGCCCGGCCGCGATCGGTCCAGGACGGCGAGCGCGATCTTGAACCCGTAGCCCTCGTCGCCGAGCCGGTTCTCGACCGGCACCCGCACCTCGTCGAAGGCGAGCAACGCCGTGGGGGAGCCCCGGATCCCCATCTTGTGCTCGAGCTTGAGGACCCGCCAGGGGCTCCGCTCCCGCTCCAGGACGAAGGCGGTGATGCCGCGGGAGCCGGCCTCGGGGTCGGTGCGGGCGAAGACGACCAGGGTATCGGCGAGGTTGCCGTGGGTGCAGAAGATCTTGGTGCCGTTGAGGACGTACTCGTTCCCGTACCGCCTGGCGGTGGTCTGCAGGGAGGCGGCGTCGGAGCCCGACCCCGGCTCGGAGAGCGCGTAGGCGCAGATCTTGCCCTGGGCCAGCGGCGGGCAGAGGCGCTGCTTCTGCTCCTCGGTCCCGGCGATCAAGATCGGGTAGGAGCCCAGGGCCTGGACGGCCAGGATCAGGGAGGAGGTGGCGCAGGCCTTGGCGATCTCCTCGATCCCCATGCAGATGGTCACGCTGGACCCGCTGACCCCTCCGTAGCGCTCCGGGAAGGGGATGGCCAGCACCCCGTTCTCCGCGAACAGCCGCTCGACGTCCTTGGGGTACTCCGCCTTCTCGTCGACCTCGGCGGCCCGGGGGGCCACCTTGTCCTGCACGAGCTCGCGGATCGTGTCCCGGATCGCCAGCTGCTCGTCGGAGAAGTTGAAGTCCATGGCCTGATTATCCTGGGTGCCCGGCCGCCCCGCCAGAGGCGGCGGACGCCGGCCCCGCCGCCGGCCGCCTCAGCAGCTGCCGGGCGATCACCAGCCGCTGGATCTGGTTCGTGCCCTCGTAGATCTGCAGCGCCTTGGCGTC
>Ga0209810_1005418_pt1 | contig 11580 bp, 15 predicted proteins | sample Coa_R1_7_FD_187159 | JGI IMG/M metagenome (GOLD analysis project Ga0209810, IMG submission 187159) | Surface soil microbial communities from Centralia Pennsylvania, which are recovering from an underground coalmine fire - Coalmine... | ecosystem: Environmental > Terrestrial > Soil > Unclassified...
ATCGCCAATGCCGTCCAGGCCGCTCGTGTCAAGAGCGTCGCTGCCGACTACACCGGCTTTGCCGGAGGGGTCTCGACCACCTTAGAGCCGGACCTGCAGTCGGTGCCGATCTGTCCGAATGGGGGCACCTACTCAGTGATCACCACGGGTACCTGCAACGATGCCAACGGCAACTCGGTCACCATTCCGGCCAACAGCTTCGGAGTGACCTGCACCTTCAGCACCCACGGGGGATTTATCCCCGGCGCTATGTCCAACTGACCGGCTCTCCTTCGGGAGAACCTGAGCCAGCAGATCGTCCGGTGCGCGGCTAAAGGAGCGCGCACCGGACGATCTTATTTTGTCCCGGCCGCCTTACCCGGCTCTCCTGTTAGCCAACGCCCTCCTCGCTTTTCCTGGCTCCGATTTTCTTGACAAACGGGGTCGGCTTGGGTATAATACGCCCGTTCACAAGTCGCGCCGAGATAGCTCAGTTGGTAGAGCAACGGACTGAAAATCCGTGTGTCGTCAGTTCGACTCTGACTCTCGGCATTCCCCCTTCTCAATGCCTCGGTATATCCTGTGCTTAACCCTTCCACGTCCCTACGTAGAACCTGCTAAGGAGACGTGAGAAGACATGAACCTGTATCGCGCCATTGAGGACTACCTGCTCTTTATCCGCCATGAGCAAGGGGTTTCCTCGGCAACCTTCAAGGGCTATCGCGCCCAACTCCGCCACTTTCACCGCTGGCTGATCGAGAACGGTTATCCTAATCCCGGCATAACCGATTACACTACCCCGGTCCTCCGCCGCTTCCTGCACTACCTTGCCGGGAAGGAACTGCGTCCCCGCACGATCCGCAGCTACTTCCATCCCTTGACCGGCCTGGGCAGATTCCTGATGGCTAATAGCCTGCTGACCGAGAACCCGGCAAAGGGACTGACCCTGCCGAAGAACGATGCCGCCCAACGGCTGACCGTATCGGACGAGGAAATCCGACAGCTACTCATCGCCTGTGAGCGTCAGCGTCATCCCCGCCGGATTGCCCTCTGCCGGGCTGTCCTGGCGGTCCTTGTCTATGGGGGACTACGCCGACAGGAACTCTGCGACCTTCGCGTAACCGATGCCGATATGCAGGAGAAGTCCCTGCTCGTTCGATGCGGCAAAGGCAGCAAGAGCCGCAAGGTGTTCCTCTGTGACGATGCTGTTACCGCTCTCAAGGAATGGATTGCCCTGCGTCCGAAAGCGAAGCATGATTACCTGTTCGCTTACGATGTCAACCGCCGACTTTGCCATAAGGGGCTATATACGCTGATCGAGGACGTAAAGGCCATAGCTGGCTTTGCTGGCCGGGAGAACATCAAGCCCCATAGCCTCCGACATGCCGCCGCCACAAGACTACTTCGGAATGGGGCCGATATACGGAGCATCCAGGCGTTTCTAGGCCATACGCAGTTATCCACAACGGCGATTTACCTGCACACGGACGAGGAGAGGCTTCGGGACGTTCGTTCCCTCACGTCACTTTCTCCTTTAACCCCCGGCACGTCACAACCGCAGGTGAGTAAAGCCCCGGCACAGCAACAGAATGAGGCTGTGCGTCTGCCTCAACGGGATACAAGGCAGAGCAGACTGCGCCGTATCGCTAGTTAAACGCTTATACCTTACAAGCCGGGAAGCGAAATGCCTCCCGGCTTTTTCAAGCGGAAATCAAAGCATGGATGAGTTATCAGAAGTATATTGACATGAACCGCAAATTGGGTTACACTCTTATCAACATAGACAATTTATACTTACTCCAGCCGTCTCTCCTCTGAGGGTTCGGAGGGATGAGAAGATACACCGAAGTTGGAGTAAGTAGGCATGAACGGAAGGACCGTTCCCATTAAACCGGGAATGGTCCTTGTCTTATTTGGGGTCGCCCGGTGCAGATGTTTCAACAACTTGTGTCGGGTATTCGATCCCTAAACTTTCCACTCTTCCCTTAACCTTAGCGGGTAAAGCGGAGTGATAAAGCCGGGGAAGTCGTGTTCTACCCGACACACGATTTCCCCGGCTTTTTGCTGTTTGGCAGGCCGGGACAGGGATGGGTAATGTCTACAAAAGCACCATCGGTTCGGGTTCTCGATCTTCAACCCGTCAAGCAGGGTTGCCTGCTTGCTTTCCTGTCTGTCCAGGTTGGGCAGATCAAACTCCACCGAGTTCGACTTGTACAGCAGCCTGGACAACCGGCAAGGGTTCTTCCGCCTCAAGAGGTCTGGAAGGATGAAAGCGGGCAACGTCGATACGTGAGCCTCGTACAACTACCTCGCGACTGGCAACCGGTTCTTCGGGCCGCAGCACTTCAGGCATGGCAGGCAGCACAGGGGCAGGAAGGGGATAGCAAACAATGAGTCCCTTTATGAAATCTTCCCTCCCACCGAAGAGCCTAGAACTGCCTATCACTCCTTGCTTGGCTGAATTAGCCCGCTTGCTCGCACTAGCCAGGAAGCAAGGCCATGACCACACCCGGCGACCGGAGCAAGATATGGGAAGCGACCAAGCAAACTTTGACAAAGACTTCATCGGCGTACTTGGCGAAATCGCCATCCTTGACGCGATGGAGCGGGCTGGTATGCAGCCAGAAGGCTATACCTTGTTGGCTGATCGTCCGCCTGATGGTCCTGACTTCTTCCTGGGATTTGCCATCGGCTTCGATGCAAAGTCTATTCCTGATGGTCAGTCCTACTTATGCGTCAACGAAATGCAGAGGCAACGCCTCGACGCTCAGAACCGGACTGCCTACATACTACCGATCATAGTTGCCAAAGACACCGCTTCGGTGTATGCTCCCATTCCATTCAGGCAGGTCGCTGATTGGGAACTTCGACAAGGACGATCCCAATATCGGAGTATCCCCGTATCCTTGCTGCATCCACTTGCTAGATTGGAGGACCTTCCCCAATGGTAGCCCAAAAACATCATACCAGTATCCCTGCTGCTTCCAGCGAGCAGAAGAGGCTTCGTCTGATAGGTAAGGAAGGACCAGGGATCATCAAGGAACTGGCCGACGCCATAACAGCCAAGTACCATTTCGCTCGTACCGGTTCCGTGCTCTTTGTCTTCATTGACGGAGTATACGCACCAAAAGGTGAGGAGACAGTCGAAGCGTGTGTCAAGAGGATACTTGAGCAAACCGGACAGACTGCCGAATGGAGCAGCCATAAAGCGAATGAGGTTGCTGAGTATATCCGTGTGGATGCGCCGGAACTGTGGAACCGACCACCGGATGATGTTCTCAACCTCAACAACGGTCTACTCAACGTTCGCACAAGAAAACTAGATCGCCATTCGCCGGAATTCCTTTCACCGGTTCGTATTCCCGTAACCTTCGATCAGAAGGCCGACTGCCCGCAGTGGAAAAAGTTCATAGCGACCACGTTCCCTGACGATACGCAAGAATTGGCCTGGGAACTGGCGGCCTGGCTGATGACACCGAACACTTCCATTCAAAAGGCTGTCCTGCTTCTCGGTGAGGGCAGCAACGGGAAATCGACCTGGCTGACGGCGTTGACTGCCTTCCTCGGTAAGAAGAACGTCACCTCGAAGAGTCTGCATAAGCTGGAAATGGATAAGTTCGCTAAAGCGTCCCTGTTAGGGAAGCTGGCGAACATCTGTCCCGATCTACCTAGCGGCCATCTTGCCGAAACAAGCACCTTCAAGGCATTGACCGGCACAGAGGCGCAGCTTGACGCCGAAATCAAGTATAAAGACTCCTTCGAGTTTGAGCCGTTCGCTCGGCTGATCTTCGCGGCTAATCAACCTCCGCGAAGCAACGACGCGACACACGCCTTTTTCAGACGGTGGCTAGTCGTGCCTTTTGACCGCACATTCGAGGAGGGAACGGATTCCGTACCGATCCCGCGTGATGTTCTCGATGCACTCCTGGCCGAGCCGAAGGAGTTAAGCGGTGTTCTCAATATGGCCCTTGCCGTCTATCCTCGCGTGAGAGAGAAGGGTATCACGGAAACGCCTAGCATGAAAGCTGCATGGAACGAGTTCCGGCAGACGACAGACCCCCTTTCCGTATGGCTGGATCAGAATACGATAGCGCAGCCAGAGGCGATTGTCATCAAGCATGACCTGCTGAAAGCGTATAACGATTACTTAATCCGGGTCGGCAGTCCTCCCGTTGCGGAATCTGCCTTCGGTCGTGCGTTTAGTCGGGCACGACCGAATATCGCGGATTGTCAGAGAACGATTGACGGAAATCGGGTCCGATGCTGGCAAGGCATCGGCATGAAGTCAGAGGAATAAGTCCCGGCGCACACCCTGCACAGGATGCACAGGTTTTCATCATTGTTTCTTATTCCGAAACAATAGACTTCAGAAATAACAAATGAAGAAAAACCTGTGCATCCTGTGCAACCTGTTCATTCCACTACCAACGGCAACAGAGCCAGTGACTTACGCAGTATCGTCCATTACTTACTAACTTTTGGGGTTAGCTTTCAGGTAATCGTTTAGGAACTCGGTCCCTATGTCATGGATATAGTCTGACGCTTCTTTGTTTGCCTCCTCCGGGCTTTCAACCTTCAACTCCTTATCATGGTTTAAGAATGGTTTCCATGTTACTACCCATTCCTTAATCACCTGCCTACCGCGAAACACATAGGCAGTTTCAGATAGAGAACACTCGGCACTAAAGTCGCCTTGCTCCCCTTCACCGGGTGCATCAAGACCGAACTCCTCTTCTGCCCGTTGTGCGCCCACCCTATCTTTTTCCTCCTGCTCACTGGTTTTTGAGCAGAAGACGGAACAGTACAGCATCGCTCCTACACCACGCGCCTGCTTATCAGAACTCACAAGCGGTACACAGTCTATTCCCGCGTTCCTAAGTTCCGCCTCCATCCAGACCTGCATCCGGTCTTGCAAGGAAGTGTCGAGTGGATAGCTACGTTTGCCGTCGCCCGCGTCACTATAGCAACGTACCACGACAACAAGACGCTTCAGTCCACGCAAGCAGCTTCCATCATAGGGGCTTCCTCTTGTGACCGGGCCGTATGCCGACAGGAATTGATCCGGTGAGACAGGAGCAGCGGCGCGACGCTGGTAGCCTATCAGCAACCCTACTGTGAAGACTGCCACCATGAAAAGAACCGTACCGACGCGCATGTTCCGCACGATGTTGCCTCCCGGCTCCATCTAGTCGTGTGACCGCCGCGAAAAACAGACCGAGGCTCCGGTTACGACCGCTATGACCAGCCGCTCACATAGGAATAGGAATAGCGGGAGGCCGTCCGGCCCTTACGATAGACCTTAGTATGCTCCAATTGTACCATTTTTCTCTCCCATGATGTGACTCATAGTCCGTAGACTTATTGACCGCATCCCCTTACTATTCCTTCATGGGATCGAGGGAGGGAATACAAGTGCGGTTCGGGCGACGATTACGAGAATTGCGCCAGGCGCGGGGTCTGTCGCAGGAAGCGTTGGCCCTAGAAGCCGACCTGGATAGAACCTATGTGTCAGGCATAGAGCGCGGGAAGCGGAACATCAGCCTGCGGAACATCGAAGTCCTGGCCCGAACGCTCGGTATCACACTGTCAGAACTCTTTGACGGCCTGTAAATGCACGATCTGAATAGACTCCCTGCAAGATTTGTGCCAAAGGTGCCTGCTTCTTACCGATTCTACAAAATCAAGATTTCGCGGCATGAGGCAGGGTCTTCTCCCTCTACTACGCGCACACGCGCATAGACAAACAGCAGTCAGATGATTACTCAAAACGCTGACTCATTGGGTCAGCGTCCAGTTAGTCCAAATCCAAAACTTGGGACGTGGAGCCAGAGAACCCTCACCAGAAAACAAACTACCCCTTACGTCCCGATCTAGTCTCTTGCCTTGTAGACCCGTTTGCTGACAGGGAATACGGCAGGCGTCTTCTCTACGTCTACCTGTGGCAGTGGCGGCTGTTCCAAGTCCTTTAGCCAGGAGACGGCACGCTGCCGCAAGTCAATAGCACATTCGGTCACTTCGGCATGACGACCGGCGTTCGTCAAGTCAAGGATCAATTGCGCCGTCTGCTGGACGTGGGCGATAAAAGGACCGGGATCACGCACGGCGATACTGTCCCCGCGTGGATCACCGTCAAGGTATCTGTCATCTGGCATGGTCTGTACTCTCCTTCTTGCGTGGTCGTCCCGGTCCCCGCTGTTTTACCGTGCGTTCTACGCCTGCATAACTTCCAGGCTCATAAGAGTCTACGTCGGCAACCCGTAACGCTATTCGATCTAGCACACGAACGGACGGCAGTTTCCCCCGTGCTATAGCCGAATAGATCGCCGTTAGAGAAACACCTTTGCGTTCTGCTGCCTGCTTAGGTGTAAGGTATTCTTCCATCTTAACCCCCATACTCTTGTCTACCGAACAAACTCATTATAACCCTTTTAGGAAAATATGTCAAATTTTTTACGCATTGAGTATTGACATTCAATGCGTAATATGTTACACTTAGTTATGGACGGCACGAACACTTAATCTAACCGTGCTGTCAGAAGGGAGAAAAGACCGTGCAAACTCCTAACCTCTCCGGCGCGCAAAGAAGTTACATGCGGGACTCGGAAGCGTTCTGCAAGCGTATGCGGGAACGCGCTGAACAACTGTTTTGGGATGGATACTCGGTACAACCGGGCGAAGAAGTCGGCTTATTCCTCGTTACCACGCCGACCGGCGAAGAGTATCCTATCAATCCTCTGACCGCCGATTGTGCCTGTCCCTTCCAGCAGAAGGCCGAAATTCCTCAAGTGCCGTGCAAGCACTTGACCGGGCTGGAAGGACTGATTACCGAGCAGTTAGCCCAACTGCAAACCTTCATCCAGCAGCATACCCTCGCTGGATATACCGAGCGGGCTGCCGGGAGACAGGAAGAGTACGACCGGCTCAATGACCACTGGCAGGCAACGCGGGACGCTCAGGCCGAACCGGACCTGCCGGACGCATGGGACGCTATCGCCTGTGCCGCCGACCGTGCCGAGCGAGAAGTCCGAGAGGCGGGCTTTGAGGAGTTCTAATGACAAGCGGGGTTAGGAAGTGCGCTAACACTCCTAACCCCCATTCCCCGAAGGGAACAGGCTCAAAGTGGCAACCTCAAGCCTGTTCCCATTCTACCACAAGGAAGGATGGGACACAATGACCGTGCAAGGGTTTGCCGTCCAGCCTGGCAGTATAGACGGGGCCGGGAAATGGGCCTGCTGGAACCTTGTTGACCATACCGGGCGGATCGTCGGACAGACTACCGACCCGGCCCATATCGGGGATCTGATTGCCGGGAAGCAGATGGCCGCTATCTTAGCGCACAGCCTGGCAAACGTCGGCCTGCTGGAAAGCGCCCATGCCCGCTATCAAGTGGCAGAGGACGCTTTCAACGACCCTGACGGCATAACGAAGGAGTAAGCGGCCATGACAATCACACGCTACGGCAGGACCCGCTTTTGGGCGGTATGGGATGCAGACGGGGAATTGATCTGTGTGACCGTCTACCGGAAGGGAGCAGAGGAAGTCCTGCGCCGCCTGAGCAAGTAAGCCAATGGGATCATCCAAACTGCATACAGTAGGTTTACCTACACTCTGTAGGTTCCCTACTGTATGCACTTTGATTAGTTGGAGGAATCGGCAGGCGAGAGCGCGAAGGGTTGTATTGGGAGGATCGCTGACTATGAGCAGCACACACGAGAGGGTAAAGAAGAGGCGGGAGTATCTGACGATGAAGGGGGCAGCCTATATTGGTATAGCTATTGGTTTAGCTATGATCGTGGACTGGGTTACGAAATTTATTAGAGCGGTAACGCACCTCTCTCTCTTTTGGAATCACTTGATTACTGGCCGTGTCCATTCTCACGTATTCGTACTGTTGTTCAGTATGCTTATATTCTTAGTGGGAATGACGGCAGTCACTATCATATGTTTCGGGGGAGTGGTGCGCCATTTAGCACTCAAAGCCAAGCAGCTTCCCTACGTCCCTCCCGTCACCGCCGACACCCTGCCTGCCGAGGAGGTGCTAGTTCGGGGATCGGAGCAGCCGACCCAGGAACAGGGCAAGGTTCTTCTAAGAGGCACAGACGGCAGTGGGGGCGCGGGGGAGCAGGAGTTGCTGAGGAGCAGTCAGGGGCAGGAGTAGCCCGGAAGCGGCTGACCGAAGAGGAGAGGCTGGAAGGCATCTGTACCGACTGCGCCAACGCCCCTATTCCCTTCGCCGTCACCGAGGCAGGACATGCTGCCTTGAGCCGATAGACCCTTCTCTGAGGCCGAGCGGCGACAATACCCGGCCCCATGTGAAGACGGCAGGGAGCCAGGCAGGATTCGCTATTCAATCGGGCGAAGAGTGGTATTGGAAGATTCGGTTGCTCTTAGCAACACACAAGAGAGGATGCAGATGCCACTTCCTTGTTTCGGACGGCGCATCGCGCTGCTTACCACGCTCTTTATGCCTGTCGGTCTGTGTGGGCTTGCGTCTCCTGCCTCGGCGAACGACTGCGCGCTCACTCTGGGCGGCAATCCGCAAATGCTGCGTGGACATCCTTATGTGAGCATGACCAGCGAAGTCGTCAAGATAGACGTTTACGACCAAGAAGTCGATGTCGATTGCAATTTCACCTTCACCAATCATGGCCCGGCTTGCACTGTGCTTATGGGCTTTCCGGATCAGGGCGAAGGCGAGGCAGACCCCGACGAGGAGGCAGATCCAGCAGAATTGCGCAACAAGCCTCCACGCACGGCCTTAGAGTCCTTCGACTCTTATGTGAATGGCAAGCCGGTGAAGACCCGCTTTATTCGCACCCGTCCGGATGGCCTCTGCTGGCACACCAAAACCGTTATCTTCCCCGCTCGCAGCACCGTTCATGTCCGCGATGTCTATACCCAGGAGGTCGGTAGCGGTGTTGCATCATACAACGACGGCAAATCGGGAGGAGGATGCAATCAGGTAGCCTATATCCTGCATACCGGCGCGTCCTGGCATGGCGGCATCGGACGCAGCGAGATCGATGTGATCTTCCACACCAAAGCCATATCAGTCCCTCTCAGACCCTTTCCGGTGAGCAGCATATGCGACGATGAGGACAATGATGGACGCAATCTGAAAGTTACCTCCGTTGCGCCTAATACCATCGTCTGGAGAGGCCCGTGCCCGCCTACCGTGCAGGGAAGGACCCTGCGCTTCGTGCGGAGCAACTGGCACCCAACAGACGACGACATTCTACTGACCTATCACTACACAAAGTAGAATAGATACAGGCCCAGGATCAGCCAACTGGCGGCTAAACAGGGTCTTAGCCTGCCCCCTAGCGTGTCGCTGTGGGCCTGTGAAGGCCCCTGAGAGGCTCCAAAGCGTCTTAGGTGGGCACTTGTTCACCCCCTATGGAAATCAATCGCCGGAGAGGCTGGACAAGTGTCTACTGGATTCGCTGACCCAATGGGTCAGCGTCAAAGCGGATAACGACGTTGAAGGAACGTTTTCCCTATAAATCTTTCCGCTTTCAGTTCTGTTAGGGTAGTATACTCTACGTAGCGACGTGAGATAGTAGAGCCGGGACTCGACCGGCAGGGTGGGAAAAATGTGCCTGTGGGTTGGTAGAGCAACGGACTGAAAATCCGTGTGTCGTCAGTTCAACTCTGACTCTCGGCATTACTCTGGTCATTGCAATCTCTTGACAAACCTTCACAGTTATTGCTAATCTGGCAGTAACTAGAAAGTTAAAGAGAATCCAGTGACCAGAGCTTTTTCTTCCGTAACCTGGGAAGAAGCCCTCAGAGGCTTCATCCTCCACAAAAAAGCCACCCGCTCCCCGAACACCGCTGCTTGGTACGAAACCTACGCAAAGAATTTAATAGCCTGGGCGAAGGAGCAGGGAATATCCCTTGACCAGTTCACCAAGCGCCACCTTGACCAATACCTCGTCTTTCGGGCTGAGAAGGGGGTGGCTCCTACCAGTCTGCACCATGACGCCCTGATCGCCACCGTCTTTACCGAGTGGTGTAGCAGGAATGATTTGCTGGACCGGGACCCCCTGGCGGAGTACAAGGTCAGAAACGCTCCCAAGACCTACAAGTACATGCCTACGCCAGAGAACGTGAAGGCGCTGCTACAGGGGATCCTTGACTTCTACAACGTCGATAAGCGCCCGGATGCGCGCTTTACCCCAGGCCCACGGCGCAGCTTCCATAGGGACCGCAATTACGCCATAGAGCTGGTTAAGCTCGATAGCGCCTGCCGGATCGGGGAAGTCTTCTCCTTTAGGCTCGATGACTACCAGATGGGCGAGCGGGGGCGAGAACTCATTATCCGGGAAGCCAAGGGACGAGAACCCCGCATCCTGCCGGTGTCTCCCGAATGTGCGGCGGCGGTGGATCAGTGGCTCAAAGTGAGAAAACGGGTTATGAGCAATATCCCGGCTGAGGAAGACGAGGGCTGGCTGTTCATTAGCGAGACTGGCGGTAAGGTTGGTCGTGGCAACTATCTGCGGGTCATTAAGCAAGTCTGTGAGTTCACCAACTTGCCTAAGAGCATCAATAACCACTCGCAGCGCCGTTTCAGTATCAACGGCATGGCGGAAGCGGGCGGGCTGCTCTTTGCTCAGCGTATGGCCGGCCACAAAGACCCCAAAACTACCCTCATCTACACGGAGATCAACAGCAACTTCTTGAGGCAGAAGCATGAGGAAGTGGGCATCGTTCGGGGACTGCTCATAAGCAACCGGACTATCAAGCGCAAGCGTCTGGTGTGAGAAAAGAAAAAAGCCCGTGTGCTTTGATCTAAACGGCACACGGGCAGAAATATCTCTTCAGCTAGCCGAGGCAGCCAGGCTCATAGTTTTCGAGATCCTCATCCAGTGGCGCCTCACAGTCATCAGGAAACGGAGATGGCTCTTCCTGGCCGTTGGGTGGGTCGCCTTGTAAGGCACAGGTAAGCGCCTGAGCCAGCGACTGACGCTGCGACCGGCTGTAGCCTTCTGGATTGTGCAGCATCGGGATGGCTTGCCGGACGAAGCTGCGAAGAATCAGGGCCTGCTGGCCGGCATCGGTTACCTTAATGCGCAGCGGCTGTTCACTGGTCGGGGTGTCTATAGAGGGAAAGATCGAATGTCTCACGAGCACTCTCCTTTTGAGGTATACTATGCTCAGATCAGTCGGGACGCTTGTCCGCATAAAGGCGCCAGGTATGTTGAAGCCATACCTGGCCCTTTTTGCTGTTACCAGGGGCAGCCCTGAGCAGCCAGCGGTCCGTCGGGATAGTCACAGCCGGCTGAGCACTCGGCTGCTGCCAGTTCTGCCTCGAAGCGGGAAAATAATTCGGCTTCTGCTTCCGCATCCCGTAAGGCTTCCTCAGTGAGAGGATATGCGGGGGCGAGGCGGCTTCCATCGGGCTTGGAAGCTGAGGGTTGTGTGTGGTCCATATATTCCTCCGTAGTGTGAAATGATCGAAAAGGCGGCTTATTAGAGCCTGTCCGAAAACTCGGAAAGTTTGCGTGGTCGGCATGGAATAAGCTTTCATGCCGACCCGCAAAGCCTATACCACCGATCTTTCGGACGCCCAATGGCACTGGATCGAAGGCTTCTTTCCTG
>Ga0209810_1005419_pt1 | contig 11578 bp, 5 predicted proteins | sample Coa_R1_7_FD_187159 | JGI IMG/M metagenome (GOLD analysis project Ga0209810, IMG submission 187159) | Surface soil microbial communities from Centralia Pennsylvania, which are recovering from an underground coalmine fire - Coalmine... | ecosystem: Environmental > Terrestrial > Soil > Unclassified ...
CATAATTCCTTGGGCCTTGCCATAAGTAGCGTTCGTCTGTGAGAAGATCATGGGCCTGAAACGTCTGGTGGGGATCAAGGCCAAAATAATCGAGTGGCAACTCCAGCCAGCCTGACTGCGTGTAGTGTGGATCGAGATTCACCACGACCACAATCATGTTTGCGAGGTCTTCTGTGGTCTTGCTGTATGCGATGATTTGATTATTGTGAATGCTGTGGAACCTCAGCCGGTCATTCCTCGCCAGTGCGGGATTTTCACGCCGGATCCGATTGACCCGGGCGATCAGGGGTTTCAGACTGTCTGGCCGATCAAGGTCCCAGTTCTTGATCTCGTACTTCTCGGAATAGAGATATTCCTCGCTCCCCTGCCTCACCGGCCTATTTTCACAAAGTTCGAATGCCGGCCCGTATATTCCGTAGTTCGCTCCGAGCGTTGCAGCAAGAATAAGCCGGATAATGAACGCTGGTCGCCCACCTGTCTGAAGATATTCTGTAAGGATGTCGGGAGTGTTGGGCCATAGGCTGGGACGGAAAAATTCTCGGACTTCGCTCTGGGTCAATTCTTTAAAATATTGCTCCAGTTCCCATTTCGTGTTGCGCCAGGCGAAATATGTGTACGACTGCGTAAACCCAAGCTTCGCAAGCCGGTACATCACTTTGGGTCGGGTGAAGGCCTCTGCAAGGAAGATAACATCAGGATATTGACTCTTGATTTCTTTGATAACCCACTCCCAGAATTCAAAAGGCTTCGTGTGAGGATTGTCCACGCGGAAGATGCGGACACCCTGGCCCACCCAGAACAGTATGACCTCTTTCAGTTCCTCCCACAGTTCCCGCCAGTTGGAGCATTCAAAATTCAGCGGGTAAATATCTTCATATTTCTTTGGAGGATTTTCCGCATACTGCACACTTCCATCCGGGCGCCAGCGGAACCATTCCGGATGCTCTTTCAAATAAGGGTGGTCCGGCGCACACTGGAAGGCGATGTCCAATGCAATCTCCAGCCCGGCGTCTTTGGCCGCTTGAACAAGCCGGCGAAAATCCTCGATCGTCCCGAGTTGCGGATGAATCGATTTGTGTCCGCCTTCCGCAGATCCGATCGCCCACGGGCTGCCAATGTCATCGTCAGAGGAAACCGGATTATTGTTCTTCCCTTTCCGGTTGGTCTTTCCTATGGGATGAATTGGGGGAAGGTAAAGAACGTCAAAGCCCATCTCAGCCACGTAAGGCAACCGCCGGATGCAGTCCTGGAACGTACCGTGGCGCCCGGGTTCAGACGAGCAGGAGCGGGGAAACATCTCATACCATGCGCCGAAGCCCGCCCTCTCGCGGTCAACTTCAACGATGAGATGCTTTCCGTAGGTCGAAGCGGCGCTGCGATCGCAGTGTTTCGTCATCAGCCGCACTAAATGTTCGTCTCGCGCGATGGTCATGAAATCGGCCGGCGCGTGCACGTCTCTCATTCGAAGGGCCGCAGCGTATTCGTTCAATTTCTGCGCATCCCCGTTCGCTGCTCGCCGCGCCGCGTGTTCCACAAGGTCCGCACCGATCATCGCATCAACTGTAACGTCCTGTCCGGCTTCAATCTTCTTGATGAACCCCCTGCGCCAGGATTCAAAATGATCGACCCAGGCCTGCAAAGTGTATTCGTACTGCCCGAGCTCGAGAACCGTGAAGCTGCCGCGCCAGCGGTCGTTCACTTCTTCCACCATCGGCGTTTCATTCCACGCCGGCTCTCCAACCCGGCGAAAAAGCAGCACAGCAGAGACTGCATCATGTCCGTCGGCGAAGATGTCTGCGCTCACAACAACGCGCTCGCCGGCAATCCGCTTGATGGGAAACCGTCCGCCTTGAATTTCAGGCTCAACATTCTCGATCGCAACTCGAGGTGGCGGGATCGAAGAAGAATTAAATGTGTGTGACCCAGTCACTGGACTCACGTTCAGCGCCTCGAATTCTATTGGAGAAACAACCGACAACTGCCATCCGCGGCAGCGGTCCTTATTGGAAGATCGCAAAAGCGGTTGCCCCGGCCCGTCACCGGCCTGAGGATTGATGAATCACTCGCACAAGGTCCCGCAAGACATTTTTATTTTACCTCTGCACACCGGCTTGAGCAACCGCCCTGCGACTATTCACCGAACTCGTGGCGATTGACGATCAACGGAAGAGCATGTAAGTTAAGAAAACAGACCGCGGAGGGATGGGTGAGTGGTTGAAACCGGCGGTCTTGAAAACCGTTAGCCCCGAAAGGGGCTCGGGGGTTCGAATCCCTCTCCCTCCGCCAGGCTACAAGCGCGAAGAATTTATCGAGAGTGGAATTCCTGCACGATGTGCGCCCAGAGGACAAAAGTTCATTTCGCACGAGATTTGCCACCGCCCCTCTGTTTTCCCAACCCATTGATATTATTGTAGTTGACAATTCATTTCCGAATATTTGATGAAAATCCCATTTGTCCCATTCGGAGCAGTTTCACTGGATGGTAGCCTACAACACGAGGATTTGGGCACCAGCCTGCGGCGCCGCTCTTCCATGCCCGGTCCGGAAGCACACGATGCCCTTTTCTCCGAACGGCGGCTCAGGCATATCCGTGAAGGCGCGCCGCACGAACCCCACGTGGAGTGCGCGCGACTCTTCTCGTATCGTGCTCTTCAACGGAAGCCCGCGGTTCCTATCGTCAATCCCTGGGTCCGAAGCACGGATCGAGGCGTGATAGCGTCAGGGTCAAATCAGGCAGACCATCGTCTTTGACCCAACTGAAGTTGTGCCCTTTCACAATCGAAGTTCCCGCATGTGGAGTCTTCAGCCCGACTGATGCCGCGGCTCTTCCCGATCGGAATTCATTTCGCGGCAGGCAATCTGCAAGCCTGCGCCAAAGCCATCTTGTGCATCATCAAAGGCCGTGCGTTTTCGCCCCTGAGCGCAATCTCGAGCGCAGCAATGCGTCACCGGCCCAGGTAGGTCTTAAAATCAAAAGCCCCGCACTGGGCGGGGCTGAAGGTCGCTGTTTCGAGCGTTGCCTTACGCAGGTAGAACCCACTTACTAAGATAAGCAGGAACCGCTGCTGAGATACACAGGTGTATAATACCGCCAATTTATTCTTTGTCAAGAGGTGACTTGTGTCTGAACATCTGGATTATGTTCTGGGAATTGATCTGGGCAGTAATTCTCTCGGATGGGCCATTATCGAACTTATTGACGGCGAGCCGGCCCAGGTTGTTCGAACCGGAGTGCGCGTCTTTGATGCCGGCATGGAAGGCGACGTGGAGTCCGGCCGCGAGGAGTCGAGAAACCTGAAGCGCCGTGAAGCACGCCTCCATCGGCGGTTGTTGTGGCGGCGGCAGCGGCGTCTGACAAAGCTCTTCAACCTGCTCCAGCGCCTTGAACTGCTTCCGCCCGCACCGAATAATTCCGAACATTCATTAGACGGGCACAGGCGGCCGACGACACCTGAGCAGCGCCAGGACCTGCTCAACCAACTCGACAGCAAGATCCTGTCCTCACCATGGTTCCGTGCAAAGGCGAACTCCGGCGCGTTTCCGGAGCCCGAGCACACGATGCCCTACATCCTCCGCGCTTCGGCCCTTGACGAGCCGCTCGAACCGCACCTGCTCGGGCGGGCGCTGTACCACCTTGCGCAGCGCCGCGGCTTCCTGAGCAACCGGAAGCAGGCGGCAAAGAAAAACGATGACGAAGGAGCCGTCAAGGAGGGGATTGCTGAACTGCGCAGAGCGATGGAGGCATCCGGCGCCCGGACCCTCGGGGAGCATTTTGCGCGATTGAATCCTTCCGTGGAGCGCATCCGCTGCCGTTGGACTGCGCGCGACATGTATGAAAAGGAGTTTGACGCCATTTGGGAGGCCCAGGCGCCGCAACACCCCGACCTGTTAACGCCGGAGCGAAAAAAGCAGATCCATGACGCGATCTTCTTTCAGCGCCCGCTCTGGTTTGATCCGGATACGGTCGGCAACTGCGAGCTCGAACCCGGCGAAAAGCGTGCCCCGGCTTACCTTCTGATTTCCCAAAAGTTCCGCCTGCTTCAAACGGTCAATAATCTCAGGGTCCTTCCACCCGACGACGTTGACATGCCCCTGACGTCCGCCGACCGCAAAAAGCTGATCGATGAATTGGAGACGAAGGGCGACCTGACGTTCAAAGAGATATCCAAACTTCTCAAACTGGAGAAGGGCTACAAATTCAACCTGGAGAGTGGGGGTGAAAAACGGATCAAGGGCAACCGAACCAACGCCGACTTCTACGCCGCCTTCGGTGAGCGCTGGCTGGCCATGTCGCCCGGGGAAAGGGACCGCGTCGTCGAATATGTCAACGCGTTCCAGAAACCCGAAAAGCTCAAGGCGGCGGCCCGGAGAAAATTCAACCTGACCGAAGAGCAGGCCGAGAAACTGGCTGACATTTCGCTTGAATCGGACTACATGAATCTTTCCCGCAAGGCCATCGAGAAATTCGTTCCCCTGCTCGAGGAGGGCGTCACCTACGGCGAGGCCCGCAAGAGGCTCTACCGCGATTCATTTGCAGCGCGCGAGCCCGTGCCCCTGCTGCCGCCCGTAGAAATGGCGCTGGCCGAAATCCGCAATCCGGCGGTCAAGCGCAGCCTGACCGAACTTCGCAAGGTTGTCAATGCCCTCGTTCGCCTTTACGGCAAGCCCTCGTACGTGCATCTGGAACTTGCGCGCGACCTGAAAAAATCCAAAAAACAACGCCAAACAATTTCCGAGAACCATCGGCGGAATGAAAGCGCCCGCGCCAGGGCCGCTGAAGCCATCATCCGGGCCGACGTCGGCATCAGGGAGCCGCGTCCCGATGACATTCGCAAGGTCCTTCTGGCGGAGGAGTGCCACTGGACTTGTCCCTACACCGGCAAATCCATCTCAATGCGATCTCTGCTCGGTCCTGAGCCGCAGTTCGACATCGAGCACATCATCCCCTTCAGCCGCTCGATGGACAACTCCTTCCAGAACCTTACCCTCTGCTATGTCCCGGAGAACCGCAACGTGAAAGGCAACAGAACACCCTGGCAGGCTTACCACGGCGACCCGGACCGATATGAGGCCATCCTTGATCGCGTCAGAAAGTTTGCCGGAGACCGTCAGACCGTGGCCTTGAAGCTCAAGCGCTTCATGATGAGCGACGATCAACTCGAGAATTTCCTTGAGGACTTCCGCAATCGGCAACTCAACGACACCGCCTACGCAACCGCGCTTGCGGCGAAGTATCTCGGGCTTCTTTATGGCGGGGTCAACGACGCGGACGGGCGCAGGCGCGTGCAGGCCACCTCCGGCCAGGCGACGGCCTATTTCCGCAGTCTGTGGAAGCTGAACTCCGTCCTCAACGACGGCCCCACGACAGACGGCGGCGCCGTTCCCAAATCCCGCGACGACCATCGCCACCATGCCGTGGATGCCGTCGTCATCGGCCTGACGGACGCCGCCATGATCAAGCGCCTCTCGGACGCCGCACAGCGTGCCCCGCTCGAGCACCGCCGCCGCTTCGCCTCCCTCGAAGCCCCCTGGCCCAACTTCGTGGACTCCGTCCGGGCAGAAATCGAGAAAATCATCGTCTCGCACCGTGTCTCGAAAAAAGTGTCCGGAGCACTGCACGAAGAAACCATCTATTCACGGCCCATGGGCGAGGATGGCGAGGTCCGGGTCCGCAAGCCGCTCGCTTCCCTCACAAAGCAGGAAGTCGAAAAGATCGCGGACGCAGGCGTCCGAAAACTGGTCCAGCAAAAGCTCGAGGAGTTGGGCGGCGTCGAACCCAAGAAGGCATTTTCCAATCCTGAGAACCTTCCCAGATTCCCTGAAAGCGGCGTGGTTATCAGGAACGTGCGAATCAGCAAGGCCCTGCCCGTCTTTGCGCTCGGAGACGGACGGCGCGCCCGGCATGTGACCAGCGAGTCAAACCATCACGTTGAAATCTACGCCGAACTCGACGAACACGGAAACGAAGGGAAATGGGGCGGCGAGGTCGTCTCCATGGCAGAAGCCTACCAGCGCCTCAAAGCCGGGAAGCCCGTCGTCCAGCGCGACCACGGCCCACTCGTCAAATTCAAGTTCTCCCTCTCACCGGGCGAGGTAATTGAATGTGATGATGATAACGAAGGCAAGCGGCTGCTCGTGGTAAGGAGTGTAAGTCAATTTGCTACTGGACAAATCCAGATCGGCCTCGCGCCCGTAAACGATGCCCGAAAAAAGGCTGACATGATCAAGTCAAAGTCTTTTATTCGAGTCGTCCCAAACAGCCTTGCCGAGTGGCACGCCCGGAAAGTGGCCATCAGCCCGATTGGGGATATTGCGGAGGCGCGCGACTGAGCAAGAATTTCCAGATCGCAGACTACGGATACAGCTAGAGCTTTTGAGATCTTAAATTTGAAATTTCAGATCAGAAAAGGAGCGGCACGATGAAGTACGAACGCTTTGAGCAATTGCCCGTCTGGCAGGCGGCCATTGACCTGGGGCGGCGTGTGTACGTGCTGACCCAAAAGCGCGAATTCCGCGGCCAGCGCAGCCTGCGCGACCAGATCGAGCGGGCGGCCGTCTCCGTTTCCAACAACATTGCGGAAGGCTTTGAGCGCGGCACAACGCAGGAACTGCTCACCTTCCTGTACATTGCGCGCGGCTCGGCGGGTGAAGTGCGCTCCATGCTGTACCTGCTGGAGGGGATCGCGGAGTTCGGCGATCTCAAATTTGAAATTTCAGATTTGAAATCGCGCGCAGAGAGAATTTCAAGGCAATTGCGCGGCTGGGCCGACTCGCTTCAAAACACCCGGATCACCGGCCAGCGCTACCTGAATGAGAAAGTGCGCCGGGCGGAGAAAAGTCGCAAGGAGCGGGAGGAATTCCTGGAGGAACTTGAACGAATTCGCAGAGGCGCCGCCAGGGGCGAAGGCTGAGAACAGCGAATTTCAAATCTCAGATTGGAAATTTCAAAGCCGGCTCATGGGAATTTGGAATCTCAGGTTGGAAATCATGGAGGACGGAGATCGCAATTCGCAGGCTCAGATTTGAAATCTCGGGTTGGAAATCTCAAAGCCCGGGCATGGGAATTTGAGATCTTAGATTGGAAATCAAGAAGGACGGAGATCGCAATTCGCAATCTCAAATTTGAAATCTTAGATCTGAAATTTTAAATTGCCGGAGCGGCGCCAGCCCGAAACCGAAAAAAGAGAGAAGCCCATGAACGAACGAATCCTCGATCTTTCAGAGCGTCCGGCGCACCTGAGCGTCCGGAACGGCCTGCTGGTCATCGACTTCAACCCATCAGCGGCGGCAGCGCCCGAGGGCCGCGACCCGCAATCCGGCTTGCGCTCCCGCGCAACGCAGGAACAGAGCGTGCCCCTTGCCGACATTGCCGTCGTGATCGCCGCGCACCCGCAGATTTCCTTTACGCAGGCAGTGCTCGCGGGTCTGGCGGAAGCGGGCGGAATCTTCATCGCCTGCAACGACAAGCGAATGCCCTGCGCGATGCTGCTGCCGCTTCGAAACCACTCGACGCAGACGGAGCGCTTCCGCGCCCAGGCGGACCTGCCTCTGCCGAACCGCAAGCGCCTGTGGCAGCAGCTTGTGAAAGCCAAAATTCTGGCCCAGGCACGGCTGCTGAAGGAACGGACGGAGCAGGATTGGGGGCTTGAGATGCTGGCGGCCGGCGTGCGCTCCGGCGACCCGCAGAACCTTGAGGCACGCGCCGCCCGCATTTACTGGAAGAACCTCTTCGGAGAAGACGATTTCCGGCGCGATCCCGAGGGCGAGGGCCTGAATCCGGTCCTCAATTACGGCTATGCCGTCCTGCGGGCCATTTGTGCGCGCGCCCTGTGTGCCGCGGGACTGCATCCCTCGCTCGGCATCCATCACCACAACCGTTATGACGCCTTCTGCCTGGCCGATGATCTGATGGAGCCGTTCCGCCCCGCGGTGGACCGCGTTGCCGCCTCCCTCCGCGACACACGCGGCGCCGAACCGGAACTCGACCGCGAGACCAAACGCGCCGTGCTTGAGGCGCTGCTCGCAAGGTTTACGGCGAACGGCGAGTCAAGAACGCTGTTCGACTGGGTCAACCGGACCGCTCAATCGCTGGCCGCCGCCATTGAGAACGGCGAAAAGACGCTGGAAATTCCGCTGCTGTAGCGGCGGTGTCACGGAATTTAAGCCGTTCCGCCGCCCGCAAACGTTTTGAACTATGCCGCGCCATCAATTTGCGCTTTCAGGATACCGAGCCATGTGGTTGTTCGCCATGTTCGACCTTCCGGTCGATAAGCCCGAACTGCGCAAGGAGTACTCGCAATTCCGCGCCGCGCTCCTGAAGCAGGGCTTTACCATGTTGCAGTATTCGGTTTACGTCCACTACATCGCCAGCGAGGACAGCGAAGAAGTGCTGCGGAAAAAAGTGCACGGCGCGCTGCCCAGCCACGGCCAGGTGCGGCTGATCTCCGTGACCGACCGCCAGTTCGAAAAAATGGAGGTTTATGTTGGAAAAAAACGCGAGAAGGCCGAGGACCCACCCATGCAACTCATGCTTTTTTGAATTTTTATGTGGGATTATCCCCCCGGATTACAGCAGGTTCCGGGGGGATGTAGTGTATCTCAGAAGCGGTTCCCGGCAAACCATAGCCATTATAGCGTAAATCCACGGCAGAGATAGAGTGTATCTCAGAAGCGGTTCCCGGCAAACCATAGCCTATTGAATGCACGTCATGCAATCGCGTTGAGTGTATCTCAGAAGCGGTTCCCGGCAAACCATAGCACCTACGCCCTTGACCTTCTCCCATGTTCTAGTGTATCTCAGAAGCGGTTCCCGGCAAACCATAGCCCTGGCGTATATCGAAGATCAGATCACGCAGTGTATCTCAGAAGCGGTTCCCGGCAAACCATAGCTTATTCGCTGCGCTCCACCAAGCACAAATGAGTGTATCTCAGAAGCGGTTCCCGGCAAACCATAGCTAACACAGGTGAACCTGGCGACGGGCCAGAAGTGTATCTCAGAAGCGGTTCCCGGCAAACCATAGCAACTTTTTCTATGACACTGACTTTGAGCATAGTGTATCTCAGAAGCGGTTCCCGGCAAACCATAGCGCGTGCAACCGCATTGTCGGGGACGCGACAAGTGTATCTCAGAAGCGGTTCCCGGCAAACCATAGCCCTGTAGCCAGGCGATCACTTCCTGTTTCAGTGTATCTCAGAAGCGGTTCCCGGCAAACCATAGCTAACTGTTCTGTTTCTGTTGATATCTTTTAAGTGTATCTCAGAAGCGGTTCCCGGCAAACCATAGCAGGTCTCTACACTATCTATAATCCACAAGGAGTGTATCTCAGAAGCGGTTCCCGGCAAACCATAGCTCCCGCTTCATCAATCATAAAGGTGAACCTAGTGTATCTCAGAAGCGGTTCCCGGCAAACCATAGCATTCTTATCGCGCCATCAGGTGAAGCAAAGAGTGTATCTCAGAAGCGGTTCCCGGCAAACCATAGCGCAAAACTCCGCGGCCAAGTCGCACAGTTCAGTGTATCTCAGAAGCGGTTCCCGGCAAACCATAGCTGTTCCTTATAATCATGCTGCAGTTAGGTCAGTGTATCTCAGAAGCGGTTCCCGGCAAACCATAGCATTCTTATCGCGCCATCAGGTGAAGCAAAGAGTGTATCTCAGAAGCGGTTCCCGGCAAACCATAGCTCTTCTCGCCTACACCGCCCGCCACAGTGGAGTGTATCTCAGAAGCGGTTCCCGGCAAACCATAGCCGGATAACGATTTTTTATCGCCGTCCTCGAGTGTATCTCAGAAGCGGTTCCCGGCAAACCATAGCAGTTGTTCCATCACGTTCTCGAAAACGAGCAGTGTATCTCAGAAGCGGTTCCCGGCAAACCATAGCCCAAAGAGTATCCCATCGTCTCCATTCAAAAGTGTATCTCAGAAGCGGTTCCCGGCAAACCATAGCCAGGGTGGTTGGGGCCTGCCCTGCCACTGAGTGTATCTCAGAAGCGGTTCCCGGCAAACCATAGCCACACAGTTCTATTGCTCTGAATGCGCGAAGTGTATCTCAGAAGCGGTTCCCGGCAAACCATAGCAACATATTCCTTGAGCATGTGAAGTAATAAGTGTATCTCAGAAGCGGTTCCCGGCAAACCGAGGCGAGTCTCGAAATCCGGCGATTGCCGGCGGGCCGGTTCCGGCGGCGCCGGCGTGCTGGAGGCAACGGGTTTCGGAGCGTGATGCATCGAAGGAGTTCGCGGGTGTGCACTCTTTACCGGCGATTTGCATCAGAGTATTATCGGGGAAAGAAAGACAAGGGGCGCAGAACTGAGGACGCGAATGCAATCCACCCGAACGGTGTTTTGGCCGTCCAGTCGTCGGCGCGTGCCGGGCTGGAGGGAGCGGCTGGGAATTGTGATTTGCATGGGCGCGTGTTTACCGGCGCTCGGGCTGGCTGTGCAGGCTCCGGCCACAAAGCCCGCGGCGGTTGCGGGAACTGGCTCCAGCGGGGCGGCCGCACAGGCAGCGTCCGCAGAACAGCAATCCGCGGGCAGCATCAGCGGCAGCGTTGCCGACCCGAACGGCGGGCCGGTCAGCGCTGCGCTCGTGACCCTTTCGAGCAATGGCCGGACGGTCGAGCAGGTGCGTGCCGCGGACAACGGACAATTCTCTTTTGCCGGGGTCGCCCCGGGAACTTATCAACTCACCGTTTCCGCGCCGGGTTTCGAATCGCAATCCATCTTTGTGACGCTCCAGCCCGGCGAGACCTACACGGCGCCGCGCATCGTCCTGGCGCTCGCGCCGCTGGTGACGTCAATCAAGGTGACGCCTTCGCGCGCCGAAGTCGCCCAGTATCAACTGGAGCACGAAGAGAAACAGCTCGTGCTGGGCTTCATCCCGAATTATCTGGTCACATATTATCCCCACACCGCTCCGCTCAGTTCGCGGCAGAAGTTCCAACTGATGTTCAAGACCGTCTTCAACCCGTTTACACTTGGACTGACGACCGCGTTCGTCGGCGGTGAGCAGGCGACAGGCATGTACAGCGGGTACGGCAATGAAGAGAAAGGCTTCGCAAAGCGGTTCGGAGCGGCTTACGCCACTCTGGGCATCGGCGCCTTCATGAGCGACGCTCTGCTGCCCTCGATCCTGAAACAGGACCCGCGCTTTTACTACAAGGCAGACGGCAGCGTCCCCTCGCGGCTGCTCTACGCCATCACGCGCTCGGTGATCTGCAAGGGCGACAATGGACACTGGGAGCCCGATTTCTCTTCCGTGCTCGGGCACTTCGCCGCGGGCGGCATCGCCAACCTCTATCTGCCGCCGCAGAACCGCAGGGGATGGGGAACGACGCTCGAAAACGGCATGATCGGGATCGGGTTCGACGCGGTCGCCAACATTCTTCAGGAATTTTTGCTTCCCAAACTCACGCCAAGCCTTTCCCACCGCCGTTACGGCAGGCCCTGAGCAACGTCTTAGAACATCAACTGGAGCGACAGCATAATCACCCGCGGGTTATTGGTCTGATTGTTGTAAGGCGCGTACTGCCCGAATGTCCCGGAACTGGCGTTGTTATTCACGCTGGTGTACGCCCAGTCAG
>Ga0209810_1005422_pt1 | contig 11572 bp, 11 predicted proteins | sample Coa_R1_7_FD_187159 | JGI IMG/M metagenome (GOLD analysis project Ga0209810, IMG submission 187159) | Surface soil microbial communities from Centralia Pennsylvania, which are recovering from an underground coalmine fire - Coalmine... | ecosystem: Environmental > Terrestrial > Soil > Unclassified...
TGCGCTCGTCTTCGCCATTTTCTTCGCCGGAGGCTACACAACCTGGAAGATCGTTTCCGGTTATCGTCAGCAGCGCGACGCGCTGGCCGTCTTTGGACGCGCCATCCGCACAGAAGCGGAAATGCATCGCTGGCGATACGAAGTCGTGTCGGCAAGAGATGAGGGTCTGTTATTATATTTGCGAAAAACGCATTTCATTGAGCCCAATCGCGCGGTTGCGGAATGGAACGCTGGCAAGCTTGACGCGCTGGTAGCATCCAGCGAGAAAGCTTCAACACTCCTGCCTCGACTCACGGGCGCTGTGGTGGCTCGATTGAAATTGCGCGATCGACAAGACCAGCAGGTAGCGGGATACGTTTTGATCAGGCGCTAAAGGCCGCGGCTTTTGCGGAACGCTGCAGCCTGCGCGGCGATTCCCACCAGCGCCAGAACAAGAAAAATGATCGCTGCCCCCAGAGGCGGCAGAACTACTGCGCCCAGGATCAGATGCGCTCCGACAAGCGCGGAGGCAACGATGAGCGCCCAGTCAAAAATGATCAGCAGGAGAATTGCGCCGACCAGGCCCCCGGCCACGAAAATAATTTTTGCATACTCAGCATGGTGAATGAAAAACGCCGCCGCGCCGGCGTTGGCAAGATACCCGCCCGCCACGAAACCGAGAACGGCTATGGCAACCTTTTGCAGAAACAGTGCCAGCAGCGCGCCAATCACGCCCAGAGCAATGGCGATAATCAAAGCCACCGCCGGCGACGGCTCGGGGACGATTTGCGGCGCAATTTGGACGCCGGCGGCAAAGCCCAGCGCGGCGACGCATAACCAGAACAATTTTCGCCCAAAAAACAAAACCACAATGCCAATCAGCGCGCCGAGAATGGCTACCGAGAAATGCAGCGGGGGAACCAGATCTTGAGCGGCCATGGTTGTGCAGGAGTTTCGGACAGTTTCGCTTTTATCTTCAACGAAACTGCAAAGGTCAACCCCCGAGGCTAACGAACCAAGTTCGCATCCTGAATATGGAGCGGAAAATCGGGCTGGTGGGATTTGAACCCACGACCTCCTGGTCCCGAACCAGGCGCTCTACCAAGCTGAGCCACAGCCCGAGCGCAATTCACCGAGTGACCTCACCATCGCGCGCCGGCGCGCCCTTTACTTCGCGTATTTTGCGGCGAATGGCAAGCAGCTCGCCGTTGCCATTGCCAAGTCGGCCAGCGAAATTTTCGTTCCGTCAAATGACCCAATAGAAGCGCTTTGCAGGGGCAAAATTCGCAAACTCTTTCGGTGTCAACGCTTTCGGAGTTGACAAGCCGTCGCTTTACCCAGAATGTCAGCACTCATTTTTTTAACATGCTCGCCCAGCAATTTGTCCCAACCATCCTGGGAGGCAGCCTGCCTGCCATCCTTCCATTTCCGAAGGAAACTTCCGTTCGTTCTTCGCGACATATGACTGCTCAACTTCTCCAAGAGGCATCTCGGGTGATCCCGAATCAGCAACTGTTGATTAATGTGGTCTCCAAGCGCGTGCGTCAGCTTGGCTTGGGACATCGACCGCTGGTCGAAACGACGCCGCGCATGTCGCTTACGGACATCGCACTCAAAGAGATCATCGAAGGCAAGCTGACCTACGAGACGCTTCCGGGATCGTCCGACGGAGCGTAACGGCGCTTTTTCGGCGCCAACCCCGCACTTTCCCGCTGGGATTTCCACTGTTCCGACGGTATCGTGCAACTCTCCCGCGAGCGCTCCGGAACGGCAGGGCCGGAATAGAATTACCGATTTCGCCGATCCACTTGAGAGCGACTCGTTTGGGTGGCAAAAAAGGGGAGCGACGCCCCGAACCGCGCGGCAGGAGAGACGACATGGCAGCCGAATCCATTATCAATCGCAAGGCCCTTCGCGATTACCGCATCCTGGAACGTTACGAAGCTGGCATTGAATTGAAGGGGAGCGAAGTGAAATCGGTCCGCGCAGGCAGGGCCAATATCAATGACGCGTTCGCCCGAATCGAGAACGGCGAAGCGTTTCTATACAACGCCGATATCCAGCCGTACGAGCGAGCCAGCCACGAAATTCCGCCGGCAAAACGCGTCCGCAAACTGTTGCTGCACCGGGAGGAGATCGACAAACTCTATGGCGAAACACAGGTCAAAGGCCGCGCTCTTATCGTGCTGAAATTTTACTGGAAAAATGGGCGGCTAAAAGCCGAGCTCGGCGTGGGCCAGGGCAAGGCGGCCCCGGACAAGCGCGCCGATTTGAAGAAGCGCGCCATGGATCGCGAAACAGCTCGTGAAGTTGCGCGGTTCAATCGCAAACACAGCTGATCCGGTGCAGCGCGCGGTATCAGCGTGCTGCCGTGCCGCATCCGTTTTCTGCGCAGCGCGCCCGGCGCCACGGGCTGCTTGCCGGCGCGCGCTTGCTACCGGAGTGTACCAATCGCCGAAATGAACTTTCGGGTTTTGCTTTCCGCGGGCGCGCTGTTGCTCGGTGTGTGGGCGACGGCCCGTGTCATTCGCGCCGCGCGCTATTCGCTGCGAGACAAAGTCGCGCTGATCACCGGTGGCTCGCGCGGACTGGGGCTCGCGCTTGCGCGGCGCATCTGTGCTGGGGGCGGTCACGTGGCACTGCTTGCCCGCGATCCGGATGAGCTGGCGCGGGCCAAAGCCGAGCTCGAGCCCTGTTCCGGCGTTGTTTTGACTGTGCAATGCGATTTGCTCGATCCCCAACAGATCCAGTCTGCCGTCCGGCAGGTTCTCGAGCGTTTTGGCAGAATCGATATCCTGATTAATAACGCCGGAATTATCGAAGTCGGTCCTTTGGAATTAATGACGCGTCAGGATTTTGAGCAGGCCATGCGAGTGCATTTTTGGGCGCCATTTGAATTGATTGCCCTTGTCGTTCCAGAAATGCGCCGCCGGGGCGGGGGACGCATCGTTAATGTCTCCTCGGTAGGCGGCAGAGTCGCCGTGCCGCATCTGGCTCCTTACACCGCAAGCAAGTTTGCCCTCACCGGTTTTTCAGACGCCATTCGCGCCGAACTGGCTGGCGACAATATTGAGGTGACGACTGTAGCCCCCGGAATGATGCGCACCGGTTCACATGTGCATGCAAGGTTCAGGGGCTGGCACAACCTCGAGTACGCGTGGTTCGCCGCGGCGGCCGGCGCGCCACTCATCTCCATGAACGCAGACCGCGCTGCGAGAAAAATCCTCGCCGCGTGTCGCCGCGGTCAGCCTTCGCTCATTCTCACCTTCGCTGCGCGGCTTCAAATTGTCGCCGGCGCGCTTTTCCCGAACCTCACCGGTTACGCTATGAAGCTTGTGAATCGTTTCCTGCCCGGCGCAAACAAAGGAGCCGGCTGCCAATCGCGCACCGGCGAAGAGCTGGATCGTCAACGCCCCCAGAGTTGACTCGCTTGCACGAATTGAGCCGCGGGCGCCGCGCAACGAAAAACTCGTCAAACGCACCGCCCCAAACCTCCTTGAAAAATTTCCCGTCTGTGCCTTTGGAAGGTGAAGTGTTGAAATATCGTCGCCGATGGCCAAACGCCTCTTTGCTGCGATTGATCTGCCGGAATCCACGCGCCAGTTTTTAGCACGGCTCGATCCGCACATTCGCGGCGTCCGCTGGACCGACCCAAGCCAGATGCATCTCACCCTCGGTTTCTTCGGAGAGATTCCCGGCGAAACCGAAGCGGCGCTCCGGGAACGACTCGGCGCGATCAAGTTCGGCGCTTTCTTTTTGCCTGTGGCGGGCATCGGATGTTTCCCCGCCAAAGGCGCGCCCAAAATCATCTGGATCGGGGTCGGCAATGCCCATCCGCATTTGTTCCAAATCCACAAGCGCGTGCAGGAATCAGCCCTGGCGGTGGGCATCGAGCCGGACTTGCGCCCATGGCATCCGCACATCACCATCGCGCGCTGCGCCCATGTTTCTTTCCAGGCGCTGCGCAGATTTCTTCGGGAAATTCAGGCGCCGACGCGGGAATGATGCGGGTCGATGCATTTCATCTGTATTCGAGCAGGCTCACGCCCGACGGACCGATTCATACCCGCGAACTGACCGTTCCCAGCACAGCCGATTAATCGCGGTTTCATTATGGGGCCGCGCTCGTGCGAGCGCGGAAATGCAGCTCATCGGCCGAATTGGCATGCCTGTCCTGGTGCTTCAATGGGGCCGCGCTCGTGCGAGCGCGGAAATTGCGTCACGTAATCCGCCAGCGGCACCGGACCTTCGCTTCAATGGGGCCGCGCTCGTGCGAGCGCGGAAATCGCCCACACGTCCGCATCGGTCCAGTCGCGCAATGGGCTTCAATGGGGCCGCGCTCGTGCGAGCGCGGAAATGGTCCAATCGGCGGAGACGCATTCAAAAAGTGGTATCGGCTTCAATGGGGCCGCGCTCGTGCGAGCGCGGAAATGTTTATTGTCCACGTGGAACACGGGCGAGAACGCGTAGCTTCAATGGGGCCGCGCTCGTGCGAGCGCGGAAATACGGCATGACAGCATTCATTTTATCGCCGCTCGACGGCGAGCTTCAATGGGGCCGCGCTCGTGCGAGCGCGGAAATGTCCCACGCTGTCCGGCGCACTGGACGCGCTCGGCGCGCTTCAATGGGGCCGCGCTCGTGCGAGCGCGGAAATGTGACGAATGTGACCCTTAGACAATGAAAACTCGCGTGCTTCAATGGGGCCGCGCTCGTGCGAGCGCGGAAATAATTTTACGTTCGCCGACTGGATAACGGCGAATACAGCTTCAATGGGGCCGCGCTCGTGCGAGCGCGGAAATGGGGCACATTTCACCCCAAGCGACCGCGATCTACACGCTTCAATGGGGCCGCGCTCGTGCGAGCGCGGAAATGCGAGCAGGACCCGGGCTAATTTTCTCGCCACTCCCGGGCTTCAATGGGGCCGCGCTCGTGCGAGCGCGGAAATTTCTCCCGAATCGGCTGGCTCATCGCGTTGCGGTCCTGCTTCAATGGGGCCGCGCTCGTGCGAGCGCGGAAATTAAATCAAGCGCGGCCCGCGAAGGGCAAATCGTCGTCGCTTCAATGGGGCCGCGCTCGTGCGAGCGCGGAAATCCCCCAAGCCCTGGGCAAGGTAGCTGCCGCCCACGTAGCTTCAATGGGGCCGCGCTCGTGCGAGCGCGGAAATGATCGCCATCAGGGTTGCCGCCGCTCCCGTCGCAATGCTTCAATGGGGCCGCGCTCGTGCGAGCGCGGAAATCAGGCCCATCTCCCGAGGCTCATCGTCTGCCTCACCAGGCTTCAATGGGGCCGCGCTCGTGCGAGCGCGGAAATACTATGAGCCTGTGCCGGAGCCTCCAAAGGTCGTGAGCTTCAATGGGGCCGCGCTCGTGCGAGCGCGGAAATGTCGCCTGGTGCGCGGTTCGCCGCCTGTGCGCCGGCCGCTTCAATGGGGCCGCGCTCGTGCGAGCGCGGAAATCGGCGTTTGCAGCGGGAACCGCAAAAGAAGCACCTTATCGCTTCAATGGGGCCGCGCTCGTGCGAGCGCGGAAATGAAGGCCGGGCACCTCCTTCATTGTGCGATTTCGTGCTTCAATGGGGCCGCGCTCGTGCGAGCGCGGAAATGACAGTCTCCCTTGCAAGGCAATTGAGACATTTAAGGTGCTTCAATGGGGCCGCGCTCGTGCGAGCGCGGAAATTCGCTCCAGAAATCCACCTGACCGTTCCACTTTTGGTGCTTCAATGGGGCCGCGCTCGTGCGAGCGCGGAAATAAAGTAGTTAAAAAAGGCACTTTGCTATTTAGTTTCGCTTCAATGGGGCCGCGCTCGTGCGAGCGCGGAAATGCCCGCCGAGGGCGAGGGGCAGACGACGATCCTCATGCTTCAATGGGGCCGCGCTCGTGCGAGCGCGGAAATGTTGAAGCGTTGCGGAAATGTGCCTTCGTTATTGGTGCTTCAATGGGGCCGCGCTCGTGCGAGCGCGGAAATGCAGAGGCTGAGGATCTGCGAGGAGAACCTCGTCCCGCTTCAATGGGGCCGCGCTCGTGCGAGCGCGGAAATCTGCGCAAGATAGCGGCAGCGCGCGGCCTCGCGAAGAATCGCTTCAATGGGGCCGCGCTCGTGCGAGCGCGGAAATTCAACTCTTACAAATAAAGCGAAGCAGGTCGCAACTCGCTTCAATGGGGCCGCGCTCGTGCGAGCGCGGAAATGGCCAGGTTGTAAACAGCTGGGGTTGAGCCGCAGAAATAATCGATTTCGAGCGGCTGCAATTTTCAATCTTCTAACGAACTGGGCATGGAGACTTTTGTTCATTTTGCTGTGCGTGTTACATCCGTGTTTGCAGCGGTGCGAGCGCCTAGCCGTGGTTAGGTGTCATGTTGCCGCTCGCACGCTGGCGCACGGCTAAACTGTCAAAGAGCTAACGATCGAGCGCGAGGCGATCATACTACGTAACAGGGCGCATCCAGTTTCATATAAGGAAGGCCGAGCGCATAAATCACGCGATCCCCGCGATTTTCCGAGGGCCCGAGCGCAATGAACAGCACCTGGTCCTCGATGTGATTGATGATTTCGCCAAGCTGGCGCTGGAACTTGACCAGTTCTCCCTGGTTCAGGTCGCATTCAAAGACTGAATATTGCAAATGATCGCCGTAATTGCGACAAGTTTTGAAGACTTTTCGCAACCGTTTGTCATCGGAAATATCGTAACAAACAATGTAAGTGGTGCGCATTTTTTTGATTTCAAATTTGAAATTTCAAATTGCAGATGAAGCTAGTGGATTCTTGAATTTCAAAATTTGAAATTTTAAATCGCTGATCAACCCCGCGGTGGGAGCATGCTTTTGAGCTTTTCCCGGAAGGCGGCGGCGCGTTTGGCTGCCTCGTCCCGCCGCCGGCTTGCTTCCGTGAGATGGCGCTGGCCTTTGATCGCGCTGTTCTGAAGCGAATCGGCCCAGGCGCGCAATTGCCGGGCGCAGGATTCCGAGAGGGACCGCAGAGTCGAAATTTCAGATTTCGAATTGGCGAAGCCCGGCAGGCCTTCCATTAACCAAAGCATCGAGCGGACTTCGCCCGCGGACCCTCGGGCGTAGTAGAGAAACGTGATCAGTTCCTGGGTGGTGCCGCGCTCGAAGCCTTCTGCGATGTTATTCGAGACGGAAACAGCGGCGCGTTCGATTTGGTCGCGCAGACTGCGCTGCCGTTGGAAAGGTGTCTGTTGTGTGAAAGCGTAGATGCGCTGGCCAAGATTGATGGCTTCCCGCCAAACCGGAACATCTTCGAAACGCTGGTAGGTCATGGGGATTCAGATCAGGGATTTGAAATTTGGGGGTTTGAAATTCGAAGATTCGAAATTCGAAATTTGAGGATTTGAAATTTGAAATTTGAAATTCTGAAATTTTATCTGGTCATGAACGGAACGTATTGCTTGATCTCGCCCGTGAGATAACGCGCCAGGATGCGGAACTGCAATTCCAGCGCCCGACGGTAAGTCACTTTGTAATCAAAGATCGGGTGCGTGACCAGATGATTCATGCGCGCCTCATAGGCCACGAAAAATTGTCTGCGCCCGGCGGCGTTCAGATTTACTGCGCGCCCGGCGCGCACGAAATCTTTCTCGCTGATCATGCGATTGTTGATCGCAGTGAGCACGCACGATTCGGCAATCAACGGCCGAAATTCCTCCATCACGTCCAGCGCCAGGGCGGGGCGTCCAAAGCGCGGCTGGTGATAGAAGCCCACGTACGGATCGAAGCCGACCGTGAGCGCGGCGATTGCGCAGTCTTTGGCCAACAAACTGTAGGCGAGCGACAACAGCGCGTTCACCGGATCGGTCGGCGGACGACGTTTGCGCCCGTTGAAATCGAAGTTGAATCGCAGTTGGGCGCCCGGGTTCGAGGGCGGTTCGGCCGCAAGTTCGTCCTCAACCTTGATCATTCCGTTGAACTGCGAAAAATAGAACGAGGCCGCTGCGCCCTCGACACCCAACAGTTCGTCGAGCGAATTCGCGTTGCGCGCCGTCTCCGCCGAGTTTTTCAATTTTGCCAGAACTTGCGCCGGCGGTTCCAGATGATTGCGCATCAGCATCGTGCGCTGATTGCGGATTTTGCCGGCTACGAAGCTGCGGGAGAGCTGCAGGCAAAATGCCGGGTCGCGCGCCAGGCGGAATTGTTCCACCCGGGTGAAGACATTCTTCAGCGAGTGGCCCCGCGTAATGCCGTAAAACCAGCCGCCCATGGAAAAGTACGTGATTGGCGTGTCAGCCTCGCACAATGCCTGCACCGCAGCGGTGGAAATCTGAATGTTACCGAACAACGCCACGTGCGACACGTCGTTGATGCGCACTTCCTGGATGAGCTCCTTTCTCTCCTTTACCTGCAAGACTTCGCCGCTGCGCCCCACGTAAAGCCCGGGCGTGTTCAGGTAGAGCGCGCGGGCATCGTCGCGCGGGGCGATCAGGCGGCGCGGTGCTGGCTCGGTGATCTGCGATCTCAAATTTGCGATTTGAGATTCGCTTCGCGCCAGCAGACGCGTTTCATCCGGCAGACAAACCGTCACCAGCGAGCAGCGCGGACATTTGGGCGAATCAATCAGGGGCGGCGGGATCGGTCCCGTGGCGCATGCGCGTGCTTCGCCGATTTTTCGCAAAATCCATTGCTCGAGTTCCGGCGTCATCGGGAGCCGCACCCGCTGTTTGGTGGCGCGGTAATAGATGATGCCTTCGTTGCAGACGTAACCGTTGTCGCGCAGCAGCAGACATTGAAGACCGAGCTGCATCTTGTCCGCGTCCCAGATTTCCTTGCCATTGTCACCTTCCCGCGGCGCGCCGGCCTTGTAGTCCACCGGGCAAACTTCCAGCTGCGAAAAAAGATCAGGCGACTCACTGGGAATTTGAGATTTCACATTTGAAATTTCAGATTCAGCGCCGGCCGCTTCCGGCAGCGCGCGAATCTCCACCAGATCGATTTTGGCCGTCACGCCAAGCCGCTCCGAGCCTAGCGACACCGAGCGCGAATGAATGATCTCCGGTTCCGTCTCATCCGGTTTGGGAATTTCAGACTCAGCTTTGTGGGCTTTGGCCGCCGGCATCGCGCCAGAGCCGGTGTCCACCCGGGCGTGAACGGCAGCGCCGCGAAGCGTATCGGCATTGTGGACAAACACGCCCTCGACAAACTCATAGTAGAACAGGCGCGGACAATAGACGAATTCGTTGAGCATGCGCGCTGGCAATGGCTCGCCGGAGAACGCGGATGGCACGTCGCGAATTGCTAATGGGGCGCTGGAAATCGGGTCCGGTTGCGCTTCGCGATCGATCGTCGGCGGTTCACTGGCCGTCCCCGCGGAAACCACCTCCGCCGCACTGGGTGATCTCGTCGCGCCAAAGGCCTCAGCCGCTGGCCCATCAACCTGGGTTCGCGTAATCTCGCCGGCGTACGCGCGCTGTGAATAGCGTTTTGCCTCCCGTTTGCTCCCGCGAATGAGAGATTTAATTCGCTTGGCCATGTGACGCTGCCGAGTTTGACCGGAACCCTCACGTTTGGCCAGCGCGAATCCGCTTCCTCGCGAGCAACCACGTGCATTGACCTGGCTAAGAATTCTGACTAAGTTCGGTGGTCCATGACACAAGCTTCCATCCACCAGGCCAAAACCCATCTGTCGAAGCTGATCGGGAAAGCGCTCGATGGCGAGGAAGTCATCATTGCAAAGCGGGACAAACCGCTGGTGCGCCTTCAACCGTTGAACGCAGCCCCTGGCAGGCACAGAATCGGCGGACTCAAGCACTGGCGGAAAAAACACGGGCGCGATTTCGACGATCGTGCGCGGAACCGTGCGGTCGAGCGTGATTTTCATCGCCGCGACAGGCACGATCCGCTTCGTTCCAGGTGAAAGGTCTGTTGCTCGATACGCACGCGTTGCTATGGGCTATGGTGGATGATCCGCGGTTGTCGCGACGGGCGCGATCTGAAATTGAGGCCGCTGAGCGGCTCATTTACTCGGTGGCGAGCTTTTGGGAAATCGCGTTGAAACTGAGCAAGGGCGGCTTCGACCTCGCGTTGCCTGAGACATGGCATGAAGACCTGCTGGCTGAACTGCGCGAGATCGGCGCGATACGTCTCGAGATTCAACCCGCGCACTGCCGCCGGTTACAGCAGTTGCCGTGGCGCCACAGAGACCCTTTTGACCGGATGCTCATCGCCCAGGCACAGGTGGAAGATTTCGCGATTGTGACTGCGGATCGCCGTTTTAAAAAATATGGGGTCACAGTGATCTGGTAAGAGCGAACCAGCGAGGAGCCACCGCGTCCCGTACCCCCGCTCTTGGAACCGGCTACGAATCCACCGGCACAAACAGTCCAAGGCCGAAGTGAGCGCCATAACCGAAGGCTAACGGCCCACGAACAGGTTGTGGAAAGACAAGGCGAAAACTGTAACCGAACTCCCCGGCGCGCACACCGTAGCCGTGTTTGCGCTCGCGCTGGAATTGGATGCAACGGAGTGAACGCGAACCGCATTCGATGACGCGAAGGCGCTGGATTTTTTGTGGCAACGGCAGGTCGCCGCGCTCGGAAATCAGCCGCCGCAATTCATGCTCCGGTGAACCGATATGCCATCCTGCGTCGTCAAGCTTTGGTCGGCCATCGCGATGGTTTTTCGGATGCCGTGTTGGAACAAACGGTGTGAGCGATTTCCAAGTTGTGCTCGTCTCGAACAGCAAGCACCCGTCTTTACCCGCAAAGTCATCGCAGTCGCCGATGCCGAGGAGCACCAACTGCAAATCGTGCCCACCGTGGCCCCAGACTTTGCGCAGCCGTTTAAGGGCGTCGCGCGCGCCGGTATCGAAGCCCATCGGCGCGTAGAGCGTCACGTGCCTGATCGCCGTGCGCTGACCGGCTTCACAAAAAATGTGCACATGCCGGTGACCAGTCATCGGTTGTTTGTTCGCGTCGCAGCCGGTAAAAACGGCCGCGCCATCGGAGAACGCAACCAGCGACTGATGCACGCGCTCGGCGACGGAAATCGACTGGGTCATCTGCGGCAGCACCGCGCTGGCGAGCGCGTAGCGCGCAACGGTCGGTCGCGATCTGCGCGCGCGAATCACCTGCCGGATCGGTTCGATGTCGAAAATCCGCTCAGGCCGCGTGTAGTTCACGAGCTGCGAGCCGGGCGGCAGGTTCCAGCCGGCGCGCTGCAATTCGCCGGTGTCGGCCAGCAGCGCCTCGAAAATGTCGCTCGGCAAATCCTGCGTGACGGTTTTTCGCGATGTGCGCTTCGGCGTCTTTGGCTTCACCGGTTCCGAATTCCCCGCGCTCTGACGTTGCGCGCGCCAGTTTTCGTAAACATCGGGGCTCAGCGGCGCGAGCAATCGGACAAGCTCTTCTGCATTCGCGGGCTCGGCGTCTTCGGCGAGCGGTCTCGCGTTCGGCTCAATGATTTCGCCCTCATTTAATAGCTTTGCCTCAACAAGGCTTTCGGCGCGTCCGAAGTAATTCAGGTTTTTCAACAGCGATGCCAAAAGTGCGCGTTCATTGCCATCGAGATCAAGATCCCACGCGATTTTCAGTGCATCGGCCGGATGCAGAAATGTGTCGAAGACTTTGGTTCGCTTTTCGGCTCTGCCT
>Ga0209810_1005423_pt1 | contig 11569 bp, 12 predicted proteins | sample Coa_R1_7_FD_187159 | JGI IMG/M metagenome (GOLD analysis project Ga0209810, IMG submission 187159) | Surface soil microbial communities from Centralia Pennsylvania, which are recovering from an underground coalmine fire - Coalmine... | ecosystem: Environmental > Terrestrial > Soil > Unclassified...
CATCTTTGCCCTGCTCTTCGTCGCCTTCGATGTCGATATCGTGTTCATTATCGCCTGGGCAATCATTTTCAAGCAGTTAAGCCTCTTCGGCTTTGTTGAAATTCTCTTCTTTATTGTTGTACTCGCGCTCGGCCTGGTCTATGCATGGAGGAAAGGGGTAACGCGATGGATTTAGTACCGCGCACCAGGGGCTTGCAGACCGGCACGGGCGGCTATCGCGATCAGAACGCCGCCCTGGCGCGTGACCTGGCTCCCATCGAGCAGATTACCGGCCAGCCGGTGAAGCCAGTTCTGATCAAAGGCGATTTTCTCAGTCTGGATATTGAACGCGCGCACCTGTTGCCCGTCTGCCGCTTCCTGCGCGTGCAACTCGGCTTTGATCTGCTCAGTTGCATCTCCGGCGTCGATATGCTGACCCATCTGGAGACCGTCTACCACCTGCGTTCGCTGACGCGGCAGCAATTGCTGCAACTGAAAGTGCGCATCGACCGCGAGAACCCGGAAGTTGACAGCGTGGTCTCCGTCTGGCCCACCGCCAACTGGCTCGAACGCGAAACCTATGACCTCTTCGGCATCAAATTCGCCGGTCACCCTGACCTGCGCCGCATCCTGCTGGACGATGATTTCCAGGGCTATCCTCTGCTCAAGAGCTTCCATCAGGTGCCGATGACCGTCAAAGATCGCGCCACCACGCAGGTTGACCCGAACATGGCCGTCGCCGGGACCTTCCAGCAGAAGGGCATCGAGCGTGTGGTGCAGAAGCGGCTGGGCCAGGGCATGGAGGAACGGTTGCATCCTGGCACCCCCACCTTCGGCCACTCCTTCCACGGGGAGCCGGAACAGGCCAATCAGGAGAACGCCACCTATGTCGGCGAGTCTGTGCCGGGCGAAAGCGGAGAAGTGCAGCGCCGCTCGGTCAACGAGCCGCAGTCGTCGATCAATCAGTCATAAAGAAATGCTGTAGAGGCTATGCCAAAGACAAAACAACGGAAAAAGAGCGCGACGCGCAGGCCGTCACCGCCTGCATCGTCAGCGGCAAGCGCCGCAGGCATGCCGCTGACGAAGAGCATGCCAGCAGGCGGGCCAGCGTCACAAGCTGTCAGGCCGCAGACGCGCCCATCGCCCATGCAGGAGATACAGAGTACATTCTTTCCCGCGCTGGTCGCGCTGGGCTGCTGGGGCATGGCGTTCTCTTTTTTCTTTTTTTACGCGGATCCGAATCACAACCTGTACGGCGGCATGGCTGCGCTGATGGCGCTGCTCTGGACAATCAGTTTCGCGCTTCGCCTGCGCAAGATCATGCAGGCCCGGCAGCAGCGACCGCGCGCGTAACAGGGAATACAAGAGGAATACAATGGTTACAAGTCGAGATACAAGTGCAAATACACAATTTGTAGAAGGGGCAGAGGGGTTAGTTACACAGGAAATGGTGCTGAACATGGGGCCGCAGCACCCCAGCACGCACGGCGTTCTGCGCCTGGTGCTGACGCTGGAAGGCGAAACGGTGGTGGAATGCACGCCGGTTATTGGCTACCTGCACCGAGGCATTGAGAAAATTCTGGAAAACCGCCCTGTCATGGGCGGTATCCGCTACATGGACAACGCGGACTACCTCTCGCCCATGCTCAACGAGACGGCTTACGTGGGCGCGGTCGAGCAGGTGATGGGCATTGAGCCGCCGCGCCGCGCGCAGTATATTCGCCTGCTGGTCGGCGAGATGCAGCGTATGGCCAGCCACCTGGTGGGCATCGGCACCTACCTGCTCGACCTCGGCGCCTTCACCCCCGTCCTCTGGTGCTTCCGCGACCGCGAGGGTATCCTCTCGCTCTTTGAGGCCCTCGGCGGCAGCCGCTTCAACGTCAACTATATGCGCGTGGGCGGCGTACTGCACGATTTCCCGAAGGGCTGGCTCGCCGAGTGCGAAGCCTTCCTGGATACCTTTGAGAAGCACATGGGCGAACTGGAGACGCTGATCACCGGCAACGAAATTTTCGAGGCCCGCACGCAGGGCGTCGGCTATATCGACCCGCAGCAGGCCATTGCCTACGGGCTGACCGGCCCCATGCTGCGCGCCAGCGGCGTCAACTGGGATCTGCGCGTCAATCGCCCCTACATGGCCTATCGTGAGGTCAAGGTCAACCCGCAGGTGCGGCAGGAGGGCGACTGCTTCGCTCGCTACAAAGTGCGCGTCCAGGAGATTTACGAAAGTATTCGCCTCTGCAGAGTCGTGCTTGACCAGCTTCCGGGCGGCCCGATCAGCGTGCGCGTCCCGGTGGCGCTGCGACCTGTGCGCGGCGAGACCTACTTCGCCATTGAGAGCAGTAAGGGCGAGCTGGGCGTCTACTTCATCAGCGATGGCAGCGAATATCCCTGGCGCGCCAAGCTGCGCGGCCCATCCTTCGTCAATCTGCAACTCTTGCCGGAGCTGCTGCGTGGTCATAAAATGAGCGACACCGTCGCCATCATGGGCAGTTTCGACCTGGTTCTCGGCGAGGTTGATCGATAAAGCATTTTTACAAATAAAACCAGTACCCTCATGTCATGCTGAACGCGAGCGAAGCATCCGGGGCAACCACCTGGTGCGCACGGCGAGATCAGATGCTTCCCCTTCGCGGCACTCAGGGCGAACGGCTCATTGCCGCTCTGCATGACATGTCAAAGGGCCTTTTTCCCGGCATGACATAACATGGGCTTACCGGTTCCAGGCGTGATTAAACACACGGGAGTTATCGTATGCATATCGCAGTTATATTTGGTGATAATATTGGCACCCAGTTGCTGAACGGCATTTTTTCATGGGACTTTTTGCAGTTCGTCGTCCTGTTCCTCTCAGCGTTCGGGTTCGTCATGACCAGCGCCGTGCTGCTCATCCTGGCCGAACGCAAAGTGATGGCCTGGATGCAGGATCGCTATGGCCCCATCCATACCGGCCCCTGGGGCCTCTTGCAGACGGTGGCCGATGTCGGCAAGTTGCTCTTGAAAGAGGATATTCACGCAGTGCGCACCGATAAGGCGGTCTTCCTGATCGCCCCGGCTGTCTTCCTCGCGCCCGTCTTCGCGGCCTTCGCCGTCATCCCCTTCTCGCCCTACGTCAGCTTTCCGGGAACGGCGCTGGCGACCGGCATTGTCTACTACGTCGCGATGAGTTCCATCGATGTAGTAGGCGTGGTCATGGCCGGCTGGAGTTCCAACAACAAATATTCGCTGATCGGCGGCCTGCGTTCCGCCGCGCAGATGATTTCCTACGAACTGCCGCTCGTGCTGGCGCTGGTGGGCGTCGTTATGCTGACCAGCGTGCTGACCAACAGCGGCATTGGCACTATCTCCATTCGCGACATGGTCAACTACCAGAGTTCGAACCTGTGGCCCGGCAAGGGCATTGGCTTCTTCGATTTCGTCTTTGAGGGCTTCACGCCCTGGGCATGGTTCTTCCTGGTGCAGCCTTTGATGCTGATTATCTACTACACCTGCGGCCTGGCAGAGACGAATCGCTCGCCTTTCGACCTGCCGGAAGCGGAGTCGGAACTGGTCGCGGGCTACCTGACGGAATATAGCGGCATGCGCTGGGGTCTCTTCTTCCTGGGCGAGTATGGCAACATGACCATCGTCTCAGCGATTGCTACCTACCTCTTCCTCGGCGGCTGGTCCGGCCCCGGCGTGGCCTTCCTGACGGGTCTGCACAACCCCGGCTGGGGTTTCCTGGGCAATATTCTGGCGCTAGCCTACTTTCTCGTCAAGGTTTACACGCTCTGCTTCGTCTTCATCTGGGTGCGCAGCACGCTGCCGCGCCTGCGCGCCGACCAGCTCATGCAATTCGCCTGGCTGATTCTCATTCCCACGACGCTGGGCAACATACTCGTCACCGGCCTGATTTACCTGATCGTGAACGCGCTCGGCCTGCCCACCATCGTCTTTCTGGTCGTTGCCGGGGTCATCAACTGGGCCGCGCTCGTCGGCTTCGTCTGGGTCGTGCGCCGCGCCACCGTCGCCACTACCATGCGCGCCCAGGCCCCCGCCATTCGCGCCCGCCAGCGCGTCGCCGCCACTCAATTACCTGAGCAAGCGGGCGTTGGAAGTGGACAATAGAACCTCGACCGGTGTGTTCGGCCCCCAGGCCGACGGGCATGTCCCCAGGCCACCCGCCAGGGGTGGCCTGCTTCGCGCTCGCACGGCCTTCAGTTAACGCCTATGGGGGTGGCCTGCCCGGGGCGGCGTCGGTGGCCTGCCCGGCGTTGGCACGGCCTGAAGTTAACGCTTCTGGGGGCGACCCTGGCAGCCGCCCTGGGGTACTCACTGCTCCTCTTTCGTGGAGATGGCCGCGAGGCGCAGAATTGCCGTTGGTGGTGGGCCATTTTCGAGGCGCTGGCGAATCGAGTCGGCGTATTCTTCCGGGCCGGGTGAACCTTCTTGAAAATTGCTGGCTTTCATATCGCCGCATGTCCTTCTGGTAGTTTCCAGATGTTTCTCAAAACTATGGCGCAGGTATAACTGGCGTTTGTCGTGCGACGATGGGATAGCCCAGCAGCTTGCTGGCAACGCGGGTGAAGGCGATGGGATCGCCGCTGCACCAGATGTCAACGCGGCCCGGCCCACTGGCGGAATGTATCAGGCCCTCGGCATCCAGCACGGAGCGCGTGCGGCGGGCAATGGCCGCGCCGCTGTCAATGACCTGAATCTGTTTGCCCACAACTTGCTCGATTAGCGGGCGCATGGCGGGAAAGTGGGTGCAGCCGAGAACGATGACATCAACATCGGCGGCAAGCAGCGGCTGCAGAGCCTGGCGCACCGTCTGCTCCGCCTCCGGCCCATCGAAAATACCCGCCTCGACCAGCGCCACCAGTTCGGGACAGCCGATAGCGTAGACCTGGATGCCCTCGGCAAACTCGTCGATCAGGTGCTGTAGATAGGCGGCTTTCGCGGCCTGGTTCGTCGCGGCTACACCCACACGCCCCTTGCGCGTGGCCCGTGCCGCCGGCTTCACCGCCGGCACGACACCCACAACCGGAATGTTGAATGTCGCGCGCAGGGTGTTCAGCGCGGCCTGCGAGGCGGTGTTGCAGGCAACCACCACCAGTTTTGCTCCCTGCTCAACCAGGAAACGCACGGAGGCGATAGAAAGTTCGGTGATCTCGCCATCGCTGCGCTGCCCGTAGGGGACGTGGGCGGTATCTCCAATATAGATGTAGTTCTCGTGGGGAAGTTCCTGCCGCAGCGTCGCAAGGATGGTCAGGCCACCTGCGCCCGAATCAAAGACGCCGATGGGCGCCTCGGCTGTATGCGCGGGCAGCGCGCGCTCGCGTTCAAAGTTGGACGCGCTGCGCTCGGCGTCGCGCGCGGGCAGCACGGCATCCGCTGCCCCATCTAAATTCCACTGTGTCATGCTACTGGCTCACGTTTCTACGTTATTCGATACTACGAAATTCCCTCTGCTCGCCGAAGACGCGGCGCATGGCGTCGCTGATCTCGCCCAGCGTAGCATATGCCTCAACGGCGTCGATAATCAATGGAATGAGATTGTCGGTGCCGCGCGCGGCGTCTTCCAGGGCAGCGAGCGTCTGCTGCACGCGCTCGTTGTCGCGGCGCTGGCGCAGGGCCGCCAGCTTCGCCGCCTGCCGTCTGCCAATTTCGGGGTCGACGCGCAGCAGGGGCGGGCGCTGCTCCTCTTCCTGCGTGAAACGATTGACGCCCACGACGATGGTTTCCTCTTTTTCCAGCGCCTTCTGATACTCATACGCCGCCTGCTCGATCTCTGCCTGCATGAAGCCGCGCTCGATGGCCCGCACGCTGCCGCCCAGCTCATCAATGCGCTCGATATATTTCCAGGCGCGTTCCTCAATGGCGTTGGTCAGCGACTCGACATAATATGATCCCGCCAGGGGATCGACGACATCGGCGACGCCGGTCTCGTAGGCCAGTATCTGCTGCGTGCGCAGGGCCAGCCGCGCCGCCTCTTCGGTGGGCAGCGAGAGCGCCTCGTCCTTCGAGTTGGTGTGTAGGGACTGCGTGCCGCCCAGCACTGCCGCCAGCGCCTGGTAGGCCGTGCGCACGACGTTGTTGTCGGGCTGCTGCGCCGTCAGCGTGGAACCGGCGGTCTGCGTGTGGAAGCGCAGCATCATCGAGCGCGCATCCTGCGCGTGGAAGCGGTCACGCATGATGTGCGCCCACATGCGGCGGGCGGCGCGAAACTTCGCCACCTCTTCAAACAGGTTGTTGTGGCTGTTGAAAAAGAAGGAAAGCTGGCCCGCGAAGGTATCGACATTCAGCCCGGCCTCGATGGCAGCCTGCACGTAGGCGATGGCGTTGGAGAGCGTGAATGCCACTTCCTGTACGGCGGTCGCCCCCGCCTCGCGGATATGATAGCCGCTGATGCTGATGGTGTTCCAGCGCGGGATGTTCTGCGCGCAATAGCTGAAGATATCGGTGATGATGCGCATAGAATGCTGCGGCGGGTAGATGTAGGTGCCGCGCGCGGTATACTCCTTCAAAATGTCGTTCTGCACCGTGCCGGAGAGCTTGCGCAGCTCGACGCCCTGCTTTTTCGCGACGGCGATATAGAGCGAAAGCAGGATGCTGGCCGTCGCGTTGATGGTCATAGAGGTGCTGATGCGATCCAGCGGCAGGCCGTTGAGCAGCGTCTCCATATCTTCCAGGCTGGAGATAGAGACGCCCACCTTGCCCACCTCGCCCTCCGCCAGGGGATTATCGGCATCATAGCCCATCTGCGTAGGTAGATCGAAGGCGACGGAGAGGCCGGTTGTCCCCTGTGAAAGCAGAAAGTGATAGCGTTTATTCGACTCTTCCGCCGTGCCAAAGCCCGCGTACTGGCGCATCGTCCACAGGCGCGAGCGATACATGCCGGGGTGAACGCCCCGCGTGAAGGGAAATTCGCCGGGATAACCCAGTTGCGTATGGGCGTCGAAGCCCTCTAAATCTTCCTCCGTCGAGAGGTCTGGCACCACAATATCCGAAGCCGGGCCGGTCGTAAATCGTTCTTTGCGTTCCGCCGCCCGCTTCTTCGCGCCGCGAGCCGTTGTCTCCCGCCACTCTCCGGCGCTCTTACTCTCATGCAAATCCATGAAACAACCCCCTTTCTCTCCCTTATCCACTGCAATTATAGCATATCAGGGGGAAGCTGGCATTGATTTTATAAATCAGTCTCCTTCACAGAGCCTACGGATAATGCCCTACAGTGGAGTGTAGAGACGCAGGTGAAGGTGAAGAGAGCTTCTACTCTCCCGCCACCACCACCAGCACGTCGCCCTGGTTGACGGTCTGGCCTTTGCTGACACGAATCTCTTTGATGGTGCCGTTGATGGGCGTGGAGAGGTCGTTTTCCATTTTCATGGCTTCGAGGATGACGACGGTCTGGCCGCGCGTGACGGAGGCACCGGATTCAAAGGGAACGCCGATGACAAGGCCGGACATGGGGGCGCGTATCCTGGCTTCTCCGCTGCTGTGTGCCGACGCGGCTGCGCTCGTGAGGGAGCGGGTGCGTTCGTCTTCAACCTGCACCTCGAAACGCTGGCCCGCGAAAAAGATTTCGTAGGTCTGGCTCTCGCCCTCGTCTGGCTTATTGAGGCGGCGGGCGAAGACTTCGTAGGACTTATTGTTGATAATGAGGCTGTAACGCCCCCCTGTTTCGTGTGTGCCTGTACCCGTTTCTGCGGCGGCCAGCGGCGCGATCTTGCGCCAGTCGATAGTGACGGGCGTGCCGTCGATGGTGATGGTGCGCTGCGGCGTGTTTTCCCCGGTATCGATGGTGTGGCTGTTGCCGTCGGTGCTGGAAATATAGGCCATGCTGCATACCTCTTCGTAAGGATTCTTGTTGCCATCATTATATCACGCCTGGCGCGGATTCTAACACTTCTCTAACACTTCTCCTATGACGTTCTAACGGAACGTGTGGCACACTAGGTGGTGGAAAGTCGAACGGGTAGTGACTGGAAGGTCGCAGGCAAGAGAAAAGCAATGGACGCGAGACAGCAATCACAGCAGAAGCAGACAACGCAGGATCGCCAGCATCCAGAGCAGGCGACGGCGCTACGCTGCGCCAACTGCGAGATAGAGATTCTCTGGCCTCCAACCGTTGTGCAGGGCAAGCCGTACTGTTGCGCAGGCTGCGCGGCGGGCGGCCCCTGTAGCTGTGATTATTCGCAGTATCTTCCGACAGAAGGTTTCTCGTGTTAATAATGATAAGCATGATTTTATGATAGAGATTATGCTTGACCGCCAATCGAGCAATGATATGGCTGATCGAGAACCTGTTTCATGGATACCTGCGGAGAGGACACAACCCGTTTCACAGACCTGGAGACGATAGGACTTCGGAATCTCATGTCTGGCAACCCTGTGCCGATCGGCAGGGGTATATCTTCAGGAAAAGGAGTAGATGTCGTGGCAAACATTCATCCACTTGGCGACCGCGTGGTCGTGAAGCCTGCTGCAAAAGAGGAAGTCACGAAGAGTGGCATTGTGATCCCTGACACGGCGAAAGAGAAGCCACAGGAAGGGACTGTTGTGGCCGTTGGCTCTGGCCGTCTGCTCGATAATGGCGAGCGCGCTCCGCTGGATGTACATGTCGGCGATCGCGTCCTGTTCGCCAAGTACGGCGGCACAGAGTTCAAGCTTGATGGTCAGGAATACCTGGTGCTGAAAGAGAATGATCTTCTGGCAGTCATCGGGTAGTTCGTTGGATAAGAGGAGGAATGCATTCGTATGGCCAAACAGATTGAGTTTAACGAGCAAGCGCGTCGTTCATTGAAAAAGGGCATTGATATTTTGGCCGATGCCGTGAAGACGACGCTTGGCCCCAAGGGCCGCAACGTGGCGCTGGATAAGAAGTTCGGCGCGCCGACCGTCACCCATGACGGCGTGACCGTCGCGAAAGAGATCCAGCTTGAGGAGCCGTTTGAGAACATGGGCGCGCAGTTGCTCAAAGAGGCGGCTACCAGAACCAATGATGTTGCCGGTGACGGTACCACGACGGCGACCGTGCTGGCGCAGGCGATTGTGACCGAGGGTCTGCGCAACCTGGCTGCCGGGGCCAATCCCATGCAGTTGAAGGCCGGCATCGATAAGGGAACGCAGGCAGTCGTTGATTACATCCACTCCATTGCCATCCCCGTTGAGAACAAGAAGGAAATCGCGCAGGTCGCGACTATCTCCGCCGCCGACGAGCAGATTGGTAATCTGATTGCCGAGGTGATGGAGCATGTTGGGAAGGATGGCGTCATCACCGTCGAGGAGTCGCGCGGCATCAACTTCGAGACCGAGTATGTCGAAGGTATGCAGATCGACAAGGGTTACATTTCCGCCTACTTCGTCACCAACCCGGAGAAGATGGAGGCTGTGATCGAGAACCCGTACATCCTCATCACCGATAAGAAGATCAGCGCGGTACAGGATATCCTGCCGGTCATCGAGAAGATGGTGCAGCAGGGCAAGCGCGACATCGTGATTATCGCCGAGGATGTCGACGGCGAGGCTCTGGCGACGCTGGTCGTCAACAAGCTGCGCGGTATCCTCAATGTGCTGGCTGTCAAGGCTCCTGGCTTCGGTGATCGCCGCAAAGAGATGCTGCGCGACATCGCGGCTCTGACCGGCGGCGAGGTGATCTCTGAGGAAATGGGCCGCCGCCTGGAGAACACGACGCTCTCCGATCTCGGCTCCGCCCGCCTCGTGACCTCGACGAAGGACACGACCACGATTGTTGAAGGTAAAGGCGAGACCTCAGCCATTCAGGCGCGTATCCGCCAGATCAAGGCTCAGATCGAGGAGACGACCAGCGACTACGACAAAGAGAAGTTGCAGGAGCGGCTGGCGAAGCTCTCCGGCGGTGTCGCGGTCATCAAAGTTGGCGCCGGTACCGAAGTGGAATTGAAGTATCGCAAGACCCGCGTCGAGGACGCCGTTTCGGCGACCCGTGCCGCCATCGAAGAGGGTATCGTCCCCGGCGGCGGCGTGGCCCTGCTCGATGCCACCCAGGCGCTGAACAACGTCAACGCCACCGGCGATGCCGCGACCGGCGTGAACATCCTGCGCCGCGCTCTGGAGGAGCCGCTGCGCCAGCTGGCGATTAACGCCGGGAAGGACGGCTCGGTGGTGGTCGAAGGCGTGCGCCGCGCTCAGAAAGAGCATAACAGCAACCGCTACGGCTACAACGTGCTGGACGATAACTACGAGGATATGGTCGAGGCCGGTATCATCGACCCGGCGAAGGTGACGCGCTCTGCCCTGCAGAACGCCAGCAGCATCGCCGCCATGATCCTGACAACTGAGGCCCTGATCACCGACATCCCTGAGAAGGAGAAACCCGCTGCCCCGGCCATGCCGGAATACTAAAAGACTTGAAGGTAGGACAGGGATAGCCCTCGCGCCGCACATTGGCGCGAGCAGGCCACCCGCAAGGGATGGCCCTACTCTATACGATGCGCTCGTGGAACTTGTAAAGCCATCGTATAGAGTAGGGCCATCCCTTGCGGGTGGCCTGCTCGCATTGGGCCGATGCAGTGGCCTTTGTCCATCAGGAAGTGAACTTGAACGAGTCGAATATGGGTTGGAAGTATTTCTGAAGGGCTTCGTTGTAGACAAGGGACGGAGTGTAGAAAACGATATTGTAGTACACGTTATTGTGCCGGGTGGCAATACTGGTGACATGATACTGGAGAGTACCCCCACTGGTAGTAATATCAAAGGTAGCGTCTTGCTCGGGCCATGCCTGGCCGCCAATAGTGCGCTGGGGAGTTACCGGCGTAATTATCTGAAAATTGCTGACGCCCTGCGAATTCTGGATGCTTGTCAGTTGAAACTGATTAAGGGCATCAGGGCTGGCAAAATTTGCCGAATCGGCAGATGAAAGGCGCAGGATGCCAAAATCAATGCCCAGCTGTTGCAGGGGATGAAAGTGAATCTGTGTCGTACCATTCGCCGTCTGGGGAGCGTCTTCCTGCCAGTCAGAAGGGAACTGCAGCGAAGCTTGCAGATCGGCACTGCCAGTTTTACTGATGCTCTGGAACGAACTGGGAGAGGGCAGATCACTGGTAGTAGTAGGCGTTGGCGAAACTGCCGTTCCCGCCGGGCCGGTCGCCGTCGCCTTTGGCAGCGTGACAGGCTTGACAGGCGTCTGTGCTGCGAGCTGGCCGCTGGTATAGAGGGAGCCAAGCGTCAGGCCGACGCCTAGCACAACGGCCAGGATAAGGATGGCGGTAGCCGCAAGAATGCTGCGTGCGGAGCGCCGGGGCCGGGCCTCTACTGGCGCGGCAGGGGTGGGGGACACCGGAGTGGCGCCGTTTTGCGCCGCGCCCGACACATCAAGGCGGGGCAACGTGGCAAGGGAAGCGGGCAGTTGCGCGCCGCTGCTCGGCCAGGGAGGCGCGCCCGCCGGCAGGTACGAAAAAGCGGTTGTAACAGGGCGAAGCGGTGATCCGCAATGCTGACAAAGCGTGGCTGAGTCGGCGACTTCAGCGTTACAACGAGGACATTTCATAGGGACACCCCCATTATGCTAATTCTGCTGCTGCCGCTGTGGCAGGCGCACCAGGCAAACGACAATCGAAGCGCACCGTTCCAT
>Ga0209810_1005425_pt1 | contig 11558 bp, 11 predicted proteins | sample Coa_R1_7_FD_187159 | JGI IMG/M metagenome (GOLD analysis project Ga0209810, IMG submission 187159) | Surface soil microbial communities from Centralia Pennsylvania, which are recovering from an underground coalmine fire - Coalmine... | ecosystem: Environmental > Terrestrial > Soil > Unclassified...
AACGTGTGCTCGTGCTCGTCCGCCCGGTGGATCACGCAGTCGAGCGGCCGCACCTCGTGCACCTCGTCGTCCTGCCAGGCGAGGCCGGAGCCGGCGAGGACGAAGTAGAGCTCCTCGGACGCCCCGTGCGAGTGGGGCGGCGTCGGGAGCTTTCCCGGCTCGACGCGCACGCGGTTGACGCCGACTGCGCGCGCGCCCGCGGCGTCGCCGAGCCGCTGCCAGGACGCGTCCATCTCGCCCTTCGCGTTGCGGTGGAACTCGACCTCGTCCCAGTGCGCGACGCCCATCCGCCGCGCATCTTGTCACGTGCGGGGGTCCGTCTCCCGCGCGACGTCCGCAGGAATGCCCTCGTGCTTGCGAACGACCTCCCAGCCCTCGTTCTGCTCGACGACGGATTCGACCTCGGGGAAGACGTGCCCGTGGGCGACGATGTACAGGCGGCTTTCCGCGCGGACGCGCTCGTAGGTGGCGATCCCCACCTCGATCTGGTCCGTGCAGGATGCGCTCCCACACTCGCAGACCACCGTCATCGTCCCCTCGTCGGTCCCGAACGAGCTGGTGAGGCCGCGGATCTCCTCGTTCACCTCGCGGAACAGCGCCTCGTTCAGCCCCACGCGGCGCGCCTGCTCGTCCGTCATCGCTCACCCGCCCGCGGGTCCAGCTCGGCCGCGACCTCGGCTGCGCCCCCGGTCTTCTCGACGATGGAGTAGCCGTCGCCCTCGACGATCGGGTCTCCGGACGTCGGGTGCCCGGAGACGATCACGAACCACGCCGGGTCGCTGCGGACGCGCTCGTACTCCTCCCGGCGGAGCCTGATCGTCTGCCGGCACGCGGTGTCCTCGCACTCGCAGACGTAGGGGACGTGGTCGAGCGGCGGCTGCAGCTCGCGCTCGGCCTCTCGGATCCGTTCGTTGGCTTCGCGGAAGGTCGCCTCGTCGGCGGCGCTGCGCTCTTCCGATGTCGTCACGGCTTGTCCGTTGCCTGCCGGGACGCCCCTTACACCTCCCGGCTAGGCTCGCGCCGTGGCCGTCCGCCTCACCGTCGTGGGCTCGATCAACCTCGACCTCGTCGCGCGCGCCGAGCGGCTGCCGCGCCCGGGGGAGACGATCACGGGCGCGGAGTTCACGCGCGTCCCCGGCGGCAAGGGCGCGAACCAGGCGGTCGCGGCGGCGCGGCTCGGCGCGTCCGTGCGCATGGTCGGCTGCGTGGGGCGCGACCCCTACGCCGAGGAGGCGCTCGCCGGCCTCCGCGAGGCGGGCGTCGAGCTCGCCGTGTCCGAGCGGGATGCGCCGACCGGCGTGGCGCTGATCGCCGTCGACGCGGGCGGCGAGAACACGATCGTCGTCGCTCCGGGCGCGAACGACTCGCTTCTCCCACAGGACATTCCCGATCTCGAGGAGTCCACGGCGGTGCTCTGCCAACTCGAGATTCCGATCGAGACAGTCGAATTCGCCGCGATGGCAGCGCCGGCCAGGTTCTTCCTCAATGCGGCGCCGGCGAAGAGGGATCCGCTTCCCCCCGCCGACGTCACGATCGTGAACCGCCTCGAGCTCGAGGCGCTAGGGGAGCGTGACGGTCTCGTCTGCCTCACGCTCGGCGCCGAGGGCGCGGTGCTGCTCGAAGGCGGGGAGGAGGTGGCCCGTGCGGCGCCGCCGCCCGTCGAGGCGGTGGACGGAACCGCGGCAGGCGATGCGTTCACCGCCTGCCTCGTCGTCTCGCTCCTGGAGGGACGCCCGCGCGAGGAGTCGCTGCGGCGGGCCTGCGCCGCGGGCGCGCTCGCGGCCTCCCGGCCGGGCGCGCAGACCTCGCTGCCGACCGCCGCGGAGGTGGACGCGCTGCTGTGAGCATCCCGATCGTCATCGACTGCGATCCGGGCCACGACGACGCGATCGCGATCCTGCTCGCGCTCGCCTCGCCCGAGGTGGAGCTGATCGGAGTCACCACGGTCGCCGGGAACCAGACGCTCGACAAGACGACGCGGAACGCGCTCGTCACGCTCGAGCTCGCCGGCCGCAGCGACATCCCCGTCGCCGTCGGCGCCGCTGCGCCGCTGCGCCGCGCGCTGCGGACGGCGCCGCAGGTCCACGGCGAGAGCGGGCTCGACGGTCCCGAGCTGCCGGAGCCGTCCGCGCAGCCGGTCGAGGCACACGCCGCCGACTTCCTCGCCGGGCTGATCGAGCCCGGCGTCGTGCTCGTGCCGACCGCCCCGCTGACGAACCTCGCGCTGCTGCTCCAGCGCCACCCGGACGTCCGCGACCGGCTGGAGCGGATCGTCTGGATGGGAGGCTCGATCGGCCAGGGCAACGTCACGCCGGCCGCCGAGTTCAACGCCTTCGTCGACCCCGAGGCCGCGGCGGCCGTCTTCGCGTGCGGGATCCCGATCACGATGATCGGGCTGGACGTCACGCACAAGGCGCTCTTCACCCGAGACCACGCGGCGCAGGTGCGCGAGTGCGGCCGGGCCGGGCGCTTCGTCGCCGAGCTCTCCGATTTCTTCCAGGGCTTCCACGAGCGCTCGTACGGGTTCGACGGCTCGCCGATCCACGACGCGATGGCCGTCGGGCACGTGATCGACCCGACGCTCGTGACGACGCGGCACGTCGACGTCTCGATCGAGACCGAGTCGCAGTTCTGCGACGGGCGCACGGTCGTCGACCTGCGCGGCGTCACGGGACGGGAGCCGAACGCAGAGGTCGGCGTCGAGGTCGACGCCGGGCGCTTCCTCGACCTGCTCGTCTCCCGCATCGCCGCGCTCCCGTGATCTGCTTCGCGTGCATCGCGCCGCACGGCGAGGTCGACCTCGACCCGCGGCTGCGCGAGGCGATGGAGGAGCTCGGGCGCCGCTTCGCTGCGGCGGCTCCGGACGTCGCCGTCGTCGTGACGCCGCACAACGTCCACGTCGACCGCCACTTCGCGGTCGTCACCGCGGGGCAGGTGGGGGAGTGGGAGACGGATCGCGCGACAGCCGGCGCGCTCCTCGGCTGCGGGCTGCCGATCGTCGGCGTCTCGTACGGCGGAAACGACCCGGCGACGGCCGAGCATCCGCTCGACTGGGGGACGGAGATCCCGCTCGGGTTTCTGCGCGCGGAGCGGGTGGTCGTCGTCTCGCCGGCCCGCGACCGGCCGCTCGAGGAGCACCTGCGCCTCGGCGAGGCGATCGCGGCGCTGCCCGGCCGCGTCGCGCTGATCGCGAGCGCCGACCACGGGCACGCGCACGATCCGGACGGGCCCTACGGCTTCCACGCGGCCGCCGCCGAGTACGACGCCCGGCTGCGGGAGATCCTCGCCGCGCCGCCGCTCGACTTCCTCCCGCTCGCGGAGCTGGTGGAGGACGCGAAGGCCGACTCGCTCTGGCAGCTGCTCGTCCTCCAGGGCGCGGTGGGCGCGGCCGCTCGCGTGGACGTGCTCGCGTACGCCGCACCGACGTACTACGGCATGCTCGTCGCCGAGATCGCCGGCTGAGAGGAAGGCGCCCGCGCGCGGCGAACCGGCGCTTATGGCGCGCCGCAAGCGCAAGAGCACTCTGCGCCCCAAGCTCCCCAGCCGGGTCAAGAAGACGCGGACCAAGCGGGCCCGGTCGCACAAGCAGCACCCCGAGCTGTGGGGACTCGGCTCGCTCGCGCTCGGCCTCTTCCTCGGCAGCGTCGTCTATCTCGGCTGGAACGGCGGCTACGTCGGCGGCTGGCTCGGCGACGGCCTGCAGAAGCTCGTCGGCGACGCGACCTACACGCTGCCCGCCGCACTCGCCGTGGTCGGCGCGCTCGTGGTGACGAGGAGCGCGCTCGTGGACGTCCGCCCGTTCCGCACCGGGCTCGCCGTGCTCGCGTTCGGCCTGATGGTCACGCTGGGAAAGGACCAGGGCGGCTACACGGGGCAGTTGCTCGGCGGCGCGGTCGGGATCGCGATCGGCGCGACGGGGTCGCTGCTGCTGGGCGTGTTCCTCATGCTCGTCGGCTCGCTGCTCCTCTCCGGCGCCTCGCTGGGCGCGATCCTGCGGCGCTCCGGCCGCGGGCTGCACGTCGCCGCGAGCATTGCCCGGAGCAGCAGGCCGCGGCGCCGCGAGGAGACGGAGGCGTGGCCGGAGCCCGAGCCGAGGCGTCCCGCGGTCGCGTTCCCCACGCAGCCGGTCGACGGCGCGTCCGCCTTCCCGGACGTGGTCGGCGGAGCGGAGGCGGTGCCGGCCACCGCGATCCAGCCGCCGCCGCTGCTGCTCACGAGCGAGCCGCCGCCCTTGCTGGACGATCCGCCGACGCTGTTCGACGAGGTGACGAGCGAGAACGCGGAGTACAGGCTCCCGGACGCGAACGTCCTGCGCACGTCGCCGGAGCGGGACGACTCCTCCGGCGAGCAGTCGGCACGCGTCGCGGACCTGCTCGTGCAGACGCTCGCGCACTTCGGCGTCGAGGCGAACGTGATCGGCCAGATCTCGGGGCCGCGCGTCACGCGCTACGAGCTGCAGCTCGCGCCGGGCACGAAGGTGGCGAAGGTCGCGGCGCTGAAGGACGACCTCTCGTACGCCCTCGCGACCACGGAGATCCGCATCCTCGCGCCGATCCCGGGCAAGCAGGCGGTCGGCGTGGAGCTGCCGAACCTCTCTCCGAACCTCGTCACGCTCGGCGACATCTTCGAGCCGCTGCCGCCCACCGCGAGCCCCGTCTCGGTCTGGCTCGGCAAGGACATCTCCGGCGCCGCTGTCTGGACCGACCTCGCGCGCATGCCGCACCTGCTGATCGCGGGCACGACCGGCTCGGGAAAGTCGGGCTGCCTGAACGCGCTGCTCACCTCGATCCTCCTGCGGGCGACGCCGGACGAGGTGCGGATGATCCTGATCGACCCGAAGCGGATCGAGCTCAACCATTACGAGTCGATCCCGCACCTGCTCACGCCCGTCGTCTCGAGCCCGAAGGAGGCGAGCGCCGTCCTCGCCAACTGCGTCGCCGAGATGGAGCGGCGCTACGAGCGCCTCTCGTCGGTGCGCGCCCGCAACATCAACGAGGCGAACCGCTCCTTCCGCCAGCGCGGCGAGGCGACGCTCCCGTACGTGCTCGTCGTGATCGACGAGCTCGCCGACCTGATGATGATCGCGCCGCAGGCGGTGGAGGACGCGGTGATCCGGCTCGCACAGAAGTCCCGCGCGGTCGGCATCCACCTCGTGCTGGCGACGCAGCGGCCGTCGGTGGACGTGATCACGGGAATGATCAAGGCGAACGTCCCCTCCCGCATCGCGTTCGCCGTCTCCTCGCAGACCGACTCGCGCGTGATCCTCGACCAGGGCGGCGCCGAGTCGCTGCTCGGCCAGGGCGACATGCTGTTCAAGCCGCTCGGCACCTCGCGGCTGCAGCGCGTGCAGGGCGCGTACGTGTCGGAGGAGGAGATCGCGCTCGTCGTCGAGCAGACGCGGCAGCGCGAGCAGGAGCTCGACGAGAGCTACCTCGAGCTCCCCGAGGTCTTCGCCTCCGACGCCGGCGACGGCGACGAGCACGGCGAGTTCGACCCGGACGACGATCCGCTCCTCGACAAGGCGATCGAGATCGTCGTCCAGACGCAGACCGCGTCCGTCTCGCTGATCCAGCGCCGCCTGCGCGTCGGCTACACGCGCGCCGGACGGCTGATCGACATGCTCGAGCGCCGCGGCATCATCAGCGGCTACGAGGGCTCGAAGCCCCGCCGCGTGCTCGTCGACGAGAGCCAGTACCAGACGTACGCCGCTGCCGACTGAACTCTGGAACCCATCCGGCCGGACGTTCTAGTATCGCCCTCGACGGCGAACACGACCCGGGAGCGGGTCAGCGAAAAGAGGAGGGCACCATCTTGAGGTCAAGGACACGCGCGCTCGTGATCCCCGGGGCGCTCGTCGGCGTGCTCGCGCTGCTCGCAGCGGGCTGCGGCGGCGGGAGCGGCGGAGGCGGCGGCAGCACGACGACGACGCAGAAGAAGAGCTTCAAGGCGGCGCTCGTCAGCGACGTCGCCGGGTTCAACGACAACGGCTTCAACAAGAACCAGCTCAAGGGGCTGAACCTCGAGGCGAAGCAGCTCGGGATCACCCCGATCGAGAAGATCTCGCACTCCTCGAGCGACTACGGCCCGAACTACAACGCCGCGCTCAGGCAGTCGCCCAACATCGTGATCGCCGCCGGCTACCTGCTCGGCCCGACGGTGAAGAAGTACGCGAAGCAGTTCCCGAACGTCGACTTCGCGATCACCGACGACCCGGTGGCCCTGATCGGCGGGTACAAGAACGAGATCGGGATCACGTACGCCACCCAGGAGGTCGGCTGCCTCGTCGGCGTCCTGGCCGCCAAGGAGGCCCAGAAGATGGGCGGTCACGTGATCGGCGCGGTCGGCGGAATCAAGATCCCGCCGGTCGACTCGTACATCGCCGGCTACCAGTACTGCGCGGCGAAGGCCGTCCCCGGCACCACCACCACGACCCAGTACTCGAACAGCTTCACCGACGAGTCCGCATGCGCGACGGTGGCGCAGAACGAGATCGGATCCGGCGCCGAGGTGGTCTTCCAGGTCGCGGGCCTGTGCGGTGACGGTGCGCTGAAGGAGGCGTCGAAGCTCGGCAAGTGGGGGATCGGCGTGGACGTCGACGAGTACTCCGTCGCGTCGCGGATCCTCACGAGCGCGACCAAGAAGACCGACGTGGGCGTCGAGACGGCGATCAAGGACGCCTATTCGGGCAAGTTCCCGGGCGGCACCGACATCACCCTCGACCTCAAGAACAACGGCGTCGGCGTCGGCAAGATCAACCCGAGCGTGCCGAAGTCCTGGATCTCCCTGATGAACCAGTACAAGGCCAAGATCATCAGCGGCTCCCTCAAGCCGCCGGCGACGCTCTCCAAGTAGGCCGTCCGCAGCGGGCGGGAGGGCGCGTGGATTTCGCCCTCCCGCCTCCGGGCGCTAGCATCGACGCTTGGTGAGCGACGAGCTCGTCCTCGAGATGCGGGGCATCCGCAAGGAGTTCCCGGGCGTCGTCGCCAACGACGACGTGTCGCTCGGGGTCCGCCGCGGCGAGGTCCACGCGCTGCTCGGCGAGAATGGCGCCGGCAAGTCGACCCTGATGAACATCCTCTACGGGCTCTACCGGCCCGACGCCGGGGAGATCCTCCTCAACGGCGAGCGCGTCGTCTTCTCCTCCGCCCGCGACGCCATCCGGGCGGGGATCGGGATGGTGCACCAGCACTTCATGCTGATCCCGGTGATGACGGTCGCCGAGAACATCGTCCTCGGCGTCGAGCCCCGCGACGGCCTCCTGCTCGACGAGCGAGGAGCGGAGCGGAGCGTGCTCGAGCTCTCCGAGCGCTTCGGGCTCGCCGTGAACCCCGGCTCGCTCGTGCGCGACATCACCGTCGGACAGGAGCAGCGCGTCGAGATCCTCAAGGCCCTCTACCGCGGCGCGGACCTCCTGATCCTCGACGAGCCGACCGCCGTCCTCACGCCGCAGGAGGCGGGGGAGCTGTTCGAGATCATCCGCAGCCTCCAGGCGGACGGCAAGTCGATCATCTTCATCACCCACAAGCTGAAGGAAGTGCTCGAGATCGCAGACCGCATCACCGTGCTGCGCCGCGGCAAGACGATCGAGACCGTTCCCCGCGAGGGCGCCACCGAGGCGTCGCTCGCCCGGGCGATGGTCGGGCGCGAGGTCCTCCTCCGGGTGGAGAAGCAGCCGGCGCAGGCCGGCGAGACCCTGCTCGAGGTCGAGGATCTGTGGGTGTCCGACGATCGCGGCATCGAGAAGGTGCGCGGCGTCTCGTTCCAGGTCCGCGCCGGCGAGATCGTCGGCCTCGCGGGGGTCGACGGCAACGGGCAGACCGAGCTGATCGAGGCTCTCACCGGGCTGCGCCCCGCGGAGCGGGGCGAGATCCGGGTCGGAGGCCGCGAGCTCCGCCACGCAAGCGCGCGCGAGACGCTGGACGCCGGCCTCGGCCACATCCCCGAGGATCGGCAGCGGCGCGGCCTGGTGCTCGAGTTCTCCCTCGCCGAGAACATCGCCCTCCACGACTACGCGACTCCGCCGGACTCGAGGTGGGGCTGGCTGTTCCCCGGCCGGCTGATCGCGCGCGCGCGGCAGCTGATCGAGGAGTTCGACGTCCGCGGAGGCGGCCCGCTCACCCCTGCGGGCGCGCTCTCCGGCGGGAACCAGCAGAAGCTCGTCGCGGCGCGCGAGCTGGCGCGCGACCCGCAGGCCCTGATCGCCGCGCAGCCGACGCGGGGCCTCGACGTCGGCGCGATCGAGTATCTCCACCGGCGGCTCGTCGCCGAGCGCGACGAGGGCAGGGCGATCCTCCTCGTCTCGCTCGAGCTGGACGAGATCCTCTCGCTCTCCGACCGGATCCTCGTCATCTACGAGGGCGAGATCGTCGGCGAGCACACGGGTGAGGTGTCGGAGGAGCGGATCGGCCTCGAGATGCTCGGCAGCGAGCGCAAGGTGCCGGCGTGAGCGAGCCGAAGCGCGACCTCGTCGAGTCGCCGGAGCAGGCGGCGTCGACGGGGACGCTCGCCGCACGGATCTCCCTCAGCCAGCGGGCCGGGGGCGTGATCGTCCCGGTCGCGACGGTCGTCTTCGCCTTCCTGATGGGCGGGCTCGTGGTGCTCGCCACGGGCCACAACCCGCTGCTCGCGTACCGGGACATCTTCGACGGGGCGGGGCTGAACTGGATCTTCCATCCGACGACGAACACGGCCATCAACGGCGGGGTGCCTGCACAGGCGGCCTTCAACCTCTCGCAGACGCTGCTGCAGACGACGACGCTCATCCTCACCGGCCTCGCCGTCGCCTTCGCCTTCCGTTGCGGGATGTTCAACATCGGCGGCCAGGGCCAGTACTTCGTCGGCATCATCGTGGCCAGCTGGCTCGGCGTCGATTTCGCCGGGATGAGCGCGTTCCCGCACATCCTCCTGGCGTTGAGCGCGGCCACGCTCGCCGGCGCCGTCTGGGCCGGGATCGCCGGGGTGCTGAAGGCGACCGTCGGAGCACACGAGGTGATCTCGACGATCATGCTCAACTGGATCGCCTACTACGTCGCTTCGTGGCTCTTCGGCGACGGTGGGCCGCTGCACTGGTCCGGCGCCGCGAACGCGACCACCCCCCTGTCGAACCCTGTCTCCCCGAGCGCCCAGCTGCCGGTCTTCTGGGGGACGGGCGGAGGCTTCGGCGGCCTCGACATCGGCTTCTTCGTCGCCCTCGCGGCGCTCGTGGTCTTCTGGATCCTTCTCAACCGCACGACCCTCGGCTACGAGGTCCGCGCGGTCGGCTTCAATCCCGACGCCGCGGCGTACGGCGGCATCAACGTGAAGAAGAACCTGATCCGCGCGATGGCGATCTCGGGCGCCTTCGCGGGTCTCGCCGGCGCGCTCGACCTGCTCGGCGGCAACACGTCGAACTTCCAGTACGGCCCGCTCGACGTCCAGGTCAGCCAGGTCGGGTTCATCGGGATCGCAGTCGCCCTGCTGGGCCGCAACACCGCCGTCGGGACGTTCCTCGGCGCGCTGCTCTTCGGCAGCCTGCTCTACGGGACGACGCAGGGCCTGACGTCGAACGTGATCCAGACCGACCTCGCGACCAACCTCACGTACATCATCCAGGGGCTGGTCGTGCTGTTCGTCGGCGCCGACATCCTGATCCTCTACCTCTGGAACTCGCGCCGCCGCCTGCGGCCGCGCCGGGCGCCCCACGCACCCGCGAAGGCCGCCGCATGAGCACCTGGACGCAGCGGCTCGAGAATCCCGTCAGCGACGGGCTGCGCAACCCGGCCGCGACCGGCTACCTCGCGCTCTTCCTCGGCGCGTTCGCCGCCTTCCTCGCGATCCCGCCGATCGAGGCGCGCTCGCCGCTCTGGCCGATCGCGGTCGGGATCGTCGCGATCGCGCTCGGGATCTGGACGGCGACCCGTGGCCGGCGCCGGCTCGGCTACGGGGCCGTCGCCGCCGGCCTGGTCGGGATCGGGCTGGGGATCCTCGCCACCCGCTCGGGCACCGGCAACCTCGGCACCGTCTTCGACGCGACGCTGATCGCGCAGACGTTCGGCCTCGGGACGCCGCTCGTCTTCGGCGCGATCGCCGGCATGTTCTCCGAGCGCAGCGGCGTCATCAACATCGGCCTCGAGGGCATGATGCTGATGGGCGCCTTCTGGGGGCTCTACGGCGCCGACAAGGGCGGAACGTGGATCGTGGGGCTGCTCCTCGGCATGGCCGTCGGCGGTCTCCTCGCGCTCGTCTACGCCTTCTTCGCGATCCATCTGCGCTCCGACCAGATCGTCGGCGGGACCGCGGTCAACTTCCTCGCGCTCGGCATCACCGGCTACTTCTTCCAGCAGTTCTACAACGGTCAGGTCACCGGCAGCGTCTCCGTGGCGCCGAACATCCACATCGCCGGCCTGGGGCACTTCCTCGAAGGGTCGATCGGCAACCTGAGTATCCTCACCTGGGCGAGCTTCGCGCTCGTGATCCTCGCCTGGGTCGTGCTCTTCAAGACGCCGATCGGGCTGCGCATCCGCGCCTGTGGCGAGCATCCGCGCGCAGCGGACACGGTCGGGATCAGCGTCTACGCCGTCCGCTACGGCTGCGTCGTGCTCTCGGGCATGCTCGTCGCGATCGGCGGCGTCTACCTCTCGCTCGGCCCGCAGGGCAACGGGACGTTCATCTTCGACATGACGAGCGGGAAGGGATTCATCGCGCTCGCGGCGATGATCTTCGGCAACTGGCGGCCCGCCGGGGCGTTCGGCGCCGCGATCCTGTTCGGCTTCTCGAGCGCGCTCGCCCTCAAGCTGCAGGTCTACTCCTCGCAGGCGGCGACGCTGTTCCAGATCCTTCCCTACGTGCTCACGCTCGTCGCGGTGGCGGGCGTGATCGGGCGGACGGTCGCCCCGGCGGCGGACGGCAAGCCGTACGCGAAGCAGTGACCGGATCGGCCAGCGCGCCGCCTACAATCCACGTCGATTTGGCCGCCCGGAACCCGTCGATCCCGCAGCCAAGGCGCGCCAACCACCGCGCGTCGCTCGCCGTCCTCCTGGGACTGGTCGCCGTCGCCGTGGTCCCGGTCGGGATCGAGCTGACGCGGCACTTCTCCGGCGTGGCGCTGATCGAGGCCGCGTGGGGGATCCCGGTCGCCGTCGTCGCCGGCGTCGCGGCGCTGCTCTTCGCACGCGGCGCGCGCGGCTCGCTCGCCCGCACGCTCGAGCGTTCCGGCGGCTCGGCCCGGATCCGGCTCGGCCGCGTCCTCGCGATCGCGGGAATCTGCGTCGGGCTGGCGGGGACGATCTCCGTCGTGGTCTACGAGGTCCTCCTCCGGCTGGAGCACTGAATGTTCGAGATCGGACACAGCCTGAGGGCTGCGCGCGAGCGGCAAGGACTGACCTACGCCGAGGTCGAGCACGCCACGAAGATCCGCGCCAAGTACATCCGGGCGCTCGAGGAGGAGGAGTTCACCGTCCTGCCGAGCGACGCGTACATCCGGGGCTTCCTCCGGACGTACGCCGACTACCTCGGCCTCGACGGCGACGTCTATGTCGAGGAGTACGGCTCGCGCTTCATCACGAGCTGGCGCGACGAGC
>Ga0209810_1005432_pt1 | contig 11549 bp, 9 predicted proteins | sample Coa_R1_7_FD_187159 | JGI IMG/M metagenome (GOLD analysis project Ga0209810, IMG submission 187159) | Surface soil microbial communities from Centralia Pennsylvania, which are recovering from an underground coalmine fire - Coalmine... | ecosystem: Environmental > Terrestrial > Soil > Unclassified ...
CATAAACCTGAATGCCCAAAGTTTCCGCTTTATTTTGTCCGGCATGCTTGGCGTATGCATGTAATCAGGGGAGTCCGTGATCCGGCGGCAAGTTTTCCACTCAATTCGACTGTGGATGATTCGGGCGAGCGTCATCAGGCCAACCGGGCGGTAACAGTCAGTGCTATCGGCCTGGCGGTCACCGGGTTAATCGAAATGGCCATTGCGGTGTTGTCTGGTTCAGTCGCGCTACTCGGCGATGCGCTGCACAACTTGTCTGATGTCTCGACTAGCGCACTGGTGTTTGTGGGATTTCGGGCTTCGCGCAAACTTCCGACCGAGCGCTACCCCCACGGCTACGAACGCGCCGAAGACCTAGCCGGCATTGGTGTGGCACTGGTGATTTGGGGCAGCGCACTTGTCGCCGGCTTTGAAAGCGTCACCAAGCTGCTCCATCACGGCAGCACAACTCACCTGGGCTGGGGCATCGCAGCGGCCGCCGTCGGTATCGCGGGTAACCAGATCGTGGCGCGCTACAAGCTGCTGGTGGGCAGACGTATTCGCTCCGCAACCTTGGTGGCCGACGCCAAGCATTCATGGCTGGACGCGTTGTCTTCCGCTGGGGCGCTGCTGGGTTTGCTCGGCGTGGCATTCGGTTGGGGCTGGGCCGACGCGGTCGCTGGGGTCATCGTCACGGGGTTCATCTGCCATGTCGGCTGGCAAGTGACCGTCGATATCGCCCGCCGCCTACTCGACGGTGTCGACCCTGAAATAATCACGACCGCCGAAGCCGCTGCCGCCAAGGTGCCCGGTGTCACGCACGCGCATGCCCGAGCCCGCTGGACCGGACGGACGCTGCGCATCGAGGTTGAAGGCTTCCTCGAACCTGAGACCACCCTCGCCGAGGCCGGCGAAATTGGTCGCAAGGTAGCCTCCGCGCTTGAGCCAGAAATTCCTGAGATGCGTAGCTTCACGTGGACCGCTCGAGCCACCTGAAACCGACAGCAAGCACTCGCGAACGGTATTGGCCCGTATGAACTAACCCCTCCGGTGGGCTTCTGGCGAACGGGAAACGTCAGGTGACCGGGAAGTGTTGGGTGATGGCGCGCGAGATCTCGATATACAGCGGGATGCCGATCGTGACGTTGTAGGAAAACGTCAAGCCCAGCGAGGCCGCCAGCGGAAGTGTCGGGCTCGCCTCTGGGATCGCCAGCCGCTGCACTGCGGGCACCGCGATGTACGAAGCAGCGCCGCACAGCACCGCGAACAAGATGTAGGTGCCTGGCTTGAAGTGGAAATGGGTGAGGTGAGCGTAGGAGTGGGCGGTGATGATCCCGATCGTCGCGAACAGGTTGGGAGCCAGCAGGCCGAAAGCGATGAAACCCGGGCCAGCGGTCTTGAGGTCCTTCAATCGCCGCGACGCCGTCATCCCCATTTCCAGCAGGAACAGACACAGCACACCCTGGAAGGCGGCTACGAAGACGTTGTCGTCGTCGTGCACCACCTTGGCTCCCTGCAACCGGCTGACCAACCCGATGATGATGCCGCCGAACAGCAGATACAGGCCCGGATTAAGCAGCACCTCCCTCAGCAGCTGGACGGTGGCGAGGCTTTGCTTGTTGCCGTCGTCGGGATGTTCGCGCAGTTCCAGCGAGAGTTCCTGCTCCAGACGCGGGTCAGCTTCGGTTTCCAGGCGCTGTCCGGCAGCCGGCTGAGTGGCCGCACCCGGCCCCACCCTCGCCAGTAGGTAGCCGGGCTCGTCCGGCATGGTGCCCGCGGCGTCCATCCCGCGGTGCCGCAACCGCGCCGCCAAGTACAAAGCCACCAGGCAACCCGGCATCTCCATCACTGCCAGCATCACCGGCATGAAACCGTTGAAGGCCATCCCCACCGTGGCCAGGACACCGACGCAAGTGGCGAACGTGCCCGCCGAGTCTGACCCGTAATAGCCGGCAACGGTGGCTTTATCGATCCGCCGCATCGACGTCATGCGGGTCAGCAGCGCGTAGGCCAGCAGGCCGATCACGAAATTCAAGACGAAGCCCAAGACGATGAACCCGACGATGTTGCCGATGCTCGAAGCGTGGATGGTGGCGAGTTCTTCACCGCCGTGCCAGCCGATGGCCAGCAGCAGGTACATCGTCAAGCCCTGGTAGATCACGTAGGGGAATTCGAATTCCACCTTCAGCAGTGGAATCAGGAAACCCAGATAGAAGAACAGCAGTAACGGCTTGAAGAGGTTGTGAGTGAAGTTCTGCCAGAACTCCAGGAGCATGGGGCTCTCCCTTACTTAGCGCCGCGGTGCTGACTCCCGTGACCACCCGTGTTTCCACGCCGCGGTGGACAACCCCGCAAACATAGCGATATCGAAGCCGGACGGCGAGCCACTCTCCTGGCCTGCCGCTGATTTGGCAGGCAACCTCAAGGTTCGATGGCGAACGGGCACGGCGCGGGGGTAGGGGTCGAACCCACCGTTAGCGCGACGCGGAAACCAGCGCGGGCTTGACGCCGGCGGCGCCCTTGACGCGGTGGGTCACCGATCCCCACACCGAGGGCGAGTAGTGCGTCGTGACCTCGTCGAATCCGTCCGCGCGGGAGACGGTCAGGACACCTGTTTCCTGATTGATGGTGAGCTGGTCACCCTCGTTTGCGTGGATCTCTTCCCCGTCAAGGAGCCGGATGATGAACATGCTGTGGCCCTCTCTTGTCCTTTCGCGCGATCCGCAAACCGACGATGATCTTACGGACAGCCCGCAGGCTGGACGGCGCCGCTTTTGCGGCTGGCACGTGAACGTTTCGGAAACGCTCGATGGCGTGGCTCCGCCGGCTCGAGCGACCCACATTTCAGGGGAGACCGCCCATCGGTGGATAGGTTAGGCTAAATTTACTAACCGTGACCGAGGTCGGGGTAGAGACACATTCCGCGCACGCCGCGTCACAGTCGATTCGGTTACCCGGCGACATTGACCCGGCCGATCTGGCAGCCGAGCTGGCTGCGGTGCTGCCCGAGCGAGACGGCGAAGACTACCTGCTCTACGAACACGATGGGCAATGGGTGTTGGCGTGCGGTGTGCTGGCCATAGTCGAGCTGGACTGCGACGAGCTGCGTGTCGTGCGCGACGGTGTGGTTCAGCGGCAGCCGTGGTCTGGGCAGCCGGGACGGGCGCTCGGTGAGGCGATCGACCGGCTGCTGCTGGAAACCGAACACGCTTTCGGCTGGATCGCTTTCGAGTTCGGCGCTTACCGTTTCGGGTTGCAGGAGCGGTTGGCGGTGAATACCCCTCTGGCCCGGGTATTTTGGCCGCGCACCCGCATCGTGATCACCGGAGACATGGTCGATTTGTACGGTGCTGACGACCGCCACCGCGAGGCGGTGGATCGACTGCTGAGCGACGGCGTGCCCGGCCTACCCGCGGCGTCCCCGATCGAGGTGGCCGCCGACATCGCCGGCTACCGCCGTCGGGTAGCGGCCGCCATCGGTGAAATCGCCACCGGCCGCTATCACAAGGTGATCCTGTCACGTCGGGTTGACGTCCCGTTCGACCTTGACTTTCCGTCGACCTACCGATTGGGCCGCAGAAACAACACCCCGGCGCGATCATTCCTGTTGCGGCTTGGCGGATTTCGTGCTCTTGGCTACAGCCCGGAGCTGGTTGCGGCGGTGCGGCGTGACGGCATGGTGGTCACCGAGCCGCTGGCGGGGACTCGGGCGCTCGGCCGCGGGTCGCTGCGCGACCAGCAGGCCCGCGACGACCTAGAGTCAAACGCCAAAGAGATTGTGGAGCACGCTATTTCGGTACGTGGCTCACTGCGAGAGATCACCGAGATCGCCGAGCCGGGCAGCGCGGCGGTCACCGATTTCATGACGGTTCGCGAACGGGGCAGTGTGCAGCACCTGGGCTCGACTGTCAGCGCCCGCCTCGACGCGTCCAAAGACCGGATGGATGCCCTGGAAGCGCTGTTTCCGGCGGTCACCGCGTCAGGCATCCCGAAAGCTGCCGGTGTGGACGCTATCCTGCGGCTCGACGACAGCCCGCGCGGATTGTATTCCGGTGCAGTTGTGATGTTTTCGGCTGACGGTGGGTTGGATGCGGCGCTGACGCTGCGTGCTGTCTTCGAGCATGACGGGCAGACCTGGCTGCGGGCCGGCGCTGGCATCATCGGCGCGTCGGATCCCGACCGGGAATTCGAGGAGACCTGCGAGAAGCTGAACACGCTCGCCCCGTACCTCGTTGCGCGCCGCTAGTCTTAATTCGCCTCGGCGTCAGGCGAACTCGCCATGTAGTCCGCGAGAATCCGGCTGACCAGCGACTCGATCGTGGACTCGATCGACGACGCGAGGGTGGCGGCGACCGACGCGACGGCCTGGGTACGAAACTGCACCAGCATCGTGATCAATTCCGCGATTTCGGTGTCGGGCGGTAGCGGCTCCCCGGGTTTGATGCGGTTGGCAACATGCTCGGCCCCGGCGCGCACCAACATCTCGCTGATCTCGTCGACCAGCGGAACGATCTGCTCATGCAGGTCGACCAGCGTGTCGATGCTCACGCCGTAGCCGCGGATCTCGTTGAACGCTTTGATCAATTTGGGCCGGACGACCGTGGCCTGCGAGCCGTCGACCCGAATCACGCCCAGTTTCACCAGCCGGTCAAATGCTTTTGTGTCGTGGACGAGTCGCTGAGCATCGGTGAGCGGCATGGTCTCCGGTTTCTCGGTGGCCCACGTTCCCACGATGGCAGACTCCAGGCCAAGGACGTCGGCAAGGTCTTTGCCTTCCTCCCACGCGTTGAGCATCTCTCGGACGTGCGCGATGTTGTATCCCCGGTCGAGCATCGAAGTGATCAACCGCAACCGGGTCAAATGGGTGTCGTTGAACAACGCGATCCGCCCGACCCGCAGCGGTGGGTGCAGCAGGCCGCGGTCGCGGTACACCCGGATGTTGCGGGTGGTGGTGCCGGCCAGCCGGGCCAGCTCGTCGATTCGGTATTCGCCGGTGCCGGCGGCGCCGTGTGGATGGTGAGCCGCCGCGTCGAACAGCTGCGACACCGCATTTTCGATGAATTCCCTCGACTGCCGACGTACCCGTCGCGGCGTGCGCCGCAGGTTAGCCAGCACCCCGGCGATCGTGCCGGTCTCTGCCCGCGGCGGTCGGTCGGGAGCCATCGCTGATCAGGCCGACGAGCTGACGCGGACGTCGGAGGGCTGTGCGACAGCGTCGTAGTCGGCGAACCGGAAATCCCGCATCTGTCGAAGATACTGGCTGGCGAACCCCGGGTACATCGATGCGTTGAACCCGTCCTTGGTCAGATACCAACTGCTGCAGCCCGACATCCACGTCGTCTTGGCGAGCCGCTGCTGGATCCGCTGGTTGTGGCGGCGCTGCACATCTGCGCGCACGTCGAGATAGCGCAGGTCGTTGTCGAGGATCGTGGTGATGGCGCGCACCGCGTAGTCGAGCTGGCCTTCGATATACACGAGCAGCGAATTGTGGCCGGGCCCAGAGTTGGGTCCGGTCATGACGAACAGGTTCGGGTAGCCGTGCACGTTGATGCTCTTGTAGGCCTGTGCGCCGTCGGCCCATTCCGCGTTCAGCGAGCGACCACTCAGCCCGGTGACCGGGAACGGCGGGCCGGTCAGGTGCACGTCGTAGCCGGTGGCGAACACGATGCAGTCCAGGTGATGTTCGACGCCGTCACTGGTGCGGATGCCCACGGGGCTCAGCGTCGCGATCGGCCAGTCGACGAGCTTGCAGTTATCACGTTGCAGCGCAGGGTAGTAGTCGCTGGAGACCAGCATGCGTTTGCACCCGGGAACGAAGTCGGGGGTCAGCTGCCGGCGCAGCCATGGGTCTTTGACGGCCACCCGCAGATGCGCCTTGCCGAGCCGTGCCACCAGCGAGGTCAGCGGCGTGTTCCATACCAGCGCGGTGGCGCTGGCCTCATGTCCCCAAAACAACGCTTGCCGTGCAAGTTGTTGAGCTGCAGGCACTTTAGCGAACAGGTCCTGCACCGGCCGCGGGGTCGGGACGTCGAGGCGGGGCAGCACCCAGCCGGGGGTGCGTTGGAACACTTTGACGAACTCGGCCCGCTTGACCAGTTCCGGAATGATCTGGATAGCGCTGGCGCCGGTACCGATGACGCCGACCCGCTTACCGGCGAAGTCGTAGTCGTGATCCCAGCGAGCGCTGTGGATCTTCTTGCCCCGGTAGGACTCGATGCCGCGCATATCGGGGAAGCTGGCATCGGAGAGCGGCCCGGACGCCAACACAACGGTGCGGGCGCGAAATCGCTTGTTCTTGCTGGTGGTCGCAGTCCAGACACCGGCGTTCTCGTCGAACGCCAGCCCGTTGACGGTGTGGCCGAACCGGATGTGGCGGCGCACGTCGAATTGGGTGGCCATGTCTTCGAGGTGCCGGCAGATCTCGTCGGCGGGGGAGTAGGTCCGCGACCAGGTGGGGTTTTGGACGAAGGAGTAGGAGTACAGCAGTGACGGAATATCGCAGCTGGCACCGGGGTACGTGGTGTCACGCCAGGTGCCGCCGACCCGGTCGCCGCGCTCGAGGATGACGACGTCGTCGACGCCCGCTTCGGCGAGTTTGATCGCCGCACCCAGCCCCGTGAAGCCGGCTCCGACGATCAGCGTGGCGTAAAAGTGGTTGTGTGCCATAACTTATGCCGCCGGCTCGTAGGTGAGCTCTTTGAACCAGCTGGGCACCGGCTTGAGCAACGGTTTGGGATAGAAGTCGGACAGCCACACCATGGAGTTGGCCAGCAGGTGATACGGATGGCGCGGGTTGACCACCATGGCGGCATGCCGCTTGAGCACCTGGTAGGTCGGCACCCGACTGGTGAAATCACCTCGCTCGCCGAGCTGCTTGAACCGCTTGACCGCGTTGTAGAGTCGCTCGGGCTCCATGCCCATGTCGGCGAGTTCGTTGCGTACCCGGTTGAGCAGGGGCAGATACATCAGCGCACCGATGATCAATCCCGGTGAGGCGATGTTGCCGACGAATTCGATCGCCAGTTTGCGCGCCTTGGCGTGGCCGATCATGTTGAGGACTTCGAAATCCACTGCAAGGTGCCGGGATTCGTCGTTGTTGATTTTCTCGAACACCTTGTGGCACACCGGGTCTTCGACCTCGTCAAGCAGGAATTTCAGCAGCGCCCCGTCCAGCGCCACCTCCAGCATCGGGATGACGGTGCCCAGGATCGACAGCGACATGCCGTCGGCATAGGTGTCGAGCCACTGCATCGCGAGCCGGATGTTGACGTTGGGTTCCGGCATCTCGCCGTCGTCGAGCATCCCCCAGCGCTTCATCAGCGCCAGTTCGGCGTTGGCGTGGCGTTGCTCCTCGGCGTGGAAATAGCGGTAGATCTCGGCGATGGTGGGCGTCGGCGCCTTCTTTGCCAACGCCGCAAACCCGCGCGCGCCGATGTTCTCGATCCAGCACAGGTCGGCCATGAAAGCCTTCAGCTTGGGCCGGAAGTCATCGCTGATCGTCTCCGCGCCCGGAGCACCCCAGTCGATGTCGGCGAGTGCCCACTGCCGGTCCTTGATCTTGACGAGCATGGCGTCCATGTCGATAGTCATGCGCGCAACTCCTCCTCATCGCTTCTCTCTGCATCGTCGTTTGCGCGAGCCACGGGATTCTCCTTGCAGTTTGCGTGATCTCAGTGCGGGGTGACCCGAGATACCAGGCCAACCGCGCGGGTATAAGCGCTCGGCGCCAAGCGTTTGACGTTCCATCCGAACTTGGCCTCCAGCTGCGGCATGCAATACAGGTCGCCGCGATCGTTGGCATCGAGGCAGAGCCGGGCAACTTTTTCGGCCGAAACACCGGTCCAGCGCATCAGCCTCGCCGCGAATTCGCTGGATCCAGCGGTGATGCGGCCGGATTCGACGATGTTGGTCTTGACGAACGTCGGACACAGCACGGTGACCTTGATGCCGGTGCCGGACAGTTCGGCGGCCAGCGTCTCGGAGAGCGAGAGCACGCCAGCCTTGCTGACGTTGTAGGCGGCCATGCCTGGCGCGGCGCCGAACGCAGCGGCGGAGGCGACGTTGATGATGCCGCGCGGGATGTTGGACGGTTCAGCGCCGCGCAGGATCGGGGTGAAGACATGGCAGCCGTGAATCGGTCCCCACAGGTTGACACCCAGCGTCCAGTGCCAATCATCGAGGGATACTTCGCCGATGGGCGCTCCGCCGGCGCCAACACCGGCATTGTTGACGACCAAGGTGGGTGCCGCCTCGAACCACGACTCGGACTTGGCGGCTAGTTCGCGGACATCGTCGAACTGCGACACGTCGCAGCGGATCGCGGTCGCCTGGCCACCATGGTCGGTGATCGCGTCAGCCGTCTTTTGGGCGGCGGCTTCGTCGATGTCGCTGCACACGACCGCGCCGCCACGGCGGGCGAGTTCGACGGCGAACGCCGCGCCGATGCCGCTGCCGGCGCCCGTGACCACCGCCGATGCTCCGTGGCTCGGCTTCTTCTTGATGAACAGCCCGAGCATTGCTAGCCCGCCTTTCCAGCCGCTTGGACTTCGTTGGCACACAAGGCATTCGCAATAAAACGGGCTGCATCCGCCATCGCTTTGGCGGCTTCCGGAGACAGGCGGGGCAGCGCCTGGAAGACGTGCACCTGGTCGGGCCACACCTGCAATTCGCAGTCGCCGCCGGCTGCGCGGATATCGTCGGCCAGGCTGCGGGCATCCTCGACCAGCATCTCGGCCCCGCCCGCCTGGATCAACGTCGGCGGCAGGGCCGGTCCACCGGCGACGTCGAGCGTCAGCCGCGGATGGGCGGGATCCAGTCCTCGGCTGTACAACGCGACCAGTCGTTTAGCGTCGACCGCCCGGATCGCCGGATCGCAGCGGCGCTGTTCGGCGATGGCGGCGAGGCTGAAGGTCAGGTCGACCAGGGGCGAGAACAACACCAGTGCGGCAGGGTGGGCGGCGACGACATCCGGCTGCAGCAGCAGGTCCACTGCCAAGTGCCCACCAGCCGAATCACCACCGACCACAATGCTTTCCGGCGGAATGCCGCATCGTGTCACCAGCCAATCCCAGCCCGCGCGGACGTCGTCGGCGGCAGTGGGGAAGCGGTAGCGCGGCGCCAGCCGGTAATCGATGCAGAACACCGGGAGGCCGGTCAGGCGCGACAGCCACGACGTCAACCGCCGGTGGGTGCGTGGCGAACACAGTGCAAAGCCGCTGCCGTGCAGGAAGTAGACCACCCCATCGGCGCTCTGCACACCGGCTCCGCACACCCATTCGCCGACGACTCGGCGACCGTCGGGAAGCGCGGCGTCGATCGGTTGGACGCGCGCGCCCGCCAAGGACGGCCCGAAGACATCCATGATCCGGGCGACGATCTGCCGTGACGCCCATAGGCCCCAAGCTTTTTCAGGTGGAAGGATCGCGCTGATCTGTCGCAAGGTCAGCGCGCTTGCCGCCGCCGCTGCGCGTGACCGCAGTGAGCCGCGCGCGGGGATCCCGTCGCCCATACAACCGAGTCAATCGCAAATGGTGACATTAGTCAATGGCAGCGTTGAGCTAGCCGTGCAATGCCAAGGTCAACCGCGATTTGCGGAGGTTTTCATTTCTGGTTCTCACCCTTGCGTAGCGTCCTACGCTTTTGCCATGAGGCGTATGTCAAGTGTCGATGCCGCATTTTGGTTCGCCGAAACACCGGGCTGGCACATGCATGTCGGCGCTTTGGTGATTTGCGATCCCGCCAAGGCCCCGCACTTCCGCTTTCACGCGCTGCGCGACCTTCTCGCCGCCCGGATCGGCGAGTTGCCGCAGCTGCGCTATCGCGTTGTCGGCGTCCCGCTGGGGCTCGACCGGCCGTATTTCGTGGAAGACAAGGAACCCGATCTCGAGTTTCATCTGCGGCGCATCGCGGTGCCCGCGCCGGGCGGGCGTGCCGAACTGGATGAACTTGTCGGGCATTTGATGTCGTACAAGCTCGACCGTTCCAAGCCGTTGTGGGAGATGTGGTTCATCGAAGGGGTCGAGCACGGCCGGGTCGCCATCTTGACCAAAATGCACCACGCGCTGATCGACGGAGTGTCGGGCGCCGGGCTGAGCGAGATCATGCTGGATGTCACTCCGGAACCTCGACAGCCCAACGGCGAGGCCGCGCGAGCCCTCGGCGACACAGGGCCGCCCGGCCTGGACCGTCAACTGATCGGCGCGATGTTCAACGTGGCGGTGATGACGCCCTACCGGATGATGCGACTGACAGAGCAGGTGCTGCGCCAACAACTTGCGGCGCGCAGCATCTCCAACAAGCCGCCGCGGTACTTCTCGGCGCCGAAGACCCGCTTCAACGCGCCGATCTCGCCGCATCGGCGTATCGCCAGCAGCCGGGTGGAGCTGGATCGGATCAAGGTGATCAAAGACGCGTTCGCCGTCAAGATCAACGACGTGGTGCTGGCCGTAGTAGCCGGGGCGTTGCGCAGCTACCTCGAAGACCGTGGCGAGCTACCCGATCACCCGCTGATCGCCCAAGTGCCCGTGTCGACCCACAACGACAAGAAGGATGTTGCCAATCAGCTCAGCTCGATGACGGTCAGCCTGGCCACCGACGTCGCCGACCCGGCCGATCGGTTGGAAGCCATTTACCGCTGCACACAGGGGGCCAAGGCGATGAGAAAGGCGCTGACCGCACACCAGATCATGGGCCTGACGGAAACGACGCCGCCCGGGCTGCTCACGCTGGCCGCGCGCGCGTACACGATCAGCCGGCTGGGCGCCAACGTCGCGCCGATCAACCTGGTCGTATCCAACGTGCCGGGTCCTGACCGCCCGCTGTACGCGGCCGGCGCCGTGGTGGAGCGGTTCATGCCGATCGGTCCGCTGGTGATGGACGTCGGGCTGAACATCACCTGTTTCAGCTATCGCAACTGGATGGACTTCGGCTTCGTCACCACACCGGAGATTGCCCACGACATCGTCGATTTGGCCGACGCCATCGAGCCGGCGTTACAGGAACTGGAAAAAGCAGCGACGCAAGGTGGGTCCTAGGCGAGGCTCCGGTGATCAGCTGAGGCCAGCCGGCTGATCGCCGACTTGTCGACCTTCCCCACCGCCGTGGTGGGCAGCGCGGCCAGTGGCATCACGACGTCGGGGCGGGCATGCTTGGCTACTCCGCGCGTGTCGAGGTAGTGGTTCAGCTCGGCCAGCGTCACCGGCTGCCCGGCGAAGACGACTGCGGCACAGATCTTTTCACCGAGGTAGCGGTCAGGCAATGGCACTGCCGCCGCCGAAGTAATTGCCGGATGAGTGAGCAGGTGCTCTTCGACGTCCTGGGCCGCCACGGTCTCACCGCCGCGGTGGATGACGTCTTTGACTCGGCCGGTGACTTGTAGGTAGCCGTTGGCCAAGCGGCGCACTACGTCGCCGGTGCGGTAGAAGCCGTCGCGGTCGAAGCTGCGTTGGTTGTCACGTTCGGCGCGGAAGTAGCCGTTGAGCGTGTACGGGCCCCGTACCAGCAATTCGCCTGCCGCGCCGGGTGAGACGGGGTCGCCGGCGTCGTCGACGATGCGCAGTTCGTCGTCGTCA
>Ga0209810_1005434_pt1 | contig 11547 bp, 10 predicted proteins | sample Coa_R1_7_FD_187159 | JGI IMG/M metagenome (GOLD analysis project Ga0209810, IMG submission 187159) | Surface soil microbial communities from Centralia Pennsylvania, which are recovering from an underground coalmine fire - Coalmine... | ecosystem: Environmental > Terrestrial > Soil > Unclassified...
CGCTTTCCAGGGCGGCGCGCAGGAGATCGAGGGGCGTGGTGCGCACAGTGATGCCGGAGAAGGTGGCGCGAGCATGGGCATGCCAGCCCAGACTGCGCTCGCCGGAGATGAAGGGCAGGATGGTCAGGCCGTGCGCATCCGGCGGCATGGCGGCAATTTCGGCCTCGGCCTCGGCCAGCTTCGGGATGCGCAGGGCCTGCTCCATCCAGGCGAAGAGGTTGCCGCCTTCGCTCAACGCGCCGCCGAGCAGCCCGCGCTGCGCGTCCAGCAGGTAGAGCCAGAGGCCCTGCGGCGGGACAACGCTATCGGGCGGCACCACCACGCGGATGGCCGCCGAGGTGCCAACCGTCAGCGCCCAGCGATCGCTGCTGACTGCGCCGGAGCCAGCGTTGGCTGCCGCTCCATCGCCGATGGCCGGGAACCAGGGAACGGTGTTGAGAACGGGCCAGCGCGAGGCATAGGCAGGCAGCAAGCCCTGCAGGCTGTCACGTACATCGCCGAGGGCAGGCAACTGCTCCGGGCGCACGTGCAGGAACTCCGCCAGCCGCAGATCCCAGGCGCGCTGGCGAATGAGCAACATGCCGGTGCCGGAGGCCATGGAGAGGCTACAGACAGAGCGGCCCAGCAACTGGCGGTGCAGGTACTCGCCGAACGAGAGCCACTGCGCCGTCCGGTTGAAAATATCGAGATGGTTGCGCTCAAGCCAGAATAGCCTGGCTGGCCAGTAGCTGGCGTGGAGGGAGGCGCCGGTGCGTTCGTGAATGGCCCGTTCATCGAGCTGCTCGCGCAGTTCCGCCGCCGCCTGGTACGCGCGCGTATCCTCCCACGTCACCAGTGGCATCAGAGCATGGTTGTTCTCATCCACACCGACGAGGCTGTGCCAGAAGGTATCGGTCGCGACGGCGGCGATGGCCGACGCCAGCGGCCCGGCCAGCGCCAGCAGTTCATCGATGGCCTGCGCTACCACACCCACGAGCATATCAGCATCCACCGCCACCTCTCCCTCATCGTCGGTGAGCAATGCATACGACGACTGCGAGACCATGCCGGGGATGGCTGCGCCAGCAGCATCAAAAAGCATGGCCCGCACCGAAGAGGTGCCGATATCGAGCGCGAGAATCAACGGCGCGCGCACCGTGTTGGAATTTGCCGCATCTGCCATGAGAGTACCCTCCGTCTTTTTCTTTCATGATAATAGCAGCTACCTGAGAGAAAAACAATCTGAACAGTTCCAGGACAGCGGTAAGGGAGCGGCCCTACTGTTGTTGCCGACGCGAGCGGGGTAGTTTGCCCTCGATTAGCAGGAAGGCAGAGAGGGCGGCGGCAAGGGAAAGACCGCAGCCAATCAGCATCGCTACGCGGAAGCCGCTGACGAAAGAGGCGGCGATGGCCTGTTCGAGGCTGTGGCGCAGAGCGGAGGAAACGCCGGGCGGAATCTGCACGCCAGCCAGCCGGTTGCTCTGGGCAAGGATAGCCTGCCGCACCGAAGCTGAAACGGGCAGGGAGGCGAGACGACTGTTCAGGCTAGCGGTAAAGACGTTCAGCACGAAGATACTGAGAATGGCGATGGCGAGCAGACCGGCGAGACGCGCAACAGCGTTGTTGATGCCGGAGGCGATCCCGGCGTAGCGGTCAGAGACCGCACCCAGCACGGCGGTGGTGAGCGGCGCGACGGTAATGGACATGCCGAGGCCAAGCACCATCACCGCCGGAAAGAAGGTCGTCCAGTAGCTGCCGCCGACGCCGGGCAGGGCAAAGAGCGCGAAACCGGCAGCCGCGACCAGCGGGCCGACAATAAGCGGCAGCTTCGCGCCGAAACGACTGACCAGCCCGCCCGACCAGCGCGAGAGCGCGAACATGAGCAGGGTGAAGGGAAGCAGGGAGGCGCCTGCGGCAGTGGCCGAGTAACCCTGGGCCTGAATCAGGTCAAAGGGCAGGAAGAAAAAGGAGCCGCTCAGGGCCGCGTAGAGGAAAAGTGTGAGCAGGTTGGCGCCGCTAAAGGTCGGTGAGCGAAACAGCTTGAGCGGCATCATCGGGGAGGAACTGCGCACTTCCACGATGACAAAAGCGATCAGCGCCAGCACGCCCACGCCGATGGCGAGCAGCACGAGCCGGTTGCCGAGGCCGAAGGTGTTGGATTCCACAAGGCCGATGATGAGTCCGCCAAGGCCAAGCGTCGCCAGCAGCGCACCGGGCCAGTCAAGCTCTCTGGCCGCACCACGCTCATTCGCAGTGACGGTAGAAAGATGGCGTAAGGGCAGGAAAAGGACGGCCAGCACCACCAGCGCCAGCGGGATATTGATGAAAAAGACCCAGCGCCAGGAGACGTGCTGCACCAGCCAGCCGCCGAGCAGCGGGCCAAGCGCGGAAGTGATGGCCGAGAAGCCCGACCAGAGACCAATAGCACGTCCGCGCCTGGCCGCGCTGAAGGTGGCGCGAATAATAGCCAGGCTGCCGGGGGTGAGCAGCGCGCCGCCAATGCCCTGCACCGCGCGGGCAACAATCAACTGCGTCACGTTTGGCGCGAGGCCACACCACATCGAGGCGACGGCGAAAAGCGCAATGCCGATGGCAAAAATGCGTTTCAGCCCGAAGCGGTCGCCCAGAGAGCCGCCGACCAGCATGAGCGAGGCTAGAAAGAGCGAGTATGCCTCCACCACCCACTGCACGCCGCTCACGTCGGCGTTCAGATCCGTCTGAATCTGCGGCAGCGCGACATTGACCACGTTGGCGTCGATGAAAACCATACTGGAGCCGACGATGGTGGCAACCAGTATCCAGCGTTCCCGCGCCCTCTCATCCAGGCCATGCTCTAACGACTGAGAAGATACGCTCCCCTTATGATTCAACGGCCTGGATGTATTCGACATGTGCTGCGCTCTTTTCTACTGCTCTCTGCTGAAATGTAGTCTCCCTTATATGATACGAAATGGATACGATGAGAGACGTCTTTTTATTGTATGCCAGATCGTGCGCGGCTATTCAGGCTGCATCAAGACGCGCTGGGCCGCGTTTCGCCGGTTGGGGCCGAAGGCGCGGGGGCCGGAGCCGGCGCCGGTGTCGGTGTCGCCGCGCGTCCCATTACGAAGCCAATACTATCTACGATGAGAGCGGCAAGGATCAGAATAAGAAAGAGTTGCGGCGTCGGTAGAGCAATATGGAACAGGGCGTCGAGGGCATAGCTGCCGGGGCCTGCCAGGCCGATAGCAATGGCGGCAGAGAACAGCTGCAACGGGAACTCAATGCCGCGTTTGCTGTTCCAGAACCCGTTTTTCCAGTGGCTTTTGACCATCGCCATAAACATTGCGCCGAAGATACCGGCAGCGCCCAGCGGCGTTAAGAAGCCGAGCGCGAAAGAGAGGCCGCCGCCGAACTCACCGAGAATAACAAAGGCTGCCCACAGCGCAGGCGGCTTCAACCCCATTCTCTCCTGCATTTTCAGCGTCCCGCCGAAGCCAGAGCCGCCGAACCAGCCAAAGAGTTTTTGCGCCCCGTGCGCCGCAATCGTCAACCCGGCGACCAGCCGCAGAACCAACAGGCCCAGATTGACATACACACCCATAAATGTCACTCCTTTCCTCTTAAAAAGCAAAGCGCCTGCTAAACATACCGGGAAGCAATAAGTGCAATATCCCGCCTTCAGTGTACCGCACAACACTAACAAAAGTAAAGTATTGCGCCGCATCAGGCTGTAAAGGGGGACTGAAAGATGTTGTATGTCTTATGGAGAAGGCAGAGGAGTTGTGACGAGGACAGCGATGCGCATCGCCGCCCTCGTCACAACTCCTCTGCCTTTTAAGCAACAGCCGGCAGATATACGAGCGTGAAAGCAAGAGAGATCAGTTGAGGATATCATGCGGCCAGAGGCTACCTCTGGCCGCATGGAGTAGCTATACCATTTGCGCTGAACGCTCTTCCTGCAAGGTCTTACGGGAATAGCGACCGCGAGCGACCCGGAAGGCGGACTTTGTGGGCCAGCAGGCGAGGGCAATCACGACGAGCAGCAGGCCCGAATTAAAATCGGTGGCCATGCCAGTGAAAATCATGCCAAACCCCTGGGCAAAGTACCAGAGCAGCAGGCTGACGATGATGGAAGCCACCAGCGCGGCGCGCAGGCCATTGCCCTTCGCGAAGAAAAGGGCAATACCGATTACCAGGAAAAGGACAATCAGGGCAATGTTCAAGGGGATTTCGGCATTGGCTGTGAGCTGCGAGAGACCTTGAAGAATGGGGTCGACCAGAAAAGCGTTCAGGCCGCCCTGACCAACCATGTCGCTGATAACCCCTGCGATCTGGCCTGGCTGCCACCAGTAGGGTTGCAGTTGCAGCAGCGCGCCGAAGACCCAGAACGCGGCCAGGATATAGCGCAATTGCAGGCGTGAGATCAGCCCATCCTCACGGGTCGCCTCTGTTCCGGTTGGTGCGCCTTTCGCGTCCTTCGCCCCGCCTTTTGCCCGACGACGCGGCAAGATAGCGAAGCCGAGCAGGGGATAGAGTACTACGGCCCCCGGCGCGCCTGTGAGGATGCTGGCCGAGCCGGTGAGCAGCATGCTCAGGCCCTCGCCAGCGTACCAGACGACCAGCGCCCAGACCAGCGAAACGATCACCGCCCACTCTACCTCAAAGCCGATGATAAACCAGATGCCAAGGATAATCTGCACCACTGCGATCAGCAGGTTGACGGCAGTCAGATTCTCCGTCGTCACCTGCACAATCCACTGCAAGTTAGCGCCGATCAGCCCCGGCTGGCCCTCCAGCATCGGCTTCATAACGCCGTTGACCATGTTCATCGTGAACATCTCTGGCTGCAACTGCAACAATCCATCTATCAGCCACAACGTCCCCAGAATACGTTGGAGCATTTTGCGCGAAAGCAACATAGATACTGTCATCCTTTCCAGCAAGAAGTTCTTCTTACTGGAAACTATAGAGCAGCTTCCCCATGCTGTCTATAGGGATTCATCCTTATTTTTCTCTGTAAGGTGGGGGAGCGGAGAGATGGAATGTCACCTGTTCCCCATCTTCTGGTAATGCAATCAAGAAAAAACGCCAGTATGCCAATCCTTTTCCCTCTGCTTGTGCCTTGCAGCAAAAAAAGCGGTAAAAATGGGTACAGTAGATCGACTTCCATCAAACTTGACGACATGTTAAGTTTCATGTAAACTAATATCAGGAAAGCAGGTTAGTAACGATAGGGAAAATCATGAAGCTGCCAGAATATGAATGGGTCCAGTTCAAAAAGGCTCCGCTTCGCATGGTCATCGGGCAGGTACGATTTACTATCATGCCGCGTTTTGAGCAGAAATCTTTTATTGCGGGCTTTCAGGATGCAATACATGATACATACCCTAGAGTTTCTCGTGATCAAGCGGTCACCTATCAAATATCACCGACCGGCATCCACGCCGGTACAGGAGAGATTCTCTGGAGGTTTTCATCACGAGACAATCACTGGTCTGTCGTTGTTGGTGAAGCAGCTATTACGCTTGAATCTCGTGGGTATATTTCCATGCGAAATTTTCTGGAACGCTTTACGGGAATTCTGGAAGCGGCAAAAGAAACGTTAGGAGTGAAGGATCGGCTTCGTCTCGGTCTGCGCTACATTAACGAAATTCGTCATTCTCATGCAGAAAGCATCGCTGATTGGAGAAAACTCCTTAAACCTGAATTTGTTGGCTTCGATGCTTCGGGCCTCCTGGGCGGGCAGGTTGACCATAGCCTGGCAGAAGTACAGATTGACCGCTCTGATGGGACCTTAGCTATAAGACATGGCCTGCTTACCGGGGCCATCGTTGCCCCGCAAGAACAGATAACACGCGGTCAATTCTACTTGATCGATTTAGATTACTACGATACAACAGAATGTGACCTCGATATCCCTGCAACCATCCAACAAATGCGGGATTACAACGATGTGATGTACCGCTTTTTCCGCTGGACGCTTAGCGAGAAACTTTACCATTATCTGGAGCCAGTAGATGATCAGCGAAGCCGAGATCACTGAAAAAACAGGCATCATCTATCGTCGGGAAGAAACGGACCCGTATGCCGGTACAGTTTTTGGTACAGTAAATCTCCTTGAACCTGCGTTTTCTTTCGCAGGAACAGGGGAGGATACCAGATCAAAACCGCATGTACATGCTCAACTCCCTCAAAATGTGGTGCCTTACCAGCTATTGTCCATAACGACAGGCTCTGAGTTACAGGACGTCTCTGCTGCGTTGTTAGCGATTCTTTTCGCAACCGTTTCTGACAGTGCAACGACTGATTACCATGCTGTGTTTGAGATTAAGAGTTCTCTGCCAGAGCATACTTCTGGTAATCCCATAGAGCAGGCAGCAATCACAGGGGGAAATACAGCAGTTGTGCAGGCAGAGTATCTGCGAGAAATATCGGGCCTCAAAGTCGAACGACTTGCCGAAATTTTTGGAGTTTCCAGAACAACATACCATAAATGGACAGCAGGTTCACAAATCCGCGACGAACACTTCGAGCATCTCCTTGAAGTACTTCCTCTTGTCGAGGAGGCAAATCGGCGACTTGGCGGCTCAGTTGCCACCAGAAACTGGCTTTTGACACCCGTTTCTCCCGGAGGGAAAAAACCAGTTGATTACCTGGCTACACGGGAATATACTACTTTTCGCGGCTTTCTTCTCCGAACACGAACCGGTGAGGAGGTTTTCCGCCCTCTTGCGCCCACCGGTCGTGTTCGCGTGGAACAGTCCCGAGAAGAGTTTGAAGATGCGCTCGAACGCCTGAGACCCCGGGCATGGATAAATGAGGAAGGGCGTAACCCGGATATCCCCGCCGCAAATCATGAGGAAGCTTGATTACAAAAGGTTGTAGGGAGTACATTAGCACACATGACCGGTCTGGAAGGTGTTGGAGAAGAGCTGATTCGCCGGGGATGGCGTCAAGGAAGTGTATTAAAAATTACCCCTGCGCACAAGTCATGGCTTGCGCTTAACACTCCTGAAGAAATCACACAGGCTTCAGGCATGCTTCCTTCTTCTGAAGCCTGGAAACTTCAATACGAAACACTCGACGTAAATGACTTCCTCGTGATAGCATCTCAAACTTGTGATATTCAGAGACCATCCAGATTAGAACCCTGGGTTGAGGCTCTGCGCGCCTACTGGACTGCTGAACGGAGTATCATTAATGAGGCCGGGAAGAATTCGGTTCGGCGTTTTCTCGTACAACGTCGCACTGACACGAACGGGAAAGTGGAAGCACTGATCGCTGATTCAACAGTCCGTATTCAGATTGAAAAGAGTTCCCTCCTCCAACTGGTTCCACTGGCTAATTTTGCAGAAAACGATTGGATCACACCACGCCGCTTCCGCAGATGGTTAGCCAGGCGCTATGATCGTCCCGCCCTTCCCGATGAGCTTGTGCTGGCTGTGCAGAAACCTGTTATAAAGGCCATTGACAAACTTCGTCCCATGGACGATAAGCATCGTATTCTTGATGGAATTCGTGAGGTACTGTTTTTCCAGATAAATAATATGGCACCCTTTCTTATCGATATACTCTTCATACGCGATGAACGAGATGATGCTCCTATAGTGAGCTATGAAAATGCTGCTAAGCTGGCAGGATGGATCAGCGATGTACTTCAAAAGGCTGGCAATGCACAGCTTGCTCACTGGGACATACTCAGCCTGAAAGAGATTAGCGTGTATGATTATGTTCAGGCTTATGAACTTCCTACTGATCAGTATTCTCTACCGGAAGGTGATAGCGAGAGCGATTAGATAAACCACTCATGAAACAACGTCGATACTGCTTTATAGGCCATCTTCTTTATTGCTGACTTTGTTAGCCCCGCCAGATTGCTCTATGTTATATCAGGAGAGTTCAGGCATGGCATATCCTGAAACAGGCCCTCGGATGATCTATCCGGGCCGATTTTCTACGGAATGTGTGTATCGATGAGGAAAGTACAGTAAAGGGTGAGCATGTGTTAGACAGAACATCTACAGGCAATCAGAATGCGGGTGGGGATGAGCAGCAGGTGGTGGTTTCGGGTGGGCCGGTGCTGCTCAATGGCGTGTTGAGCAGCCCGGTGGGCGCCGCCAAGATGGTGGTATTTCCGTATGTGCGCGTGGCCGAGGCGGGCAGCGAGAAGATGCTGCGCGGACTGGCAACGCTGGCGCGCGCATGCCGACAGGCAGGTATAGGGACGCTGCTGGTCAACCTGTTGACACTGGAGGACGAGGAGCTGGACCGCGCGACGGGCTTTTTCCGCGAGAATATCGATGTGCTGCACCAGCGCGTTACAGGCATCGCGAACTGGCTGATCGATAGGGCTGAGCCGGGCGGCCTTAGAATGGGGTACGTCGGCGCGGGCGTGTGCGGCGCGGCCATCCTCGCGGCAGCGGCAGTCCGGCCGGACGCGATTCATTCAATCGTGGTCATTGCGCCGCGCATCGACCTGGCGCGTTCCTACCTGCCAGAGGTGATTGCCCCCACGCTGCTAATCGTCGGGGAGCAGGATACAGCGGCAGTAGAGATGGGGCGTCAGGCGCTGAGCGAACTCATGAGCGATACGGCGCTGGATGTTGTAGCGCAAGCGAGGGAGCGCGGCGTCACCAACCGCCTGGAAATCATTCGCGGCATTACCAACGTCTTTGAGAACGAGCAGGCGCTGCACACGGTGTGCCAGCAGGCGATTGAGTGGTTCAAGAGCCACCTGTTGTAGCTACCTGCCATCCAGCCCAGGGGCGCGACCAGGACGAGCCGGTCGACGCTCTGCGGCTGGCAGGCGGCTATCTGGAGGCAGAGGTAGCCGCCCATCGAGCGGCCGAGTCAGTTGGCGCGTTGCAGGCCAGTAGCGTGGAACCAGTCGAGCAGCCAGCCATATGCCTCAGCAAGCCCGAACCGCGGCGTGCGCGCCAGTGTGCCAAAGCCCGGCAGATCGACCAGGTAGACCGTGTAATGCTCGGCAAAGGCAGGGATGTTGCGTATCCACCAGCGCGTCGAGCCGGAGATCCATGCACAAGGACGAGCGGCTTTCCCCTGCCCGCCATTTTGTAATGCACCGACTTCCCACGTACCTCGGCGACACGCTCCTGCAATTTCATCGTCTTTCCCACTTTCTTCATCATGGCTTCTCTCTCCATTATAGACACAGAAGGCACGAAGAAGAATCTTCAAAACGCCGATCACCTGTGTTATAATCGCCTCACATCGTACAGGAACGAGGACAGAGAAAGTCATTGAACGGGAACGAACGGGCAAACGGCAACGGGAGCCAGCATACCATGAATGGCAGCGCCAACGGGAGCGTGAACGGTAAGGCGCTGCTCTCACAGCTTGCTGAGCGCCCGGCGGCAACACCGGCAACAGGGCCAACGACAGAACAACTGGCGACGGCTATTGAAAGCCTGCTTTTCGTGTCGGGGCGTCCGCTGGAGCGGGGCGAACTGCGCAAATTGCTGGATATCGATGAGGCGTTGCTGAGCGAGAGCCTGCGGGCGCTGGAAAGCGAACTGGAAAGCCGGAGACGCGGTATCCGCCTGCAACTGCTGGGCGAGCAGGTACAGCTGGTGACGGCCCCGGAAAATGCGCGCTACGTCGCCGCGCTACTCGGCCTGCCCATGACGGCGAAATTGACGACGGCGGCGCTGGAGACGCTCTCTGTCATCGCCTATCGTCAGCCCGTCACGCGCGCGCAGATCGAGGCTGTGCGCGGCGTCAACAGTGATCGCGCCCTGATCAGTCTCGTGCAGCACGGGCTGGTCGCCGAGGTCGGGCGAGCGCCGACGGTCGGGCGGCCCGCGCTCTTCGCCACCACCGCCGAGTTCTTGCAGCAATTTGGCCTGACACGGCTGGATCAATTGCCCGGTATCGACCTGCAAGCATCCCCATCGTCCAGCGGGCAAGGCGCGGGCGAGCGACCAGGAGAAGGAGAACAATAATGCGTCTTGGCCGCCACATGCCTCTCAACGCGAAGCCGGTCAGGGCAGCAGCCATCGCGCGCGAAATCGGCTGCGACGCTATCCAGATTTTTGCCAGCAACCCCACCGGCTGGCGTCCCCCGTCCGACGACGCGAGGGCCGCGCTGGCCTTTGCCGAAGCGGCGCGCCAGCAGGGCCTTGAGCCGGTCGTCATCCACGCGCCCTACCTCATCAACCTGGCCTCGCCCGAAGAGGAAATCCGGGGCAAGTCGATCAATCTGCTGCGCTGGACGTTGCAGCGCGCCCCGCTGCTGGGAGCCACCTCTGTCGTCTTCCACACGGGTAGCCATCGCGGCGCGGGCGTGGAGGCGGGCATCGCGCGTATCGCGGAAGCCATCCAGCGCATCCTGCCGGAGACGCCGCCAGAGGTCATGCTGCTGCTGGAAAACGATGTCGGCGCGGGCCACGCGCTGGGCCACAGTTTCGAGCAGATCGGCATGGTTCTCGACCTGTTGCCGCAATACGCCGACCGCGTGGGCGTCTGCATCGACACCGCTCACCTGTGGGGCGCGGGCTACGACATCTCCACGCGCCCGTCAACGCTGGATGTGCTGCAACGCTTCGACGCCGTCATCGGCCTGCCGCGCCTGAAGGTTATCCACCTCAACGATACGGAGAAAGCTCTGGGCAGTCACCGCGACGTGCATGCGCGCCTGGGAGAAGGCATCATCGGCGCGGAGGGCCTGCGCGCCCTGCTGACCGACCCCCGACTCGCCCACGCCGCCGTCCTGCTGGAGACTCCCATCAAAACCGACGCCGAAGAGAAAGAGGACTGGCAACATGATAAACAACACATGGAATATGCCCGCAGTTTGATGGCTGCAGATTGAAATGCGGTTCCGGCCATGTCATGGCCGGGAAGGCCCTCTATGACGGCGGAATAATAATCGTCACCGGGATGGTCAGCGGGCTGCCCTGCACGGCCTCTCCGGTTAATGGATCGGTGGCCTGGATGGTGATGCTGGTCCGGTAGGTGCCGCTTGCCTGGCCGGCAGGGTTGATAAGCAGGATGATGGTTGCGTTGGCATCGCCGGAGAGGCTGCCGGAAGCGGTGGCAAGCGAGAGGAAGGTCGGGGTGTCGGCAGGGAGCGTGGCTGTCCAGTTGAGCGACGCTTCCCCGGTGTTGGAAATGGTCAGCGTCCGCGAAGGGGTTGCCGTCGCTGTTGCCGTTGGCAGAACGCTTTGAGCGGGGGGAGTTGCGGTAAATGTGAGCTGCCCTGCTGTAGAGGTGAGCGAGAGTGTCGGCGGCGCAAGCACGGTGAGGGCCACATTTACCGTCTGCGGGCTGCCCAGCACGGTGATGCCGCCGTCGACGGCGCTGAGAGAGATGGAGCCGCTGTACGAGCCATCGGCCAGCGCGATCGAAGTGACGGTAATGGTGATGGTAAAGGTCTGATTGTTCCCGGTCATCGCCTGCGTGCCGGGGGTGATCGCCAGCCAGTTTGTCCCCGTTCCCTGCGTGACGGTGGACGCGAGCGTCAGATTGTTGCTACAGGCCCCGCCGACATTGACGGTAATGGTCTGGGCAGGAGGATTGACGCCATCTTCGGTTGTGAAGGTCGCGTTACTGGCGGAGGCAGGTTGC
>Ga0209810_1005435_pt1 | contig 11546 bp, 4 predicted proteins | sample Coa_R1_7_FD_187159 | JGI IMG/M metagenome (GOLD analysis project Ga0209810, IMG submission 187159) | Surface soil microbial communities from Centralia Pennsylvania, which are recovering from an underground coalmine fire - Coalmine... | ecosystem: Environmental > Terrestrial > Soil > Unclassified ...
CTTGCGGGCCGTGGGGGTGAATGCCGATGGCGATTTTGTACTCCTCACAGAGTTTGTCCAGGCTGTCGAAGCTGTCCGGGTCCGGGTCCGCGCTGAACATCTTGATTCCTAGCGCCTTGCCGAACTCGAAGGTCCTACGGTTGGCGTCGACGTTCTTGCTGAAATGCTGCACCCCAAAGGCCAGCGGCGTGACCTCATATTCTTTGCACAGCTTCAAGAGCGCGGCAATCTGTGCTGGGGAGCTGTTGAGCGGAGCGTGCTTTTGGAACAGCTCGGCGTAATGCAGATCGAGATCCTTCATCCGTTTGAGGGCAGGCTCGAGGTCGAATTCGCGGAACGTGTAGCTTTGGGCGCCGAGCTTGAAGCCGCCGAAGGCGTTCTCCTCGGCTCGAAGGAGGCTCGGCAATGAAGACATTCCCAGTGCAGCGACCCCGACACGGAGGAAGCGTCGGCGATCCAACGAAATGCGGTCAGCGATCATGATGGTGTACTCCTACGCAGAGGGATGAAAGAGCGTGCGCTGAGCTATGGGTTATCAGGCTGGCGGAGATGTGTCAAGGATGACGTTCGTTGGTGAAAAAGAAACCCCACGCCGGTTGGGCGAGCCGGCGTGGGGGAAACGATCGCAAGCTACATCGTTGGAGCTTTACTTTTTGGCGACAAACAGCTTGGCAATCTCGTCGTCGCTCAGCTTGTCCTTGCCGGTGCTGGTGTCGATCACAAGAGCCGTGCCGCTGGGCGCGACCCAGACGAGATGGTTGCCCAACCGAAAGACTTCCCTCAGTTTGGGCTGTTGTTCGAGTAACTTGAAATAGGCGTCACTCTGGGCTTTGACCACGACGGCGGTCATCTTGGGATCGAACTCCTCATCGATCCAGACGCCGCCGATTTCCAGACACTTACGGCCGAAAACGGTTCGCACCGCCGTCTGTTCCAACCGCGCCTGGTTGCGGAGGTTTTGCATCTGCACCGATAGCTCGACGCCAAGTTTGCCGGTTTGCACGGCACCGATCGCCCCGCGTCCCAGAAATTGTTGAGCGCGATCGTAGAGTTCCTTTTGCTCGCTGGCCCGCTTGAGGGCTGCAAATCCTTCCCCCTTCCCAGCTGCGGTGCGCAAATCCTTGTCCGCTTGTTGGCCGCGATTCTCAGCAAGCTGTCCAGGCTTGGCTTGGTTCTGCTTGGCGAAATCAAGGACCGGGGCCGCGGTGGCTGGGAGTGAGGGGAATGCTCGATAGCTGGCAGCGCCAAACCCACCACCAGAGCCCGCTCCCATCGCTGGCCCCCTTCGACCACCCGCCACGGGCATCGCCGCATCGGGCACGACGAGATAGCTGGTATACGGCGTCGTGATGCCGTACTTCTTCGCCAGTCTCACGACTTCCTGAACCAATTCCGGTTTCTCGCCGTTGGCGCGAATCTGATCGAGCATGTAACCGACCTTGCGCCGTGCCCACAAATGCTCGACGAACTCGCGCTCCTCACCCGTCTTGTCCGGCAAGGTCAATTCATAGACGAACTCTTTTTCCTCCATGCCCACCCGGCCCGTTAGCTTGACCGTAGCGGCCCCCTTGCCGGAATAGCGGCCCAGAACGATGAGCTGGCCGCCGTGGAACAAGTCCGGCAACTCCGGCGGATACACCTCGCTGAACTTGATGTCGTTCGTCGCCGTCAGCTTCAAGTTCGTCAGGGCCGGATTGCTGATCTTGCTGTACAAACCGCTGACTTTGTTCTCGATGTCCTCCGCCGGGCGAACATACGTGCTGACGGCGCGCGTTTTGTCGGCGATCTGATCGAGCATCGTGGCGTTGACATCATCGCCGACACCGAACGTGAAGATGCGTGTGTCCGCCGTGTTCTTGGTCAGCGTGTTCCTTACGATCCTGTTCACGTCGGTTTCGCCGATGGTGGGCTGGCCATCGGTGAAAAATACTACGGTGAAAGAACGCCCCTCTTCGCTCGTCCGCAACTCCAAGGCCGAAGCGAGCGCATCGTTGATGGCGGTGCCGCCTGTGGCTTCCAGATCTTCCACCCATCTTTTGGCTCTGGCCACCTGCTCGGCGTTGGCCGGCAGGAGTTTGTCTTCGTAGCGGTTTACCGTCGTGGCGAAATTGATGAGGCCGAAGCGGTCATCGGCACCGAGGTTGTCCAAGCAATATTTCAGCGCTTTGCGGGCTTGCTCCATCTTGGGGCCGCGCATGCTGCCGGAGGTGTCCAGCACCAAAACCAGATCGCGCGGCACCTGATAGCGCTTGGATGCCTGCATACGCGGGGAGATCAGAAGAGTGAAGAAACCCTTCTCGCTGCTGAGTGGGCGGTGCAACAGCGCGGTCAGTCCTACGTCCTTGTCCCCGATGGCGTAGAAGAGTTGGAAATCCTTGTCCAAAAGCGCCTGATTCTGATCGAAGGTGGCGACAACTTCCTTATCACTGTCGCGCTTGAGGGAAATGGAGTGGGTGGGACTGTAAACATTGGTGACGTTGTGTTCGCTCTTGATGGTCGCTGCGAGCGAGAACTCTCGGAGAGTGCTCATCGCCTTGCCGTCCGTCTTCAACGGGTAAACATACTCCACTAAATTCCCCTCCTTGCCTGCGACGGATGTGAAGCGGAGAGCGACTTTTTGATCGCCCATAGGAGGGATGGGAAAGACGCGCAAGCGGAGCAGATTGTTGCCGATGTATTCGAGCAAGGCGGGATCTTGCGTCCTGCGGACGATGGAGTTGTAGATGTCGCGGGCCTTGTTCGCCTCAACAAGCTCGCCCTTGGTTTCCTTGCCGTTGACCCACATGGAGAAACGGTTGACGGAGGCACCGGACGGAACGGGGAAGATGTAAGTGGCTTCCAGGTTGCGATTGGTGGGATTGTGGAACGTTTGTTCAACATTGGTGACGGCAAGTTGATCGTCGATGGTGATGCGGACTTTGTGCTGGAGCATGGCCAGAGGCGGCAAGCTCCTGTCTTCGGGGATGAGCAAGCCCTGTGCGTCTGCGGCGGCACTGCCGGACAGCAGCACGACCACGACCAAGAGAGTGCGGCGCATGGCAAATCCTTTCCCAAAAGGACACGGGTTCGTACCACCTATATAGTCGAACACCCGAGCCAAAAGTTTGTTTGACTTAACCGTTGCGCAGCACCAGAAGAACGCGAATCGTACCCGGACGGGCGGGTTTACGACTGTCCAGAAAATGCTTGATCTCCTCGGAGCCGGGAGAGGGGCGGACGGGATTGTAGGCCAGGACGAGAGCGATGTTTTCGACAGGCTGGGCGGCAGGCTTTCCGGACGCCGGCCGGGGCGCACCCCCCTGCCCTGCCAAGGATTGACCGACTTGCCGCGCGGTGGCATCGGTAAGGTCATTGCGCGGATCGGCGCCGGACGATCCCGTTGCGTTCGGGGTCGTCGCAAGGGGATCGACACCCAAAAGTGCGGAGAGCTCCTTGCGAGTGGCCGCGTTCATGTGCGTCAGCACCAGACGATCCAGCTGCACTTCGGTGGCTTTGCCGCCCGCACTTTTGCGGTCCGTCACATAGATTTGATGGATAAACGCGGTTAACTCCTCAGGCGTCATGTTTTCGAGGTAAACGGCGTAGCTTATCTTCCATTTTAACTTGAGCCGCTCTTGAGCCTGTTTGTCGATGATGAAGCCGAGGCGGAGCGCTCGAGCGGCGTTCTGTACGCGGTCAAAGACTTTTGTCCCGTTCGAACACGGCAATTCCAGGCGAAAAGCGTTGTCTTTACTCAGCTCGGCAATGAGGTGCTTGCGAGCGGGTTGACGATCAAGGTCGCTGAGTTTGACAACGACCGGCAGAAGATCCGGTACGCGGTCAAAGTGAAACGTCTCCAGCCGATCGGCCAAAGCGGCCTCTTTCTTCGGAGCAGGCGACGGCTTGTCGGCAGAGCTGGGTTTGGTTTTTTCGTCGCTCTTGCGAACGACTTTCGCCGGCTCAACTGCCGGGCGATCAATCTTTGGAGTTGGGGGCTTCTGAGGTTCCGTGGCAGCCTCCTGCTTCTGCGCGATGGCCGGTTCGAGGTCCTCCGAAGCCGGCGTTGAGCCGCTGCGTGTCGGTTGCGTCTGTGCCGTTACCGTTTTTGCCGGCTGATCCAGCGAGGCGATGAAATAGAAATACGAAGCAACGCCGATGCTAAGAAGCACGGCAGCTGCGATGGCCCAGGAGGCGAGAGGCCCAATCCACCGATTTACTGAGGCGGCTTTGTCGATTCGCCGCTGTTGCCTCGGTGCCAGATTGCGCTCGGCGATGAGTTGAAGCACAGGGCCGGTCAGGTCAGCTGGGAGAGGCGGTGAAGGCAGTTGGCGCAAGGCGCGGGCATCTGCTTGCAATTGCTCGAGCAGTTGACGGGCCTCCGCTGAGCGGTGCAGCAAGCGCACGACATGCCGGCGCTGACGGCTGCTCAACTCGCCATCGACGTAGGCGGTCAACAGTTGGCGATACCGATCCACGAGCATCGACGACAATCCTTTCGCTCGAAACAATTCCTGGCGAGCGGGGCGTTAACCGCCCCGGTTTAAGTCTACCGGGGCGTTAACACGCCCCGCTCGCCAGTTCTTCACTCCTCCCGCTCGCTCTCCTCCAGCAGCTCGCGTAGCTCCAACCGGGCTCGGTGCAGGCGGCTGCGAATGGTCCCAATGGGCACGTGTAAAATCTCGGCCATCGTCTCGTACTTCTGTCCTTCGATGTCCTTCATCACCAGGACTGCTCGATGATCCGGGGACAACCGGGCCAGGGCTAGACGGACACGCGTCTGTTGTTCCGCCTGCTCCAAGGCATGTTCCGGCCGGCTCGCCTCGGAAGGATCATGCGGCTCCAGGGTGTTCTCGCCGTTTTTCTCTATCTCCATACGGACCATCGTGCGATGTTTGCGTTTGTGGCTGATGGCCGTATTGACGGCGATACGATACAGCCACGTGAAAAACCGCGAGTCCCCCTTGAACCCATCCAGTGATTGATACGCATTGAGGAACGCTTCCTGGACCACGTCCTGGGCATCCTCCGCGCTGCCGACCAATCGGTAAACGCTATGGTAGAGACGCTCCTGGTAGCGGCGCACCAACTCCCCAAAGGCCGCCGTGTTGCCTTGCAGGCACTCCGCAATGAGGCGTTTATCGTCGGCACTCACGGTTCTCTACCGCGCATTAGACGAGAGCGACGTTGAGGAAGTTCCCGAAAGAGAAATCTTGCGCTTACGAGCCGGAAGCGTAAGCGACGGCTGTTTGTCCGTCGATTCCGCCTCCGGCTCGTCAACGATTGTTATGATGGCAGACTTGCATCGACTTGTCAAAAAGACTGTGTTATAGGAAGTCCGTTTGCAGGAGCGCAACCGGCGGCAATCGTCCGGGAGGATGGAATGGCGAATTCAAGCGATCCTGGACAATGGCGCGATAGGTTAGCGGAAAGTCTAATCGTGTCTCTCGCGGTCGCTCTGGTCCTTTTACTGGTACGACCCTACGCCGGCAGTTGGAACGACGGCAGCCGGCTGGCCACAGTCGAGTCCTTGGTTGATCGACATACCTGGATCATCGACGATTCCATCTTCGTGCAAGTTCCGCAATCCCCTCCCCTGCCCTACTCTTCGCGTGACCGCGATTTGCTCGAACACGGCACGCAAGACAAACTCTTCATCGATGGGCATTATTACTCCGATAAATCGCCGGTGCCTGCCCTGCTGATGGCCGGCTGCTATCAAGTATGGCAGTGGACGACCGGCCTGACAGCCCGCAGTCATCCGGATCACTTCTGCCGGGCTCTGACAATCGCTTTCTCCGGAATGGCCTATGTGGTATCCGTCTGGTGCATGTATCGGCTGGCCCAGCGGCTGAATCTTTCGTTCGCCTCGCGTTTGCTGCTGACTGCCAGTTTCGCGCTGGCCACCGTCGCCCTGCCCTACGCTCGCCAGATCAACAATCACATTCTCCTCTTGGCCGTCACGTCGGTGCTGGTTTTGGAAGTGGCCATATTGCACGAGGAAACAGAAAATGGGCAAGCTTTCTTGCGGCGCTTCGCTGCCCTGGGTTTTCTTACTGGACTAGTGTACACGATTGACTTAGGCGTTGGCCCTGTGATCCTGGTTTGCACGGCCGGTTTAGTCGTGAGCTATTCGTTTAGCCGCGAGCCGCAGGCGAGCGTGAGCGCTTGCCTGCGGCTCGCGGCTAAACAAGCGGTCCTCTTCGGATTGGCGGCTTTGCCCTGGATCGTTTTGCATCACGCACTCAACTATGCCATCGGGGGTTCGCTCAAACCGGCGAACGCCCATCCGGAATACTTTCGCTGGCCGGGTTCGCCCTTCGCCGCCGCGAACTTAACCGGAAGCTGGATTCACCCCAATCTCGGAGCCTTTCTGCTTTACGCAGCAAGCATGTTGGCGGGTAAACGTGGCTTCTTCGGCCACAATCTACCCCTATTCTTGACAATACCTGCTCTTTTCGTCCTGTTGCGACGTCATCGAGAAATGAGACAAGAGGTATTGTGGGCGCTCGGCTGCTGTATGGGCACCTGGCTACTGTACGCCGCTACATCGAATAACTCATCGGGGCAATGCTGCACCATCCGCTGGTTCGTACCGCTGCTGGCTCCCGCGTATTTTCTCCTGGCGTTGCTGTTACGATCCTTTCCCGACGTTCGCCTCGATTTAATGGTGCTCAGCGGTTGGGGAACGCTTCTCGTGGTGCTGATGCGTGAAGGGCCGTGGATGGGCGGCATGGTCCCGTTCTTCTGGCCCATTCAAGCCGCCGCCTTGGCCAGTTGGGGCTTGTGCCATTACCTCCGTCGCCGTGGCCTTGTAGCAACTACCCAACATCCGTATACTAATACTCCGAGTGATCAGATCCCCCAGGAAGAGCGGCCTTGGTTATGGATAACAACACCATCGTCATCCGGGGCGCACGCGAGCACAACCTCCGCAACGTCAATCTCGACTTGCCGCGCAACCAACTCATCGTCTTCACCGGCGTGAGCGGCTCCGGCAAAAGCTCGCTGGCCTTCGATACGCTCTACGCCGAGGGGCAACGACGTTACGTCGAATCGCTGTCCAGCTACGCTCGCCAGTTTCTGGGGCAATTGCAGAAGCCGGATGTCGATTATCTCGCCGGTCTTTCGCCGGCTATCAGTATTCAGCAGAAGGCAGCGGGACGCAATCCACGTTCGACCGTCGGCACCATCACCGAGATTTACGATTATCTCCGCGTGCTTTATGCTCGCATCGGGCAAGGCCACTGCCCGGTGTGCGGTCGGCCCATCACCGCGCAGACGCGCGAACAAATCTTGTCGCGCATTCTCGCTCTGCCCGAAGGCACGCGCTTCCTTGTCCTTGCTCCCGTGGTGCGCGGCCAAAAAGGCGAGTACAAGGATCTGTTCGCCGACATGCTCAAGCGCGGCTTTGTCCGCGCCCGCGTCGATGGCCAGGTGGTCCGTCTCACCGACGATTTGAAACTTGATCGCCGGATCAAGCACAATATCGAGATCGTCATTGATCGCCTAAAAAACGATGCCGGTGTGCGTTCTCGATTGGCTGAGGCGGTCGAACAAGCATTGGCGTTGGCAGAAGGCTCCCTGATCGTGTCTGTGGAAGAGGCGAGCGGGGGGCGTCAGCCCCCTGTTAGGAAGCAACAGGGGGCTGACGCCCCCCGCTCGCCGGAAGCGGAAGACATTCTCTTTTCCGCGCACTACGCCTGCACGCACTGCAACCGCAGTTATGAGCCGCCCAGCCCGCAGTTGTTCAGCTTCAACAGCCCGCACGGCATGTGCCCCGACTGCGACGGCCTGGGCACGCGCTTCACCTTCGACCCAGCCCTGCTTATCCCCGATCCATCCGTGAGTTTTTACAACGGAGCGATTCCGCTTGTCGGCAAAATTCGCGGCATGGGCCGTTGGCGGCGGCACATCTATGAAGGCGTGGCACAATCGCTGGGCATCGACCTGAAGACGCCCTGGCAGCGCCTGCCGCGCGAACAGCAAGAACTGCTGCTCTACGGCAGCGGCGACAAGCACATCACCTACGAATGGAAGCAGCGCGGCGGCGGCGTCTGGAAGCACGGAGGTAAATGGGAAGGCATCATCCCGCAACTTTTGAGCAGCTTCAAGAAGACCGCCGCCGGCCCACGTCGGATGCAGCTGGAAAAGTACATGCGGGTCGTCCGCTGTTCGAGTTGTCAGGGCCAGCGGCTCAATGCTCAGGCCCGTGCCGTTCGCGTCGGCGGCAAAACCTTGGTCGAGGTCTGCGCTCTGCCGGTCGGTGATTTGGCCGCCTGGCTCGATCCAGAGACAGGCGATCTCGAAAAGAGCCTAACGCCATTACAGCGTACCATTGCCGGCGAAGTGCTCAAGGAGCTGCGCGGGCGCGTCGGATTTCTCCTCAATGTAGGCTTACACTACCTCACGCTCGATCGAGCCGCTCCGACGTTATCCGGCGGCGAAGCGCAACGCATTCGCCTGGCGGGTCAAATCGGCTGCGGCTTGGTTGGCGTGCTGTACATTCTCGATGAGCCGAGCATCGGTCTGCATCCGCGCGACAACGAACGGCTGCTGACCAGCCTGCTGCGGTTGCGCGACATGGGCAATACGGTCGTCGTGGTCGAGCACGATGAGGAGACCATGCGGGCGGCGGACCACCTCGTCGATTTCGGTCCTGGTCCCGGCGTTCGTGGCGGCGAAGTCGTGGCCTGCGGCACTTACTCGGATATTATCGCCAACCCCGCTAGTCTGACGGGCCAATATCTCTCCGGTGCCAAGCAAATCGCCATCCCGCCGCAACGCCGGCCACGCACGGACAAGAGCTTATGCATCGTCGGAGCACGACATCACAATCTGAAAAACATCACGGTCGAAGTACCGCTTGGCCTGTTTGTGTGCGTCACCGGCGTCAGCGGGTCCGGCAAGAGTTCGCTCATCAATGACATTCTCAAAAACGGGTTATGGGCGAGCGGGGGGGGGCAACCCCCCGGTGAGAACGGCAACGGCGAAGCGGATACCGGGGGGTTGACACCCCCCGCTCGCCAAGTCGGCGAACATGATCGCATCACCGGCGCGGAAAACATCGATAAAGTCATCGACATCGATCAAACGCCGATTGGTCGCACGCCGCGTTCCAATCCAGCGACGTACATCAAGCTCTTCGATGAGATCCGCTCTCTGTTTGCCGAACTTCCCGAAGCGAAGGTGCGCGGTTATCAGCCGGGGCGGTTCAGTTTCAACAAGCCCGGCGGCCGCTGCGAGGCCTGCGAGGGCAACGGATCAAACCGTTTGGAGATGGATTTTCTCGCCGATGTCTGGGTAACGTGCCCCGTTTGCGAGGGCCGGCGCTTCAATCGAGAAACGCTGCAAGTGCGTTTCAAGGGCAAAAGCATCCATGACGTACTGGAGATGGACGTGCAGGAAGCGCTGGAACACTTCCAGAACGTGCCGAAGATTCGCGGCATGTTGCAAACGCTGCACGATGTTGGACTGGATTACATCAAGCTCGGCCAGCCGGCGCCGACACTGTCCGGCGGAGAGGCCCAGCGCATCAAGTTGGCCCGCGAGCTGTGCCGCCGTGCCACCGGACGCACCCTGTACATTCTCGACGAGCCGACCACTGGCCTGCACTTCGACGACATCCAAAAACTACTTCAAGTGCTGCACGGATTCGTTGAGGCAGGCAACACCGTTGTCGTTATTGAGCACAACCTGGATGTGATTAAGACGGCAGATTGGATCATCGACCTTGGCCCCGATGGCGGTAGCGAGGGCGGCGAGGTCGTAGTCACCGGCACACCGGAAGAGGTCGCGGAGTTTGCGTTTTCGTACACCGGACAAGCCCTGCGTCCCGTTCTAGAGTCCCGACCGGCGGCAAATGGGCGAAAACAGAAAGTCGCCAAACGTAAGACGAAAAATCAAGTCCGAAAGCCGATTGAAGTACTGACCGTCCAGGGAGCGCAGCAGCACAATCTCCGCAATCTGACGGTCGAGATGCCGCGCGAGAAAATGACGGTTTGCTGCGGGCCGAGCGGATCGGGCAAAAGCTCGCTGGCATTGGATACCATCTACGCGGAGGGCCAGCGGCGCTACATCGAATCCTTGTCGGCCTACGCCCGGCAGTTCCTCGGTCAGATGCAGAAGCCCAAGGTGGAGCACGTCAGCGGCCTCTCGCCGGCCATTAGCATTGAGCAGAAGACGACCAGCAAAAGTCCTCGCTCGACTGTTGGCACGGTCACGGAAGTTTACGATTATCTTCGCGTCCTCTATGCCCGTCTGGGACAACCGTACTGCCCCGCTTGCCAGATTCCCATCGGCACACAGACAGCCGATGAGATCATCGAGCGCATTCTGTCTCTGCCCGAAGGCAGCAAGCTGTATCTGATGGCGCCGTTGGAACGGCGGGGGCAAGAGAAGTATGAAGCCCTGTTTGATGAAGTTCGCCGGAACGGCTTCGTGCGAATGCGTGTCGATGGCAAATCGTACAACGTCGAGGAGCCGCCCAGTATCGATCATCGGCGTAAACATCTTGTCGAAGTGATCGTCGATCGCGTCGTGGTGCGGAGCAATCAGCGGACGCGCATCGCCGATGCGGTGGAGGCGTGTCTCGATCTTGGTCGCGGCGTGATGCACGTCGCCCACGTCGAGGACGGCAAGCCGGAGCCAGACTGGCGCGTCGAGCGCTACAGCCAGCACTTCGCTTGTGATCACTGTGGCCGCAGCTTCGAGCCGCTGAACCCGCATCATTTTTCGTTCAACAGCCCTCTCGGCTGGTGTCCGTCGTGCGAAGGGCTGGGCGTCCAGCAAGGCGCCTCCCCTGCCCTGCTCATCCGCGATGCGCATCGTTCGCTACGCGATGGCGCTCTCGCCGCTTGGCCCGATCTAAATGAAAACCCCACCTTCCTTCGCTTCGCCGAAGCGCTGGCGCGACACGAGGGGTTCTCACTCGATACGCCGTTTGAGGAACTGACTTCGCCAGAGCAACATGCCATCCTGCACGGCACGGGCGAAGCGTGGATCGATCTGGACACACCGAATGAGGATGACAACCAACAACGAGGTGTGCGTTTCCAGTACAAGGGGTTGTTCCCGGCCATCGACGAGGCAGCGCGTGTCAGCCCAGCTTACCGGCAGCGGCTCGATCATCTTGTCAGCGAAGTGGCTTGCTCAACGTGTCACGGCTCCCGTTTGCGCGATGACGCCGCGGCTTGCCGATTCCCCTTCGGTGCCGACCGTCCTGCCCTGACGTTGGGAGAGTTGTCTGCCCTGCCCTTGAGCGAGACGCTGACTCTCTTCAAGGATCTGAAACTGACAACGGCACAGCAGCAAGTTGCCGGTGAGTTGCTCCGCGAGGTACGAAATCGTCTGCAATTCCTTGTCGATGTCGGCCTGGATTATCTGACGTTATCACGTCCGGCCCCGACGTTATCCGGCGGCGAATCGCAACGCATCCGCCTGGCAAGTCGGATCGGCAGCGGCCTGACAGGCGTGCTGTACGTGCTTGATGAGCCGACCATCGGTCTGCATCCGCGCGACAATCGCCGGCTGCTTGCCGCACTGCAACATCTTCGCAACCTCGGCAACAC
>Ga0209810_1005437_pt1 | contig 11546 bp, 15 predicted proteins | sample Coa_R1_7_FD_187159 | JGI IMG/M metagenome (GOLD analysis project Ga0209810, IMG submission 187159) | Surface soil microbial communities from Centralia Pennsylvania, which are recovering from an underground coalmine fire - Coalmine... | ecosystem: Environmental > Terrestrial > Soil > Unclassified...
GGCGAATGCGTACGTGGGCAGCCGGGTCACGGGGCGGGCGCTCCGGATCGCGAGAGGGCGGCGACGACTTCCGCGACGGCTACATAGGTTTCTTGCGGGATGAAGTCTCCCGGACGTGCGATTGCGAACAGCTGCCGCGCGAGCGCGACGTTCTCTACAACCGGAATGCGATGCGCGCGGGCGAGTTCGCGCACGCGCGCAGCTGTTGCATCCGCGGCTCGCACGAGCAGCTTCGGCACCGGGAGCTCCGGCGGCCGGTATGCTAAGGCGATCGCGATATGCGTCGGATTGGTTACTACGAACGCCGCTTCTTTGACGCGCCGCAGCGAACCGCGCGCGATTTGGCGGTGCAGCGCGCGACGGCGGCTGCGCGCTAGCGGATCGCCGTCGCTCTCTTTTTGATCGCGTTTGAGTTCTTCGAATGACATGCGCAGGCGCTTGCGCCATCTGATCAGCTGTAGGCCATAATCCGCGGCCGCGAAAACGCCGCCCACCACGCACGCCGCGGCTGCGGTGCGCAGCACGCCGTGCCACGCGGCGGATGCCAATCCGGCGAATCCTCCGGTATGCAGCGCTGCGGCGTAGATGCCGGCAAACGCGGGAACGATAGCCGCTCCCGCGCATGCGAACGCGATGGTCGCGCGTGCAGCGGTTACCGCGGCCTCGCGCGAGAACATGCGTTTGAGATTTTCCGGCGGCGAAAGACGCTCGAGTTTAAGGGAGAGCGCGGCAAATCGCAATCCCCCGCTTTGCACCATGTTCGCAAGCACCGCTGCCGCTGCCGCAGCGGCGATGGGAACGAGCATCATTCCCGCGATTGTGGCGAGTGCCGGCGCGTCGGTGCGCCCGCGTGATGCGGAGAGCAGCATCTGCTCGCAAGCCGCGACGATGGGGGAAACGACGAAGCTCACTGTAAGCAGCGCGCAGGCAAACGCAGCGACGTTTCCGAGCTCCGGCGATCGCGCGACGTCGCCTTCCCTCTTCGCGCGTTCCAGACGCGACGGTGAAGGTTCGTAGGGTTTTTCTTCGGCCATCTATCGCGCCAAGAACGGCACGCGAAGCCAAGGCGTCGCGCTTTGGCCGAACAGCATCGGCACGGCAATGGCCGTGGCAATCAGCGCCATCGCAAACACGATGGGAAAGGAAAGCGAGAAACTCGCGAAACGCGGAATGACGCGCGTGAGTGCTCCAAGCGTTACTTGCGCTACGAATGCTACGGCGATTGCGGGACCCGCCACCAGCAGCGCCGCTTCGATGATGCCTTCAGGCAACGCAACGGCAAACGCATACAAATCGTGCGCGGCGATCGTGCTGCCCGGCGGAACGGAGTCAAAGCTGCGCGCCAGCGCCCAAATGACGATGCGGTAGCCGCCCAGCAAGAAGAACCCGGCGGTAAACACGAGCGACCAAATGCGGCCGAACCCCGCGCCTTCGAAAATCTGCGCGTTCGGCACCGTGCCCCGAATGCCGACGTAATCGTCCACGGCGCGGCCGCCGGCATAGGCGCCGTCGTACAATACCGATGCGGCGAAACCGATCGCCGCGCCGATGCCCGCCTCGGCTGCCATCGCGGCGATCAGCACGATGCCGTCATGCGTTTTCGGTGTGTGTAGCGAAGGGAACAGCGCGAGCGCAAGGACGAGCGCCAAACCGGCGCGCACCATCGGCGGAACGGAGGGATGCGAGAATCCCGGCGCGCGCGAGACAAAGCCGGCGCAGCGGCCGAAAACCAGCAGCGCGGCAGCGCTCACAAGCCCACCAACGCGGGAATCTGCGCGAGCACGTCGCTGAAGAGCCCTGCGCAAAGGTGCATGGCGAAACCGCCGAAGAGCGCGACGCTCAAACCGACTGCAAGGAGTTTGGGCAGCAGCGAGAGCGTTTGCTCCTGCACTTGCGTTGCCGCTTGAAGGACCGCGATCGCCGTGCCGACCAGCGTCGCGACGCACAAGACCGGCAGACACAATACCGCCGCGACCAGCAGCGCCTCCCGCAGCAAACCGTCGAATGCAGCCATACTCGCACGGTACGCGCGAGCTATTGCCGCGATGCTATCGAACGATGAACGCTCTCCAAGCGGTCGCGGCCAGCAGCGCGCTGACGATCGCACGCGTCGCGGGCGATTTGTTCAGGGTATAAAAATGCACGCCCGGAGCGCCGCGCCGCAGCAGATCGGTGCATTGCAGCGTTGCGTAGGCAACCCCGAGCTCCTCGACCGCTTTGGGCTCGTCCCGGCGCAGTTGCAGTTCGGCAAGCAGTTTCGGCGGAATCGTCGCGCCGCACATCGCCGTGAACCGCTGGATCTGCTCGTAATTGGTAATGGGCATGATGCCCGGCAAAATCGGCACGGTAATGCCTAGACGGCGCGCGCGCTCCACAAAATCGAAATAGCGGTCGTTGTCGAAAAAGAGCTGCGTGATGAGAAACTCGGCGCCCGCGTCGACCTTGCGCTTGAGGTTGTAGAGATCGTCTTCGATGCTTGCGGCCTCGATATGCTTTTCCGGGTAGCACGCGCCGCCGACGCAGAAATGATAGTTGCGCGCGATCATCGCGGTCAGATCGCTTGCATACGGAAAAGCGGAGTTCGAAAGGTCCACCGGATTGGCGTCTTTCGGCGTGTCGCCGCGAAGCGCCAGCACGTTCTCGATGCCCGCCGCTTCCAAGTCGTTGAGAACGCCCCGCAGATCGGCGCGCGAATGCGCCACGCACGTCACGTGCGCCATCACGTTCAAGCCGACCTCGCTCTGAATCTGCTTCGAGACCTCTATCGTGCGCGCGCGCGTCGAACCTCCGGCGCCGTACGTGATCGAAACGAACGCCGGGCGCAACGCGCGCAGCGTGCGCGCGGTCTCCAGCAAATGCTCCCGCGCCTCTTCCGTCTTCGGCGGAAAAAACTCGAATGAAAAGAACGGCCGCTGCGTCGCCAGCGCCTGACTGATGCGCATCGGCTAACCTTTATCTACAGCGGGATGGTACGCCTCCGCATGCCGGTGTCGATTGATTGCATCTGCATTTAAAACGCTTCGGCGATGCGGACGCTAGGAGCTATGGTATGAGGAAAGGGCTGCCCGGCGAAGCCTTTGGATTTTGTTTGCTGGGGTGAGGCACTTCCCGAAACGACCCTTGCCTTCAACCGTGTAGCATGTCACGGCCCAGTGCCCGTTGCGGCGGAACAATTGAGTCTCGTTACACGCTCCAGGGCTGCAACCATCATACGCTACGGCATACGGTCCGTTAACAGCAATATACCAACTGACGTTGAACGGCACTCCATGGCGCAGCTGCGTAACCGCCAACTTGATTGCAGACACATCAGCCGCAGTCGCCCCAACCGCGTGCGTCAGGGCAGCGGCGACTGCTACTCCTGTCGCGAGAATAATGCTGATTGTGCCCAAGGCGCTGAAACGAGTGATGCGCTTCATACGAACCGAAACTCCTACAGAGTGAGGACAGGTTCTGCCACAAGATTGGCAGACGTGCGCCACCCAGCGGGCTTGCTGCGCGGCGCGCGTTGCGGGTGTGAGCCGACGGCTTGTCGCATACGCATATACGAGGTATGCATTGAATCCACGCGTTCGCATTCCCCTCTGTGCAGCAGTTGCGACGTTCCTCTTTCACCTCGCGGCCAACCCGCACTACGGTTTTTTTCGTGACGAGCTGTATTTCATCATGTGCGGCCGCCATCCGCAGTGGGGGTACGTCGATCAGCCGCCGGTGATTCCGCTGCTCGCGGCGGAGATCGCAACTTTTCGGGCACTCCCTCGTTGCGTTGCGCGCGGTTTCCGCGTTGCTGGCGGCCGGCTCGGTGTTCGTGACGTGCCGGCTCGTGCAAGAGTTCGAAGGCGGCGCATTCGCGCAGATTTTCGCCGCGATCTGCGTTGCGCTGGCTCCGATTCTCGCGAATTTCGGCATGATGGTCGCACCGGACAGCGTCGGGTTGTGGGCGTGGCCGCTTATCGTCCTGTACGTGGTGCGCCTCGCGCGCGGCGCCGATCCGCGGTGGTGGCTTGCACTCGGCGCCGTAGGCGGCGTTGCGCTGGAAAGCAAGTATAGCGCGGCGTTTTTTCTGTTCTCCGCACTGGTAGGCGTTGCGCTCACGCGGACTCGCATGGTGCTGAGAACGCCGTGGTTCGCCTGGGGCGCGCTGCTCGCGGTCGCGATCGCTCTGCCGAACGTTCTCTGGCAGGCCCATTACGGATTCCCGATGATGGAACTCCTGCGCAACGGACGGCAGGGCAAGAACGTCACGCTCGATCCGCTTTCATTCGTACTGCAGCAGCTCGTAATCACCAATCCGCTCCTCGCCCTCGTGTGGATCGCCGGGTTGATATGGGCGTTTCTCATACCCCTCGCGCGTTGGGTTGCAATCAGTTTCGTCGTTTTACTTGCCGTGATGATCGCGCTGCACGCGAAAAGCTACTATGCTTGCGATGTCTACCCCGCATTGTTTGCTCTCGGCGCGGTCGCGGTCGAGCGCTGGACGTCACGAGCGCGCTTCGTTCGTCCCGTCGCGATCGCGGCGGCGGCGGTGGCCGGATTTGCACTCGTTCCGCTCGTTCTGCCCGTACTGCCGGTCAAACAATTCATCGCTTACAGAGCCGCGCTCTCGAAGGTCTTGCCGATCGGCGCGACGGCCACCGAACACCATCAGCAATCCGTGTTGCCGCAAACCTACGCCGACATGCACGGATGGCCGCAGCTCGCGCGCGTCGTGGCACGCGCGTACGATGCGCTGCCTCCCGCAGATCGCCGCCAAGCCGTCATCGCGACCAGCAACTACGGAGAGGCCGCGGCGATCGAATTTTTCGCCGCGCTGCCGGTGATCAGCGGGCATAACCAGTATTTCCTGTGGGGAACGCACGGGTATTCCGGCAACGTCGTCATCGACGTTGGTGGAGATTGCGGTCGCAATCTGCATCTGTTTCGCAGCGTCCGCCGAGCCGCCACGTTCAGCGCACCTTACATCATGCCGTATGAAGATCGTCTGCCAATCATGTTGTGCCGCGGCATCAAACGCCCGCTCGCACAGATTTGGCCGAGCGTCAACGATTATATTTAAAGGAAATCGCCGCTCAGCGGAAACTCGCGGCGACGCCTCCGCACACGAGCGCCCAGCCGTCCACCATCACGAACAGCAGCAGCTTCGCAGGCAGCGATATGACCGGCGGGCTGAGCATGAACATGCCGAGACCCATGAGGATCGAGGCGACGGCCAAATCGATCGCGACGAAGGGCAGATACAATGCGAAGCCGATGGCGAACGCATCGCGCAACTCGCCGACCACGAAAGCGGGAATGAGCACGAGCATCGGCGCAACGTTCGGGGATTCCGAGCCGCGATGCGCAACATGTTCGAAGAGGTCGAGGTCGGCTGCGCGCGTTTGCCGCAGCATGAAGGCACGCAGCGAGCCGCCGGCGCGATCGAGGAATTGCGATTGCGTGATTTGGCCTTTGGCATAGGGCTGAACCGCATCGCTGGAAATACGGCTTAGCGTCGGCGACATGACGACTAGCGTAAGGACGAGCGCCAAGCCGGTCAGCACGGTGTTCGGCGGCAAAGCGGCCGCGCCGATTGCGGAGCGTACGAGCGAGAGCACGACGACGATGCGAACGAACGACGTGCACATGACCAGCAGAAAGGGAGCCAGCGAGAGCAGCGTCAGCGCGGCGAGCGTGTCCATCGGCAGCGTGGCGCGCGCGTGATTGGCGATCGCGAGCAATCCGTCCATGGCTCGTACGGTAGCCCACCGCCGTTGCCGCGATGTGGCCGGCCCTTGACAACGGCGATAGAAAACCGTATGGTTATATAACCGTATGGTTAATTATTCGAACCTCGACCTCGTGTTCTCGGCGCTGGCGGATCCGACGCGGCGCAAGATTGTCGAACGGCTGGCTCGCCACCGGTTGACCGTCGGTGAAATAGCGCAGGCTTTTCCGATTTCGCAGCCCGCCGTTTCCAAACACCTGCGCGTGCTCGAAGCGTCGGGCCTCTTACGCCGCCAAGTCGTGGGCCGCGTGCATTATTGCACGCTTTCACCGCAAGCAATGGCGCAAGCCGTGCGATGGGTGGAACGCCAGCGCAGCTACTGGACCGCATCATTGGATCGCCTTGAGTCGGTCCTTGCAAACCAATCGCCCAAGAGGAAATAACGATGCAAGCAACTCCCGTACCCGGACTCCTGCTTCGGCGCACGCTCAACGCGCCGCCGGAGCGCGTCTACGAAGCTTGGACCAACCCGAAAGTCGCGCAGCAATTCATCTGTCCCGAGAGCGTCACCGTGCCCGCTATCGAGCTCGACGTGCGGGTAGGCGGCGCGTATCGAATCGTCATGAGGAAGGAAGACGGCGAAGAAATCGTCGTGCGCGGCGTGTACCGCGAAGTCGTTCCGAACCGGCGCCTTGCGATGACGTGGCGATGGGAAGAAGACGATCCGAAGGACGAGTACGACACGTTGCTGTCGATCGATTTCTCCCCACACGGCAGCGGCACGGAACTCACGCTTCGCCACGAGCAGTTCGCCAAGGCCGAATCGCGCGACAATCACGAGCACGGCTGGAGCTCGATTCTCGACAAGCTCGAGGGGTTGCGATGACTACCGCAGCCGCCTTGCGAATCAAGGGCATCGATCTCAGCGGCTACATGGTCAAGGACGCGCAACGCGCCATCGCTTTCTATCGCGACGTGCTCGGGCTCGAGCCGGCGCGCGTGTACCCGGAAAACCGGGGCGCGGAATACGACCTGCCGGACGGCACGACGTTCGGTTTATGGGGCGGAGGCGGTAAAGTCATGCCCTTTCAGCCGAGCAACGGTATTCTGTTTGCAGTGGACGATCTGGATGCCGCGGTGCAAACGGTGAAAGCGCGCGGCATTGAGCCGCAGGTGCATGAAACGCCGAACTGCCGCATGGCGATGTTTTCCGACACCGAAGGAAACAGCGTCTTCCTGCACCAGCGTAAGACGCAGTAAACGGTCTTACGCGGGGCGCTGAATCAATTCGGTAACGCGCACGCCGAAGTTGTCGTCTATGGCGACAACTTCGCCGCGTGCGACGAGTTTGTTGTTCACGAGTAAGTCGACGGGACCGCCTGCCAAACGCTCCAGTTCGACGATCGAGCCCGTGCCCAGTTTCAGAATGTCCGCAACCGACATCTTGCACTTGCCCAGCTCCGCGGTAACCTCAAGCGGCACGTTCATCAGCAGATCCAAATTCTGCTGATCGGCGACCATCGGTCTCTTCTGTTCCGTCATCATCCTCGCGCGTATTCCTTTTACCGGACCGTCGTTACAATCAGTGCATGGCGCCCGTCGAGCACACCGCACTCGCCGCGTGCGACCGCGGCGCCTCCGATACGAAGGCGGCCCGGCTGCCCTATCCTAGTGGTCATCGGCACGTTGGCGCCGGCTCGTAAGTCGAGCACCGCTGCCGCCGGAAGGATGCCCCAGCCGAAGTCGGCCGAGACCTCGATCTCGACGTCGAGCAAGTGCTCGAGCCGCAACGTCGCGCCGCCCCGGATAATCGGGTCCCTCGAGAGCGCCACGCCGATCCGCGCGAACGCCGGCTGCTCGAGCAGCAACTCGAAATACGTCGTGTATCCGCGAATGTCAAGAATGCGTTCGAGCGGCGAGACGTCACGGCCGCACACGTTCGCAAGACATCCCGCGATGCCGCGTAATGCGCGAATCAGCACTTCCTGTTCCAGCGCCGACAAACCACGCGAAGGGCCGCCCTCCTCGCCGAAGGCGCAGCTCGCAAGCGCGAGCGCATCCGGCCGGCGCAACACGAACGCCGCGTCGCAAACCGAACCGCGCACACCGAAGAGCTGCGCGCCTTGCGCAATCGCATTCCATGCGTCGGGCTCCGGCACGATCGGCTCGAGCAACCGCAGGCGCACCGGCGCGGCGAGCAGCGCGCTCAGCGCTTCCCGCACGCCGTTTGCAAGCACGCACGCAGCGCTTACCGGCAGGCACGAACGGCGTTCGAAGAACGCGCGCCTCACGCGGCGCCTTCCAACCATCGTCGCTTTTCGTTCGAATGCGAGCACGGGCAGCGCGCTCACTTGAGTAAATCCATCGTGGTTTTCTCGATGCCGCCCTTCGCCGCGCCGGCAGCGCGGATCGCGTCGAGCGCGAGATACGCTTCTTCCAACCGCTGCAACCCCAGATCGAGATCCACGCCGCTGCTCTCGCGTGCGTTCGGCGTGAGCGCGCCGAAGTTTCCGTCTCCGGCGCGGCCGATATGCGGCGCGATGCCCGCCGGCGCCGCACCGTGCTGCGGATCCACAAAGCGCAGCTGCGTTCCCGCGGCGAATCGCGCGAGCGCCAGCCGGCCGATCACCGCGCGCTGCGCTTCGCGCGCACCGGTCCGTGGATCGATAGTGTTCCGCAGATACGAAAGCGTGCCGTCCGGTTCGATGCGAACGCCGGCGGTGTAGCCCAGCGCGACGTCGACCGGATCGGCGCGCAGCGCGCTCAGCACCGTGCCCTCGTTCGCGTATCCGAGGATCTCACGCCCCTGCGAATCGACGAGCGTGCCGCCATGAAGCGAAAACGAACCGTCGCGCGTGAACAGCATGCGTCCGCCGGAATCGCCCGTGACGAAATACGAATCGAGCGGCGGCGCAACCGAGAGGGGATCCGTCGAGGCAATGGGTGCGGCGGCCTTGCCCGCGTCCGGGCGTTCGGGTTTCGCGCCGGGCGCAAATGCTTGCAGCACGTCGCGCTCGCGCGCGCCGATCTCGTCCAGGGCGCGCGTGGTCGCGTTCGAAATCAGCATGCCGCCTCGCGCGTGGTTGCCTCCACCTGCACGCCGCGCAGCGCGAGCGCGTACCGCGCCTGCGCGAGTGCTGCGGCCACATGCGCGCGAGCCTTCGGCGAGCATATTGCAATGAGCCGCAGCCGCGAGCCGCTCGACTGCAGCAGCACGTGAACGCGGCCGGATGCGCTCGCAAAAGTAAAGGATGTTTTGCCGCTGCGCTTACGCGGACGAAGCAGCGCGCTTTCGATCTTGCGCGCGAGGTCGGAACGCGGCGCGCGGCGCTCCGGCGCGTTGCTTTGCGAAAGTTTGGAAGCCTGCGGCGCGTTGCGCGGCGTTTGCGTGGAGCTGCGCCAAGCGAGGGCGCTTCCGCCGTTTGCGACGCCCACGCCCGTCGCCGCGCGCTGCGCCGATGCACCGGTTTGCGCTCGTCGCGCAGCCGCAACGCTCCGCGAGGTGCCGTACAGTGCCGAGTACCACGCCTGAGAAAGAGCGCGGCGATCCACTCCCGCAACGGGTGCGCTCAAGACGCTGAATTGCAACTGCTCCGTAATCGTCATGCTCGCAGGCTAAGGCGCGAGCGTGACGTCCTCGCTGCGAGCTTGTTGCCGGTTTGCTACGGGGTGACGCGCTCGTACCGCGGGCGCCGGCTTCCGTCGTCAAAGACCGCGCTCGGCTGCATAAACATCCGCTCGTTGCTCAAATCGAACGTCACGATGAAGTTGCGCAGCGTGCCCATGCCGATGTTACCCGCGTCGAAGCGGTCCGCGAAAGCGCCGCGATTGGTCAGCATCAGGTTCGCGTAGCGGTTGAACAGGCGGAACGTTCCGACGTCGAGTTCGTCGATCGTCGCGTTCACCGCCGGTGCTGAACCGCCGACGCCGTAATCGCGCGCGAGGCTGCGGGGCTGAAATGCGACCACGTACGGGTGCGCGCGCATGAACGGATCGAACAGCAGCAGCTCCGTGCTGTTTCCGGTGTCGATGACGAACCGTCCCTCCGTGCCGTTGACCTTGCCGGTGAGTTCGACCAACTGACGGTCCACGTCGATCGGGATGGCGTTGCCGCGCGGATGCAGCGCCCCCGGCTTTGCGAACGTCATCGTGAGAGCCACCGGATCGATCGTAACTTCCGCCGCGGCAAAAAATGGATAGCCGAGCACGCCGTCGACGTTGAAACTTCCCGTCGCGCCTTGCAGATCGAGCACGCTCACTTCGCGCACCGGCAGACTCGCCTCACCGATTTGAATCGAATCCAAGTCGGCGATTCCCAGCCCCCCGGTGCGCGTGGTGCCGGATACTTCGAGATGGCCCTGCGGCTGCAAGCCCAGTTGGGCTGCGACGCGCGAGTCGACCACAACGGCTTGCGCGCCGGTGTCGACGAGGAACGTGTACGAATGTCCGCCGATGCGCACTTTCGTGTACAGGTGTCCGTCGTGCTCCTCCAACGGCACCGTGACGGGTTTGTCCGTTTGTACGACGGTCGTTTGCGGGACGGCGAAGATTTCGCTCGCGATTGGCCGGTCGACGACGATGTGCTCCGCCAAGTGCATCACGTCGTAGACGTGATCGCCGTTGGAATCGATCTCGCGCTGGGCGATCAGCACGCCGTCGACGGTGCGGTAGTCGAAATAGTCTTCCGTCGAGGTTCCGTCCTCTTCATCGAAGCTCGTACGATCGACCATCAACGTCTTCGCGTCCAGATCGACCACCTCGCGCTGTCCGTGCGGCGGCGCAACCGCGACTTCGTCCACGGTTCGCCCGTCCGGCAGCTGCTTTTCGCCTAAATACGAATCGTATTGGGGTTGCGACACGAAATCGTCGCGAGCGATGAAGTCCTCGGTCCGCTGGCGCGCAAGCAGCAGCCCGTGCAATTCACGCACGTTGCCGTTTTGATTGACGATGTACTCGCGTTCGCCGATGCGCAGGGAGACGTCGGTGCGGCCGCCGATGTTCTCTTCGTACCGCGATCGCTCGCCGCTTTCCCACGTATGGAACGTGCCTTCGAGCCCGGATCCGGCGAGCACACCTTCTACCTCGAGCGTTTTCGCCGGGCGCACGTGGAGAGCGGCGAGCGCGGTTTTTCGCGCGGCAAGAACGTCCTCGAGCGAATGCGGCTGCGCGCTCGCAGCGATCGCCGGAAACGCGAACGCGAACGCGCTCAGCAGCGTGATGAGCCTACTGCGTTTTGTACTGCTGATACGCGCCGAGAACGTTCTCGACGTAAGCCTGGGTCTCGGCATAAGGTGGAACCCCGCCATACTTCTCCACCGCGCCCGGTCCCGCATTGTAGGCCGCAACGGCCGAGCGCAGATCGCCATGAAAACGATCCAGCAGCCCCCGAATGTAACGCGTGCCTCCCCAAATATTTTGCGCCGGATCGTATGGGTCCGCGACGCCCAACCCGGCGGCGGTCTCCGGCTCCAGCTGCATGAGCCCCTGGGCGCCCGTTTTCGAGGTTGCGTTCGCGTCGAAGCCGGACTCGTTGGCGATGATGGCTTTGATGAGCGCGGGATCCACGCCGGAAGCCGTCGCGTTCGCGCCCACGAGACGTTCGATCTCGGCGGGAGCAACCGGCGCAGGCGCGTTCGAGATCCCGCTCGCTTGTGCAGTGTCCCCACCGAGCGCGGCGGAAACCATTCCTGCGAACGAACTATCGGCGTTCACGGAGGGCGGCGGCGCGGGCGCAAGCGTTTGCCCCGTGATTTGGGCAATGCGCTGCGAAACGGCGGCCAGGTCGCTCGTGATGTCCATCTTCACCTCAAGGTATCGGCAGCCGCGGCGAGGAGCGAGAGGC
>Ga0209810_1005439_pt1 | contig 11541 bp, 18 predicted proteins | sample Coa_R1_7_FD_187159 | JGI IMG/M metagenome (GOLD analysis project Ga0209810, IMG submission 187159) | Surface soil microbial communities from Centralia Pennsylvania, which are recovering from an underground coalmine fire - Coalmine... | ecosystem: Environmental > Terrestrial > Soil > Unclassified...
GTAATCAGCAGCCGCTGGGTCGGCCGGCGCCTGTCAGCCGACCCAGCCCCATACCTTCGGCTGGCGACGAGCAGGGCGCTCGTGTAAGGCTGGGTCGACACCCGCCTTCGTGCTGGCTCGGATATAGCCGCTGGCAGCGGCAGGCCTGGCTATGTTAGGTGCTTACAGCGCATTGGCATCCTCGCCTTCGGGACGATGGCCGCTTTTGTCGAGATGAGGCGATGCGGCAGCGAGTGCCGAGAAGGAGTTCCGGTCCGGCACCAGCTGGTTCGATTGCGTAGCCCACTGTGCCCCGGCTGGTCCTTCGCAGTGTCGCGATTGACCAACCACTCACCCACCTCGTTCCGGGACCCGTGAGCAGGCTGCCGCGGGCTCAGCCGCTATCGCTGATCATCCGGATGAGTTCGTCGGTCTGGTAGCCGTGTTTGCTGGCGAGAGCGACGAGCTCGTGTACCTTGGCTTGCAGGGCACTGCGCGCAGGACCTGAGCCCGTGACGGTGACGCCGCGGCCGCGCCTGAAGTCGAGCACGCCCTCATCGCGCAGCGTGTGTAGGGCGCGCAGGACCGTGTTCGTGTTCACACCGAGGACTGCCGCGAGGTCGCGCGCGGGAGGCAGGCGTTCTCCTGGCATCGCCTCACCGTCAGCGATCGCGCGGCGGATAGCTCCAGCGACCTGCTCGTGCAAAGCGACGGCACTGGTCGGGTCAATCCGGAGACCGGGCCCGTCTCTCATCCCCACCCAGTGTTGAGCGCGACCCGCACCGCGGTCGTAACTCGCTTGCCATCCGCGAGCGTGATCCAAAGCCTGACCAGCGGTGCTGGCCAAGCGGCGCGCGCATCGCCGTACCACATGCCGTGCGAGTCCGGGTGCACGCCAAGGATGGTCGTGATGTGCGCGGGCTGCAGATAGCCATCAAGCGCAGTGCGCGCCGGCAGGGGGCCTACGCGATGGTGATCTCCGAACCAGTCAAGGAGCAACGGCTGGCCCGCAATCGAACCGGTGACGTGCACCGCCGGGTGCCTGAGCCAGACGGCCAGACCCACCCGGTCACACGCGATCGAGTTCGCAACCGGGCAGCGAACACCCAGATACGGCTGCTGGGTCAGCACCGCCGAGGGCGCCACGACCGCGAACTCGCGTGCACTGACGCGCTCAGCGCGCGACGGCTGCGTCGGACCGGGCTTGCCCCACAGCGCAAGCACCGCCACGCTGCAGACCGCCACGGCGAGCATCCCCCACGCGAGTCGCCGACGGCGTTGCCGCTGTCGTGAGCGTGCCTCGCCGATCAGCCGCGCTACGGATTCCATTGGCACTAGTGTGAATAGTACCATCGGCGCTGTCAAGCTCCCGTCTAGGCCCCTTCATCTCGGAGCCCACGTTCCGGCCCGCCGGTCGACTGAAGGGCCAATAAACCAGGACTAACGCCTCAGGCGTGTTTCGGCAGCGCGGTCGGACGCGTCTGACAGCGCGTGAGCCGTCACGAGGGGCCCTGCTCTGCTTCAGCCACGGCATCTCGGGCAATCCCGAACGGCTGCCCTGGATTGCGCGGACACCAGGAACAAGAGCTATCGCGCGTGGCGGAGCGTGGCCTGGATCTCTGACGTGAGGAGATACAGATCGAGCTCGTCAGGCTTCTCCGGATCGAACGGATGGAACCCGAGTCGTTCCCACCACGTCCGAGCGGTCTGGTTGAGCGCGGTGACCACGACCGCACGGCACGCGGCCTTCTCGTTGAGCTCGACAGCCGTCGCGAGGACGTGCATCGCCAGCGCGGTCCCAACGCCGAGACCGGCATAGCGACGATCGACCGCGAGCCGGCCGAGCAGGAGCGCCGGAACGGGGTCGGGCGCGCTCTTCGCGAGCACGGCGGGCGCGGCGGACCGGTCGATCCCGGTCATCGACACGCTCGTGTACGCCACGACGACGTCCTGCGCGTCGGCGATCACCCAGGTGGCGGCCGTGTCGCGCCGTCGGTTCTGGCTCGCGTAACGGCGCAGCCACTGATCGAGGACCGGCTCGCCGCTATCGAATCCGTCGCGGTCGTGGCGGCGCGGGTCCAGCGGCGCCGGCCGGTGCAGCTCAGTCAAGCCAGCTGAAGGTGCGCTTGCGACGCATGGCGCTCGCGAGCCTGTCGTTGACCTCGGCGGGGCGCTCAAGCGCTTCGGTGAACGCGGTCGCAGCCTCCGGGGAGAGACGGATGCTGGTGCGCTCCGCGAGCACCTCCTCCGCCCTGAACGCCGCGGCCTGCACGACGAAGGCAGAAACGTTCAGGTGCGACGCGGCCGCCGCCCGCTCCAAAAGCGCCTTGTCGGCGGGCCCGACGCGGATCTGGAGACGGTCATCCTTTGTCGTTGACATGTGCTCACGATGGCAGTACAGCATGAGGGTGTCAAGCCATCCACCCATCACGGGGAGGAAGCCATGCCGTCCACCATGCTCGACGCCGCCGGTCACCGCCGCGCACCGGTCACCATGCCCGGATACCACCGCGGCCGCCCGCCACGCAACAAAGGCGAGGAGTACCCAGCTGACCCGCCAACGATCGAGGAGATCATCGCGGTCATGCGCACCGTCGGCGACCGACCAGAAGCCCAACGGCTGCGAGCGCTGATCGTGCTGCTCTGGCGCGCAGGGCTGCGGATCAGCGAAGCGCTCGCGCTCCAGGAAAGCGACCTCGACGCCTCACGCGGCGCCGTCCTGGTGCGTCGCGGCAAGGGCGGCAAACGACGGGAAGTCGGGATGGACCGCTGGGCCTGGAGTCAGCTCGACCCATGGCTTGAGACCCGCCGGCAACTGCCGATCGGCGCCGTGTTGTGCGTCATCCACGGACCGACCGCCGGACGCCGTTGGGAAGCATCCGCCGCACGCAAGCAACTCCACCACGCCGCGGCAGCCGCGGGTGTCCGCCGGCGGTTCGCGCCGCACCCGCTCCGGCACGCACATGCCGTCGAGATGGCGCACGAGGGCGTCCCGCTCGTCGTGATCCAGCGGCAGCTCGGGCATGCGAACCTCGGGATTACGAGCATCTACCTGCATGGCATCGATAGCTCGGAGATCATCAGCACCGTCCACGGACGACCATCGCCGACGATCTCAGCCACCGCCGGCCTCCAACTCAGGCAATAGCAACATCCGGATCGGGTCAACCCGCACAGACTGGTCGACCCGATCCAAATACCCCGGCGTGGCGAAAACCGGGTGTATCGCCATGGCCGGCGCCGAGCCCTGCAGTCGCGTTGGGACGAGCATCCGAGGACCGCATATTTGCCGCGGATGCAGCGGCGGTCTTCGGTGGCAGGAGCGTGGACTCGCGTGCCGGCCGTTGCGGAAGCCGCGCCGGGGCGACGACGTTGCAAGGCAGTCCTTGCGCTGACCCATGTTCGGGTGGCGAGTACGCTTCGGGGTTGTGACCGCAAAGGAAAAGCTCATGGAGCGCGCGCCTCACTGGACCGAGGAGCAGGCCGCGCGCGCCCTGCGCGCCGCCGAGGGTGAGGAGACTGCGGATGAGTGGGGCGACCTCGGGAAGCTGCACGATGCGACGACTGCCGGGACGATGCGGCGGCTGGCTGAGGAGGAGCGCGCAGCGGGGCAGAAGCCCTGGTGAAGCGCGGCGAGGTTTGGTGGGCAGAGCATCCGGACTGGCCGCGGCGCCCGGTCCTGGTGCTGACTCGCGATGAGGCCATCGACCGCCTGAACGAGATCTTCGTCGTCTTGGCGACGACGAACGTCCGCAGCCTTCCGACGGAGGTCGAGCTCGGACCGGAGGACGGGATGCCGCGATCCTGCGTGCTCAACGCTGACCACACAGCCACCCTGGCCAAGAGCTATCTGCGCGAACCGATCACAACGCTCGGTTCCGACAAGCTCGCTGAGGTCTGCCGGGCACTGGCCCGGGCAACCGGGTGCTGAGTAGTGGCACGGGTGCGGTTCAGGCGGCCGGTCGTCCCGCCTTGTGCTCCCACGCGTCGCTCAGCAGCTCGCGCAGCGCGGGCTCGGGCGCGCACGACAGGTCGACCGCGACCGCAGCCAGCCGTTTGCCCCAGTAGCGCTCGGCGCACCAATTCGGGTGCTCGGCGACGGCGGTGCGGATCCCCGGCTCGTCGACCATCACGTTCATCGTCCGCTCGTCCCAGATGGTCGCGAAGATCTTGCCCGCGACGCGGAACGATGGGCGGCCATGGTGGTCCTGCTCGACCGCGTCGGGGAGCGCGAGCGCGAGTCGGCGGGCGTCCTCAGCGGTCATGGGGGTTGTAGGTGCCGAACGACCACAGGTTGCCCTCGGGGTCGCGAAGGCTGAACTCGCGCGAGCCGTAACCGGTGTCGGTGAGCTCGCGCACGACCTCGGCGCCCGCCTGGGTCGCCCGCGCGTGGAGCGCGTCGGGGTCGCGGACGGCGATGTACAGGCTGATCGTGCCCGCGCGCGGGTCGGGCGGGCCGCCGCCGAGAAAACCGTCCTCGTCGTAGGCGCCGAACATGATCAGTCCTTCTCCGAGCTTCAGCTCTGCGTGGCTGATGCGGCCGTCACGGTCGCGGTAGACATCACGCTGCTCGGCGCCGAACGCTTCGGCCAGCCAGGCAAGAGCAGTGTCGGCGTCGCGGTAGCGCAATGCTGGAAAGATGTTCTGAGTTGACATAGCGCGGAGGCTAGGCCGATCGGCAGGGCGTGTCTTGGAGAAATGCGATCTGGTCCTCACAGCCCGTCGCCGAGGACGCCACCGCCTGGGATCAGCCGTGCGACGAGTTCGGTCGGCGTGACCCCCGCCAGCTCGCGGAAGTCGCGGTTGAGGTGGGCCTGGTCGTAGTAGCCGGCCGCGGCGGCGATCTCAGCGATCCCCGCCGGGTCGCGCTCAAGCCGCTCACGCACACGCGCGAACCGGAGCTGCCGCGCGACCGCCTTCGGCGCCAGCCCGACCTCGGCGCTGAACCGCGCGGTCAAATACCGGCGGCTGCACCCAAGCTCGGCCGCAAGGGCGCCAATCCGGACGTTGCCGCCGGCCTCGCGCAGCAGGCGATCGGCCCACGCCACCGCCGGCGTCGGCTCCGGCCCGACGGCGACGCGGCCGAGCAGGAATCGTTCGAGGACGTCAAAGCGCGCGTCCCAATCGCGCTGCGCCCGCAGTTGGTCGGCGAGCTCGCGGCCAACCGGCCCGAACGCGTCCTCAAGCGCGACACACTCGCCCTCGAGCTCCGCCAACGGCCGCCCCAGGATCGTGTAGGCCCCGAGCGGCGTCAGCTCGATGTCGACCGAGGCGTACTCCCCGCCGCCAAGGCCGACGACCGTCGGGCGCTCGCCAAGGCCGCCGACCCACGCGCTGGGTAGTCGCTCGCCGCTGGCCGAGATCGACCCGTTCAGGTCGATCATCAGCGTGACCGCCGGTCGGGGCGGCTCCAGCCAGCTCGAGAACCCGGCGCGGCGCAGATCGAAGCCGTACAGATCCCGGTACAGCAATGGTCGCAGTCCCGGGTCGGGCACGCGAACTGCGCGTGTGCTCGAACCGAGCTCGGTCTCCGTGCGATGGATCCGAGTCCGGGCGATCACGGGCTCCAGTATCACAAGAAGCGCTGGCTGACCAGCACTGTCGGTCACGCGCGACATCGCGCGCCGGGGCTAAAGCGGACTCCGACAGCCGGCACCACCACGAGTCCGAGCGACGACGGGGTCGCCGCAACCGACCCCCGTCGGCGTTCACCACCCGGACCTGCATTCCTCCCGCGAAGGGCATCTCGTCGTCTGCGACGGTGCCCCCGCATTGCGCGGACACCAGGGAGCGGTGGCTACTGGATCTTGCGGAGCGTCGCTTCGATCTCGGACGTGAGGAGATAGAGGTCGAGCTGTTCGGGCTCGTCGGGCGCGAAGGGGCGAAAGCCGAACCGTTCCCACCAGGTGCGGGCCTGCTCGTTGATCGCGGTCACGATGACGGCTCGGCACGCCGCCTTCTCGTTGAGCTCGACCGCGGTCGCGAGGACGTGGGCTGCGAGCGCGGTCCCGACCCCGAGGCTTGCGTATCGCTGGTCGACCGCGAGCCGGCCGAGGAGGAGCGCCGGGACGGGATCCGGCGCGCCCTTGGCGAGTGCGTCGGGGGCTGCCGAGCGGTCGATCCCGGTCATCGCGACGCTCGCGTACGCGACGACGACATCGTCGGGGTCGGCGATCACCCAGGTGGCCGCGGTGTCGCGCCGTCGGTTCTGCCCGGCGTAGCGACGGAGCCATTCATCAAGCATGGGCTCGCCGCTGTCGAACCGTTCGCGATCGTGTCGGCGCGTGTCGAGCGGGGTCGGACGCTTCAGCTCAGTCAAGCCAGCTGAACTTGCGCTTGCGGCGCAGCGCCCGGGCGAGCCGGTCGTTGACCTCCGCGGGCCGCTCTAGCGCCTCGCTGAACGCGACCGCGGCGTTGCGTGAGAGGCGGATGCTCGAGCGCTCGGCGAGGATCTCCTCAGCTCTCGCGGCCGCCGCTTGGACGACGAACGCGGACACGTTCAGATGCGACGCCGCGGCCGCACGCTCAAGGAGCGCCTTGTCGGCGGGCCCGACGCGGATCTGGAGCCGCTCTTCCTTCGTCGTTGACATGTGCTCACAATGGCAGTACAGCATCGGGTTGTCAAGCCATCGCAACCAAGGGAGGATTCATGCAATCCGTTCTGCTGGACGCCGCCGGCCACCGCCGCTCCCCGGCGACCATGCCTGGCTACCACCAGGGCCGCCCGCCACGGAACAAGGGCGAGCAGTACCCAGCCGATCCGCCAACGGTCGAAGAGATCGTTGCGGTCATGCGCACTGTCGGGGATCGCGCCGACGGCCACCGCCTCAGAACGCTGATCGTGCTGCTTTGGCGCGCGGGCCTTCGAATCAGCGAAGCACTCGCGCTCCAAGAGAGCGATCTCGACAGTGGCCGTGGCGCCGTGCTCGTCCGGCGCGGCAAGGGCGGCAAGCGACGCGAGGTCGGCATGGACCGCTGGGCGTGGCAGCAGCTCGAGCCATGGCTCGAGATCCGTCGCGACCTTCCGATCGGCGCGGTCCTTTGCGTGATTCACGGACCGACCGCCGGCCGCCGCTGGGAGGCCTCGGCCGCACGCAAGCAACTCCACCATGCGGCTGCGGCAGCAGGAGTCCGACGTCGCTTCGCGCCGCACCAACTCCGGCACGCGCATGCCGTGGAGATGGCACACGAAGGAGTCCCGCTCGTGGTCATCCAGCGCCAGCTCGGACATGCCAACCTCGGCATCACCAGCATCTACCTCCAAGGCATCGACAGCAGCGAGATCATCAGCACCGTCCACGGACGGCCGTCGCCCACGATCTCCGCCAACGCCGGGCTTCAGATCAGGCGGTAATCAGCAGCCGCTGGGTCGGCCGGCGCCTGTCAGCCCACCCAGCCCCATACCTTCGGCTGGCGATGAGCGGGACGCCACCCACGCGGGGGCCGGGACCCGCTTTCACTTCCGCACGGATATCACGAGCGTTGTGCGCCCGGCTCCTGATATCCCGGAAGCGGCCGCCCGTTCGGGCGGTTCGGCTGACGTCCTCGTGGCTGCTTCTCGCGCAACTCACCGTCAGCGCTGGTCTACGAGCGAAGGGCCTGCTCGTCGATGAACGTCTCGCGAATCGCGTCGTAGAGGACGTCGGCCGCGTCGGGCGTGAACCCGGGCGAGCGAGCGACGCAGACGAGATCGAACGGCGCGGTCGCGTGGTATTCCTGAATCACCTCCCAGCCGAACGCGACCGGCGGCTCGAGGGCGAGCGGTTGGAGCTGATCGGTGCTCAGCAGGTTCTCCCGCAGGTTCTGGGCCTCAAGCAGCGGGAGTCGGATCGTCCCGGAGTTGAGATCGAAGTTCTCGAACAGGTAAACGAGCAGGTCGCCGGGCTGCCCGGTATGGGTCGTGTCGTCGTTGAGGTCGCCGTGGCGTCCGCCGATGACGTAGTCGAGCGTCGAGATCCACTGGTTGGCGATCGTAAAAGCGAGGTAGTTGCCGTCGCCAAGCCCTCCGTCCCCGACGCGAGGATCGCGCCGTTGGTTGACCGGCGCCGCCAGCAGCTCGGTGAGGAGGTGGACGTACCCGGCGTCCCCGAGCCCGAGATCCGCGTGCGCGTCGATGTGAGTGACGTGGAACGGCGGGACGAGCACGCCGGCATCGATCGCGGCGCGCCAGCGGAAGAACAGCTCGCCGTGATGCTCGACCGCAAACCCAGGCCGGGGCCCGTCGAGCAGGCACTTAGTCTCCAGGAACGCGGTTAGTTCGCTGAGCTGCCAGGCTGGGAACTCCTCGGCGTCAAGGCGCGGCGAGTCGCTGTCTCGAAAGTGCGCTGTGCCGTACACGAAGGCATCGAGGTCGAGATCGAGGATCCGCTGCATCGGCACCCGACCGGGGGCCTACTGCTCGCGGGGGTTACGAGGGATCGGCTCGCCGCAGAAGGCGCGTTCGACGATGCGTACGGCGACCGCGGGCCAATGCGCTGGCACAGGCCCGTCATAGGCTGGGAAGCGATCGATGGTTCGTTTGACCGACTCGGCGCAGGCCATGAAACGATCGCCGAGGCGCAGCAGCTCGGCGTGAGTGCCTGGCCGAAAACCACCGCCGCTGGCATCAGCCTGCTCCAGCAGGAAACGATGGGCCAGCCGGTTGCGTTCATCACACAGTGCCTTCAGTCCGGCGGCGGTCTCAGACTCGAGATGCGGAGCGACGTGGTCGGCGATCATCGGCACGGTCATCTTCTGCAGGGCGCGTTCGAGCCGGAGGATCTCGCGTTGAGAGCGGTCGGTATCGAAGTCGCCGGTGGGCCGGTTGGGGTGCCTACGCGCGGTCCACCACCAGACGATCTCTAAAGACTGCTCCCAAAGCTGCACGACCGACATGACCTCTCCATAGCCACGCAGCACGATCTCTCTTCGTTCGATCGGACTCGACACCGCACCAACCATCGCAGCCACGCCGGACGCCGGCCAGCCGTGCGCGTCGCTCAGGTCCCTTCGCGAGCCCCGCCGGGATCTCCGTGAGCATGCCCGGCAGACAGCCCGACGGCAAGCCGCGTGCCATCGTTCAACGCCGCCGCAACGGTCTGCTCGATACATCTGGCGAAGTCGTAATAGCCGTTGGCTTTCATGATCTCCGACAGCACCGTCTCCGCGATCTCGCGAGCCGGCATGTGACGGCGAACGGACGCGAGTTGCTCGCCGGCATAGCCATACATGGGCGCCGCCGGCCAGTGATGGGCCGCGCGGGGCGGCGGCGCCTGGGGGAACCGCAGACCCGTCCAGGGGCGCTGGCCGGTCTCGCCCGAGACCGAGCCGGCAAGCTGAAACCACCAGTCCACCCGAGCGAACTGCCGCCACCCGCGTCCCGCCTGAGAGATCTCCCGGTACGTGTCGCCGGCCACCGCTCCGGCCAGCTGATCGACCACGCGCACGATCTCGCTCGCATCGAGCACGCGCGACGAGTCCTCGCCTTCGGGCTGGGTAGGCGTGAGCGGCCAGAGCAGCTCGATCAGCCCTGTGCGGTGCACGTAGAGCTGATGCAAGCGGCCGCCGTCTGCATCCTCGACGGCGAATAGGGTGAAGCGGTCATCCGCCCACACGGGCGTCTGCCCGAACGCGCCCGGGAAGGCCGCATTGGCGAACGCCTGTGCGCGCCTGACCTGACCGTCATCGAATGCCCGCGCCGCCGACCGGCTGGGCGCGACCACCGCGTAGAGGAAGAAGTGCGTCATCGACCCGCCGACGTGCCACTGAACGGCCCGCTGGCGGATCGGGAGATGGTCGGGCCGGACCTGCCGGCCGGCTGCCGCTACCACGCCTCGCGCGCTGCGTACCAACTCCCACGGGTTTAGCGGACCGAGTACCGGCATCCCCTCGGATGATGCCCCTGAACCCGGCAGCACGGACCGCGAAAGTCGGCTCGGCCCGGCGACACGGCTAGTCGACTTCGACCCGGTCGTCGAGGACCTCGCCGAAGTACTCGATTACCAGCTCGTTGCCGCGGAAGAAGTTGCCGACCAGCCGTCCCCAGATCGCGTCATCCACCTTGCCCTCGACCCGCCACATCTTGCGGTAGTGCACCACCGTTCCCTTATCCGCAGTCGGCCAGGAGATCTCCGGCAGGTAGTGGGCGCGGTCGTAGGACTTGATGGCGCCGTCGACGTGCACGAACCGGTGCGCGATCGTGTTGCGGAGGCTGTGCAGGTAACGGTTGGTGACCGGTCCCGGGAACGGGCCAACCGCGTCGCGCGGCACCGTCTCCTCGACGTTAAGCACCTTGGTGTTGCCGTCCCGATGCCAGGAGAAGTCGGTGGCCAGCAGCGGATAGACCCCGAACTCATCGTGCGCGTCGGCGCGACGCTCGTGCCGGGTGTGTCCGATCTCATTGAGATCGTCGAGATTTGCGCGCGTGAGCCTGATCCCCCACCAGTAGTCCTTGAGCGTCGCGTCCTGAATGTCGACCGCGGGCACGACGCGGTTGGGGTCGATCGCCACCCGCGCGTCATCGCCGGCGGCCGCGAGCGCCCACAACATGCCGATCAGCTCACGCGACTCCCGCACCGCGGGATGAGGAAACAGCCCGTACTCGCCGAACAGCAGGTGGCGATCGTTGCCGATGCCGTCCGGGACCATGTCCGGCCGAAGCGCCAATAGCCCGTCGCGGGCGCTCAACGCCTCGTACAGGCCATGGACTGTGCGGCAGGCCCGATCCGTCGGCGACGGCGCCTGGAGCGCACGAGCATCCAGGACGGCGATCGTGTGCCCGAGCAGCAACTCGAGCTGTCGAAACGCGATCGGTCGAGTCCCCGACCGCGCCGAGTACGGCTGGGGGTGGGCGAGGCTGCTGCCGCGCATGAACCGTGGATCGCTCATGGCCGCCGCGAGCAGCGCTTCGGGTGAGTTGGCGCACTCGATCGCCGCCACCAGCCTCTCCACCTCATCCTTGATCTCGCGATGCCGCGGGAACCCCCCGTCGGACGCGAAGTCGGTGACCCGAAAGAACCGGTTATCCAGCGCGGCCTGCAGCAACCGTGACGAACTCAGCTCAAGGTCTGGGAGGAGCAGACTCACGCGTGTGACCGTACTCTTCCGCCCACGGAGTCGGCCGGCCTTCCGGGCCGCTGCCCGCGTTCTGCTCCCGCTCTCGCGGGGAGCGGCAGTCGGACCCAGTGGATCACATCGGCAGAAGGAACACGAAGATGAGCCGTTCTGGATCAGCGCTGCGGTCGCCGCGTGTGCCGGGGTGGCGCTAAGCCAAACACCTGACCGCCCGCCACCTGCGAGCAGCCATTATCGACACCCTCGACCTACGACGCGACGCGGGGATGAGATCGCCGGCGGACCTCGTCCACGCCGGCGCGTTCAGGACGTCGAGGACGGCGCCGGGCGGATCGTGAGCTTGCCGTCGTTCACGACCGCCATCAGGTTCTGGTCACCGACGCGCCCGGTCCCATAGGCGAAGGCGATCTCGCCGAGGCGTCGATGGGTCAAGGGGATCTCGCCGATCTCGACGACCGCCAGGCCCTCGATCTGCGTCTTCTCGACGGTCCACTCCGCCGGGCGATCTCC
>Ga0209810_1005440_pt1 | contig 11537 bp, 12 predicted proteins | sample Coa_R1_7_FD_187159 | JGI IMG/M metagenome (GOLD analysis project Ga0209810, IMG submission 187159) | Surface soil microbial communities from Centralia Pennsylvania, which are recovering from an underground coalmine fire - Coalmine... | ecosystem: Environmental > Terrestrial > Soil > Unclassified...
GAGCGCGCCACAGGACGTAGCCGTTGTCGAGCGCGACGGGATAACGGATGCCGAGGTCCTTGATGGCGCGGGCGACATTGGCCGGCTCGCGCTCGAACGCGAACTCCGGCGCGTGGACTCCGATCACGACCAGGCCGTTCTTGCGGTACCGCTCGTCCCATGCCTGCACGTAGGGGATCGAGCGCAGGCAGTTGATGCAGCTGTAGGTCCAGAAGTCAATCACGACGACCTTGCCCTTGAGCTGCTCGCGCGTGAGCGGCGGGCCGTTAAACCAGGGTCCGAGGCCGCTGAGCGGTGGGAGCGTGCCTTCGACCGGCAGCACCAGCTCGCCCATCTTGTTCGTGCGCGCGGCGGTCTCATCCATTTGCTGGCTCACCCCCAGCTTGCTCGCGAGACCGGATTCGAGGCTCGCGGTCTGCGCGCTCGAAAGCTTTGAGAGCACACGCGTGTCGAGCCCGAGCGCGATAGCGGCGACGCCGATCAGCACGAGGACGCCGAGCACCTGGCGGATGCGTTCGCTCGCGCCGAGCGATTTCTTCATGCGCGCGAACACCTTGCCGCCGACGATCAGCGCAAGGGCGAGCGAGGTCGCTGCGCCGAGCGCATACGCAAGCAGGAGCAAGGTCGTGTTGAGGCTCGCGCCATTGAGCGCGGCAGCGGTGAAGATGATGCCGAGGATGGGCCCAGCGCAGGGCGCCCACAGCAGGCCCGTCGCGACACCGAGCACGAGCGACGACCAGACGCTGTCGCGCTCCCCCTCGCGCTCGGTCATGCGCGCGCCGAGCGCGACGAGCGGCCGCGTCAGCCGATCCGAGATGCTGGGGAAGACCAGCGCAATTCCGAACAGAGCCAGCAGCACGAGCGCCGCCCAGCGGCCCACCTGGTTCGCCCGCACCGCCCAGCCGCCGCCGACGGCGGCGAGTGTCGCAACGATGGCGAAGGTCGCCGCCATTCCGGCCAGCATCGGCAAAGTGCTGCGCACGAAGCTCCGGTCCGCGCGCGCGAACACGAACGGCAGCACCGGCAGGATGCACGGGCTGACGATGGTCAGGATGCCGCCGAAATAGGCGAGCAGGATAATCAGCATGAATTGGCTCTGTCCTTGAGGAGCGGCGCTACGCAACAAGCCGGAGAGCGGCGCCTATCCGTTCCGCGCTCGTAATCAATCCTGAACGGCGGGGTCGGCGTGCGTTCAGCTTCGTCTAGCGGTGCTTCAATGCCTTGTTGCGGATGCAATTGTCGAAGCCGATCCAGTCTGTGCGAAAGCGGCCTCGGGTCGCGTTGCGGTTGCACAGGTGGATGAGCGTCTGGGGCGGGTGATGTGCCCGCACGTAGTCGAGCGCGCGGTGCATCGCCTGAGTCTGTGCGGCAATGCACCTGCGCTCCCAGCGGCAATTGAGGCCGATGTTGAGGCCTATCGAATCGTAGAGCGGAGCGGCCGCGAATCCGCTGCCGGAACTTGCAATCAGCAATGCCGTGATCGCCCACTTCACCGAGCCCGACGATGACAGCAGCGTCCCTGAACCGCAATCGATCACCTTGGCTCGGCCGAAATCCCCTCGCCGGTGTGCTATTCACGCAATGGCTTTTGCGGACTTCTCGGCGGGAATCAAAAGCAAGGCGGCGGCGCCCTTCGGCGCCGCCGCCCCGCCCCTCTCACCAAGGAGTCTTAGCCGAGGTGGTTCGAAACGTTGTTGAACGTGTTGTTCAGCGAGTTGCCGATGCTGCTCATCGCACCGATGGCGGCAACGGCGATCAGGGCCGCGATCAGACCATACTCGATGGCGGTCGCACCCTTCTCATTCTTCAGCATCTTCACGAACTTGGCCATGTCTGGTCTCCCGTCAGGCGCTTTCAACGCCACTTCAGCCCCCGCGCGTTCAGCGCCAGGCTTCCGGGAATCTGCTCGGTGATGATTGAAAAAGCCTTAAAGGCGCCGGTTACTCGTCGCCCAACAGCTGCTCGAGCGCGTCACGCACCTCGCGAAGCTCCTTGGTGCCGTCGCTCCACTCCGGAGGAAGCGGGCTCTGGAGATCGCGGCGCTCGGGCTCAGGGCGGCGCTGCGGCTGACTGAACTGCGCCGGCAGCTCGGGTCCACGCTGCCGGTCGACGGCGAGCGCCGAAGTCATGAAATTGCGCCAGATCTCCGCCGGCACGGTGCCGCCGCTGATCTTGCCGAGCGACTTGTTGTCATCGCGGCCGACCCACACGCCGACTACGAGGTTGCCGGCGAATCCGATGAACACCGCATCGCGATTCTCCTGCGTTGTCCCCGTCTTGCCGAACGTCGGCACGGCTAAAGCCGCGCGCCGGCCGGTGCCATTGTTCGCGGCGGCATAGAGCAGGTCGAGCATCGGCGTACGGTCGCGCACCGGATCGAGCTCTCCGTCGCGGTGGAAGAAAGCCGCCAGTCCTTCGACGGGCTGCTGCTCGGGCAAGCCGCGCGCGACGATGGGATAGCGGCCGCTCGCAACCGCGGCATAGGCCGAGGTCAGCTCGAGCAGGCTCACGCCCGCTGTCCCAAGGGCGAGGCTGGGTTTATCCGGAAGAGGGGTCGTGATGCCGAGGTCGCGCGCCGCGCGCATCACATTGTCGCGGCCGACCGCCTGCGCGAGCCGCACGGTGGCGGCATTGCTCGATCTCGCGAAAGCCTCGCGCAAGGTAATGCGGCCGCGGTAGATTCGGTCGCTGTTCACCGGGGTCCAGCCGCCGATCGTGATCGGCTTGTCATCGATCATGCTGTCGGGCGTCCAGCCTGAGCGCATCGCGGCGAGATAGACGAACAGCTTGAACGCCGATCCGGGCTGCCGCCGCGCCTGCGTCACGCGATTGAACGGCGTCTGCTTGTAGCTCGTGCCGCCGACCATCGCGACGACTCGACCGTCTGGTCGCATGGCGACGAGCGCCGCCTGCGCATCACCGATACGGGCGTTCGCGACGGCGCGAGAGGCAATGCGCTGCAGGTCGTAGTTGAGCGTCGTTCGCACGCTCACTCGCCCGAACTGAGATTCGAACGCCTGACTCGCCGACGGCGCGACCCAGTCAGCGAAATAGGTCCCGGCCGGAAGTTTTGATTCTTGCGTGACCGGCCGCGCCAGCGGGGTGGAACTGGCGCGGGCCGCGGAGATGACGCCGGTGCTGGCCATCGCTTGGAGGACCAAGCGGCTGCGGGCCTGCGCCGCGGCGAGGTGCTGCGTCGGCGCAAGGCGCGACGGCGCCTGCACGATGCCGGCGAGCATCGCCGACTGGGCCAGCGTCAATCGTTCGGGATCGCGGTGGAAGTAATGATGAGCGGCAGCCCGCAGGCCATAGACGCCGTCGCCGAAATAAACGCTCGACAGGTAGCGCGACAGGATCTGCTGCTTGGTCAGCCACGCCTCGAGCCAGAAAGCGATGATGATCTCCTGAGCCTTGCGTTTGATCGTCCGGTCGCCCGACAGGAAATTCGTCTTCGCCAGCTGCTGAGTGATCGTGCTTCCTCCCTGGCGCACGCCTCCGCCGCGGAGGTCGGCGACGAAGGCTCGGCCCATGCCGCGAGGATCGATGCCCCAGTGCCGATAGAAGCGGCGGTCCTCGATCGCCACGAACGCGGCGGGGGTCAGGGGATTGAGGCTGGCGACGTCCACGGGCGCTTCCTTGATCGCACCGCGAAGCGCAATCGGGTGCCCGTCGTCGCTGAGGAGGAGAAGCGCCGGGTCGGCGAGCGGTTCGAGCGCTCGCGAAAGTGGCGCAGTCAGCACAAGCCAGATCAAAGTAACGAAGATCAGCGTGGCGACCGAATATAGGACGAGCGGCCATCGAGGCCGGCGCTTCGACGGCGGCGGCTCGCTTCCGGGCTGCTGGTGAGTCCCGTGCTGCTGGGGCGGCAGCTCCGGCGCGAAAGGGTCGGGCAGGTCCTCGACCGGCACTCCGCCGCGGCTCCAGATCTCGTCTCTAGGGGCCACCCTCATCCTCGGACTCGCACCAACTGCTTTACTCCAGTAAAACAGTCCGGCGGATATATCCAGACGCTTGCTGAATGGGTCATTGCGGGTAAACGAGCGGCGATGCGGCGTCTTGCGGCAGTTCTTTCGATCGCAGCGGTCGCGCTGGCCCCCAGCGGATGCCGGCAGCAGCCGGAGGGTGCGGTCAGCGTCATTGTCATCGGCAGCCAGCCCAAGATGGCCGACCCTGAGCGCGGGCCGCTGTCCACGCCGGACGCCGTGCTGCTCGAGAATGTTGCGCAGGGGCTGGTGCGCTTCGATGCGAGCGGCAACATCGTCGGCGGACTCGCCGAACGCTGGAACGTCAGCGATGACGGGCTCAGCTACATCTTCCGGATCGCGTCGGCGAACTGGCCGGACGGCAAGAAGATCACGGCCGAGCAGGTCGCGAAGATCCTGAAGCGCGAAATCGGACCGCGCAGCCGCGACGAGCTCAAGGACACGCTCGGCGCGGTCGACGACATTGTCGCCATGACCGACCGCGTCGTGGAAATCCGGCTGCTGGCGCCGCGGCCGAACCTGCTCGCGCTTCTGGCGCAGCCGGACCTCGCGATCGTGCAGCGCGGCTTGGGGACGGGACCGTTCGTTGCCGCCGCGAATGATAAGGTCCCGGGCGAGCTTCGCCTTACGCACAACATCGCGGCGTCGGACGACGAGGAGACGACCAAGGAGGAAGTGCTGCTCAGTGGAGCGGCGGTCCAGCAGGCGGTCCAGTCCTTCGCGGCGGGCAAGACAGACCTCGTCCTCGGCGGCACCTTCGCCGACCTGCCGTTCGCTACGGCCGCGAAGCTGCCGCGGGGGAGCCTTCAGTTCGATCCGGCCTCCGGTCTCTTCGGCCTCGTGCCGGTGCACGCCGGCAATCACCTCGACGACCCCGACGTCCGGCGGATGCTCGGCCAAGCGCTGGATCGCGACGCGATCGTCGCCACGCTCGGCGTCCCCGGCCTCACTGCGCGCGCAACCCTGCTCGAGCCGGGGCTCGATCAACTGGCCCCGCCAGTCGCGCCCGCGTGGACCGCGACGCCGCTGGCGGACCGGGTTGCGGCGCTGCGTGCGGAGGCCGAGCGGAAATTCGGCGGATCCAAGCCGACGTTCCGCATCTTCCTGCCGCAGGGTCCGGGCGCCGACCTGCTGCTGAACGTCATCGCGCGCTCATGGGCCGCGCTCGGCCTCACCGTTGAACGTGCGCCGGACGCCGCTTCAGCCGATTTCGTCCTGATCGACCAAGTCTCTCCCTCGGCTTCGGCGGCGTGGTTTGTCCGGCATTTCCGTTGCGACTCCGCGGCCATTTGTGACGCCGACACAGACAAGCTGATCGACGCCGCGCGCGAAACGCCGGTACCGCAGCAACGCTACGCGCTGCTTCAACAGGCGGCGGCGCGGATCGACGATCAGCAGCTCTTCCTGCCGATCACCGCGCCCGTTCGCTGGTCGCTGGTCGGAAGGCGCATCCAGGGGTTCGCCGGGAACCGCTTCGCCATTCACACGCTGACCGACCTGCAACAGCGGTCAGGCAGCGGAGGCTGAGAGTGCAGAGGCCGATGGACGAGAGACTGCCCTTTCCAGGGCTCGGGACCGATCCTCAATCGGTCCAGCAGCGGGTCGAAGCGATGGAGAAGCTGCTCGAACGGTTGGTCGTCATTCCCGGAACCAAGCAGACGATTGGCCTCGACGTGATCCTCGACCTCGTGCCGGTGGTCGGCGACGTCGCCGCCGCGGCGCTTGGCGCCTACATCGTCTGGGAAGCCAAGAATCTCGGTATGTCGAAGTGGCAGATGGCGCGGATGAGCGGCAATGTCGGCATCAACTGGTTGCTCGGCCTGCTCTCGGTCGTGCCCGTCGTCGGCGCGATCCCGACTTTGTTCTTCCGCTCCAACAGCCGCAACCTCAAGATCATCAAACGGCATCTTCAAAAGCACCACGCCGGCACCGCGGTGATCGAAGGCGAGGTCACGCAACGTCAATAGACATGGCGCGGCGGGATCCAGTCGTGGTCCCAGTCGACCTCGTCCGCATAGGGCCGCCCGTAGCGGTCCATGCTCGGCCGGAAGCGAAACCGCTGCTCGATGATCCGGCACGTCAGCCGGTCGAGCTCGTCGACGCCGCTTGAGCGAGTCACGTGGCAGCCGGCCACTCGGCCGTTGGCTTCGACGGTGAAGGTGACGCTGACTCGGCCGCCGACGCCGGCGCGGCCAAGCTCCGGCGGATAGTCGGACGGCAGGATCTCGCCGGCGATATGCTCGAGGTCGGTCCCGCCCTCGTCCGCTCCATAGCCCTGCCCTCCGGTTCCGCCTCCCGCCCCGCTTCCGAGCGCCGGGCCCGTCGCGGCGCCTCCACCGGAGGGCGCGACGGTCGGCCGCACAGCGACCACCGGGGTGACCGACGGCGATGCATGCGCGGGTTTCGGACCAGGCGACCCGCCGAGCGACTTCGGTTCGGCCTTCGGGGCCGAAGAGCTGCGGTGCGCTGCCTTATGCTCGGTGACCACGGGTGGCGGGGTCGGAGGCGGCGGAGGTTTCGGAAGCGCGATGTCGATCAGCTTCTGGACGACGTCGGCGGGCCGCGTGACGGACACGCGAAGACCGGTCAGCAGTGCAAAGCCGAGCGCTGCCTGAACGGCGACGACCGCGGCGAGCGCATATGCGCGCTCCCGCGGCCGGATTGTTTTCTGCCGATCCAGGTAAGCGGGCATTAAGTGCCCGCTCTACCGCTTACCGATAGTAGCGGCAGCGGTGGCGCGCAGTCATACTGCGGTCGATCGCGCCGCCGGCGACCACACCGCCCACCGCGCCTGCCGCGGTGCCGAGCAGTCCGTGGCCGAGCAGGCTGTGGCCGACGACCGCGCCCGCGACGCCTCCGACGACCTTGCCGGTGGTCGCCGAAGAGTGGCGGCAATAGCGATAATAGTAACGGCTGCTACTGTAGTAATGATGCCGGTGGTGACGCGTCGCGGCCTCTGCGGCCGGCAAGGTCATCGACGTGCCACCAGTCGCAGTCAAAGCTGCCGCAATTGTGATCTTCGCGAGTGTCTTCATGTTTTCCGTTCCTATGTTTCGCCGGTCTAACGACTGTCCCCTGTCCATGTTTCCATTGGCAATGCGGTAACGGCCAGACGTTGGTTCCCGTAGACGAACGCGCGGCGGTTGCTTGCGCTCACATGAACCGGGCTGACAAGCAAGTCCGCCAGTGCGGCTTCGCGCGTTGGAGGCGCGGCGTTGCAGATCGTCTAAGGGACGCGCCGGCCGTCGATATTTCCGGCCATGGCATAACGGCAGACGAGATAATCGATGCGCGGAGTTGAGGCGAGCGCGCAGCCGACGCGCGTCGTCGTGGGCCAGATCATCTGGGTGTAATGACCGACGTCCTCCCAGTTGCCGGTGTTGCTGTTGTTCGGGAAAATGCCGGGAACGAAATAACGCTTCTCAGCCGACCAGCCGCCGACCATCGCCTCGATGCTGAAGGCGCCGTGCGTGCCCATCCAGAGGTTTTCGCCGATGCCGCGGCGCGCCTGGCGGTTGGAATGCTGAAACATGCCGGTGAAGGCCATCTGCTGTGCGTACACGGCTGCGCCATTGCCCAGACCTGCGTCCCAGACGAGCGGCGGCATGCCCATGCGTGCCCGCTCGGCATTATGGGCCGCAACGATCCTCGCGGGGAAATCGGCTGCACTAAACGCTGCCGCGTGACCCGCGCCAGCAATGCAGGCCGACCATAGCGCAAGCGCAGCAAAGGCGGATTTGGACGAAATGGGCCGACCCCCGGGCAAGCTGGACGCGCGGGGCCATTCTGGTCCAAATAGAGTTACTTAACGGTTTAGACAGAAACGGCTTTGCTCATCGCCGATTTCTTGCTCTAAGCGTCGCCTTCCCGACATCAGGAGTGAGTAATGCAGAAGTATCTGGCCGCGTTGGCGATTCTCAGCGCCACGACCGTCCCCGCCTCCGCCCAGACTGCGCAGACCGCGCAGGCGACAGCCAATCAGGCGCAGGCCGCCAAGCCGCAGACGGTCAAGAAGCGCATTTGCCAGGTGACCGAGGAGGATTCCTATTCGCGGCTCGGGGGCCGCAAGATCTGCAAGACCGTGGAAGTCCCCGTCGATCAGGCTGGCGAGGACGCGCAGAAGGCGCCGTCGAGCTCGACGCCGAACAGCGTCAACTAGCCGAGAGCGTCAGTCCCCGCTGATCGCGGGATCGATCGCTTCGGGGTGATCGACGATCGGCAGGAGCGGCCTTTCGGTTCCGCTTAGTACGGGCCTTCCGACATCACCCTGTCCGACCGTGCGTCCGGCCATTTCCAGCATGCGTTCGAGCGGCACGCGTGCACGGTCCATGACTTCGGGCGACAGCTCGATCCTCGGCTCCAGATCGCGCAGCGCGACGTACAGCTTCTCGAGCGTGTTGAGCGCCATGTAGGGGCACATGTTGCAGTTGCAGTTCCCGTCGCCGCCGGGGACGCCGATGAACGTCTTCTCCGGAGCCGCCTTCTGCATCTGGTGGATGATGTGCGGCTCGGTCGCGACCAGGATCGTTTCCGCCGGGCTGCTCAATGCGAAGTCGAGGATCGCCTTGGTCGAACCGACGAGGTCGGCATGCTCCACGATGTGCGGCGGGCATTCAGGATGCGCGGCAACAGGCGCATCGGGGTGCTCGGCCTTGAGCTTCAAGAGCTCGGTCTCGCTGAACGCCTGGTGGACGATGCACACGCCCGGCCACAGCAGCATGTCGCGGCCGGTCTTGCGCGCGAGATAGCCGCCGAGGTGCCGGTCGGGACCGAAGATGATCTTCTGTTCTTTCGGGATCTGGTCGAGGATCACACCCGCTGACGAACTCGTGACGATAATGTCGGAGAGCGCTTTCACCGCTGCCGAGCAATTGATGTAGGTCAGCGCGATATGGTCCGGATGCGCCTTGCGGAAGGCAGCGAACTGGTCCGGCGGGCAGCTGTCCTCCAGGCTGCAGCCGGCGTCCATGTCGGGCAGGATCACGATCTTTTCGGGCGAGAGGATCTTGGCCGTTTCGGCCATGAAACGCACGCCGCAGAAGGCGATCACGTCCGCGTCGGTCTGTGCCGCCTTTCTCGACAGGTCGAGGCTGTCGCCGACGAAGTCCGCGAGGTCCTGGATCTCGGGCTTCTGGTAATAATGCGCGAGGATCACGGCATTGCGCTCGGCTTTGAGCCGCTCGATCTCGCCGAGCAGGTCTAAACCCCTGAGACTGTTGGCCTGAACCGTCACTTCGTTCCCCCGGCGGCGCGTCTGCGCTCCGCTTCCTTCATCACCTCCTCATATGGGGTGGAAAGGTCGAGATAAGAAGGTACATCCGTGCCTTCCGTGGGGAAGCGGGCGACGACTTTCACGTCCTTGAAGCCGGCTGCGACCAGCGGCATCCCGAAGCTCCGCTCGACTGCCTGCCGAGCGGACTCGCGCGCCAGGCGCATCGGCACCGCGGCGGTTGCCTGGCTGCGCAGGTCGGCAACGGCCTTGGCGCGATTGGCGCTGTCGAGCTGCTGGTCCGCATTCGTCAGCGCCGCGAGCACTCCGCCCCCGCCATATTCCTTGACCGCGTTGATATCGATGTCCGGCCCGGCGACCTCGATCTCCGGAAGCTTCACGCGCAGCGTGCGGGTCGAGGAATCCCAGGCAAGGTCGCCGGGCTGCAGCTTCGACAGATCCAGCTCGTATCGGACATCGCCGGGAAGAATGAGGGTGCGCTGTGAGCTGACGAGACCGCCGAGGCGCTCCTGCTGGCTGGTGACGACGGAAACATAGCGCGCGACGAAGGCGACGAGCCGGTTCTGCGCGCGCATCGATTCGAGACTCGACGTCGCGATCGTTTTGGGGCTGGGACCGAATAACTTGTCGGCAACCCCGCTGGTGATGCCGAGCAGCACGCCGAGGATGAGCGCAACCGCGACCATCGCGAGCACGAGCGGCTTGTTCAGACGGCTGTCCATAAGTCCTGCTGCTGCTCAACGAGACCGCGGCGCTGAAGGTCCAGCAGGTGGGCGAGCACCGATCCGCCGGCAGCTGCGGTCAGTCGCGGATCCAAGCCCGGATATGCATTGGCGACAATGTCGGGGATGCCCCGCGGCTTCTCGGCAACGAGCTTCAGGATCTGCTTCTCGCGCTGCATCCGGTGACCCATGAGGTGGCGTACGTATTGCTGCGGGTTCGTCACAGCGGGCCCATGTGCCGGGTAGTAGACGCGATCCTCGCGCTGCCTCAGCTTGTCGAGGCTCGCCATGTACGCGGCCATGTCCCCGTCGGGCGGCACAACCACGGTCGTCGACCAGCCCATCACATGATCGCCCGTCAGGAGCGCTCCTTCATAAGCGAAGCACAAATGGTTCGAGGTATGGCCCGGGGTCGCAACCGCGACGATTGGCTTGCCGTCGACCTCCAGCGCCTCACCGTCATCGAGCACGCGCTCGGGCGCATAATCTCCGTCGAACGAAGCGTCGGCGCGCGGTCCGACGGTTTCGAGCGCAAGCGGAGCGCAGCCGACGATCGGCGCATCCGTGCGCTCCGCCAGCGGGCGTGAAGCCGGGCTGTGGTCGCGGTGGGTGTGGGTGCACATGATCGCGACCACTGGCCGGCCGCCGATCGCCTCCTCCAACGCGTCGAGATGCTCGGGAATGTCGGGCCCCGGATCGAGGACGGCGATCTCGTCTCTGCCGATCAGGTAGGTCTGGGTGCCGTAGTAAGTGAACGCCGAAGGATTACGCGCCAGCACGCGTCCGATGCCGGGCTCCAGCTGTTCCAATTTTGCGTAAGGTGCGTCCACGGTCGCGGCCCTGTGCCACGAGCGGGCGCTTCAGGCTAGCAGCGCAGGTTGTACGGGCCGTCCTCGCCGACCTCTTCGCCGTCGGCTCCCGCAGCGACGACCGCGCGCACGATGCGGATTTCGAGCCGCCCTCCGACCGCATGATTGCAGATTTCGGCGGGCAGCGGGACTTGCATCTCCTTGCCGCGCTTGAGCTGGGCAAGCCCGACGTCCGCCTTCGCCTCCCCGCTGCGGACGAAACGGAGGCTCGTTCCCGCGGGCAAGTCCTCGTCAGCGTGGACGGTCAGGAGCGTGTCGCGGGTGAACTCGGTGCACGGGAGTTCGCCGACGTCGCCCGGATTGAAGCAGGCGAAGCTCATGGCGGGCTTGGGCAGGAACGGCAGAGCGGCGGATGCTCCGGGAAGGACGTGCACCGGCGGCGGCGGAGCGGTCGGGAGCGGCGGGAGCGTCGTGTATTCCGCGACGTCCGAAGGCTTGATGGCGGATCGTGGCGGCGGAAGCGCAGCGGTCGCTGGGGCACGCTTGCCCTGCAGCCGGGCGATCTCAGCGCCGATCGCCGCGACGATCTGGTCGCGCACCGAAGGCGGCATTTTGTCATTCGCCTTGGTCTTGGCAACGGCATCCTTGAGCGTCCCGATCCAGTCGGCGTCGCTTTGGCCCTCCATTCCGCAGAGCTTCACGCGCGAGTGCTTGATGGAGCCGTCGGCCGCCGGAATGTCGATCATCGTTTCGAACTTGTGGGCGTCGCAGTTCTGCAAAAGCGCCTGCATCT
>Ga0209810_1005445_pt1 | contig 11528 bp, 9 predicted proteins | sample Coa_R1_7_FD_187159 | JGI IMG/M metagenome (GOLD analysis project Ga0209810, IMG submission 187159) | Surface soil microbial communities from Centralia Pennsylvania, which are recovering from an underground coalmine fire - Coalmine... | ecosystem: Environmental > Terrestrial > Soil > Unclassified ...
GGTCCCGCGGGCCAAGGACACCGGCGCGAACTACTTCAAGTCGATCGTCTCCTCGGGCCAGTACGAGATCTCCTCGTACGTCCCGGGCAAGGAGGCGGTGCTGGTGCCGAACCCGAACTTCAAGGCGGACACCGACCCCGAGGGCATCCACAAGGTCACCGCCAGCAAGATCGACGTGCAGCTGAACGTCAACCAGGACCAGATCGACCAGGAGCTGCTGCACGGCCAGCTTGACGTCGACCTCGACGGCACCGGCGTCGGCACCACGGCACAGTCGCAGATCCTGGCCAACCCCACGCTCAAGGCCCAGGCCGACGACGGCTACACCAACGCGCTGACCTACATGACGATCAACACGCAGGTCAAGCCGTTCGACAACGTCGACTGCCGGCGCGCGGTCGAGTACGCGGTGGACAAGACCACGGTGCAGTCCGCCCTCGGCGGCGCACTCGGCGGCGGCGACATCGCCACCACCCTGCTCACCCCGGACATGGCCGGCTACGCGCAGTCCAACCGCTACCCGACCCCCGGCAACCAGGGCGACCCGCAGCAGGCCCAGCAGGCGCTGACCGCCTGCCGGCACGCCGAGCCCGGCCAGTTCAACAACAACGACTCGCTGGACGTGAAGCTCTCGGCCCGCGCCGACCGCCCCAAGGAGGTCAACGCCGCGATCGCCATCCAGGCCGCGCTGAAGATGGCGAACATCAACGTGGAGATCGACAAGTACCCCTCGAACAAGTACTTCGGCTCCTTCGCGGGCAACGACTCCTTCGTCAAGTCGAACAAGATCGGCCTGTCGATGATGAAGTGGGGCGCGGACTGGCCGGACGTGTTCGGTGACCTGGACCAGGTCGTCACGCCGGACGGCATCCACCCCGGCAGCGGCTCGACCAACCTGGGCGACTACAGCAGCCCGCAGGTGCAGAACCTGTTCGCCCAGTACCTGGCCTCGACCGACGCCACGACGCGGGACAAGATCGGCACCCAGATCGACCAGCAGGTCATGGACGACGCGGCGATCGTACCGCTGGTCTACAACAAGGCGCTGGTCTACCACCCGGCGAACGTGACGAACTGGTTCATGCAGCCCGCCTTCGGCGAGCCGGACTTCTCCGTGCTCGGCGTGACAGGCAGCTGACAGAGCTGACGCAGCCGTGACGCAGCGGACCGCGCGTCGCTGAACGTCGCTGAACCAAGGCACCACCCCGTCATCCGAAGGCAGGTGAACGGCGAGCGGCGGCCCCGATCCAGGATCGGGGCCGCCGAGCCACCATCCCGATGCTGACCTACCTCGTCCGGCGTCTGCTGGCCGCCGTCGGCCTGCTGCTCGTGATCACCCTGATCACGTTCTGGATCTTCTTCGTGCTGCCGCGGTGGGCGGGCCAGACCCCGCAGTCGATGGCGGCCGGCTACGTCGGCAGGCAGCAGAACCCTGCCGCGCTGCAGGCCGTGATCGACCGCTTCGGCTTCGACAAGCCGCTGTTCGTGCAGTACTTCGACTACGTCGCCGGCATCGTCGGCGGCCGCACGTACAGCGACGGCGTCTCGCTGATCCACTGCAGCGCGCCCTGCTTCGGCTACTCCTTCAAGAACTACGAGCAGGTCTGGCCGACGCTGCTCAACCGCGCCCCGGTCACCATCTCGATCGCGGTCGGCGCGGGCGTGCTGTGGCTGGTGTTCGGCGTGCTGTCCGGTGTGATCTCGGCGGTGCGTAAGGGCAGCATCGCCGACCGGGCTTCGATGGGCATCGCGCTGGCTGGTGTGGCACTGCCGGTGTACTTCATCGGCCCGCTGCTTGAGGCGATGACCGGTCAATGGAGTACCAAGTACGTGCCCTTCCTCAGCAATCCGCTGCAATGGGCGCAGCACCTGCTGATCCCCTGGATCGCGCTCGCATTCGGGTACGCGGCGCTGTACGCGCGCATGACGCGTGCCGGCATGCTTGATGCCCTTAACGAGGACTTCGTGCGCACGGCGCGGGCGAAGGGTGTCCGGGAACGCAAAGTGCTCTACAAGCACGCGCTGCGCTCCGCACTCACGCCGATCATCACCATCTTCGGCATGGACCTGGGCACGGTCCTCGGCGGCGCGGTGCTCCTGGAGGTCACGTTCTCGCTGCCCGGCCTCGGGCTGCTCGCCGTGAACTCGATCGAGCAGGACGACTTCCCGGTGATGATGGGCGTGACGCTGATCGCCGCGTTCTTCATCGTGATCGCCAACATCGTGGTGGACGTGCTCTACGCCGTCGTCGACCCGCGGGTGCGGCAGTCATGAGCGGGCGCCACGGCAAGAGCGCGCCAGCCGCCGAATCGGACCCAGGCGGGGCCGAGGGCTTCTCCCGCGGCCCTGGTCGCCGCCGTGCCCCGGATCCGGAGCCCGCCGCCGAGCCCGCCATCGTCAACTCGCCGTTCGAGTACGAACTTAACCAGTTCCCCGAGTTCACTCCGGGCTGGGACGTCGGCGAAGCGCGGCCGTTCCTGGAGGTGCGGGACCTGCGGGTGCACTTCCCGACCGAGGACGGCGTCGTCAAGGCGGTGGACGGCATCAGCTTCCGGGTCGAGCGCGGAAAGACGCTCGGCATCGTGGGCGAGTCCGGGTCCGGCAAGTCGGTCACCTCGCTCTCGCTGCTCGGCCTGCACAAGCGCCCGGACAAGCGCGGTCGCGGCGGTGCGCGGATCTCGGGCGAGATCTGGCTCGACGGCGAGGAGTTGACCACCGCGGCGCCGGAGCGGCTGGAGGAATTGCGCGGCGATAAGCTCGCGATGATCTTCCAGGACCCGCTGTCCGCGATGCACCCGTATTACACAGTCGGCGAGCAGATCGCCGAGGCGTACCTGGTGCACCACCGCGTGTCCAAGGCGGAGGCCCGCAAGCGGGCGATCGAGATGCTGGACCGGGTCGGCATCCCGCAGCCGGACGCGCGCGTGGACGACTACCCGCACAAGTTCTCCGGCGGTATGCGCCAGCGCGCGATGATCGCGATGTCGTTGATCTGCAATCCGCAGCTGCTGATCGCGGACGAGCCGACCACGGCGCTCGACGTGACAGTGCAGGCGCAGATCCTGGACCTCATGCGCGACCTACAGCGGGAGTTCAACAGCGCGCTGATCATCATCACGCACGACCTGGGCGTGGTGGCCGAGCTCGCCGACGACATCATGGTCATGTACGCCGGTAAAGCAGTGGAGTACGGTCCGGCCAAGACGGTGTTCACCGAGCCGGAGCACCCGTACACCTGGGGCCTGCTCGGCTCGATGCCGCGCCTCGACCGTGCGGTACAGGACCGCTTGCTGCCTATCCCCGGCAGCCCGCCCTCGCTGATCAACGTGCCGTCCGGCTGCGCGTTTCACCCGCGCTGCCGCTTCGCCGAGCTGGCCGCAGGCCGGTGCCGGGACGAGATCCCGCAACTGGCCGACAACGGCCGCAAGCATCTGGTCGCCTGCCACGTGCGGCCGGACCGGCGCCGCGACCTGTTCGCCGAGTACATCGCGCCGCACCTCTAACCGCAGCTCAACCGGCACGCCGGGCTCAGCTGACGAGCCGGCCTCCACCGCCGCCCTACTCCCGGGGCGTATCCCGCTTTAGCGAGGATGCGCCCCGGCGCTGTTTCCTTGCTGCACGCTGTACTGGCCTGGCAGGTGTGGCATTCTGTGGCCCACGACACATTACTGAACGGTAGTTTGGTGGCCGGAATCCCGTATCCTCGGCTGAGGGACTGGAACCGTCCGGGCGGTGCGCATGGCGCGCCGCGGCGGTCCGGCACCCGATCACCGTGAGACCGACCGTGCGGGAGGCGCCGGAGCAATGAAGATCGTCGTCCTTGTGAAGCAGGTACCGGACACGGCGGCCGACAAACGGCTGGACCCGGACACGCTGACCGTCGACCGGGCGGCTGTGGACGGCCTCATCAACGAGATGGACGAATTCGCCATCGAGGAGGCGCTGCAGCTGGTCGAGAAGCACGGCGGCGAGGTGACCGTCGTGTCCATGGGGCCCGAGGACGCCACCGAGGCGTACAAGAAGGCCCTGCAGATGGGCGCCGACAAGGCCGTCTTCCTCACCGACCCGGCGCTGGCCGGCTCGGACGCGCTGGCCACCTCGTACGCGCTGGCGCAGGTGCTCGGCACCCTCGAGTACGACCTGGTCATCCTCGGCTGCGAGGCCTCCGACGCGCGCACCTCGATCGTCCCGGCGCTGCTGGCCGAGCGGCTCGGCCTGCCGCAGCTGACCTTCGCCTCCAAGGTCGAGGTCGACGGCTCCTCGATCAAGATCAACCGGCAGACCGACTACGGCCACGATGTGGTCGAGGCGAGCCTGCCCGCGGTGGTCTCGGTGGTCGAGAAGATCAACGAGCCGCGCTACCCCTCCTTCAAGGGGATCATGGCCGCCAAGAAGAAGCCGGTGGAGACCCTGGACGCCGCCGCGGTCTCGATCGAGCCGGCCAAGGTCGGCGCGGCCGGCTCCTGGTCCAAGGTGCTCGACGCGGCCGTCGCGCCGCCGCGCGCCAAGGGCGTCATCGTGACCGACGAGGGCAACGGCGGGGTCGAGCTCGCCGACTTCCTCGCCTCGAAGAAGTTCGTCTAGGAAGGGCCGGGTAGCTGTCATGGCTGAGATCCTCGTACTCGTCGACCACGCCGACGGCGCGGTCAAGAAGGTCACCCTCGAACTGCTCACCAAGGCCCGCGAACTGGGCACGCCCGCGGCCGTGTTCATCGGCGCCGGCTACGACGACGCCAAGGACAAGCTGGCCGAGTACGGCGCGGCGAAGGTGTACGTCGCGGACGACCCGCAGCTGAGCGGCTACGTCGTCGCGCCGAAGGCCGAGCTGCTGGCCAAGCTGGTCGCCGACGCGCAGCCGGCCGCGGTGCTGGTCCCGGCCACCGCCGAGGGCAAGGAGATCGCCGCGCGGCTGGCGGTCAAGACCGACTCCGGCATCCTGACCGACGCGGTGGACCTGAAGCTCGACGGGGACTCCTTCGTCGCCGAGCAGTCCATCTTCGGCGGTTCCTCGATCGTGCACTCCACGGTCACCACCGGCACCCCGATCGTCGCGCTGCGCCCGAACTCCACCCCGCCGGCGCCCGGGCAGGCCGCGGCCGAGCGGGTGGACGTGTCGGTGGAGCTGACCGACGCGGCGAAGCTGGCCAAGGTCGTGGACCGGGTCGTGGTGCCCAAGGGCGACCGGCCGGAGCTGACCGAGGCGGCGATCGTGGTCTCCGGCGGCCGCGGCGTCGGCTCGGCGGAGAGCTTCTCGGTGATCGAGGCGCTGGCCGACCAGCTCGGCGCGGCGGTGGGCGCGTCCCGCGCGGCAGTGGACTCGGGCTGGTACCCGCACCAGTCGCAGGTCGGCCAGACCGGCAAGACCGTCTCCCCGCAGCTGTACATCGCGGCCGGCATCTCCGGCGCGATCCAGCACCGGGCCGGAATGCAGACCTCGAAGACGATCGTCGCGGTCAACAAGGACCCCGAGGCGCCGATCTTCGAGCTGGTGGACTTCGGCGTGGTGGGCGACCTGTTCAAGGTCGTTCCCCAGCTCACCGAGGAGATCGCGAAGCGCAAGTAGCGGGCTCGCGGCGGCACGCGGCGCACCGTTTTCAGCCCGAGCCAGTGGCCCCGGCGGCATCCCTTTCAGGCAGGGGACAGCGCCGCCGGGGCCACTATGCTTGAGAGTGAAATGACTTACCTCGATCACGCGGCCACCACGCCGCTGCACCCGGACGCGGTCGCCGCGATGACCGAGCAGTTCGCGCGGGTCGGCAACGCCAACTCGCTGCACGGCTCCGGACGCGCGGCCCGGCGGGTGGTCGAGGAGTCGCGCGAGGCGCTGGCCGAGGCGGTGCGCGCCCGGCCCAGCCACATCGTGTTCACCGGCGGCGGCACTGAGGCGGACAACCTCGCGGTCAAGGGGCTGTACTGGTCCCGTCGCGCGGCCGACCCGCGCCGCACCCGGATCCTGGCGCCGAAGATCGAGCACCACGCCGTGCTCGACCCGTTGCACTGGCTCGTCGAGCACGAGGGCGCGAGCGTCGACTGGCTGCCGGTGGACGAGCACGGCCGCGTCGATCCGGCCGCCCTGCACGAGGCGATCCGCCGCGATCCGGGGCCCGAATCCGTCGCCCTGGTCACCGTGATGTGGGCCAACAACGAGGTGGGCACGGTCCAGCCGATCCACGACCTGGTCGCCGTCGCGCACGCGCACGACCTGCCGATTCACTCCGACGCGATCCAGGCCCTCGGCCACCTGCCGCTGGACTTCACCGCCAGCGGCCTGGACGCGATGACGATCACCGCGCACAAGATCGGCGGCCCGATCGGCGTCGGCGCGCTGCTGCTGGACCGCAAGGCGGAGCTCACCCCGCTGCTGCACGGCGGCGGCCAGGAGCGCGACGTGCGCTCCGGCACCCTCGACACCCCCGCGATCGCGGGCTTCGCGGCGGCGGCCACGGCGGCGGTCCGTGACCTGGAGCACGAGTCGCGGCGCCTGGCGGAGCTGCGCGACCTGCTGATCGACGGAGTGCTCCAGGCAGTGCCCGACGCGGTCCTGTCCGGCGATCCGGGCCGTGGCCCCGAGGACCGGCTCCCCGGCATCGCGCACTTCTGCTTCCCCGGCTGCGAGGGCGACTCGCTCCTGCTCCTCCTGGACGCGCAGGGCATCGAGTGCTCAACCGGCTCGGCCTGTTCGGCAGGCATTGCGCAGCCGAGTCACGTGCTGCTGGCGATGGGTGTGAGCCCCGAACTGGCCCGCTGCTCGCTGCGCTTCTCGCTCGGCCGGACCTCGACCGCCGAGGACGTTAAGACGCTGCTCGAAGCCCTTCCGGCGGTGGTCGATCGCGCCAGGTCCGCCGGCCTGAGCTGAGCAATCTTCCTCGCCTGATTGCTAATCTGGATGCACCGGCAGCAACCGGAAGGAGCCGTGTTATGACTGCGCCGACTCTCCCCATGACGCCCGACGATGGTTGGACACTCGACAACCTCCCGGACAATCTGCCTAAGCACACCGAACTGATCCGGGGGGTCCTCGTCGTGAGCCCGCAGAAGGCATGGCACATGGGTGTGGTCGGTGTGCTTTGGTGGCACCTGCGCAGCCAGGCGCCCGCCGAGTTCGAGGTCATGCGCGAGATGGCGGTTAAGCGCAGCCAGCGTTCGGCCCCTGAGCCAGATCTGTCGATCATTCGCGCCGAGGCATACAGCCGACAGAAGAGCATTTTTTCCCCGGAAGACTTCGTGATGGCTGCCGAGGTGATCTCACCCGAGTCGGAAGAGCGTGATCGTGAAGACAAGCCGATCATCTACGCAGCGATGGGGATTCCTACGTTCTGGCTGATCGAGTGTGGCCCTGACGAGGCGCCGATCGTGCATGAGCACGAGCTTTACGGCGGCGCCTACCGACTGATGCGAACGCATATCGGCCGGTTGAAGACGCAGATTCCGTTCACGATCGACATCGCGCTCGAAGCACCGTAGCACCGAGCGGATCCCGGCTGATCATCTGAACCCTGCGCTGATCTCTGGACTACGCGGCTCGCGACACCACGTACCCTAGTAACCATGCGTGTTCTTGCGGCGATGTCCGGCGGAGTCGACTCTGCGGTCGCGGCTGCCCGTGCCGTCGAAGCCGGGCATGACGTGACCGGCGTGCATCTGGCGCTGTCCAAGAACCCGCAATCCTTCCGCACCGGGGCGCGCGGGTGCTGCACCGTCGAGGACTCGCGGGATGCCCGGCGTGCCGCCGACGTGATCGGCATTCCGTTCTACGTCTGGGACCTGGCCGAGCGCTTCCACGCCGACGTGGTCGACGACTTCGTCAACGAGTACGCCGCGGGTCGTACGCCGAACCCCTGCCTGCGCTGCAACGAGAAGATCAAGTTCGCGGCGGTGCTGGACAAGGCGCTCGCGCTCGGCTTCGACGCGGTGTGCACCGGGCACTACGCACGCGTCGTGGACGGTCCGGGCGGCTCGCGTGAGCTGCATCGCGCCGTCGATCCGGCCAAGGACCAGTCGTACGTGCTCGGCGTGCTGGACGCCGCGCAGCTCGCGCACGCGCTCTTTCCGCTCGGCGATTCGCTGAAGACCGAGGTGCGGGCCGAGGCCGACCGGCGCGGGCTCGCCGTCGCCGACAAGCCGGACTCGCACGACATCTGCTTCATCGCGGACGGCGACACCCGCCGCTTTCTCGCCGATCGCCTCGGCACCGAGTCCGGTCCGATCGTGGACACCTCGGGCGCGGTCGTCGGCTCGCACTCCGGCGCCTATGGCTTCACCATCGGGCAGCGCAAGGGCCTGCGGATCGGCGATCCGGCCGGGGATGGCCGCCCGCGCTACGTGCTCGACATCTCGCCGGTCAACAACACCGTGACCGTGGGCACCGCCGAGGAGCTCGCCGTGAGCGAGGTCTCCGGCGACCACCCGCGGTGGTGCGGCTCCGCTCCGACGGGCGAGTTCGAGTGCCTGGTGCAGATGCGGGCGCACGGCGAGCCTGCGCCGGCGAGCGTGCGGTACGACGCCGCGCAGAGCGTGGTGACGGCCCGGCTCTCCTCTCCGGCACGCGGCATCGCACCCGGGCAGACCGCGGTGTTCTACGACGGCACGCGCGTGATCGGTTCGGCGACGATCAGCTCCACGCGCCGCGCGAGCGCCGCTGCGCAGGGCGTTTCAGCGTCTGCGTAGCGGGTCGCTCATGCATGAGCGTGCGTAACCGCTCTTATACGTAGCGGCATGTGACGTCGCGTCAGACGTCGAACCGCACGTACACGCCGCGCCGCTCGTTGTGCGCCACCTCGGCGAGCAGTGCCAGGGAACGCAGCAGCGCTCCGTAGCGGTGCGCGTTCCAGTCCGCTCCCCACGCGCGCAGCTCCCAGTCCAGCGCGATCTCGTCGAGCTCGGCGTTGCTGCGACCGCGCAGGCTGCGGAGCAGCGCCGGACGCACGCACAGCACCACGCGCTCCTCCGTGCCCTGCGCCAGTGCGCCTGGTCCGGGACCGAGCTCGCGCGCCGGAGTCAGCACCGCCTCGCGTACGACGACCGGGTCGTGGCCGGTCATCAGCGTGTCCAGCTCCAGAAGCTGGGCCGGGTCCAAGTCCGCCGCATCCACGCAGGCCAGGTCGAGCCCGTCGGTGTCGCCCCCGGCGGCCGCCAGCCGCAGCAGTTGCGCGGCGTCCGCCGCGAAGAAGATGGTCTGCACGCGGATTCCCTCCTTAGCCGCTGCTTGCCGTTGCTCCCTGTCAGTGCCAACGTCAGACACGCTGCTACCCGTTCCGGACCGGCCCAGACCTGCTGCGGACCGGCGCATAGGATCACTACCCCGTTGAGTGCCAGAGTGTTGCAGAACCGACCGATTTCCGCAGCGGATTTGCTCGTCGTTCGCTAAGTCGGAGGAACCGGCGATTGCGTCTACGCTCAGTTGCGTGACCACAGATCCTCAGGAAAAGGCCCAGTCGCAACCGTCTCCGCAGCCTTCCTCTGCTCCGCTCTCGGCTCCGTCTGGCACAGGCATCGGTTCATTGCCCGGCCAGGACATGCCCGAGGCAATCCGTATGGTCATGGGTGAGCTCGGTGAGCGTCCCGGAGTGCCTTTCCTGCCCGAGCTGCCGCAACGCGGCGTCGGCGCTGACATGGTGGGGCGCGGTACCGCACTGTTGGTGGACCTTTACGCGGAAGTTCAGCCCTCGGGCTGGCGTATCGCCGATAGGCCGGGACGCGACCACGGCAGGGCACGTAGTCACCTCTCCTCCGACTTGGACCTGTTGGAGGAGTACACGCAGGGCTACACCGGACCGCTCAAGATCCAGGCCGTAGGACCGTGGACGCTCGCGTCGACCGTCGAGCTTCCGCACGGCGACAAGTTGCTGGCCGACTCGGGGGCGGTGCGTGACGTCGCCGAGTCGCTCGCGGAAGGGCTACGGCTGCATATCGCAGACGTGCGGAAGCGTGTCCCCGGGGCGCACGTAATCCTGCAGCTCGATGAGCCAGCGCTACCTGGGGTGCTGAAGGGAACGGTGCCGACCGCGAGCGGATTCGGTTCGCTGCGCGCCGTTGAAGAAACCGTTGCGCGCGAGCAACTGCGCACAGTCATCGAAGGCGTGCGATTCGGCGACAACGCAGCCGACGCCTCCTCAGCTACTCCAGTCATCGTGCATTGCTGTGCGCCTGACGTACCGTTCGACACGTTACGTCGCGCCGGCGCCACCGGGATTTCCTTCGATATGTCGCTCCTTCGCGAGCGCCACGACGAAGCGCTCGGCGAGCTGATCGAGTCTCAGATCCTGCTGTTCGCCGGGATCGTGCCTTCGGCAGACCCGGCGAGCGCGGCCCCCGGCGTGACGCCCTCCGTGAAGGGACTCTCGGACAGAGTCCTCGCCTTAAGCCGCCTCGGCTTCCCGGGTCCGCGCCTCGCCCAATCGGTGGTCGTCACGCCGTCCTGCGGGCTGGCCGGAGCCTCGCCCGGCTGGGCCCGGCGGGCACTCAAACTGTGCCGGGACACTGCTCGGGCTCTTGAAGAGCTTGACTAGTTTTGTCGGTGGTGACCGGTAGCTTTGAGCTACCGACGAGCACGAGGGGACGATCCGATGGCTGGCGAAACCGCTGGCGGCGCGGCCGGCACCGACCCGCTGAGCGCGGCGCGCACCCGGCATGCCGACCTCGCGGAGCAGATCGAGGAGCACCGCTTCCGCTACCACGTGTCGGACGCGCCGACGATCTCGGACGGCGAGTACGACGCGCTGATGCGCGAACTCGACGCGCTCGAGAACGAGTACCCGGAGCTGCGCACCCCCGACTCGCCGACGCAGAAGGTGGGCGGCGCGGTCTCCACCGAGTTCACCTCGGTCCCGCACATCGAGCGGATGCTCTCGCTGGCCAACGCCTTCGACTTCGCCGAGCTTGAGGCCTGGCACGACCGGGTCGTCAAGGAGGTCGGCCTCACGCCGGCCTACCTGTGCGAGCTCAAGGTGGACGGGCTGGCGATCGCCCTGGTCTACGAGCACGGCCGGCTCGTGCGCGGAGTGACCCGCGGTGACGGGCGCACCGGCGAGGACGTGACGCCGAACGTGCGCACCATCAGGGGCATCCCGCACCGGCTCACCGGCAGCGCCGATCACCCCGTCCCGGACCTGGTCGAGGTGCGCGGCGAGGTCTACTTCCCGGCGGCGCAGTTCGACGAGTTCAACGCCGCCATGCAGGAGTCCGAGGGCCGCACCTTCGCCAATCCGCGCAACGCCGCCGCCGGTTCGCTGCGCCAGAAGGACCCGAAGATCACCGCGCAGCGGCCGCTGCGCATGGTGGTGCACGGCATAGGGGCCCGGCGTGGCCTGACCATCGACTCGCAGTCGCACGCCTACGAGTTGCTGCGCGCCTGGGGGCTGCCCACCTCGGACCGGGTCAAGGTGGTCGACAGCCTCGACGGGGTCAAGGAGTACATCGAGTACTACGGCAAGCACCGGCACGACGTCGAGCACGAGATCGACGGCGTGGTGGTCAAGGTCGACGACCTGGCGCTGCAGGGCCGGCTCGGCGCGACCTCGAAGGACCCG
>Ga0209810_1005446_pt1 | contig 11526 bp, 5 predicted proteins | sample Coa_R1_7_FD_187159 | JGI IMG/M metagenome (GOLD analysis project Ga0209810, IMG submission 187159) | Surface soil microbial communities from Centralia Pennsylvania, which are recovering from an underground coalmine fire - Coalmine... | ecosystem: Environmental > Terrestrial > Soil > Unclassified ...
CGGCGTCGGCGATGTGGTCGTTCGCCAGCAGCAATGGGCCCTATCTGATCTGGGACGTCTCATTCGGCGTCAGCGCCGGAGCCTCCACCACAAACGCGACGTCCACGGTTATCGCCTCACTCGATCAACTCACGACGGGATCAAGCTCGGCCGGCGCATTTTCATTCAACGTCGCAAACTCGAATTTCGACGTGGTGCTCAACTTCGACAATGGTTCATGCTCCGCCGTGCTGACCGGTGCGGGCAATATCGGGCTCATCAATAGCGGCACGCAGTGGTACGGATCGGCATCCTTGAGCGGCAGTGGCCAAAATTGCGGCACAGTGTCGGGCGTGGTCTTCGTGACGGCGCACAACGGACCGCAGGACTATACCGTCACTGGTGTCCAGGCCGCCAACGCACGGTCAGGAGTCCTGCACAACGGCACGACCCTCGCGTTGAAGCCGAATGTCATTATTTCGGACGGTGATGCCATCAACACAGCGGCCGACGACAATGTGAGCTATACGGCGGCGGATGGCTCCCACTACCGCGTCGGTAGCAACACGTATCCCTCCGCGATCGGACTGCAGGCGCCATCGGTCGGGCAAACGCTTTTTCACATGCTGGAAAGAGGGGTGTTGAACTTGCTCGACGACACGTCGTGCGGCCCGAATAACTGCGGCGTCGTGACCGTCTGCCCCAAGCCGCAGGCTTGGTTGGTCGGCGGTCGTTGTGGGACGCCGGCAAAAAACGCCACAATCGGCGTTCGCGGCACCGCGTATAGCGCGTTCCTTACTACCTTCCAGAATTCTGGCGAGCCTTTGCTCTCTGTCACCGTGACCTCGGGGAGCGTGGATGTGGAGCAAAACGGGGTTGATACGATCGTGAACGCCGGCAACACGAACCAATTCAGTGTTCCAGTCGACATCAACTTTGCCACGCACGACTACAGCAATGACGGCAAGAGCGACATTCTCTGGCGTGATGTATCAGGCAATGCTGCGCTGTGGCTGATGAATGGTGCGACTGTAACGGCGGCGACCATTCTCGGCAGCGTTCCCTCCAGTTGGTCGATTGTCGGGCAGCGCGATTTCGCCGGCGACGGCTTCACAGACATCCTTTGGCGCGACACCGCCGGCAATGTTGCGCTCTGGTTGATGGACGGGAACGGCGGCATCAATAACGCCGTATCCATCGCGAATGTCCCTACAACATGGTCGATCGCCGGCGTCGCCGACTTCGATGGCGACGGCAAGGCCGACATCCTCTGGCACGACTCAAGCGGCAACATCGCCATCTGGCTGATGGACGGCGCTGCAGTCACATCGAGTGTCTTTGTCGGCAACGTCCCCACCAATTGGTCAATCATCGGCAACACCGGACGAAATATTTTTTGGCGCGATACCTCTGGCAATACCGCATTGTGGGTGATGAATGGTGGAAGTGTTGTCCAGAGCATCTCACTCGGCAATGTCCCGACCAACTGGTCCATCGTCGGCACTGGCGATTTCAACGGCGACGGCAATGCCGACATCCTCTGGCGCGACAATGCCGGCAATCTGGCGATCTGGCTGCTCAACGGCAACGGTATGGTCGCTTCGAACAAGTCGCTCGGCACGGTGGCCGGCTGGAGCGTGGCGCAAACCGGCGACTACAACGGCGACGGCACGAGCGACGTGCTGTGGACCGGTGCCAATGGCGACGTGGCTGTCTGGTTCATGAACGGCGCCGCGGTGTCGTCGGCCGCAGTGATCGCCACCGTGCCGCCCAGTTGGATGATCCAGGGCGCCGGCGCGGACTAGAATTCAATCGCCAACGCGGGGGGCTTAGGATGCTGATAAGGAATTGGCTGTTTGGGGCTTGCCTGCTGCTGCCATTTGTCTTCGGCACAGAGAGAGCAGCAGCGCAGCCCGCATTGTTGTGGGAAGTTCCGTTCAATTTCAGCAAAATAAATGGGGGGCAGGATCAGTACGTGCTGTTTAATGCCGCCGCCGTAGCCGGAGGGAACAGCGATCCAGTGAATTATGCCAACGGCTATTCGGCATTTTTGCTTATAGAATCGGCCGACGCAAATTCAGCAACTGTTGACCTAGAGATCGGCGTGCCGAATTGTCAGAATGCCGAGGCGAGCGTTCTCACGACCTTCAATTCGGCGTCGAATGCCTACGTGTCGAGTGCACCTCTTTCCTTTGCTACGTCTCCGTCGTGCAGTAATCCGGGCACCGGCACGGTGCATTCCATGAACGGATGGAATGGTCCAAACGCCTGGATGGGAACACTATCGGTAGGTAGCCCCGGCCCGGTCAGAATCCAACGAAAGGATGCAACGAGCGGTCAAGTATTCACGGGATTTTTTTCGCAGGGCGGCCAGTACGTGCTCAAATCAAACGACGTCATCTTCATGGCTGCGAGCGCCAACGGGATTTTCAGCGTAAGCCCGCCGACGGGCTGCAGCCCGCTTGCAAATGTCGCGGCATATATCGACTCAAATGGCATCGTTACGTCTGGCAAATTGATACCTTTGTCGTGCACAAATGGGACGGAGACCGTACAGCAGCAGGGCGGCGGCGCTCAAATTCAGTGTGACGCGCAGCTTATGGGCGCGCACTGTAATCTGATAGATCAGCTTCCCAATGGAGCCCTCATCAACGCTCCAGCCAATGGCCCTCAAGCCGGTCCGGCAGCAGCGAGCTGGAATGTCACTGTGAATATCGGCACCAACTCGACCACCGTGATCGTGACTACTGGAACGGCTAGTTATACTAGTCCAAACGGAACAGTAATCGTTATCAGTGCCGGGCAAAGCCAAACATTTCCAGGAGGCGCGGCCGGCGCTGTCCACGACTTCAACGCCGACGCTAAGAGCGACATCCTCTGGCGTGACTCCTCGGGCGACGTGGCGCTCTGGCTGATGAATGGCGCCGCGGTGTCGTCGAGCGCCGTGGTGGGCAATGTCGCCAGCGCCTGGTCGATTGTTGGGCAGCGCGATTTCGACGGCGACGGCAAGGCCGACATCCTCTGGCGCGACGCTTCCGGCGACGTCGCCGTCTGGTTCATGAACGGCGCTGCCGTGTCCTCGGTGGCAAGCTTCGGTAATCTCGGCGGCTGGACGGTGGCCGGCACCGGCGATTTCAACGGCGACGGCAAGGGCGACATCGTTTGGCGCGACGGCAGCGGCAATGTCGCGCTGTGGCTGATGAACGGAGCAGGTGTGTCGTCCGCGGCGCTGCTCGGCAGCGTTGGGCCGAACTGGTTCGTGGTTGGCACCGGCGATTTTGACGGCGACGGCAAGGCCGACGTTCTCTGGCGTGATACGTCCGGCGACATGGCCATCTGGTTCATGAACGGCACGAGCGTCGCCTCGGTGGCGAGCCTCGGCACCGTCGGCGGCACGTGGGCTGTCGCCGGTACTGGCGATTTCAATGGCGACGGCAAGAGCGATATTCTGTGGCGCGACGGTAGTGGCAACGTGGCAATCTGGCTGATGAACGGCGGCGCGGTGTCCTCGAATGTCTCTCTAGGAACAGTGGCCGGCTGGAGCGTGGCGCAAACCGGCGACTACAACGGCGATGGCACGAGCGATGTGCTGTGGACCGATGCCAACGGCGACGTGGCGGTGTGGTTCATGAACGGCGCCGCAGTGTCGTCGGCCGCAGTCGTTGCCAACGTGCCGCCTGCTTGGACGATCCAGGGCGCCGGCGCCGATTGAGAGGGCGCGATTGAGGCGCCGCCCGACCGCGCAGCCGGTCTAAGCAGCCGCGTGCGTCAGCTCAGCGCGCGGCTGCGCCTTGGCGTGCAGCGGCAGCCGCACGACCACCAGCGTGCCTTTTCCGAGCGTCGAGCCGATGCGCATGGCGCCGCCGTGCAGCTCGGTCAGCGATTTGGCGATGGCGAGACCCAGCCCCGAGCCCTGATGGCGCTTGGTCAATTGGCTTTCGACCTGTTCGAACGGCCGGCCGAGCTTGTGCAATGCGTCTTTGGGGATGCCGATGCCGTTGTCCTGGATGGCGAGGGTCACGAGCCCGCCGCGGACGCGGGCCCGCACCGTCACCGCGCCGCCGTCCGGGGTGAACTTCACGGCGTTGGAGAGGAGATTGAGCGCAATCTGTTTGAGCGCCCGGCGGTCGGCCTTCAACCGGATCGCCGGATCGACCCGCGCGGTCAGCGTCAGCCGTTTTTCCGTGGCGCGCTGCCACACCACGCGCAGGCAGTCGGTCAAAACCGCATCGAGATCGACGTCTTCCGGATTGAGCCGGATGCCGCCGGCCTCGATTTTCGACATGTCGAGAATGTCGTTGATCACATCGAGCAGGTATTGTCCGCTTTCGCGGATATCGCGCGAATACTCGCTGTACTTTGGCGCGCCGAGCGGTCCGAACATTCCGGCTTCCATGATCTCGGAGAAACCAATGATGGCGTTGAGCGGCGTGCGCAGCTCGTGGCTCATATTGGCCAAGAACTTTGATTTGGCTTGGCTGGCGTCTTCGGCGCGCGTCTTTTCCTCGGCGTATTTCTGGGCGAGATCGGCGAGTTCGGCTGCCTGTAACTGCAGCGCCTCCTGGGACTTGCGCAGATCGGCAATGGTGGCGATCTGGCGCTTTTCGCTCGCCACCAGCCGCTGCTCATGCAGCTTGATCTTGGTGATGTCGGTGCCCACCGACACGTAGCCGCCGTCCTTGGTGCGCCGCTCGCTGATATGCATCCAGCGGCCGTCTTCGAGCTGCGCCTCGAAGGTTCGAGCGCCAGGCGGCTGACCTTCGTCGCTGGTCACCGTGGTACGCAGGATCGGCTTGCGGCCGGCTGCGACTACCGCTTCATACGGCGTACCCGCGGCCACCGCGGCGTCGGGTAGATGATGCAGGTGTTGGAAATTGGAATTGCACAGCACCAAGCGGTTATCGGCGTCCCATAGCACGAAAGCTTCGGGAATAGTCTCAATCGCGTCGCGTAGGCGCAGATCGGCGGCCACTGTGCGTTCGACGAGGTTCTTCTGTTCAGTGATATCGACGGCAATGCCGATCAGATGCAAAGCACCGTCGCCGTCCTGGCGTGCCAATTCGCAGCGCGCGCGGAGCCAGATCCAACGGCCGTCGGCGTGCCGCATGCGGAACGCGTGATCGATCGATCTCGCTTTGGCCTCGGCAAGCTGGCCGGCCAATTCGTACAGGTCGATATCATCCCGGTGCACCAGAGCGCTGACTTCGCCGAACGTGAGCAGCTCGTCCTTCGGCGGCAGGCCGAGCATGTCGAACATGGAATGCGACCAGAACACACGGCCGCGCGCCAAGTCCCAATCCCATAATCCGCACCGGCCGCGATTGAGCGCGGTGTCGATGCGGCACCGCACGGTGTCATAGATGATGTCGGCCTCGCGCGCACGCGTCGCCTGCCAGTGGAATGCGAAGCCGAGGATCAGCACCACGAAACCCGTTGTCGCCGCCAGCGTCACGGTCAAGGCCGTGGTCGAGTGCCAGTTGGCGAGCGCGTCGCGGCTGGGCTGGACCACGGCCACGATGCCGAGCGGGTTCCTCAGCATCCGCACGGTTGCAAACGCAGTTTGTCCGTCAGGCAGCGCGATTTCCATGGTCCCGGCCGCGGCACCGAAGGTAGTGAGCGGCTGCGAGGGGCCTAGCACGTCGAGAATGTGGCGGCCCTGCAGCGCAGGTTCGGCCGGAAACGCGGCCAGAATCGTGCCGTTGCCGTCGGCGATCAGGATGCGCCGCCCGGCGGCGGCTGTCCAGCCGGGCAGCGCGCGGTCGAGGCCCTCTGCGCTGCGTGGATAGAGCGGCCGGCCGTCGCGACTGCCGCGCTCGAGCGTGGCGGCGGCGTAATCGGCGACGGCTTCAATGCCGGCGACGGCGTCGATCACCACTTGGCGGCGGTGTTCGAGCACTTGCACGGCGGCGCCGATGCAGATGGTCAGCATAAACGCGACGATGAGGACCGGCACCGCGCGGCGCAGCAGCGGCTCGGCGCTCAGCAAACGCCGATAAGCAGGTTTGGCGATGGACTCCGCCAGCCCTTTGATTGAATCCGATCGTAGAGACGCACTCGCCGTGTCGGCGCGCGCCATCGCCTGCCTCCGCTGGACGATCCCCTAGACGACGTTCGGAAAGATGTGCCGCATCCAACCCGAATCAGTCCATTTGAATCGACGCGAATCGATTTGTCGAGAGTCCGAGTCAATATTTTTCGTTAACGATCATCCGCTTTGTGGGCGTCGTGGCATTGTCAGCGGAGCCACAGTTTTGCGAGGACCAGCGCCGCAACGTCGCGGCGCTCAATTCTCCGCCAATATGCGAGCGACGATATCGTGAACGTCGCGCGACAGCGCCGGCGCGTCGGCGACCCTGCGCAAGGTCGTCACCGCCCGCTGCCGCCGCTGCGGCTCCAGCGCCCGCCAGGAGCGGAACGCGCCCATCAGACGCGCGGCGACCTGCGGATTTTTTGGATCGAGCTCGAGCACGATGTCGGCGACAAAATCATAGCCGGCGCCGTCGGCGCGATTGAATTGCGTGTGGTTGCCTTGGGCAAAGGCGCCGATCAGTGCGCGGACGCGGTTTGGATTGGCCATGGAAAACGCCGGATGGGCGGTCAGAGCGCGCACGCGCGCCAGCGTCGCCGGCTCCGGAATGGTCGCTTGGAGCGCCAACCATTTGTCAATGATCAGAGGGTCGCCTGCATAGCGTCGGTAGAAGTCATCAAGCGCCGCGGCTCGCTCGGACCGATCGTGCGCGGCAAGCGTTTCCAGCGCCGCCATGCGATCGGTCATATTATCCGCGGTGTCGTATTGCGCAGCCGCACGGGCAATCGCGCCGTCCGCGCCACTTATGGCCAACAGATCGAGACAGGCGTTCTTCAGCGCGCGGCGGCCGGCGCTCGCGGCATCGGGGCTGTAGGGTCCGGGATCCTTCATCTGCCCATAGGTTTCCGCCAGCGCTGCATGGTGCGCGCGGCCGATCGCGGCGCGCAGCGCCCGCCGCGCCGCGAACACCGCATCGGGGTCGACGTCGTGGCCGATCTCGCGCGCGATATCGGACTCGGTCGGCGGCGCCAGCGTCAGGGCGATGAACGCGGGCTCGAGCCGCCGATCGGCCAGAATGGCGCCGAGCGCCGCAAGCAGGCCCTCGTCGTCGCGCGTCGGTTTGCTCTGCCGCAACGCATGAACGTTGCCGGTCAAGAGCGTCATGGCCAGCATCTGCAGCACCTGCCAGCGGTTGAACGGATCGGCATCGTGCGCGGCGAGGAAACGCAAGTCGTCCGGTGCGATCGGCACAGACAGCTTGATTGGCGCCGAGAAGCCGCGATTGAGCGACGGAATCGGCCGCTGTGTAATCTCGCTGAAGATGAAGCTTTGTGCCGGCTGGCGAAGCACGACGACGTCATGTTCAAGCGGCCGGCCATCGAGCACGAGCGGCTGGTCGGCACCGTCCGGGCCGACCAGACCGATGGCGAGCGGAATGACCATGGGCTGCTTGGTCGGCTGACCGGGCGTCGGTGGAATCGACTGGGACATATCCAGACGGTAGGTCCTGGCCGCGGCGTCATAGTGTGCCGCCACCTTGACCTCCGGCGTGCCGGATTGCGAATACCAGCGCATGAATTGCGGAAAGAAGTCGCGTCCGCTCGCGTCGGCGAAGCATTGCACGAATTGCTCGACGGTTGCCGCCTCGCCATCATGGCGCGCGAAATAAAGGTCCATGCCTTTGCGGAACAGTTCGGGGCCGATCAGCGCCCTGATCATGCGCACCACTTCGGCGCCTTTTTCGTACACCGTGCTGGTGTAGAAGTTATTGATCTCATGATAGATTTCCGGACGAACCGGATGCGCGAGGGGGCCCGCGTCCTCGACGAATTGATGCGAGCGCAGGCCGCGGACGTCGCTGATGCGCTCGACCGCGCGCGAGCGCTGGTCGGCGGAAAACTCCTGATCGCGGAATACGGTGAGGCCTTCCTTCAGGCACAGCTGAAACCAATCGCGGCAGGTGATGCGATCGCCGGTCCAGTTGTGAAAATATTCGTGCGCAATCACCGCCTCGATGCTGGCATAATCGGTGTCGGTGGCGCTTGCCGGGGATGCCAGCACGTATTTGTCATTGAAGATGTTGAGGCCCTTGTTCTCCATCGCGCCCATGTTGAACGCGGACACCGCGACGATCATGAAGATGTCGAGATCGTATTCGCGGCCGAACGTCTCCTCGTCCCAGCGCATGGCGCGCTTGAGACTATCCATCGCGTAGGCGCAGCGGTCTTCCTTGCCCGGCTCCACATAAATGCGCAGCGCGACGCTGCGCCCCGACATGGTGGTGAAGGTGTCGGCAACGCAAGCGAGCCGGCCGCCGACGAGCGCGAACAGATAGGACGGCTTCGGGAATGGATCGCGCCAGATCGCGAAGTGACGTGCCGTGCCTGGCACGTCGCCCTGCGCGATCAGGTTGCCGTTGGCCAGCAGCACGGGGGCTTCGTTTTTATCGGCCTCGATACGGGTGGTGTAGACCGCCATCACGTCCGGGCGGTCGAGAAAATATGTGATGCGGCGAAAGCCTTCCGCCTCGCACTGTGTGCAAAACGTGCTGCCGGCCCGATACAGCCCCATGAGCTGCGTGTTGTTGGTTGGATCGACGAGCGTTTCGATTTCGAGCGTGAATGAGCGCTGCGGCGGTTGTGCGATGGTGAGCCGGTCCGGCGTTGCCACGTAGCTTGCCTCGAGCAGCGGCGCGCCGTCGAGCGCGAGCGAGGTCAGCTTCAAATCCTCGCCGTCGAGCACCAGCGGCGCCGGCGGGCCGGCGCCGTTCGGGCTGAGCTTCAATTTCGCGCGCACGGTCGTGGCGTGCGGATCGAGCGATACGTCGAGATCGACCGTGTCGATGAGCCAGTCGGGTGGCCGATAATCTTGCAGGCGGACGGGGCGGGGTTCTTCGGTGCGCATGACCGCGATCATCTAGAAGTTTTGCCCGCCAATTGAAAGCGCTCGCCGCGCCGGGATTTCGCGCGGCGCGGATCGGCGTTAGCTTTGCCTCATGGCAGAGATGCGTGCCATGGTGCTCGATCGGCCGCGAACCGCGCTTGTGCCGCGGCAATATCCGATTCCACGGCCGAGTCCGGGCGAGATCATGGTCGCGGTCGAGGCCTGCGGCGTGTGCCGGACCGATCTACATGTGGTGGACGGCGACCTGCCGCGGCCCAAGCTGCCCATCGTTCCCGGCCACGAGATCGTCGGCCGGGTCGCCGCCATCGGCGCACGCGTCACTGAGTTTGCGGTGGGCGCACGGGTCGGCGTGCCGTGGCTCGGTGCAACGTGCGGCGCGTGCCCGTATTGCCGTGACGGCCGTGAAAACCTGTGCGATCGCCCCTTGTTCACCGGCTATACGCGCGATGGCGGCTATGCCAGCCATGCGGTAGCCGACGCGCGTTTCGCTTTTCCGTTGGACGAGAGGCTCGACGCCGCCGAAGCGGCGCCGCTGCTTTGCGCCGGCCTAATCGGCTGGCGGAGCTACCGCATGGCGGGAGCGGGCCAGTCGCTTGGCCTCTATGGATTTGGCGCCGCCGCGCACATTCTGGTGCAGGTCGCGAGGTGGCAGGGCCGCCGCGTGTTTGCTTTCACGCGGCCGGGCGATAGCTCATCACAGGCATTCGCCCGCTCGCTCGGCGCGGTGTGGGCCGGCGGTTCGGACGAGATGCCGCCGGAACCGCTCGACGCCGCCATCATTTTCGCGCCGGTCGGCGCGCTCGTGCCGACGGCGCTGTCCGCTGTCAGGAAGGGCGGTCGCGTTGTGTGCGGCGGCATTCACATGTCTGACATTCCGTGCTTTCCGTATCGGCTGTTGTGGGAGGAACGGCAGCTCGTTTCGGTCGCCAATCTGACGCGACAGGACGCCCACGAGTTTTTGGCCATTGCGCCGCAAGCCGGCATCAAGATGCAGGTCAAACGCTATCCGCTGCCGCAAGCCAATGCCGCGCTGGACGATCTGCGCCGCGGCCGCTTTGACGGCGCTGCGGTGCTGATCCCTTAAAATTCGCGCTATTGCCGCGGCTCGGCGTGGCCGATGACGCGCCTGATGGCGGGAAAGCGGTGCCGCAACTTTTGCTCCAGTGCATCCACCATGTCGTGCACCGCGCTCACCGATAGCGCGGGATCGACCACGCAGTGGAAGTTGACGATCTCGCCCTCCTTGGTCTGGCGCACCCGGACATCATGCACTTCGTGGAGGCCAGCGATCTCCGGCGCCAGCGCAATGAGTGCTTTGTTGACTTCCGCAAGCCGCGGGCCCGGCGCGTCGGTGCCGGCCAGGACCACCGCCGGCAGCGGCTCAATATGTGTTTCCACTTCGGCGCCAGGTCCGAGCTCGTCGTTGATCGCCTGTTCGAGGCGGGTGGCAATGTCATGGGCGGCGGCAAGGGAGATCGTGCCGTCCACTTCTAGATCGAGCGAGATCGAGAGCCGATCGCCGATGGCCTGCACCGAGACGTGATGAATGGCGAGGCCGCGATTGCGCGCGATCATCATCACGCGTTCGCGTACGGTCTCATCATCGAGCGCGCGCGGCTCGGTCGTGATAGTGATCTCGGCATTGCCAATGTCGGTGTGGATGGCTCTGGTAAGCCGCTCCTTGATGGCCGAGACGCGGTCGAGCGGCAGGGCGCGGCTGACGCCGACGCCGAGATCGACGAACAGCACCGCGCCGGCCGGGCGAGCGCGCACGCGATCGACCGCGACCACACCCGGCACCCGCCGCGCAATGGCAGTGATGTGTTCGCGTACGCCGCTCGGCGCGGTGTCGGTCAGGGTGTCGACAGTGCGACGACCTAAGCGGAAGCCGGCGATGCAGATGAAGACGGCGACCACCAGCGCCGCCATGGCATCGGCCTGCTCGTAGCCGGCCGCCACTCCGCCCAGCCCCACCAGCACGGCAAGCGACGACCACATGTCGGACCCGAAATGCAGCGCGTCGGCTTCGAGGGCTTCGCTCGACGTGCGAGCAGCGACGCGGCGCAGCGTGCGGGCGCGAAAAAAATCGACGACGATCGATGTCGCAATGATGGCGAACGCGACCGGCGTGGCTTCGACCGCATGCGGTGCCGCCCCGATTAGCCGCTGGATCGCTTCCCAGATCACCGCTACCGCCAGCAGCAGCAGCAAAGCTGTCTCGGCCAGCGCGGTGACGCTTTCCACCTTACCATGGCCATACTGATGCTCGGCATCAGCTGGCTTGCCAGACAGCCGCACCGCAAAAAAGGTAAGAACGGTTGCGGCCAGGTCGAGCAACGAATGACCGGCCTCCGATAAAATGGCGAGCGAGCCCGTGGCCAAGCCGACGACGGTCTTGGCCGCCGTCAATCCCGCCGAAGCAGCGATCGATCCGAGTGCGGCTCTTTCCTTGGCGTTCATGCGCAGCCTTTCATGTCGTGCAATTTGGCTAGGGTAAAGCCGAACTGCCGATCGATACGGGAAAGCCACGAACGGCTCGCACTGTAAATATTTTTGCGGCTCATCGGGAGGATTGGCACCTTGTGCTCGCGAGGGCTCTTCCAGGGTCCTAATGG
>Ga0209810_1005448_pt1 | contig 11522 bp, 9 predicted proteins | sample Coa_R1_7_FD_187159 | JGI IMG/M metagenome (GOLD analysis project Ga0209810, IMG submission 187159) | Surface soil microbial communities from Centralia Pennsylvania, which are recovering from an underground coalmine fire - Coalmine... | ecosystem: Environmental > Terrestrial > Soil > Unclassified ...
ACCTGCGCCTCGCGCTGCCGGTTAACGGCGTCCTCAAGAACGAGACCACCGACGCCTACGGCGACCGCATCGCCGACGAGGCGCGCGCGGCCGCAACGCCCGGCGGCATTCTAGCGACCGGCGATTCCTATACCTACGGCGCCGATGTCGGGGATAGCGAGTCGTGGCCGGCGCAGCTTGAGGCGATGCTTGGCGCGCCGGTCGTCAACGCCGCGTCCCGGGGCTGGGGCACCGACCAGATCGTCATCCGCGCCGAGGACATGATCGGCGTGCTCCACCCGCGGATGCTGATCGTCGGCCTCTACTGGCGCGACATCGAGCGCACCGAGCAGGAGATCAATTTCGGCGCTTACAAACCCTATTATACGGTCGCGGAAGGCCGCCTCGTGCTGCACAACCAGCCGGTGCCGCGCCTCGCCGGCACCGTGCACGACCTCGGTATCGTGCGCGGCGTCCTCGGCTATTCTTACGCCGCCTTCTGGCTCGCGCGCCGGCTGGCGCTGTGGTCGACGTTCAACCAGAACAGGCGCGCGAGCCGGCCCGGCACCGGGCGCGAGATCAGCTGCCTGCTGCTGCGGCGGCTTCGCGACCGCGCGGAGCGCGAGCACATCCGGCTCCTCCTCGTGATGGTCTACGGTAATCTCGACTTTCCCAAGCCGCAGCCGCCGACCGCGCTGGTCGGCGTCGAATGCGCCCGCGGCCTCGGCTACGAGACGATCGACACCTGGGCCGAGTTTGCCGCGATCTACCGGAATGATCTGGCGCGGTTCCGCTCGCTCTACGTCTATCCGAACCAGTGGTCGCACATGTCGGCCGCCGGCAACCGCCTCGTCGCCGAGGCCCTCGCCCGCCGCCTTCGGGAAACCGCCACCGCCGCGCCCGCACGATAAGCACAAATTGTCATTCGGGGGCTCGACCCGCGAATCTCCTCGGATCGCCGGGTCACGCCCGGCGATGACGGCATAGATGCAACGCCACCCAAGTCAGGCGCTGAACCGGGCGCGGTAGTCCTGCGGCGTTGTCGCGAGGAGGCGCAGGAAGCTGCGGCGCAGGGTCTCTTCCGAGCCGAAGCCGCAGCGGTCGGCGACGCGCTTCACCGGCAGGCGCGTGTCGGAGAGCAGGCGGCGCGCCGCCTCGACGCGCAGCCGCTCGACCGCGCGCGCCGGCGTGACGCCCGTCGCCGCGGCATAGCGCCGGTTGAAGCTGCGCTCGCTCATGCCGGCCTGCCGCGCCAGCGCCGGCAGCGACAGGTCGCCGTTCAGGTGCGCCGCCATCCAATCGTGCAGCGCGCCAAAACGGTCCTCCGCCCCTTGCAGCGACAGCATCGAGCTGAACTGAGACTGCCCGCCCGGCCGCTTCAAGAACATGACTAGGTGCCGCGCCACCGCCAGCGTCAACCCGCGGCCGGCATCCTCCTCGACCAGCGCCAGCGCCAGATCGATACCCGCCGTGACGCCGGCCGACGTCCAGACATCGCCGTCGCGCACGAAGATCGGATCTGATTCGACACGGACCGCCGGAAATCGACGCGCCAACTCGGCGCAGTGCACCCAATGCGTGACAGCCCGCTTGCCGTCGAGCAGCCCCGCCGCCGCCAGCAGGAAGGCGCCCGTACAGACCGAGGCGACCCGCCGCGCCGCCGCCGCGCGCTCCCGCACCCAATCGCGCAACGCCGCGTCGCCAGCCGCCGCGTGCACACCGGGGCCGCCGGCGACGAGCAGCGTGTCCACCGGCGCCCGCGGCGGCGACAGCGGCTCCGTCACCAATCCGAGGCCGGCCGAGGCGGCAATGACCGGAGCATGCGCCGACACGACGCGCGGCGCGTACAATGGTTCACCGCCACGCGCGGTCGCCATGTCGTTGGCGGTCGCCAAGACCTGCAGCGGCCCCGCCACGTCGAGGAGCTGCACCTTTGGATACGCGAGGATCTCGACCGGGCGTAGGTTTGGCGTAAATCGAGGGCTGTCTGGCATTTCCGCCAAAGCCTGCCACTGTAGACTCGATCTGTCCATCACTGTCAAAAGCGAGGCTGGCGCCGATGATCCCGCAAGAGACCCACCTCCAGATCGGTTCGCTGCTGTTCGAAGGGGTAGACCAGATCGACCTGACTGGGCCGTTCGAGGTGTTGTCGCGGCTCCCGAACGCGACCTACCGCATCTTCGGCAAGAGCACGGCGCCGGTGCGCGACATCCGCGGTTTGCGCCTCGTCGCCGACGCCGACCTTGCCGAAGCGCCGCAACTCGACCTGCTCCACGTGCCCGGCGGCTTCGGTCAGGAGGCGCTGATGGACGACGAGGAGGTGCTCGGCTGGGTTCGGCGCCAGGCGGCAGGGTCCTGCTGCGTCTTCTCGGTGTGCACCGGCGCGCTGATCTGCGGCGCCGCCGGCCTTCTGCGCGGCCGCCGCGCCACGACCCACTGGGCCTCGCTGCACCTGCTGCCGTTCTTCGGCGCCACCCCGGTCGACGAGCGCGTTGTCGTGGACGGCAACCTCGTTTCCGCCGCGGGCGTCACGGCAGGGATCGACGGTGCGCTGCGGGTCGCGGCCGAGTTACGCGGCGACGCGACCGCGCAAGGCATCCAACTTCAGATCGCGTATGCGCCCGAGCCGCCGTTCAATAGCGGCACGCCTGAAACCGCCCCGCCGGCCGTGTTGGAAGCGGCCCGCCTCGCCTACCGCGCCACGACCGAAGGCCGCGAACGCACCGCCCGTCGCGTCGCCGCCCGCCTCGGCATCGCGACATAGCATCGGCCCCCATCCTCGGCCGTCGAGCATCGCCGAGCCTTGCGGCTCGGCGATCTTCGACGTATCGCTTGCTGGTCTCCGACCGAGGCATTGGGGGAACGATGAAGGCGATGCTGCTGACCGGGTTCGGCGGGCCGGAAATGCTGCGCTACGGCGATGCGCCGGACCCCGTGGCGGGGCCGGACGATGTCGTCGTCGATGTTCACGCCGCCAGCGTCAACGCCGCCGATTACAAGATGCGGCTCGGGAGCTACAGCGCCCTCACCTTCCCGCACATTCTCGGCCGCGACTTTTCCGGCGTCGTCAGCGCCGTCGGCGCCAATGTCCACGACCTCAAGATCGGCGACGCCGTGTTCGGGGTGACGATCCCCGGCACCGAGGGCGCCTATGCCGAGAAGATCGCGATCAAGGCGGCGATCGTCGCGAAGAAGCCGGCGCGGCTGAGCCATGCCGAGGCGGCGGCGATGGCGCTGACGAGCCTGACCGCGCTGTGGGCGCTCGAAGACACCGCCAAGCTCAAAGCCGGCGAGACGGTCCTGATCCAGGGCGGCGCCGGCGGGGTCGCCGGCTTTGCGATCCAGCTCGCGAAGCACATCGGCGCCACCGTCGTCACCACCGCGAGCGCCGCCAACCACGACTATGTCCGCGGCCTCGGCGCCGACCGCGTCATCGACTACCGCAGCGAGGATTTCACGAAGGCGGCGGACCCATGCGACGTGGTGTTCGATACAGTCGGCGGCGAGGTGCAGGTGCGCTCGTACGAGGTGCTGAAGCCCGGCGGGCGGCTGGTCTGGATCTCCGCCGCACCCGCCGGCTTCAAACCGGGCCGCAGCGACGTGCGGGTATTGCGCCCGAAGGTCGATCGCGACCGAGCTCATCTCGAGCGCATGGTGGCATTGCTCGCTGCAGGCGCGGTCTGGCCGCCGGCCATCACCCGCTATAAGCTCGCCGACGCCGCCGAGGCGCACCGCGTCAGCGAGGGCCGCCACCTGCGGGGCAAGCTCGTGCTGGAAGTGCGCTGACGTTCACCCATCCACCCCAGGAGGAAACCATGGCCGGCAACGCGCAGATGATCATCGAGCTCGACCGCAAGCGCATGACCGCAATGGCGGAAAAGGACGTCCGCACCCTCACCGACGTGATCGCCGACGACCTCGTCTACACCCACTCCTCGGCCCGGCTCGACACCAAGAAGAGCCTGATCGGCAACATGGAATCGGGTTCCACGGTATACACCTCGGTGGTGCCGTCCAACGTCAAGGCGCAGGACCTCGGCGACACGGTGGTGCTGACCGGCGAATGCCGCATCAGCGTGCTGGCGAACGGCAAGCCCAACAGCTTCGGCGTCCGCTTTACCGACGTCTACGCCAACCGCGGCGGCAAATGGCAGATGGTGGCCTGGCAATCCACCCGCCTGCCGGACTAACCACCCGTCGTCCCCGCGGACGCGGGGACCCAGGGCCGCGCATCCGTCGCGTCTCTGGATGCCCGCTTTCGCGGGAATGACGGTCTGAGCGAAAGAGGCGGCGATGAAATTCGGCGTGTTCATTAATGTGCAGCAGCCGCGCTCGGACGATCCCGTGCGCCGCTTCCGCGAAGCGGTCGAGCAGGTGCGCCTCGCGCGTGATGTCGGCTTCGACGCGATCGCCGCCGGCCACCACTACCTGTCACCGCCGTTCCAGTCGCTGCAGAGCCTGCCGCTGCTGGCGCGGCTCGCCGCCGACAGCGGCTCGATGGAATTGTGCCTGTCGGTATTGCTGCTGGCGATGCTGAACCCGGTGCAGGTCGCCGAGGATGTCGCGAGCCTCGACATCATGTCCGAGGGCCGCGTCGTCTTCGGCATCGGCATCGGCTATCGCGACGTCGAGTATGAGGCCTTCGGCATGCGCGCGGCCGAGCGGGTGCCGCGCATGCTGGAGGCGCTCGGCCTGATCAAGCGGCTGTGGACCGAGGAGACGGTGACCCATGAGGGCCAGTTCTTCCGCGTGCACGAGGCGACCTGCACGATCCGTCCGGTGCAGAAGCCCTACCCGCCGATCTGGATCGCCGCCAACGCCGACCCGGCGGTATTGCGCACGGCGCGCCTCGGCTGCCCGTGGTTCATCAACCCGCACGCCGCGCTGCCGACGATCGAGCGGCAGTGGCAGCGCTACAAGCAGGCGCTTGCCGAGGCAGGCCAGCAGATGCCGGCGGCGCGGCCGATCGCGCTCGAACTGCACATCGCTCCGACCCGCGAGGAGGCGATCGAGACCGCGCGGCCGTTCCTCGTCGAGAAATACAACGCCTATGCCGCGTGGGGGCAGGACAAGGTATTGCCGGGCGAGGAAAGCTTCCGCGTCGATTTCGACGAGCTCGCCCGCGACCGCTTCATCCTCGGCACGCCCGAGGACGCCATCGCGCAGATCGAGGAGCGGATCGGCCGGATCGAATCCAACTACTTCATCTTCCGGCTGGCTTGGCCGGGTATGGAGTCGGCGAAGGCTCTGCGCGTCATCGAGCTGCTGGGCCGCCACGTCCTGCCTCACTTCCACCGCAAATACGGCCGCGGCTGAGGTTCGGGGGACACAACCGGTTGGAGGTTCCGGCCGCGGCCGTTTGGATGTATAGCCGTCCGCGATGAATTTGATTACCGAGTCCGGCGCTCTAGCCGGCTTCTGCGCTCGGCAGCGGGATGCCGAGTTCATCACGGTCGATACCGAGTTCATGCGGGAGCGCACCTACTGGCCGATCCTGTGCTTGGTGCAGGTGGCCGGCCCCGAGGAATCGGCGGCGATCGACGCGCTCGCCGAAGGCATCGACCTGACGCCGCTCTTTGCCCTGATGGCCGACGAGCGGGTGCTCAAGGTATTCCACGCGGCGCGGCAGGACCTCGAAATCTTCCACAACCTCGCGGGCGAGGTGCCGAAGCCGCTGTTCGACACGCAGATCGCGGCGATGGTCTGCGGTTTCGGCGACGCCGCCAGCTACGAGCGCCTCGTCGCCAAGCTCGCCGGCACGCCGCTCGACAAATCCTCGCGTTTCACCGACTGGTCGCGCCGGCCGCTGACCGAACGGCAGATCCGCTACGCCCTCGACGACGTGATCCACCTGCGCACGGTCTATCAGCGGCTGTTGCAACGGCTCTCCGCCAACGGCCGCGCCGCGTGGTTCGCCGAGGAGATGGCCGAGCTCGTCGATCCCCGCACCTATCGCGCCGACCCCGCCTTGGCATGGCGCCGGTTTCGCCTGCGCGGCCGGCCCGACCGGCGTTTCCTCGGGGTATTGCGCGAACTCGCGATGTGGCGGGAGGCGGCGGCGCAGCAGCGCAACCTGCCGCGCGGCCGCATCATGCGCGACGAGGCGGTATTGGAGATCGCGGCGCACGCTCCGAAGACGATCGAGGCGCTGGCGCGCACCCGCAGCCTTCCCAAGGGGGTCGCCGAGGGCAAGCTCGGCCAGGAGATTCTCGATGCGGTCGCGCGCGGCGCCGCCAACCCGGTCGCACCGGACGAGGTTCCGGTACGGCCGGAGCCGCCGCCGGGATTGGGGCCGCTGATGGAATTGCTGCGCGTGCTGCTGAAGCAGCGTTGCGAGGACCACGAGGTGGCGCAGAAGCTCGTCGCGTCGGCCGACGATCTCGAAGCCATCGCCGCCGACGACGCGGCGCCGGTGCCGGCATTGTCGGGCTGGCGCTACGACATCTTCGGCCGCGACGCGCTCGATCTGAAGCACGGCCGCCTCGCCCTCACCGCCGGCCGCAACCGCATCGAACTCGTCCCCCTGCCCGAAGGGAACGAGGGATAGCCGCTCGCACGGGATAGCCCCCCACCCTCCCCTCCCCCGCAAGCGGGGGAGGGTCTACGGCTTCTCCCTCCCCCGCAAGCGGGGGAGGGTCGGGGTGGGGGCTACGCCGGGACGGGGCTGCGGCTGGCGCGGCGGCGCAGGCGGACGGGAACGCCGAGCGCGCGCGCCAGCGCGTCGAGGCGGCGCTGCACGATGTCGCCCGCGAACGGCCCCGCCTCCGCCGGCGTCTCCAAGGTCAGGCGTCCGCCCTCCAGCCGCAGCGCTACCTCGTCGAGCAAGCGGAAGGCGCCGCCGCACAGCGTGTAGGCGAGGCGCAGCGCCAACCCCAGCGCCCGGGCGCGGCCGGCGGCGCGGTCGTCGATGAGGATGCTCGTCGCCTCCTTGAGCGGATCGTCGGGGGCGCCGCCATAGCGCGCATGCAACGCGGTGGCGACAAAGACGCGGTCGGCGTGCGCGAGACCGGCCAGCGGCATGCGCAGGCTGCGCGTGAACGCCTGCTCGGCGCGGTAATCCGGATGTTCGGCCCAGCCGATGTCCGCGAGCCAGCAGGTGGCGTGGTGCAGCCGCCGCGCCGGCGCCGAGAGGCCGGGAAACAGCCCCTCGACCCATTCGTGCAGCCGGTCGCCGTCGATGCGCAGACAGCCCTGGCAGCGCGCCATCGCCCGGCAGGCGGCGATCAGCGGATCGGCATCGCGCTCGCCAGCCGGGATCAGGCGATGCGCGTAGCCCTCGCGCAGCCCGAAGGCGGAGAACGTGATCCGGTCCGGCCGCCCCGCCGCGATGAGTCGCCGCAACACCAGGCCGGCCAGCGGCACCAGCTCCAGCCGTTTGCGGTTGATCGTCAGGATGCGTTCGAGCGAGCGCTTGGACTGGCGCCCGATCACGTCGAGGAAACCGTCGGCCTGGCGGCGGGAGATCGTGTACTCGTGGATGATGTGGAGCGGATAACGGCTCTGCTCCATGTGCAGGCGCGCGATCGCGCGCCAAGCCCCGCCGACGAGGTAGAGCGTCTTGCCGGAAGCCGCCTTCAGCACCTCGGTGCGCGCGAGTTCGCGGTCGATCGCCTCGACGACGGACTTGACGGTGTCCCCCGCCTCGGCGAGCCGCAGCGGCCCCAGCGGCAAGGTCACCCCGGAGCCGATGCCGCGGCTGACCGGGATCAGTTCGACGCTGCCGCCGCCGAGATCGCCGACGACGCCGTCGGCGTCGGGGATGCCGGCAAGAACGCCCGTCGCCGAAAGCTGCGCCTCCTCGGCGCCGTCGATAATGCGGACGGGCACGCCGCAGCGGCGTTCGGCCTCGGCGGCGAAGGCCCTGCCGTCGCTCGCCTCGCGCACCGCCGCGGTCGCCAGAATCGCCAGATGGTCGGCCTCGAGCGCCCGCGCCAGCGCGACGAAGCGGTCGAGGTTGGCGAAGGCGAGCGCGATGCCTTCCGGGTGCAAGCGGCCGGTCGCGGCGATGCCGCGGCCAAGGCCGCACATGACCTTCTCGTTGAGCATCTGCAATAACGTCCCACCGACGCGCTCGAACACGACGAGCCGGAGCGAGTTGGAGCCGACGTCGATGACCGCGATGCGCTCGGCCGGAAGGGCCGCGTGTCGATCGGGCATCGGCGCCTTAGCGGGCGACGAGCCGGGCTTGGCCGCGGCGCAACGCGGTGCCGCGGCCGGAGAGGCTGGGGTTGGTCATGAAGTAGGTGTGGGCGGAGAACCCTTCGCCATCGGTCGGCGCGCGCGAATAGGTCCCATCCGGCGCGAGGTTCCAGCTCTGCAGCGTGTCGCGCAAATTGGCGACCATGATCTCGTCCAGCACCTGCCGGTGCACCGTCGTGTTCTCGATCGGCACCAGGGCCTCTACCCGCCCGTCGAAATTGCGCGGCATCCAGTCGGCCGAGCTGATGAACACGAGGGCGCGGTCCGACGGCAGTTTGTTGCCGTTGCCGAAGCAGACGACGCGCCCATGCTCCAAGAACCGGCCGACGATGCTCTTCACCCGGATATTCTCCGACATGCCGGGAACGCCGGGACGCAGGCAGCAGATCCCGCGCACGACGAGGTCGATCTGCACCCCCGCCTGCGAAGCGCGGTAGAGGTGGTCGATCGTTGCCGGATCGACGAGCGCGTTGAGCTTCGCCCAGATGTAGGCGGGCTTGCCGGCCCGCGCGTTCTCGATCTCGGCGTCGATCAGTTCACCGATGCGGTCGCGCAGGTTGATCGGCGCCACCGCGATCTTGCCAAAGCGCTCCGGCCGGGCGTAGCCGGTCATGAAATTGAACAGCCGCGCCGCGTCCTGGCAGAGCACGGGGTCCGAGGTGAAGAAGGACAGGTCGGTGTAAACCTTGGCGGTGTAGGGATGGTAGTTGCCGGTGCCGAAATGGACGTAGGAGCGCAGTTCCCCGCCCTCGCGCCGCACCACCAGCGACACCTTGGCGTGCGTCTTCAGTTGTAGAAAGCCGTAGACGACCTGCACCCCGGCCCGTTCCAGGTCGCGCGCCCAGCGGATGTTGGCCTCTTCGTCGAAGCGCGCCTTCAGCTCGATCAGCGCCGTCACCGACTTGCCGGCCTCCGCCGCCTCGATCAGCGCGCGCACGATCGGGCTGTCGTCGCTGGTGCGGTAGAGGGTCTGCTTGATCGCGGCCACCGCCGGGTCGCGCGCCGCCTGGCGCACGAACTGCACGACCACGTCGAAGCTTTCGTACGGGTGGTGGACGACGATGTCCTTCTGGCGGATCGCCGCGAAGCAGTCGCCGCCGAAGTCGCGGATGCGCTCGGGAAAGCGGGCGTTGTAGGGGGTGAACAGGAGATCGGGCCGCTCGTCGGTAATGAGCCGGCTCAAATCGTTCAGGCCGAGGATGCCCTCGCCGGCGAACAGGTCGCCGGCCTGCACGTCGAGCTTCTCGCCAAGAAAGCCGCGCAGGTCCGGCGGCATCGCCGCATCGACGGCGAGGTTGATGACGTGCCCGCGCCGCCGCCGCTTCAGCGCCGTCTCGAACAGGCGCACGAGGTCTTCCGCCTCCTCCTCTATCTCGACCTCGCTGTCGCGCAGCACGCGGAAGACCCCCTGCGCGACGACCGCGAAGCCGGGAAAGAGATGGTCGAGGAACAGCCCGATCATCTGCTCGACCGGCAGGAAGCGGATGGCGCTGCCGGGCAGCCGCACGAAGCGGTCCACCGACGGCGGGATCAGGATCAGCGCCTGCAGCCGGATGTTGTCGCTGAAGCGTTCGAGCTGGAGCGCGAGGCCGAAGCCGCGGTTGCCGACGAACGGGAACGGGTGCGCCGGGTCCATCGCGAGCGGCGTCAATACCGGGAACAGATCCGCCATGAATCGCTCTTCGAGCCAGGTGCGGTCGCCCGGTTCGAGGTCGGTCGGATCGACCACCGCGATCCCTGCCTCGCCGAGTTCGCGGCGCAATGCCAGCCAGCGCACCTGCTGGTTCTCCATGAGACGGCCGGCGCGCTCCTGGATCGCGTCGAGCTGCTGCGCCGGGGTCAGCCCGTCCTGGCTCAGCGTCTTGATGCCGGCGAGGTGCTGGCCCTTGAGGCCGGCGACGCGCACCATGTAGAACTCGTCGAGGTTGCTCGCCGAGATCGACAGAAAGCGCAGCCGTTCGAGCAGCGGGTGGCGCGCGTTCTCGGCCTCGGCCAGCACCCGCTCGTTGAAGGCGAGCCACGACAGCTCGCGGTTGATGAAGCGCTCCGGCGACGGCGGCTCCGCCGCCCGCATCTCGACAACTTGCGCGCTCTTGCTCATCGCAGCCTTCCGCCGTCCGCGGCCCCGCCCTGCCGGACTCTACCCCGCCCCCGCCCCGGTGTCATGGTGCGCTGGCGTGGCAGAGAAACCCCGGGCCGTCGCGACAGCTAAAACCGGCAGTTCCCTAAAATTGTATGGCGAGCCGGGCCGTCACGCCGTCACGACATCCACTTCAATCGTCGCCGGCAGCTCTGCGAACGCATTTTTGAATTCAGTCGGTATCGACGGGGCCGGTGGATGACCATGCCAAAAGCAGCCGATGTCAGCCTCCGCACGCATCTCGCAAAGCAGCGCCTTCAGCCTTTCCACCCGCTCGTGCGAGTCGGCCGGATAAAGAACCTGCCTCAAATATTCCAGATGATCCTTGAGATCCGAGCTATTCACGGCACCCTTGCTCGACAATAGCCAAACCCCGGTACGTCCTCGGGCTTCGCGGCCGCGGCTCTCCTTGTAGACCTCTCCCTTGCGATACGCCGTTGTAGGCGCGGTCCCCAAAATCGCGGTGACCCGATCCGGATCGAGCCGCTCACCGACGAAACGCAAACTCGCAAAGGTTTTGGCCGTATCGATATCATCTTTCGTCATACGACATCCCCAAGCCACTCACCGGCCTCGTCCGTAACCGAACCGTCAGCTTCGCCTAATGTTCTTGATATGTTCGGCCCATCCTTGTAACCTCCCCAGTCGGGGCGGCAGGATGTACAATTGCATAGCGAGCTGTGGAGTCGGGGATTAACTGGCCGAATATATAGTAGAACTTCGGAGAATAATAATGTCGAGCCACTCTCTTTCACCGATATATCTAGATCAGGAAGACCATAACGAGCGAATCGGCATCCCCCGGTCCCGAAAGCGGAAGATCGTCTTCGGGTGGTATGGCGGCAAGTTCAATCATCTCGACTGGCTTCTGCCCCGGCTGCCGGCGGCGCATCACTACTGCGAGCCTTTTTCGGGGTCCGCCGCCGTGCTCCTCAATCGGATACCCGCGCCTGTCGAGACCTACAACGACATCGACGGCGAGGTGGTCAATTTTTTCCGGGTGCTGCGGGAATGGCCCGAAGAACTCGCCCGCTTGATTGCGCTGACGCCATTTTCCCGCGAGGAATTTTACAAGGCCGTTGCCGGCGACAAGGGCGGGTTGGACGGCATGGAGCGGGCGCGGCTCTTTTACGTTCGCGCTCGCCAGGCCCGCACGGGCCTTGCGCAGACGGCAACGCTCGGCCGCTGGGCCAATTGCCGGGAT
>Ga0209810_1005449_pt1 | contig 11522 bp, 10 predicted proteins | sample Coa_R1_7_FD_187159 | JGI IMG/M metagenome (GOLD analysis project Ga0209810, IMG submission 187159) | Surface soil microbial communities from Centralia Pennsylvania, which are recovering from an underground coalmine fire - Coalmine... | ecosystem: Environmental > Terrestrial > Soil > Unclassified...
ATGCCCGAGGAGCGGTCGGCACCTCCCCTCACGCGCGTGGACACCATTCGCCGGACGGCGCGCGCCGCCGTGCTGCTCGCTGCGGCGCTCCTGCCGGCCGCGCGCGCGGGCGCCGGCCCCGGCGCGCAGCCCGCGGGCATCGAGGCGACCGTGGTGAGCGATCAGGAGCTCAACGTGCGCGCCGGCCCCGGCCTCGCGCAGCCCGTCCTGACCACGCTCCGCCCCGGCGCGCGCGTGCTGATCGTGCGCGGCCCCATCCCGGCCGATGGCTGGACCTGGTGCGAGCACACGGGCTGGGGCGGGCAGGGCTGGTCGGTCTGCGAGGCGCTGGCCACCGCGCAGGAGCTGCGCGGCCTGCTGGCCGAGGCGCCGGCCACGCCGCCCGGCGCCGAGCCCACGCCACCCCCCGCGACACCTACGCCACCCCGTACCCCTACGCCAGTGGTGGTGCGCCCGCCGCCCCTGCCTCCCATGACACCGGTGCGGCTGCCCCCACCCCGCAGGGCCGTCGCCGGCACGCCCGGCCCCGCGGCCGTCAGCCCGGCCGCGAGCGCGCCCCTCACCCCGAGCCCGAACGCTCCCCCGCCCTGACACCGCGAGGAGCACGCGGCAGCGCCCGCGACCGCCTCCGCCGGGGAGGCTGGGTCAGGTGTCCAGCAGCTCCGGGACGAACAGCTCTTCGAGCGACACGACCCGGCTGGCGAGCCCCTGCTCGTACACGTAGCCTGCCAGCGCCTCGACGGTGGCGCGGGTGCGCGCCACGCCGTAAGCGAAGGGATCCTCACCCAAGAGGGCGAGCTGTTGCTCGTAGGCCGCGGTCTGGAACGCCAGGCTGGTGGCCAGCGTGCCGGCGCGCGCCAGCTGCTCGTAGGCCCAGGCCTTGGCCGCCTGGAAGGCGTCGTACAGGCGGCGGGGCAGGGTGCGATCGCGCTCGTACACGTCGCGGCGCATGACCACCAGGTGCATGATCGGGAAGTGCCCCGTGCGCCGGTAGTAGTCGGCCTCGACCACGGGGAAGTCGGGGAACAGGCGGCGCACGCGCGGCGAGCCGGCGACGAAGCAGGCCGGCTTCTCGGGCGCGGCCAGCGCATCGAGCTCCCCCCGCTCGAGCAGCTCGCTCAGCGTCACGCCGCGCGGCGCGTCCTCGACCACGACGCCGGGCGGGAGCTGCAGGGCGATCTTCTCCGTGTCGCCCCGCACCCAGTGGATCTCGCGGGCATGGACCCCGTACTCGTGCTGCAGGATGGCGCGCACCCAGACGTTCGCCGTCTGGCCGTACTCCGGCACCCCGACGCGGCGGCCCCGCAGGTCCTCGGGCCGCTCGATGCCCGCGTCCGTGCGCACGAAGATCGAGCCGTGCCGAAACACGCGCGACGGGAAGATGGGCAGGCCCACAAAGCGGTCCTCGCCCTGCGTCAGCGCGCTGAGGTAGTTGCCCGCCGACATCTCGCTCACATCGAACTCAGCGGTGTCGAACATGCGCCGGAAGATCTGGTTGGGCACGCCGCTCACGTACTCCAGCTCCACACCCTCCGGCTTCACGATGCCGGCCAGGAGCGCCACCGTCCGGTCGTACACCCCGCCCCCATACCGCAGCCGCATGCCTGCCTCCTCTCGGTCTGCTCCAGCGCGTAGCCGCTGCGCGCACCGCCGCTGGGATCGCGCTGGATTGTAGCGTAGCGCCGCCGGCGGCTGACGACATCTACATCAGCGTAGTCTCAGTACCGCACGCGGCTGGTAGCCGCCGGCCGCGGTATACGGACGCTATAGCAGGCGAGCCGCCCCCTAGCGGCACCGATGTGAAAGTGATACACTGTCTCGATAACTGATGGGCGCGGTCCCGCCCGTCACCGGGGAGGAGTTCTGATGCTGCGTCGCGCGTGGCACCGTCTTCGCTCCCGAGGCGCAGGGCGCCTCCTTGCCCTGGCGGTCGGGGTAGCCCTCCTGCTCGCCCTCGCCGGCCTGGCTGTCTCGGCCGGACCGCTCCGGCAGCGCCCGACGCCGCTGACCGCGGTGACCACCCTGAGCCTCTTCGCCGATTTCGCCCGCCAGGTCGGGGGCGAGCGCGTCGAGGTCGTCGCACTCCTGGGCGACGGGGTCGATGTGCACGGCTATCAGCCGACGCCTGGCGACCTGGTGGCCCTGAGCCGGGCGCAGCTCCTGCTCTACAACGGGTTCGACCTCGAGCCGTTCCTGGGCCAGCTCCTGGCCGGCGCCGGCCGCCCCGAACTGGTGCGCGTCGCGCTGGCCGAGGGCCTCCCGCCGCTCGTGACGGCCGGGCGGCCCAACCCCCACTTCTGGCTGAATCCCCAGTTCGCCGTGCACTACGTCGAGCGCATCCGCGACGCCTTCGCGGCGGCCGACCCGGCGGGCGCCGCGAGCTATCACCAGAACGCAGCCCGCTACATCGCCGAGCTGCAGGCCCTCGACGCCGAACTCGAGCAGCAGCTGAGCGTCATCCCGGCCGAGCGGCGGCAGCTGGTGGTCGCCCACGACGCCTTTCCCTACTTCGCGCAGCGCTACGGCTTTCGGCTCATCGGCGCGGTGCTCTCCTCCGAGGCGCAGGAGCCCACTCCCGGCGAGCTCCTCGCGCTCCTGCAGCAGCTCCGCCAGGCCGGCGCGCGCGCGCTGTTCGTCGAGCCCCAGTTCACCTCGCGCCTGGTCGAGCAGCTCGCGCGCGAGACCGGTGTCCGCGTGCTCCCGCTCTACAGCGACGCCTTCCCGCCGGATGGCTCGATCCGCAGCTACGTCGACCTGATGCGTGCCAACGCCCGCAACATCGTCGAGGGGCTGCGCTAGCCGCGCCCCTCCGGCGCAGGCGCAAAGAGCCCCTTCCTAGCAGCGCGCTTCGCGACAGCGCGGTGGGCGACGGCAGCGAAGCAGACCAGCGCCGGCGCTACGCGTGGGCCGGCGGGGCGGCGGCAACGAGCGGCGGCCCCAGCGCCGCCTCGACCGCCGGCGCGACGGCGGGGTCGTGGGCGGCGAAGGCGCGCAGGAGGCCGAAGCAGCCGGCCAGCATCATGTCGCCGTGCGGGACTGCCAGGTAGGGGGCGAGCCGCGAGGCCGCCAGCAGCCCGCGGCGGGGGCCGGTCACTGCCAGCAGCGCGGGCGGGGGCGCTGCGGGGTCGGCCACCAGCGCCCCGTGCCCCATGTCGTCGAACACCTCCTGGTTGGTAATGGTGCCGTCCGCCAGGCGATCCAGATACCGCTCCAGCTCCTCCTGCGACAGCTCGCCGGTGTGGTGCTCGAACAGGCCAGCGACGCGCCCCTCAACGAGGTGGAACGCCAGGGTATGGAAGTTGCCTAGGTTCGCTACGATGACCGACGGCCGCGCGCGCACCACCGGGTCGTCCAGGGCGCCCAGCACCGCAGCGGGGCCGGTGTCCATCACCAGCAGGCGGATCGCCGGATCCAGGCTCTGCGCCACGCTGGCCATCCGCGTCAGCCGCGGCGGGATGGCCTCGCGGAAGAAGGCGAACGCCGCCAGGCCGCTGGGCGCGTTCACCGTCTGGGCGATGTACTCGAAGCGGAACGTCCGGTCGCTGACGCCGGGGGGCGCGTTCCCGTGGTCGAAGACCGCGACGGCCACTGCATCGAAGGTGGTCGGGGCGCCGAAGGCGGCGAGGGTGGCCACGATCTGGTCGAAGTAGAGGTCGCGCAGCTCGATGCGCCGCACGCCGCGCAGGCGCGCTGCCTCGTCCTCCGACACCAGCCGCACGCCCAGGCGCTCGACCTTCTCCAGCTCGTCGTCGAAGGTGCGGGCCGCCGCGGGCGTGGCGTAGACCGGGAGGCCCGCCCGCAAATGCGCCTCGGCGGCCCACATGCACGGGCCACCCCCCTGGGTCACGCCGGTCAGCAGCACCGGCTCGCGCGCTGCCGTGGCTGCCCGGATGGCCTGCGCCACGATCACCGTGGGCGAGGGCATCACCAGCTGCGGGCAGTTCTCCAGCGCCTGGTCGCTGTCCCAGAGCAGGACGTCCTGGGTGCCGGTCCCGACATCGACGGCGAGGATCCGCATGGCTATGCTCGGCGCTGGCGGAGTTCGTACGCGCGCAGCACCTCGAGCTGCCGCGCGTTGGGCACCGCCTGCCACCGCCGGGCGCGCAGGAGCCGCAGGGCATCGGAGGCCCGGTAGCCGCAGGCGACCAGCACCGCCGCGCCCAGGAGCGGCCCGCGCCCCGCGCCGTGCATGCAGTGCACGAGCACCTTCCGGCCGGCGGCCTGCTGGGCGAGCACCCACTCCACCCCCCGCTCGAGATCTTCCAGCGGCAGCGGGTGGGCATCGGGCGTGGGCAGGTGCAAGAACACGATGCCGTGGCGCGCCAGCAGCGCCGCGTCGTCGCAGGCCTCCGCGCGCAGATCGACCACCGCTGTGATGCCTTGCGCTCGCAGGCGACGCACGTCCTCGGGCCGGAACGCGCCGCCCACGGCCAGCGAGTCGGTGACCCAGCTCAGGTTGAGCTGGCGCGGCCACAGCTCCCGCAGTCGGGCCAGCGCCTTGACGCAGAACTGGCGCAGCCCCAGCGCGGCGGTGCCCAGCGCACCGGTCCGGCCGCGCACCAGCACCGCGTGCTCGGCCGCCTCCGGTGGGGCCTCGGCGACGCGCAGGGCCGTCTCCCAGGGGCGCGGCAGCCCATCGGCCCCGCCGGCCATCCGCCGGGGGAGCAGCTGCGGGCCGGCGCGCTCGGCCGGGGCCTGATCCCCCTCTTCGGGCCGTACCGCCATCGCGCTCCTTCCGCTGGGCGTCCGCGGCGCCCGTGGTAACGGGTCTGTTAGTATTGTATACGTGGGACGCGAGCCGTCCCCATGATTTCGCGGCCGCCGGCGCCGCGAGCAGCTAGCACATGCCCGCTGCCGGCGCCGGCCGGGCGCGCGCCGCGGAGAGCGCTGTGCCAGCGTGCTCCGAGCTACCACCTGTCGCGTACACGTCCGACGTCCGGGGGTTGCCCTGTCCGCTCCCCCTCCTCCACCTGGCCCGCGAGCTGCGACGCCTGCGGCCAGGGCAGGTGCTCCGGCTGCTGGTGGACGATCCCGGGGCGCGCGAGGACGTGCCCACCTGGACGCGACGCCATGGCCACATCCTCGTCGGCTGGGAGCAGGGGAAGGGCTACGATGTCTACTACGTCCGCAAGCGCCCGAGCTAGCACCACGATCTTCCTCGACCACACCACCACGACCCCGCTGCTCCCCGAGGTGCTCGCGGCCATGCGCCCCTACTACGAGGAGCGCTTCGCCGTCGCCTCCGGCCTGTACGCCGCCGCCCGTCAGGCGCGCAAGGACATCGAGGCCGCGCGCGAGACCCTCGCGGGCATCCTCGGCTGCCGCCCTGCCGAGCTGGTGTTCACCAGCGGGGGCACCGAGGCTGCCAACCTCGCCGTGCGCGGCGTGGCCGAGGCCAGCCGCCGCCGCGGCGACCACATCATCACCACCCAGATCGAGCACCGCTGCGTGCTCGACGTCTGCCAGCAGCTCGAGCGCCAGGGCTTCCGCGTGACCTACCTCCCCGTCGACGCCGCCGGCGTCGTGGACCTCGACGCGCTCGCGCGGGCGCTCGACGACCGCACGATCCTGGTCGCGGTGATGCTGGCTAACAACGAGGTGGGCACCATCCAGCCCATCACCGAGGTCGTGCGGCTGGTCAAGGCCAAGAGCCGCGCCATCCCCGTCTACACGGATGCGGCCATCGCCGGCGGGGTGCTGGAGCTGAACGTCGAGCAGCTGGGCGTGGACCTGCTCTCGCTCTCGGCGCACAAGGTCTACGGGCCGCGCGCCACGGGGCTGCTGTACGTGCGGCGCCTGGTGCCGCTGGCGCCGCAGATCCTGGGAGGCAACCAGGAGCGGAACCGCCGTGCCGGCACCGAGTACGTGGCGGGCATCGTGGGCATGGCGCGTGCGTTCGAGCTGGCCTATGCCAACCTGGCGGCTCGCCGCGCCCACCTCCAGGCGCTCACCAACCGCCTGGTTGATGGCCTACTGGCGCGCATCCCGGACGCGGTGCTCGTGGGGCCGGCCGATCCCGCCGCCCGCCTGCCCCACGTGGCCACGCTCTGCTTCCGCCACGTCGACGGCGAGGCGCTGGTGCTCCAGCTCGATGCCCAGGGCATCGCCGCCGCCTCCGGCTCGGCCTGCGCCTCGGCCACCTTCGATCCCTCGCACGTGCTGCGCGCCATGGGCGTGCCCAAGGAGCTGGCGCACGGCAACCTGCGCCTGGGCCTCGGCCTGGGCAACACCGAGGCCGACATCGACCGCGCGCTAGAGATCATCCCTCGCGTGGTGGCGCGGCTGCGCGCGACCACCCCCCTGCCCTCCGGCCGCGACCCCGCCTGAGCGCTCCCCGCGCGCACGGCCCTCACGGCGCGCCAGCGGGCGCGGGCCGCGGGCCGGGCAGCACTGTGAGCGGCGCGCCCTCCTGGCGCACGACCGCCCAGCGCGAGGCAGGCCCCTCGCGCCAGCAGCGCAGCGTGAGGCGCGTGGCGCCCACACGGAGCTGCTCCAGCTCGAGCTCGGGCAGCCAGTCCGGCAGCGTCGGGGCGACGTACAGCCGCTGGCAGGGGGCATCGGCCTCGAGCCCTAGCAGCGTCTGCAGCAGGTGGAACACGGCGCCGGCCGCCCAGGCCTGGGGGATGTTGGCGCCGAGATACTGCACGGGGAAGGCCCCCGGCGTGCGGGCCAGGCCGGCGTACAGCTCCGGGAGGCGGTAGCCTGCGAAGTGGCTCGCCGCGTCGAAGATCGCCCGCGCCACCTGGTTGGCCTCGGCCGCGAGCCCGTAGCGCTTGAACCCGGCGGCGATGAGCGCGTTGTCGTGCGGCCAGACCGAGCCCCGCTGGTAGCTGAAGGGGTTGTAGGCGGGATTCGCGGCGCTCAGCGTGCGGATGCCCCAGCCGCTCCACATATCGGGCTGGAGCAGCCGCGCCGCGACCCGCCGGGCCTTGGCGGGCTCCGCGATGCCTGACCAGAGGCAGTGGCCGGCGTTGCTCGCCACTGTCTCGATCGGGCGCTTGGCGGGGTCGAGGCCGAAGGCGAAGCAGCCCTCGCGCTCGACCCAGAACGTGGTGTTGAAGCGGCGGCGCAGCTCGGCCGCCTGAGCGCGCAGCTCGGCCGCGCGCGGCGGCTGCCCCAGCGCGTCGAACACCTCCGCCATCCGGCGCTTTGCGTCGTAGACGTACCCCTGCAGCTCGCACAGGGCCTTGGGCGACGGCACCGGACTGCCATCCGGGTAGACGACGGCGTCGCTCGCGTCTTTCCAGCCCATGTTCTCGTACCCGAGGGGCGAGCGCGTCTGGTACTCCTGCCAGCCGTCGCCGTCGCGGTCGCCGTAGTGGTCGATCCAGTCCAGGCAGCGCTCGGCCACGGGCCGGTACTCGGCCAGCAGCTGGGTGTCGCCGAGCCAGCGCCAGGCCTCGTGGAGCACGATGAGGTAGAGGATCGTGGCGTCGGCGGTGCCATAGTAGGGGGTGTGCGGGATAGCGCGGAAGTAGGCCAGCTCGCCCGTCCGCAGCTCGTGCGGGATCTTGCCCGGCTCGGCGTCGCGCCAGTCGTCGCGCGTCGTGGCCTGGTACTCCGCCAGCTTGCGCAGGGTGCCCACCGCGAACGTGGGGCAGACCAGCATGCTCTGCAGCGAGACGAGGAGGGCGTCGCGCCCGAACAGCGCCACGTACCAGGGCACGCCGGCCGCGGGGAGCCAGAGGTCCTCGCCCAAGTCCTGGTCGTATAGGCGCAGCGCCCCCAGGTCCTCGACCGACTGGCGATAGGTCTGGGCCACGGCGTGGTGGCCCGTCCGGAGGCGGGTGCTCACCTCCTGCCAGCGGCGCTGGAGGCGATCGGCCGCCGTCTGCCCGCCGCGCACCTCGTGGCACTGGTAGAGAGGCGCGCGCACGCGCCCCTCGTGCTCGAGGATCAGGTAGCTGCAGGTGTGCCAGGTGGCGCCGGGTGCCAGGGCGACCTCGAACAGGATGCGGCCATTGGCGTAGCACGGAACGCTGTCCGAGTTGAGCAGCTTGAACACCAGGCGGCGCCGGAACGCCCCATGGGTATAGCTCGTGCGGAGTTCCCCGCGGCGCGGGCGCCACTCGGTGAGCAGCCGGCCGCGGCGCACGCGCTGGCGGCGCTTCACCTCGAACAGGTCGGCGAAGTCCGAGCGCACGGCGATCTCGAGCATGAACCGCACCGGCTGGCGGCCATAGTTAGTCAGGTCGTAGTCCTCGTGGATCCCATCCCCCACAGTGCGCTCGAGCACCAGCCCGATCTGGTCCTCGGGGATGACGCCCTCGTCGACTTGGATCTCGGGGTTAGTGAGGTACAGCCGCGCCGAGTAGTAGGTGATGGGGTTGGAGGTGATCAGCTTCCAGGGCTGCTCGTTGATATAGAACCGATACGAGCTGACGAAGCGGGTATCCTGGGCGAACACCCCGTGCTCCTGGCGGGGGTCGATCTCCCCCCGCAGGTCGGTGACCATGAAGGTGTTGCCCTGGTTGATCGTCAGGACCGGCGGCCCAACGCGGATGTCGACCGGCATCGCCTCCCCTTCCGCGCCAGGCGGGCGCGGCGCCGGCGCGGGCCGCCGGCCCCGGACTCGCGGCTAGCTGAGCACGCGGCTGAAGAAGTTCTTGGCGAACTCGGCGGCCACCGCCCGCGCCTGCTCCTCGGTCGTGACCACGGGAACGGTCAGGCGCATGAGCGTGGCCCCCAGGCGCCACTCGCGGCGCACGTCGGTCCAGAGGTACCAGTGGACATCGACGAAGCGCTCGCCCGAGTCGAGCTGCGCGGTGATGGCGCGGAGGGCGATCTGGTCATCGCCCACAGGGACGTAGACCGGCGGGCGATCCTCGACCGTCCAGTTCGCCGCTACATAGCAGACCGTGGGGGCGTGGAAGCTCTGGCCGCGCGTGCTGCCGATAGCGGTCAGCCACAGGAACGCCCCGTCCGGCCGCCAGTACTGGCGGAAGAGGAAGTAGTCGGCGGCGAGCGTGGGCAGCGTCTCGCCGTTGGTCACCTCGGCGTCGCGGCCCGTCCAGCCGTTGAGCTGGTAGGGGATCTGGAGCAGGCTCGGGCTGTTGCTCAGGTCGAAGGTCGTCTCCACGACGTGCTCGTCGGGCGTGCGCATCCAGCCCTCGCGGTCGATGAGGAACCGCGGCCGCGCCTCCTCCGTCTGCCAGGGCAGCCGCTCGCGGCTCACGAGCAGGGCCTGCTTCTCCTGCCGCGCCAGCGAGACCCAGACCGTGCCGGCTACGGCAGCGAGCAGGAGCGCTACGATGGCCGCAGGTCGAACCGCAGTCGCCAGAGCGGACATCGCAGCCCTCCACTCGCGAGGATGAGCAAGCCCAGCGCCAGGGTGAAGAACACGTAGCTCGAGTAGTCGTGGAAGTAGTTCATCGCCGCATCCGGGCCCCAAGCGTTGGCGATCACCAGCAGCACCGCGATGCGCACCGTGTTCGCCACCAGCGCCAGCGGGATCACCAGGCTGAGCAGGATCGCCTTGTTGCGCGCCCCGCCAGGCGTCCCGACCATCACCACGAATAGCGCCAGGGTGAACAGCGCGATCGACGAGCGCAGCCCCGCGCAGATCCCGCCCACAGAGAAGGCCGCGTTAGGGAGCTGGATGAGCGAGCCCTTGCTCTCGGCGGGGATGCCGAACAGCCGGACCAGCGCCGTAGAGACGGTAGCCGTGGGCGCTTCGAGCCACTGGGCCACCCAGATATCGAACGGCAGCGGGACCATCAGCAGCAGGAACAGCAGCGGGAAGGCCCAGCGCCGCGCCACCTCCAGCCCGAGCAGGGCCACCACCACGCCGGCGATGACCACCGGCAGCGAGAAGCCGGCGATCCAGTACGCGGACCACCACAGCCCCGCGACCAGCATCGCCAGGCCGAGTGCGATCAGCGGGTAGCCCCAGTTGCTTGGCGCCCGGTGCGCTAGGGCGTGACGGTTCCGCCAGATCAAGAAGGCCGCGAGCAGCGGCACGAGCACCCCGTGGGAATAGTAGGGGTTCTCGCGCCACTCCGTGAGCAGCCAGGGCCAGACGTCGCGGTAGGCAACGGCCACCGCCACGACCACCGCGCCCCAGGTCGCCAGCGGCGCCCAGGGACGAGCCGGCGGCGCCGGGCGGGACTCAGGGGTGAGTGCCTGCGCCATCTTCCCCCTCCAGATCAGGCGATCGTCCTTATCTTAGCCACTGCACACGCCCCACACAACAGATTCTCCGCGCGGCGGCGCGGTGCGATAGCACTGTGAGACAGAATACAGGGGGCCACGGGAGGTAACCTCCCGTGGCCCCCTGGCCTGCCAGCGAATGCCCGTTACTGCGGCTTGGCCGTGCGGCGGCGCAGCCAGCGCGCCCCCGCAAGCCCGCCCAGCACCAGCAGCCCTCCCGCCACCAGCGCCAGGCTGTCCGCCTCCGGAATCACCGGCACCTCCGGGAACCGCGGCGCAGCCGCCATCGGCGCCGGCGGCGGCGGCGGCAGCAGCGGCGGCGGCGGCGGCGGCACGAACTCCAGCGGCGGCGGCGGCGGCACTACCGGCGCCGGCGGCACCGGCACCACATCGCACACGATGACCCCTTGCGCCACCGTCTGGCCGCCCACCAGCACCGTCACCGTCTGCCCGTTCAGCGGGTTCCCTACCGTGTTCCCCGTCACCACCGGCGCCGTGCCCGTGATCGTCTCCGTCCCAATCGTCGTCGGGATCTGCACCGTCACGGCCGTCCCCGGCGCCAGCCCATTGAGCAGCACCGTGATGCTCGCACTACCCGTGCGCGTCAGGTTGAGCACGCCCGTCACCAGGCTGGCACCCACCGGCGTCAGCTGCGCCGTGCCCGTGGTCCCGCACGACCCCGTCGGCGTCGCCGTCGCCGTCGGCGTCAGCGTCGCCGTGGCCGTGGCCGTCGCCGTCGCCGTGGCCGTCGGCACCGCCGTGCTCGTCGCCGTCGCCGTCGCCGTGGCCGTCGGCGTCGCCGTGGGGGTCGTCGTGGCCTGGGCTAGCACCCGGCTAAACCCAAAGTGGCTGGTCGGGCCGCTTCCCTGCTCCACACCTGACGCGGCGAGCATCAGGCTACTTGGTCCCTCGGTCTGGATCCCACCCAGTGTACCGAACGCAGCTACTCCCGTAGCGAGGTGAAAGCCCACGACGAGGCTCACCACCAGCCCGGCTAGCAGCACGCGTGCTATCTTCCCCTGGGTCATCAAGCCCCCTCCTTTCCTGCGTGATATGCTGCAGGCATTCGCCCGTCTCCCCGCGGCCACGCCCTAGAGCGCGGTGGCAGACTCCGTAGTATATGAACGAGGCGCCGCGCGAAACGTTACACCATCCGGCCAGATGGTGCAACATCGGGCGGCCCCCCACTACAGGGCTACGCCAAGCCGGTATAGGAATCCAGACCACCATAGCGAAGGGGGGCGCATGCAGCACCCCCCTTCGCGCGTGGCGGCGAATGCCCGTTACTGCGGCTTGGCCGTGCGGCGGCGCAGCCAGCGCGCCCCCGCAAGCCCGCCCAGCACCAGCAGCCCTCCCGCCACCAGCGCCAGGCT
>Ga0209810_1005450_pt1 | contig 11521 bp, 15 predicted proteins | sample Coa_R1_7_FD_187159 | JGI IMG/M metagenome (GOLD analysis project Ga0209810, IMG submission 187159) | Surface soil microbial communities from Centralia Pennsylvania, which are recovering from an underground coalmine fire - Coalmine... | ecosystem: Environmental > Terrestrial > Soil > Unclassified...
AACGTCTGGCTGGGGCTGGTCGTGAAGGACACGCTCTGGCATTCCCTGCCCCTGATCGGCGGCGTGCTGTACGTCCTCCTCTCGATTCCACAGATGGCCAGGAGCTGGCGCCTCGCCCCGAGCCCGTAGGGATGTCCCGGGCGGGGGAGCCACCGGCGTGTCCGGGGCTCCTCGACGGCCTCCCGGCACGGCCCCGGAGCGTGGCCGAGCGGGCATGAAGGGCGCGGGGTGGTGCGGCGCCGCCGCGCTCCCCGAGCCCTCCGGAGCCCGCCGCCGGCCGCCGATCACGGTGCGGTCGGTGGACGGCGACGCCCCCGGCCCGGCCAGCCGCTGATCGCGATCGTCGCCAGCGCGCCCACCGCCACCGGCGCCCAGAGCCGCCGGCTCCCCCGGCCTCGAAGCGTCTGCCAGCCGGCCGAGACCGTGTCCGCGACCTGGATCGCGGTCACGACCCGGCGCAGCGCCATCCGGGAGGCGGCATCGGAGGAGGCCGTGGCACGCCAGAGCAGGGCCGCCAGGCCCAGCTCGCGGACCCCGAAGGTGCGCAGCGCCCACTCGGCGACCGACTCCGGCCGCATCCCGATCCGGCGCCGGACGGCCCCGGGCGCGGCGATGGCGACCAGCCCGATGCCGGTTGCCGCCCCGGCCAGCAGTCGGAGGCGGAGCCGTGGAGTCACCGGAACAGCCTACGCACGCCGCCCGGATGACCCGGTCCGCGTCCGGGTGACGGGGCGGCACCGGCGGCGGGGCGGCACCGACGGCGGTCGTCCCGCCCACGCCTCCCGGCCGGTCAGACGTAGGTCAGCTCGGTCCTGATCTCGATCGAGCCGCCGATGCTCCGCGCCACCGGGCAGCGTCCGGCGTGGAGGGCGTGGGCCCGCTCCGCCGCCTCCCGTTTGTCGTCGGAGCAGCCCGACAGCCGGTACCGAACCCGGATGCGCTTGATCACCAGGACCCGGTCCTCTAGGAACACCTCCCCTTCGGCCTCGGCCACCAGACGGCCGTCGCCGGCGTCGATCCCGCGCGCCTCCAGCGCGCCGGCGAGGGTGCCGGTCAGTCAGCCGGCGGCGGCGGCGACGACGTAGTCGAGGGTGGTGGCGTGCTCCGGATAGGCGTCCGGGGGTGTCCCGTAGTGCTCACGGACGGCCCCGTGCGTGCCGAAGACCACGGTGGTCCCCACCGGCAGGTCGGCCCTGCGGATGGGTCCGCGCTCGCGAACGATCCGGACCCGCGAGACGTAGGTCGGTTGCTCCATCGCCACCTCCAGCTGGACCGGCCCCCGGGCGGCCCGTCGGCCGCCTCCCCGAACCGGTCGCTTCCCGGTTGCATCCCGGCCCCATCATGCCAGGTCGGTCGTCAGGCGACCCTCCTGCGGGCCGCGGGCGGCGCGCGGTCGCGAGGGGCGCGCCGGTGTGGCCGCCATCCCCGCTGGTCTCGCGTGGCAACCTTGAAGGCCTGGACATGCGCGCGGCTGGCGAGAGAGCGGTGGTCCTCCTGGCTTCGGTGCTGCTGGCGGCCTGCCAGGCGGTGGGCCCCCTGGCGCCGAAGGATCCCGCGCAGATCGGGCTTCGCCCCGGGGACCTGCCCTCCACCTTGCAGCGCTGTCCCGGCTCCGGCGACCTCGCCGGCTACCTGAGCAGGGCCGGGCCCGAGGGCGGCGCGGCGCGTGGGGAGCTGCAGGCGAGCTGGCGGACCTTGCAGCACGAGGGGGCCCAGCAGGCGGCCGTGGCCGTGTACGCTGCCGATCGAGCGGCCTGCGCGGCGCGGTTGGGCACCGGGCCGGGCCCGAACGCGACCAGCCTGGTGGTCCGTTACCGCGACGACGGGGCCGCGCTCAGCGCCTACCGGCAGGGCGTGCTCGGCTTCCCCACCCCCGCCCAGGACGAGCAGATCCCGGGCCTGCGGCAGGGGGCCGCGACCGGGCTGGGGCAGGACTCCTGGCTGCTACAACAGGACGTCGCCGGACGGTTCGTGTTCGTCGCCTACTGGCGGCGGGGATCGTACACGGCCTTCTTCCTGGCCGTGGACCTCGATCCCCTTCACGCCCGTGAGGCGGTGGGAGCGATGGGCGCACGCATGGGCTGAGGACGGTCCGCGCTTCAGGACCACGCCATCCAGGGATTAGACTGAAGCCGCTGAGGAGTCGGGCAAACGTATGCCCGCTCCCCCCGGGTGCTAGCGAGTTCGGGGAGGAAGCGATGAGCGACGTCGACACGGAAGCGGAGAAGCTCACGAGGAGGGTGGAGACGGCCTGGACCGGCCGGCTCTCCCGCCGGGAGTTCGTCCAGAAGGCCGGTCTGGCGGCGGTCGGGCTGGGTGCTGGCCCCTACCTCCTGGCCGCCTGCGGAGGGGGAGCTCCCTCCGGTGGCGGTGGCGGCGGCGCCAAGAGCCAGCTGACCATCCTGCAGTGGAGTCATTTCGTTCCTCGCTACGACACCTGGTTCGACGCCTACGTCAAGCAGTGGGGCGAGGCCAACAACGTCAACGTCAAGGTCGACCACATCAACCAGGCCGACCTGCCGGCCCGCACCGCGGCCGAGATCAACGCCGGCAGCGGGCACGACCTGATCGAGTGGATCGCTCCCCCCTCGGCCCTGGAGCCGAGCGTCCTGGACCTCACCGACGTCGTCCAGGAGGCGGAGAAGAAATACGGTTCTCAGCTGCCGGTCTGCAAGTCCAGCACCTACAACCCCACCACCAAGAAGTACTTCGGCTTCTGCCACTCCTGGTCGCCGGACCCCGGTGACTACCGCAAGAGCCTGTGGACCAAGGTGGGGATGCCCAACGGCCCCCTCACCTACGACGATCTCCTCAACGCCGGCACGGCGATCAAGCAGCAGACCGGCGTCCGGGTCGGCATCGGCATGTCCCAGGAGCAGGACTCGAACATGGCCGCCCGAGCCCTGCTCTGGTCCTACGGGGCCTCGGTCCAGGACGCCAACGAGAACGTCGTGCTGGACTCGGACGCGACCCGCGAGGCCGTCAACTTCATGGTCAAGCTGTTCAAGCAGTCGATGACCAACGAGATCTTCAGCTGGACCGCGGCCTCCAACAACCAGGGCCTGGTGGCGGGGCAGCTCAGCTACATCCTGAACTCGATTTCCGCCTACCGAACGGCCCAGCAGACCCGTCCCGACATCGCCGACGACATCTTCTTCCGCCCGGCCCTCCAGGGGCCGACCGGGAAGGGCTTCGCCAGCGAGCACGTGATCCTGATCTACCTCATCCCCAAGTGGTCGAAGAACGTCGACAAGGCGAAGCAGTTCCTCCTGGACCTGGTCGGTCACACCAGCGACATCGTGTACCAGTCGGAGCTGTACAACTTCCCCGCTTTCTCCAAGACCAACGCCCAGCAGAAGCTGTTCGGCTCGGGTGGGTGGCTGGACAAGGATCCCTTCGGCTCCCATCCGGCCAACAAGCTCGACCTGCTCAAGAACGCAGCCAGCTGGAGCGTCAACGTGGGCTATCCCGGCCCCTCCAACGCCGCCATCGGCGAGATCTTCGACACCTTCGTGCTCCCCAACATGATGGCCTCCGCCGCCCGCGGTACCAAGACCGTGGACCAGGCGGTGTCCGACGCCGCCGCCCAGTGCCGACAGATCTTCGCCAAGTGGCGGCAGCGGAAGCTGGTGGGGGGCAGCTCGTGAGCCGGGGGAGGAGCGGAGCCGGGCCCGCGGTCCCACGTTCGGAAGCCGGCGTGCGGCCCACGGCGCCGGGTGGCGGGAGGCACCGTTGTCGATAGTGGAGCGCACGGTGGGCGTCCGGCGGATCTCGGTCCGCGGACGCCTGCCGGAGCGGCCGGGTTTCCTGGGCGCGCTGATGGTCTCCCCGGCCGTCCTGTATCTGCTGGGGCTGGTCGGGTTCCCGCTGGTGCTGTCCTTCGTCTACGCCTTCAGCGACGTGACCACGGGCAACCCGAACGTCCACCTGGTGGGTCTGTCCACCTTCGCCGCCGCCGTGCGCGACCCGGTGTTCGCGGTGGCCCTGCGCAACTCCTTCATCTTCACCTTCTTCTCCCAGGCCCTGGTCATCGTGCTCTCGACCATCCTGGCCTTCGGTCTCTCCGCGGACTTCCCGGGCAAGTGGGTGGTGCGCTTCCTCATCCTCCTGCCCTGGACCACCCCGGTCGCGCTCGGCGCCGTGGCCTGGCTCTGGATGCTGGACTCGATCTTCAGTCCCTTCGACTGGGTGCTCTCCGCGGTCGGACTGATCCACCACGGGGCCCACATCCCCTTCCTGGGCCAGGCGCGGCTGGCCATGGGCTCGATCGTGGTCCTCCAGGCCTGGCGCATGCTCCCCCTCGCCACCGTCATCCTGATGGCCGGGCTCACCTCCATCCCCCAGGACATCCAGGACGCCGCCGCCGTCGACGGGGCGGGTTTCTGGGGACGGCTGATCCACGTCACCCTGCCCCTGCTGCAGCCGATCATGCTGGTGGCCCTGCTCTTCGGCATCGTGTTCACGTTCACTGACATCGCCGTGATCTTCGTGCTCACCGGCGGCGGCCCCGACAACAGCACCCAGGTGCTGGCCAGCTGGGCCTTCTACAAGGGCATCAACGGCGGCAACCTGGCCCAGGGCGCGGCCACGGCGCTGTTCATGTTCCCGGTGCTGCTGGGGCTGGCCGTCCTCCTGCTGCGCATCGCCAGCCGCGTGGAGGTGACGTGAGATGGCGACCGTGACCGGGTACCGACACCGGAGCAGTCCGGCGGTGGTGGCACGGCGGGCGAGCCTGCGCAGCCTGTTCCTGCTCGTGATGGCGCTCCTGGCGCTGTTCTGCGCCTTCCCCTTTATCTGGGCGACCATCACCATGTTCAAGGCCAACGCCGACCTCTACAACCCCGCCCACAACCCCTTCCTGTTCAACCAGCCGGCGACGCTCGCGCACCTGCTGCTGCTCTTCCAGCAGACGCCGTTCCTGACCTTCGTGAAGAACAGCGCCCTGGTGGGCGGCGCGGTCACCGGGCTGACCTTGCTGGGCAGCATCCCCGCCGCCTACGCCCTGGCCCGCCTCATCCCCGCCTGGGGGGACAAGCTCGGCGTGGCCATCTTCATGGTCTACCTGGTCCCGCCCACCCTGCTCTTCCTGCCCCTCTCGCACGTGGTCGCCACCCTGAGGCTGCAGGACAACCTGTGGTCGCTGGTCGTCGTCTACCCGAGCTTCACCATCCCGCTCTCCATCTGGCTGCTGATGGGCTTCTTCAAGTCCATCCCCCGGGACATCATCGAGCAGGCGCAGGTGGACGGCTGCAGCCTGATCGGCGCCCTGGTGCGGGTGGTGATGCCGCTGGCCGTGCCCGGGATCATCACCGTGATGGTGTTCAGCTTCACGCTCACCACCCAGGACTTCATCTACGCCCTGGCCTTCATCTCCAGTTCCGACCAGATGACGATCAGCGTGGGGGTGCCGACCAACCTGATCCGGGGCGACGTCTTCTACTGGCAGTCGCTGATGGCCGCGACCGTGATCGTGGCCGTTCCCATCGCGCTCGTCTACAACGTCTTCCTGCGGCGGTTCATCCAGGGCTTCACCATGGGGGCCTTGAAGGGCTAGCCTGAGCGAATGCGAGGCGACCGTGTGGCGCCCACCGAGGGCGAGCCGACGGTCCCCACGACCGGCGGCGTCGGCCTGGTGGCGATCGTCACCGGGCCGCCAGGGTCGGGCAAGACCACCGTCGCCCGCCTGCTCGCCGGGGCTGCCCCGGTCCCGCCGTCCACCTGCACGCCGACGACTTCTGGCACTCCATCAGGAGCGGGTGGATCGCCCCCTACCGGCCCGAGGCATAGGCCCAGAACCGGGTGGTGATGGAGGTGATCGCGGACACCGCCTTCGGCTACGCCGCCGGCGGCCACCAGGTGGTGGTGGACGGCATCGTGGGGCCGTGGTTCCTCGACCCCTTCCTGGAGCGGGGCCGGCGCACCGACACCCGGCTGCACTACGTGGTCCTGCGCCCGACCCTGGCCGAGGCGCTGGAGCGCGCCCGGACCCGGGCTGGCCCGCGCCGGATCGCCTCCGGCCCCATCCGCTCCCTGCACCGACAGATGAGCGACCTCGGCCGGTTGGAGGGCCACGTCCTCGACACCACCGGTCGGGGGCCGACCGAGACGGCGAGGGCGCTCCGCCGCTTCCTCTCCGCCGGCGCCGCCCGCCTGGTGGCCGGCTGAGCGGGCGCCGGGCGCCTCAGCGGGTGAGGCGCCGGAAGCCGTAGGCGGCCAGGGGCACGCTCACCGCCAGCACCGCCAGCGACCAGGCGACCGCGGCCAGGGCCGGGCTTCCGTCCCCGGGCGTGTCCAGGACCAGGCGCCGGACCGTGTCCACCACGGAGGTGATGGGACTGTGGCTGGAGAAGGCGCGCAGCCAGCCGGGCATGGTCTGGACCGGGACGAAGGTCGAGCTGGCGAAGGTGAGCGGGAACATGGCCACGAAGCCGAAGGCCTGGACGGTCGAGGTCCGGCGCAGGAGCACGCCCAGCAGCGCCCCGAAGCAGGCGATGGAGAACCCCCAGAGCAACACCACCCCCACCGCGGCCAGGGTCTGGCCCAGGTCGCCGTGGAAGCGGAAGCCGATGGCGTAGGCCACCGCCACCATCAGCCCCAGCCCGAAGGCGTCGAGCACCAGGTCGGCGACGACCCGGCCCACCGGCACCGCCCAGTAGGCCACCGGCAGGGAGCGGAAGCGGTCCATCAGCCCCTTCTCCAGGTCCTCGGCCAGCCCCACCGCGGTGTTCATGGAGCCGAAGGTAGTGGTCTGCACGAAGATGCCGGGCATCAGGAAGTCGAGGTACGAGGCACCGGGGACGTGGATGGCGCCCCCGAAGATGTAAGCGAAGAGAAGGGTGAACAGCACCGGCTGGATCACCACCTCGGTGACCAGGTAGACGGGGTTGCGCAGCACCCGGAGCAGGTTGCGCCAGGTGAGGACGGCGGTGTCGTAGAGCCCCCAGGAGAGCCGTCGAGGCAGGGCGACGGTGGCCGCGCTCACGCCACCCTCCGGGCGTCGGGCTCGGGATCGGCGCCGGCGGCGTGGCCGGTCAGGGCCAGGAAGACGTCGTCCAGGGTGGGACGGCGCAGGGCCACGTCCTCCGCCTCCACGGCGGCGGCGTCCAGGCGGCGGACCGCCTGCACGACGGCGCCCGACGGGTGGCGCACGGGGACGCCGACCAGGGCGCCCTCGGTTCGGATCGGACCCGCCGCCATCGGCTCCAGGGCGGCTCGCGCCCGGGGCGCCTGGCGGGCGTCGGCGAGGCGCACTTCCAGGACCTCGCCGCCGACCCGGCGCTTCAGCTCCTCGGGGGTGCCGGAGGCCACGATCCGCCCCCGGTCGATGACCGCGATCGCGTCCGCCAGCCGGTCGGCCTCCTCCAGGTGCTGCGTGGTCAGGAGCAGGGTCGTGCCCTGGCGGACCAGGCCCTCGATCAGCTCCCAGACCTCGATCCGGCCCCGGGGATCGAGGCCGGTGGTGGGCTCGTCGAGGACCAGCACCGCCGGCCCGCCCATCAGCCCGGCGGCGATGTCCAGGCGCCGGCGCATGCCTCCGGAGTAGGTGGTGACCGGCCGTCCCGCCGCCTCGGCCACCCCCACCAGCCGCAGCAGCTCCTCGGCCCGGGCCCGCGCCCTCCGCTCCCCCAGATGGGCGAGGCGGCCGATCATGCGCAGGTTCTCCCTCCCCGTCAGCAGCTCGTCCAGGGCCGCGTACTGGCCGGTGAGGCCGATCAGCGAGCGCACCGCGAAGGCCTCCCGGACGACGTCCCGGCCGAGGACGCGGGCGGTGCCCCGGTCGGGCCGGATCAGCGTGGCCAGGATGCGGACCAGGGTGGTCTTGCCGGCCCCGTTGGGTCCGAGCAGGGCGGTGACGGTGCCCGGCGGCACCTCGAGGTCGAGACCGCGAAGCGCCCGGGTCCGGCCGAACGACCTGACCAGCCCTTCGACCCGGATCGCTGGTTCGGATACGCCCATCTCCATCTCCGTGAACCCGAGACGACTGAATTTAACGACATTAAGCTAATTGAACGGTGTTAAAATCGTCAAGGTGACGGACGACGAGTGCGCTTTCCGGCGCTGGGACCCCCGCTCGTCGCACGCCGGCCGCCTCCTCGAGCGTCACCTCCGGCGCCTGCAGCCCCAGGCCGTGGTCCGGGCCGCGCTCGAGGCCCTGGACCGGTTCGGCCTGGACGACCTCAGCGTCCGGCTCATCGCCGAGCGGCTCGGCGTCCGCGCCCCCGCTCTCTACTGGCACTTCCGGAACAAGCGGGCGCTGCTGGACGAGATGGCCGAGGCCATGCTCGCCGACCGCGCCGCCGAGCTGGCACCTCCGGCCGAGGGAGAGCCCTGGTGGGAGTGGCTGGCACGATCGGCGAGGTGGCTGCGCCGGGCGCTGCTCGCCCATCGCGACGGGGCCCGCGTGTTCGCGGGCGCCACCCGGTCCTCCCTGCCCACCTGGCTCTGGGCCTTGGACCTGGGCCTCGGGGTCCTGCGCCGGGCCGGCTTCTCGTGGAACGAAGCCCTGCGGGCCCTCGCCGTCGTGCACGTGTACGTGGTCGGGGCCACCATCGAGGAGCAGGCCATGCCCTCGCCCGGGACGGCGGAGGCCCTCCTCAGCGAGGGCTTCCTCGCCCGGGAGCGGTATCCGTGGCTCGCGGCCGGGGTCGATCACCTCGACCGGGACCCGGAGGCCGTCTTCGAGCACGGGCTCCAGTCGTTGTTGCTCGGGCTTCGCGCCGGCCGGCGGGAGGCGCCCTCCTCCTGACCCCTGGCCCTCGGGCCGGTCGGTGCCGGATCGACCGGCGCCGGCCGGCCGAGGCGACGCCCGGCCGGCCGGTCATCGCCGCTCCAGCAGCCGGCGCCGTTGCTCGTACTCGTCGGCGTCGATCTCGCCGCGGGCGAAACGGTCACGGAGCACGGCCACCGCGTCCGGGCCATCCCCCTGCGGCCGGGGGCGGGGCCAGCCCAGCCGCCAGGCGAGGAGCCCGATCAGCAGCAGCCAGAGGCCGCCGAAGACGACGGGGAAGATCCACCAGAGCCCGAAGCCCGGGCCGGCACCGTACCACCAGTGATACATGGCTCACGTCCTCCTTCGGTGGGAATCGGTCCACGGACACCGCTCCAGCCTCGCCGAGGGTGGGGGCGGTCGTCGTCCGCCGGGGGGCGACACCTGGATCTCCGCCGGGCGCACGGTGCCTGCGCTCCGGGGCGTATCCGTCCCGCCGCGGGTGCCGCCCCACGGACGACGACTGCGCCCTCCTCCCCGGCCTAGCCTCGGGGGCATGGATCCCATCGAGCCGACCTCCACCCCCTCCTGGCACCCGGCGACGCCGGTCGCACGCCCCGCCCCGACCGTCGCCCGGGGGAACCCGGATGCCGCCCCGACCGTCGCCCGGCTCGGGCCCGACCGGGTGGTCGAGAGTCCGGCCACCGGGGAGCGGATCGTGCTCCTCTGGACCGGGGCCGAGACCGGCGGCCGGCTGCTCTCCTTCGAGCTCTTCCTGGCTCCGGGCGGGCACGTGCCCGCCGCCCACGCCCATCCCGAGCAGGAGGAGCGGTTCACGGTGCTGGAGGGGCTGGTCAGGTTCCGGGTCGGGACGCGGTCCTCGCTGGTGACCGCGGGCCGGACCGTGGTCGTCCCTCCCGGCACCGCCCACCACTTCGCCAACCTCGGGCGGCGGCCCGCCCACCTGGTGGTCGAGGTGCGCCCGGCGCTGGGGATGGAGGAGCTGCTGAGGACCGCGGCCGCCCTCTCCTCGCGGCCGGGGTGGGGTCGGCTGCGCACACCGCTCGACCTGGTGCTGTTCCTGCAGGAGTTCGAGCGCGAGCTGGGCCTGCCCTACCTGCCCACCTGGCTGGGAAGGGCGACTCTCCGTCCCCTGGCCCGGCTGGTCCGGGCCGTGGGCTGGGAAGCGGGCTACCGCTCCCTACGCGGACGCTCCTCGTCGCCGGCCGCTCCGTCCGCGAGCCGGCCCGGCGCCGGAGACCCGCGGCCTGCGGCCGATCCCCGGCGGCGAGGCCGGGGCTAGCCGGAGACGTGGCCGGGTGCGACCAGGCCGCTCTCGTAGGCGAACACGACCAGCTGGGCTCGGTCGCGGGCGGAGAGCTTGGACATGGCCCTGGAGACGTGGGTGCGGGCGGTGGCGGGGCTGATGAAGAGCTTGCCCGCGATCTCCTGGTTGGAGAGCCCCATCCCGACCAGGGCCACCACCTCGCGCTCCCGCTCGGTGAGCTCGGCCAGCAGCGCCGTCCGGGGGGCGGAGGGCACGGGGCGGGCGGCGAAGGCCTCGATCAGGCGGCGGGTGATCCGGGGGGAGAGCAGCGACTCGCCGCCGGCGACCACACGGATGGCGTGGAGCAGCTCGGAGGGCTCCGCGTCCTTGAGCAGGAAGCCGCCCGCCCCCGCCCGCAGCGCCTCGAACACGTACTCGTCGATCTCGAAGGTGGTGAGGACCAGCACCCGGACCGAGCCCAGCTCCGGGTCGGCGGCGATCCGCCGGGTCGCCTCCAGCCCGTCCATCCCCGGCATACGGACGTCCATGACCACCACGTCGGGGCGGGTGCGACGCACCAGGTGCAGGGCCTCCCGGCCGTCGGCGGCCTCGCCGGCGACCTCCAGGTCGGGCTCGGCGGCGATCAGCGCCCGCAGGCCCACGCGCACCAGGGCCTGGTCGTCGACCAGGGCCACCCGGATGCTCACCGGTCCCTCCAGGGGAGCCGGGCCTGGACCCGGAAGCCCCCGCCGGGGCGAGCGCCGGCCTCGAGATCGCCTCCCAGGGCCCGAGCCCGGTCCCGCATGCCGGCGAGCCCGCCGTTCCCGGCCACGACGCCGACCGGCCCCCACCCGTCGTCGGTCACCTCGACCTCCAGCCCTCCCGCCGCCACGGCCAGGCGGACCTCGGCCCTGGCCTTCGGTCCCGCGTGCCGGACCACGTTGGTGAGCGACTCCTGGACGATGCGGTAGCCGGCCGCCCCCACCACCTCGGGCACGGCCCCGACCTCGCCCCTCACCTCGAGCCGCACCTCGAGGCCGGCCTCCCGCATCGCGTCCACCAGCTCGGGGATCGCCCCCAGGTGGGGCGAGGGCGCCCGCCTCTCCGGCTCCTCCCCGCGCAGCAGGGCCAGCTCGGCCCGGAGGTCGTTGAGCGCCTGCCGGCTCACCTCCCGGATGGCCCGGATGGCGTCGTGCACCTCCGGCTGGCCGGTCGCCCCCTCGGCGCCGGTCGCCGCCTGGCTCTCCCTCCGGCGCGCGAGCAGGTGCTCTGCCACCCCGGCCTGGAGGCTGATCACGGCCAGGCTGTGCCCAACCACGTCGTGCACCTCGCGGGCGATCCGGAGCCGCTCCTCGGCCAGCCGTCGGCGCGCCTCCTCGACCTGGCTGCGCTCCGCCCACCGGGCGCCGGCCCGGACCTCGGCCTGGTAGCGGCGATGGACCTCCAGCCCCGCCCCGAAGAGCGTCGCCGCCAGCGTCCAGATCACGGCGAAGAGCAGCGTGGCCAGCGACCAGCCGTCGACCAGCCCGTGGACGAGGGCCAGGCCG